>Ga0209463_1000197_pt1 | contig 56350 bp, 50 predicted proteins | sample AgamicMgSfrz_FD_187169 | JGI IMG/M metagenome (GOLD analysis project Ga0209463, IMG submission 187169) | Agave microbial communities from Guanajuato, Mexico - Mg.Sf.rz (SPAdes) (version 2) | ecosystem: Host-associated > Plants > Phyllosphere > Phylloplane/Leaf | place: Guanajuato, Mexico...
TATCTGGGGCAACGGATGAAGGCGTTGTTGCTACAGTTTTTTCAAACGAGCAGGTCTTGCTTGAAGCCAAATATTTAGAAAGAACCCCTGCCCATTGTACCTTGTACTCAGGTATTTCAAATACGTACTTAGACAATCTGGCAAAGCAGGTGAACCGGAAGCTTGTGAAGCTGTTTGAGCGAGATGATATTGCCATATATAACTCTATTCCAACAGTTGAAGGAATTATCATGATGGCCATTCAGCAAACGGACTATACGATTCACGGGTCTCATGTCGCTGTTCTCGGACTTGGAAGAACAGGACTCACCATTGCCCGCACATTTCGGGCACTAGGTGCAGATGTAAAAGTGGGGACGGCAGACACAGCACATTTAGCGCGGGCCTTTGAGATGGGGCTTGATCCATTTTCAATGGACCAGTTAAAAGAGGAAGTAACGGACGTTGATATTATCATCAATACCATTCCAAGTCTTGTTTTAGATTCATCTGTCATCTTCAGCATGACACCAAAGACACTCATTTTGGATATCGCCTCCCGCCCAGGCGGAACAGACTTTGACTTTGCACAAAAGCACGGAGTGAAGGCACTTCTTGCACCAGGACTCCCGGGGATTGTTGCACCAAAGACAGCAGGACAAATCATTGCAAAAGTGCTTTCCGGGCTTTTATGTGAACTTGCGGAGGAAAAAAGGGGGATGGAATCATGACAACATTAAAAGGGAAAAGAATCGGCTTTGGTTTAACAGGTTCCCACTGTACGTATGAGGCTGTTTTTCCGCAAATCGAAGCGCTTGTAAAAGAAGGGGCAGAGGTGCGTCCAGTGGTGTCGTACACGGTGCAGAGCACAAATACGAGATTTGGAGATGGAGCCGAGTGGATTGAGCGGATTGAGAAGCTGACTGGATTTCAAGCGATTGACTCAATCGTGAAAGCAGAGCCGCTCGGACCTAAGCTGCCGCTTGATTGTATGGTCATTGCTCCTTTAACTGGAAACTCAATGGCGAAATTTGCAAATGCCATGACAGACAGTCCTGTTTTAATGGCTGCTAAAGCAACCATACGGAATCATCGACCTGTCGTTTTAGGTATCTCAACAAATGATGCGTTAGGTTTAAATGGTACAAATCTGATGAGGCTGATGTCGACAAAGAATATTTTCTTTATTCCGTTTGGTCAGGATGATCCATTCAAAAAACCGACCTCTATGGTCGCGAACATGGATCTGCTATCTCAAACAGTAGAAGAGGCACTCCAGCATAGACAAATTCAGCCGATTTTAATTGGACCAAATGAATAATAGATTCACTAGAAAATCATGAAAGATTCAAAAAAGATGCTTCAAGCCTTGCTTTTCTATGGTAAAATAAAATGTAAAAAGTCATAGGATGGCCATCCGAAAGAAAAGAATCATGGATGGGTCGGAAGGAGTTTTACTGATGGGAAGAGGATTGCATGTAGCTGTAGTTGGAGCGACTGGAGCTGTCGGTCAACAAATGTTAAAAACACTAGCTGACAGAGATTTTGAAATGGATACACTTACTCTACTATCCTCAAAACGTTCTGCTGGAACAAAAGTGACATTCAGAGGTCAAGAGTACACAGTTCAGGAAGCAACACCTGAAAGCTTTGAAGGAGTGAACATTGCATTATTCAGTGCTGGAGGAAATGTTTCTAAAGTGCTGGCTCCTGAAGCAGTCAAACGAGGTGCGATTGTTGTTGACAACACAAGTGCTTTTCGTATGGACGAAAACATCCCTCTTGTCGTACCAGAGGTAAACGAAAAAGATTTGCATGATCATCAAGGGATCATTGCAAACCCTAACTGTTCAACGATTCAAATGGTAGCGGCATTAGAACCGCTTCGTCAGGCGTATGGAATGAAAAAAGTCATTGTTTCTACGTATCAAGCAGTATCAGGTGCTGGACATGAAGCCATTGACGAACTATACAGCCAATCACAAGCCATTTTAAATAAAGAAGATGTAACACCAGAAGTCATGCCTTATCAAATTGCATTTAATGCGATCCCGCAAATTGATAAATTCCAAGACAACGGTTATACATTCGAAGAAATGAAAATGATCAACGAAACGAAAAAAATCATGCATATGCCAGAGCTGGAAGTAGCGGCAACATGCGTAAGACTTCCAATTGAAACAGGTCATTCAGAATCTGTCTACGTCGAACTAGAATCAAATGATGCAACAGTGGAAGACCTCAAATCAATTCTAAAAGATGCACCAGGAATTACGCTGCAAGATGATCCGTCTCAGCAAATTTATCCAATGCCTGCAGATGCTGTTGGGAAAAACGACGTATTTGTCGGCCGCATTCGGAAAGATTTGGACCGTCCAAACGGGTTCCATATGTGGATTGTATCTGATAACCTGCTTAAAGGCGCTGCATGGAACTCTGTTCAAATTGCAGAAAGCTTAAAAGCATTAAAATTAGTTTAATTTTCAATGGATGATGAGGACGAACAGAAGAGAGTTAGGCATCTTTCGCCTGCTCTCTTCTGTTACGTCAGAATGAACTTGGAGTGAAAACAGTGAAAATAATTGTCCAAAAATTTGGCGGTACATCTGTCAAAGATGATCAAGGTAGAAAAAGGGCACTTGCACATATCTTATCTGCAAAAGAGAAAGGCTATAAGTCGGTTGTCGTCGTTTCCGCAATGGGCAGAAAAGGCGATCCCTATGCGACAGATACGCTGCTCGGTCTGCTTTACGGCAGCGCGCAGCATATGACAAACAGAGAAAAAGACTTGCTTGTTTCCTGCGGAGAGAATATCTCAGCTGTTGTGTTTTCAAGTATGCTGAATGAAAACGGTCTAAAGGCTGTAGCGATGACTGGAGCTCAGGCGGGCTTTGTGACAGATAAGGAGCATACAAGTGCGAAAATTATTGACATGAAGTGCGAACGTCTTGAGGCAGCACTGTCTGAACATGATGTTGTCGTTGTGGCAGGGTTCCAGGGAGCCGCGAAAAATGGAGACGTGACAACAATCGGACGAGGTGGCAGTGATACGTCCGCAGCTGCTTTAGGCGCTGCATTGCAGGCAGATTTTATTGATATTTTTACAGATGTAGAAGGCGTTATGACAGCAGATCCCCGCATTGTTGAAAATGCAAAACCGCTGAGAGTCGTGACATATACGGAAATTTGCAACCTCGCATATCAAGGGGCAAAAGTCATTCACCCGAGAGCTGTTGAAATTGCGATGCAGGCAAAAGTACCAATGAGGGTCCGTTCAACATACTCTGATGATGAGGGCACACTCGTTACATCACACTACTCAGATAAAATGAGCCATGATGTGTACGACCGCCTCATTACGGGTATTGCACATGTCAATGATGTGACGCAAATCAAAGTTCCTGCAAAAGAAGGTCAATACAGCGTACAAACAGAGGTCTTCAAAGCAATGGCAAACGCACAAATCAGTATCGACTTTTTCAACATCACACCGAGTGAAATTGTGTATACAGTGACAGGTGCAATGACTGAAAAGGCAACGTCGATCCTAAAAGATCTTGGCTATACGCCAATTGTGACAACAAATTGTGCGAAAGTATCAGCTGTTGGCGCAGGTATTATGGGTGTACCAGGTGTCACATCTAAAATTGTATCGGCTCTATCCGAGCAAAACATTCCGATTTTACAATCCGCTGACAGTCATACGACCATTTGGGTGTTAGTGAACGAAGAAAACATGAGAGCGGCCGTCAATGCCCTGCACGAAGTGTTTGAACTTTCAAGATAAATGTGATTGAATCATGATGAGGTGAAAAAAATGAATTTCGGAAATATCGCAACAGCTATGATTACACCTTTTGATAAAAAGGGCAACATCGATTTCCAAAAGCTATCAATTCTCATTGATTACTTGTTAAAAAACGGCAGTGACTCCTTAGTCGTTGCAGGGACAACAGGCGAATCGCCAACTTTATCGAATGAAGAAAAAGTCGCTCTTTTTCAGCAATCGGTCAAATTAGCAAATGGTCGTTGTAAAATCATTGCAGGAACAGGCAGTAATAATACAAATGCGTCTATCAAACTAACGAAAAAAGCAGAAGAAGCGGGCGTTGATGCAGTGATGCTTGTCGTACCTTATTACAACAAGCCATCACAGGAAGGCATGTATGCACACTTTAAAGCAATTGCCGAGTCTACATCTCTTCCTGTCATGCTTTACAATGTACCAGGAAGAACGGCTGCGTCATTAGCACCAGAAACAACAATTAAGCTTGCACAAATACCAAACATTGTTGCCATCAAAGAAGCAAGCGGCGACCTTGATGCCATGACAAAAATCATTGCAGAGACGCCAGAAGATTTCGACGTATATTCAGGGGACGACAGCTTAACACTTCCGGCTGTATCTGTTGGTGCAAAAGGAGTTGTCTCGGTTGCGTCTCATATCGTAGGACTGGATATGCAGCAAATGCTGAAAAGCTATGCTTCAGGCCAAACAGCCAATGCAGCATTGATCCATCAAAAGCTGCTTCCCATCATGAAACAGCTTTTCTCAGCGCCAAATCCAACGCCTGTTAAAACAGCCCTTCAGCTGAAAGGACTAGACGTCGGATCTGTTCGTCTTCCGCTTTTGCCTTTGTCAGAAGAAGAGAGACTGGATTTAAGCAGCGTTTTAAACAGCTGATCAAAACAAAAGATTTCGTAAGCGGTCATTCTCAGATGTCCCTGAGTATGACCGTTTTTTATACATAAACACTATCTTAAAATGTGACTTCATCTTGTTTTCTAAAATTAGATTCAGTTATAATAGCATTAAGCGATGATGGACGGGCTTGAGACTAGGAGGATAAGAATTTTGAAAAAGAAAAATACAGAGAACGTAAGAATTATTGCACTCGGAGGCGTTGGAGAAATCGGGAAAAACCTATATGTCATTGAGATTGATTCGGACATATACGTGGTAGATGCAGGTTTAATGCATCCAGAAAACGAAATGCTGGGCATTGACGTCGTCATTCCTGATATCTCTTATTTAACAGAGCGTGCTGATCGGGTGAAAGCAATTTTTCTTACCCACGGACATGATGAAGCAATCGGAGGCGTATTCCATTGCTTGAGCAAATTGTCTGTACCAGTTTACGGAACGAAGCTGACCCTTGCGTTACTTCGAGAAAAATTAAAGCAGTATGGCTTCAATCAAAAAGCTGATTTGCGTGAGGTCCATGCAAAATCAGTCATTACTTTTGAAACAACAAAAGTGTCATTCTTTAGAACGAATCACAGCATTCCTGATTCAGTTGGAATCAGCTTCAAAACATCTCTTGGTTCAATCGTATGCACAGGTGATTTTAAATTTGATCAAACCCCAGCGCTTAACCAAGCCTGTGACATCGGAGAGATTGCGAAAATTGGAAACAACGGCGTTTTGGCACTACTTTCAGACAGTGCAAATGCTGAAAAACCAGGCTATACACCTTCTGAGGCGCTCGTCCAAGACGAAATCTCAAATGCGATGTACAATGCTGAAAATCGTGTGATTGTTGCTGTGTCTTCATCTAATATTAACCGCGTGCAGCAGATCATTAATGCAACAAATCAAAATGGCCGTAAGCTCGCCGTTGCAGGGAAGAATATGATGACAACCCTTCAGCTGGCGATCAAGCTTGGTTATGTTACAGCAGACGAAGAATTATTTGTACCCGTTCAAGAAGTGAAGAAAATGGCGAAAAACGACGTGGTCATCCTGACCGCTGGAAGCCACGGAGAGCCGCTTGCTGCTTTAACAAAAATGGCGAAGCAAAATCACAAACAGCTTCATATTGAAAAAGATGACACAGTTGTGATTGCATCTACACCTCTCCCTGGACAAGAACTCACATACTCTAAAACAGTGGATTTCCTTACAAGAAGCGGTGCACAAGTGATTTTTGCTCAAAAACGTGTGCATGTATCTGGGCATGGCTGTCAAGAAGAGTTAAAGCTCATGCTGAATTTACTGAAGCCAAAGTATTTAATTCCAGTAAACGGCGAATATCGTATGCAAAAAGCACATTCTCGTATTGCTGAAGAAGTGGGCATGAAACGCAGTGACATTTTCTTGATTGATAAAGGGGATGTTGTTGAGTTTAGAGGACAGAACGTCAAAATCGGTGAAAAAGTTCACCAAGGGAACATTTTAATCGATGGTCTTGGCGTTGGTGATATCGGAAACATCGTGTTACGCGATAGACGTCTATTGTCTCAAGACGGCATCTTGATTGTTGTCATTACGCTCGATAAACAAAAGAAACAATTAATTTCTGGACCTGAAATCATCACAAGAGGATTTGTCTATGTAAGAGAATCCGAAGAGCTGATTGTGAAAGCAACAGAAATGGTCAAAGAGATTGTCAAAGAGCAAACGGAAAACTCAATTGTTGAATGGTCAACATTGAAACAATCCATGCGCGATGTGCTAAATCAATTCCTATATGAAAAAACAAAACGTAAGCCGATGATCATTCCAATTATTATGGAAGTGTGATGATAAAGCCCAAGGAGCATAAGCTCTTTGGGCTTTTTTGATGTGGCATGAGGAATGCGGATGGAATATGCCCTATTTGTTCATAATAGGAGAAGAGTTTTTAGGAAAGGATGGAGACAAATGGACGAAAAGAATGAACAGCAGCCTGAGCGAAAGCCAGAAGAAAAAGACAGCATTATGAGCAAAATACAGCAGCTCGGTGAAACAGCCGTTCCGCAGCTGCCGCAAGATACAAATATCCATTGCCTCACCATTATTGGACAAATTGAAGGCCACATGCAGCTTCCACCGCAAAATAAAACAACCAAATACGAACATGTCATTCCACAAATCGTAGCTGTTGAACAAAACCCGAAAATAGAAGGTCTTTTGATCATCTTAAATACAGTAGGAGGAGATGTTGAAGCGGGACTTGCGATTGCAGAAATGCTTGCTTCTTTATCGAAACCAACTGTCTCGATTGTGCTAGGCGGAGGCCACTCCATAGGTGTCCCAATAGCTGTATCGTGTGACTATTCGTATATTGCAGAAACAGCCACAATGACCATTCATCCTGTGCGATTAACAGGTCTTGTGATTGGCGTTCCGCAAACCTTTGAATACTTAGATAAAATGCAGGAAAGAGTCATTAACTTTGTTACAAGCCACTCCAACATTACAGAAGAGAAGTTTAAAGAGCTCATGTTCTCAAAAGGCAATTTGACAAGGGACATCGGAACAAATGTCGTTGGTCATGAGGCAGCAGAATACGGACTCATGAATGAAGTGGGCGGCGTAGGACAAGCGATTAAAAAGTTGAACGAACTTATCGGAGACAGGGCATCTCAAAACGAGGGGCTGATCCAATGATTTTATATACACCTATGCCATATGAAGCCATTTACGCTGAGGAACAGGGAGAACGCAAGCTCCAGCAGGTAAACATTCAAGGTGTGCCAGTGATGGTTGAAATGAAAGAAGATGAAGCAGAAATCGTTCAAGTCATGAGCACCAATCCAATGGATTTTCTCAATCAAGAGCTTGCACCAGGCAAGCGATTGAAGTTACATTTAGGGACCAATCAAACCGACTCATATGAATGATTTTATGCTATAATAAAGGGAAAACTTACAACAAGATGCAGCCAAAACCAGGCTGCTTTCTTTCTGATCTTTCGGTAGGTTATATTTTCTTTCGTAGTAAGGTGATGAGTATGGCTAAAAAGAGAAAACGGAAAACGAGAAAAAAACAAAATAAACAGCTAAAACTGAAATATGAATTAAATGGGTTAGTCTGTATTGCCATAGCGATCATTGCCATTTTACAGCTGGGCGTTGTTGGACAAACCTTTGTACATCTATTCCGATTCTTTGCAGGTGAATGGTTCATTCTCTGCCTTATCGGATTATTTCTTTTTGGTGTGACGATTTTCTGGAAAAAACAAATCCCAGATATTTTGACAAGAAGAAAAGCAGGTCTCTATTGCATCATTGCGAGTATCTTGCTTTTGTCACATGTGAAGCTCTTTCAGCATCTTTCATCTGCTGGCGTCATTGGCTCTCAAAGTGTGATTAGAAATACATTTGAACTCTTTTTGATGGATATGAAAGGTGAAACAGGATCGCCTGATTTAGGGGGCGGCATGATTGGAGCCGTATTGTTTGCTGCTTCTTATTTCTTATTTGCACAAGCAGGCTCGCAAATCATGGCGATTGTTCTAATGTTGATTGGAATTGTCCTGATTACAAACCGATCCCTTCAGGAAATGGTGAAAAAAGTGACGATTCCTGTATCACAATTTATGGTGAAGCAGTGGAAAGCGTTTGTTGAAGATATGAAAGGAATCAGGCAGGCGAAAAAGAGCACGTCCTCTCAGAAAACAGGTGAAAAGAAAAAACGTTCACGCATTCAAGAAGAAGAAGAGGATGATCTGATTTTGATCGAAGAGGAAACGCCGTCTTCTGATAATAGCCAGCCGATTATTTCAAGCTTTGCAGATAGAGATGACATTCTCACCCCGACGGTTCAAAAAAAGCAGGCGGCAAAAGAGACAGCGCCTCTTCAGGACTCTGTGCAAAGTGCACCAGTTCAATCAGATACAGCCGATGAACCAAAAGAGGCACCGCCGATGACATTTACAGAACTTGAAAACAAAGATTACGAATTGCCGTCACTTGATATTTTGGCGGAGCCTCAGCATTCAGGTCAGCAAACAGATAAGAAAAATATTTATGAAAATGCAAGAAAGCTTGAAAAAACATTTCAAAGCTTTGGTGTGAAAGCAAAAGTCACACAGGTTCATTTAGGTCCAGCTGTGACCAAATATGAAGTATATCCAGATGTCGGCGTGAAGGTCAGCAAAATCGTCAATCTAAGTGATGATTTAGCCCTTGCCCTTGCAGCAAAGGATATTCGAATTGAGGCTCCGATTCCTGGTAAATCAGCCATCGGCATCGAAGTTCCGAATGCCGAAATTGCTATGGTTTCATTAAAAGAGGTATTAGAATCGAAGCAAAATGACCGTCCAAATGCCAAGCTCCTCATTGGACTCGGCCGTAATATCTCGGGTGAAGCTGTGCTTGCTGAAATGAACAAAATGCCGCATTTGCTTGTAGCAGGTTCGACTGGAAGCGGAAAAAGTGTGTGTATCAATGGGATTATCACAAGCATTCTCATGAGAGCGAAGCCTCATGAAGTGAAAATGATGATGATTGATCCGAAGATGGTTGAATTAAATGTGTATAATGGCATTCCGCATCTTTTGGCTCCTGTCGTAACAGACCCTAAGAAAGCATCGCAGGCACTGAAAAAAGTAGTCAGCGAAATGGAACGCCGCTATGAATTGTTTTCGCATACGGGGACAAGAAATATTGAAGGATACAATGATTACATTAAACGGATGAATCAAACAGAAGATGCTAAACAGCCAGAGCTTCCTTATATTGTTGTCATAGTAGACGAGCTTGCAGATTTAATGATGGTCGCTTCCTCTGATGTGGAGGATTCCATTACAAGACTTTCTCAAATGGCTCGTGCTGCGGGAATTCATTTGATTATCGCCACACAAAGACCTTCTGTCGATGTCATTACAGGTGTCATTAAGGCCAACATCCCGTCCCGCATTGCCTTTAGCGTATCCTCTCAAACCGATTCAAGGACGATCCTTGATATGGGAGGCGCAGAAAAGCTGCTGGGCAGAGGGGACATGCTGTTTTTACCTGTTGGTGCAAACAAGCCGGTTCGTGTGCAAGGCGCCTTTTTATCAGATGAAGAAGTGGAGCATGTTGTAGATCACGTAATCACACAGCAAAAAGCTCAATACCAAGAGGAAATGATTCCGAGCGAAGAAACGCAGGATCAGCTTGCGGCTGTGGAAGATGATCTGTATGATGAAGCAGTTGAATTGATTATCGGCATGCAGACGGCTTCTGTTTCTATGCTGCAAAGAAGATTCCGCATCGGTTATACCCGGGCGGCACGTCTCATTGACGCAATGGAAGAGCGGGGCGTGGTAGGCCCATATGAAGGAAGTAAACCGAGAGAAGTTCTTCTCTCAAAAGAACAATATGACGAGCTCTCTTCATAATTGAAGAGAGCTTTCCTGAAAAATAGTAAACGATAGTATGATTATGTTAACTGGATGTCAGACTATTTATTTATTTGCAAAAACATGATATAGTTATGTTCAACTTATCTCGGAATAGAGATTTCTCATCTTATCATTTGCATTGATTAGACGGAGGGAAAACATGTCGACCAAAACAGACAATCGCCATTTATATTTGAAAGTGATTGACCGTATTAAAGAAGATATTCGAACAGGTGTATATACCGAAAAAGAAAAGCTGCCTTCTGAGTTTGAGCTCTCAAAGCTTTTAGGTGTGAGCAGAGCGACACTGCGTGAAGCCCTTCGTATATTAGAAGAAGAGAAGTATTTAATTAGAAGGCATGGTGTGGGAACTTTCGTCAATTCAAGACCACTTTTTTCGACAGGCATAGAGCAGCTGACAAGTGTCACGAAAATGATTGAGCAGGTCAATATGACGCCTGGCACTATCTTTTTATCCTCTCAAGAAGGGGAGCCAACAGAGAATGATGTCATTCGTTTTCAGTGTGATGAATCTGATGGGATTTTTTCAATGGAACGCGTTCGAACCGCAGATGGACAGCCAGTTGTTTATTGTTTAGATAAAATTCCGGTCAAACATCTTCCCGCTTCTTTTACACATGAAGAAGAGTCTCTTTTTGAGCTGTTTGGAAGAGAACCGCACAGCGGGATTAAATATGCAGTTGCTGACATTGAACCAATTGGCTACCACGATCAGGTCTCACCGATTCTAGATTGTGACCCTGAAACGGCGTTATTATTACTGAAACAAATGCACTATGATCAGGATGATCAGCCGGTCTTATACTCCCTCAATTATTTTCGAGCGGATAAATTCAGCTTTCATGTCATACGCAAACGATTTTAACAAGCAGTCGCTTCCATAAGCGGCTGCTTTTTGTTTGCCCATACATAATACTCGTCAAACTTGCCACACTAATACGTAACAGTATATAGAATTGGGTGAATGATGTTGGGCGAGAAAACAGTCAGTAAAAAGAATATTATTGCATTATCATCAGTGCCTCTAATCATGACACTAGGGAACTCGATGTTAATACCAGTATTACCAGAGATAGAAAAAAAACTCTCGATCACTTCCTTTCAAGTCTCTCTCATTATTACGGTATATTCGGTTGTAGCCATCTTATGTATTCCAATCGCAGGTTACTTATCAGACCGGATTGGGCGGAAAAAGGTACTGCTGCCGTGTCTTTTAATCGCCGGACTTGGAGGAGCTGTAGCAGCAGTCGCCTCAACGATCATGAAAGAACCTTATATGTGGATTCTATTTGGCAGGGTCCTTCAAGGTATTGGTTCAGCTGGAGCGGCACCTGTCGTTTTGCCGTTTATAGGAGATTTGTTTCATGACGATGAAGAGGTCAGTGCAGGACTTGGTGCCATTGAAACCTCCAACACAGCAGGTAAGGTACTAAGCCCTATTATTGGGGCCCTTCTTGCTTCATGGTTTTGGTTTGTGCCGTTTTGGTTCATTCCGTTTTTTTCGATCATCAGCTTTCTCATGGTACTGTTCATGGTAGAGTCGGCAAAAAAAGAGGAGGACCCGCCAACATTTAAAGAATTTTTAAAATCAACAAAGACCATTTTTAAGCATGAGGGACGCTGGCTTTATGCCATTTTTGCTGTTGGCGGTTTTATTATGTTTCTTCTTTTTGGTGTGCTTTTTTACTTATCCGATAACCTAGAGGCGGCTTATCAAATAAAGGGTGTCAAAAAAGGGCTCCTGCTAAGTATTCCGCTCCTTTTTCTATCAATCAGTTCCTACATTGCTGGAAAAACGATTGGAAAAGAAAAAGGAAAAATGAGAATCTTTTTAATCGTAGGGATGGCTTTGTTATCACTTTCTTATATTTTTTTATGGTGGAATCACAGCTTTTACGTATTATTTATCTGTTTAAGTATTGGCGGTGTTGGCATCGGCATTGTGCTTCCAGCACTTGATGCGCTGATTACAGAAGGTATTGAAAAAGAGCAGTGCGGAACCATTACGTCATTTTATAGCAGTATGCGGTTTATCGGTGTTGCTTTAGGACCTCCAATTTACGCATTTCTCATGGATAAAGGAGACTCCATCGTTTTTATTCTATCGACCATATGCAGTCTCATTTCGTTATTTTTGGTCCTCTTTTTCATCCAGCCAGATGAAAAGGATGAAAGTGAACATTTGAAAACGTTTAAACATTGAAAAAAGAGGGCATTTTGCCATCTTTTTTCTTTTTTATAAATTGACATGTAAAATTTTGATAGTTAAACTAATGTATAGTAATATCTTTTAAATTATCCCAAATAGGAGGTGTTCAAAAACATTCATTTTCTGTCTTTGATTAGGGCAGAAATTGAGCTCGTGGCTGATGATGGATTGAGTTTCTTCAACACGAAAGGACAATTGAATAGATCATCCTGCCATTAAGATGTTGAAGGAGACGCAGGCAGCACTTCAGACACGCTCAAAACAGCAAATTGATTGATGAACTAGAAGGAGCTTGAAGCAGCTATGTTGCAAATGATTAAAGCAAGATGGATTGTATTAATGGTGTGGATGATAACAGCTGTGATTCTGTTTATTACTGCGCCCGATTTAGAGGAATTAACAAGAGAAAAAGGGCAGTTAAAGGTTCCAGAGGGGACACCAACAGCTGAGGCACTTCACTTATTGGATAAGCTTTCAGATCATAAAGGGAAAAAAGATACTGGTGTGATTGTATTCTCCGAACAACATTTGTTCCCTGCGAAAGAGCAGGAATTAAAAAAGGCTTTAGCTGCACTCATGACACATGCCCCAGAACTCCACATTGACGGAATTACTTCGTATTTTCATGTAGATCCGGACATTCAAAAACAACTTTTGTCAAAGGATCAAAGTACACTTCTTGTTCCATTCAAATTCGACCACTACGAAACAAAAGCTGTGAAGATTAAAGAACAAATTGAGGAAGTTTTAAAGCCCTATCATGTCTCATATGAAATAACGGGTCAAAAATTTGTGGATTCAGATGTCATTCAAAGCTCTCAACAAGGTCTGAAGAAAACTGAACTTATCACGATGATATTTATTTTCTTTATTTTAATTATTGTTTTCAGATCGATATTGGCACCTGTTGTTCCGCTCATTACGATAGGCATTTCTTACGCTGTCAGCCGGTCTATTGTGGCTTTTCTCGTAGAATATACACAATTTCCTCTATCTAATTTTACTCAGATTTTTATGGTAGCCATTATGTTCGGTATCGGAACGGATTATTGCATCTTGCTGTTAAGCCGTTTTAAAGAGGAAATCGGTCAAGGCCGTGATGTCAAAGAGTCGATTATCGTCACGTATCAATGTGCAGGGAAAACGGTATTTTTCAGCGGCTTAGCCGTATTAGTCGGCTTCTCAAGTATTGGGTTTGCTAAATTTCAATTGTATCAATCAGCCGTTAGTGTTGCCGTTGGAGTGGGCATTCTGTTGATTGCCCTTGTCACCATCGTTCCCTTTTTTATGTCTGTTTTCGGAAAATCTCTATTCTGGCCATCTAAAAGAGAAAACATTCGGCATCCGCAAAGTAAAATATGGGATTGGGCTGGGCGTTTTTCATTTAAAAGGCCGCTGATCAGCTTAGGTTTAGTCGCTCTTATTACGGTGCCTCCTATTCTGATGTACGACGGCACCCTATCTTATAACAGTTTAAATGAAATTGGGAATAAGTATGAGTCGGTGTCTGCATTTAATACGATATCAGAGCAATTTGGCTTTGGTGAAGCGCTGCCGCTGAATGTGATTGTTGAAAATGATCATAAGCTAGATAATCAAGAAAAGATTGTCATGATTGAAAAACTGACACGTAAATTAAACGACATTGACGAAGTGAAAACAGTCCGCAGTGTCACTCGTCCTGTTGGGGACGGGCTGAGCCAGCTTTATATCACCTCTCAAGCGAAAGAGCTGGGAGGAGAACTTGGCAAAGGCCATGAAGGAATCGGGGAAATTTCAGATGGCTTGACTGAAACAAATCTCGCTCTTCTCAAACAAAAACCAAAAATGGAAGAATCCGCTCAAGGCATTGACCAGCTGATTGATGGAACAAAAGCAATCAAAAGCGGTATCGGAGAAGTCAGGGAATCCCTTATCTCTTTAGAAGATGGGGTGAGGCGCAGTAAAGAAGGCGTCGGCACCATTCGAAGTAAAATCAAAGAAGCGAAAAAAGAATTAGAACAAGAATATCGCAGCAGCGAAACAATGATTCAAGAGCTTGAGCGAGTGCTGAATACACTGGAACGCCATGCGAAATCGAATCAGCAGCTGATGACGACCATTAAGAAAGTAAAGAAATCTTATGAAAATCTATCATTTGAAGCACTAGAAAATCGTCTTCCAGAAGTAAAAGACATGGATGAATATAAAGAAATCAAGAAAGTATTCAAAGAAACAAAAGGAATGCTTGATCAAGCAAGTGATCAAATGAGTGTATATGAAGAGGAAGCCGCTCATTTTAAACAAAAGATCAAGCAGGCAGATCAAGTGATTCAAACCTTATCAAGCAAGCAAAAAGAAGTAAAACGCCAAGTGCAAGCACTCATGGATGGGCTTGATCAAATTTATGACGGTCTTGACCAAACAAATGAGGGTCAAAAACAATTGATTAAAGAAATGCCTAAAATCGAAGATGGTGCAGATCAGCTGACAGATGGCCAAAAAGCCATCAAAAAAGGATTTAGCCAGCTTTCATCAAAACTTACATTATTAACAGATGGATTAGATGAAAGTATTGAAGGGCTTGAGCAGGTCAAAAGCGGCTTCACCGAGGCTGACGGCTACTTAAAGCAGCTTCAGCAAGCGCCAGATGAAGAAGTAACGGGCTGGTTTATTCCGGAAGAAGTGCTGAAACGCCAAGAATTTAAGCAAATCTTTCATACGTATATGTCTCCAGATCGTAAATTAACGACTTTTGAAGTCATCTTAAATGTGAATCCATACAGCAATGAAGCGATGAAAGGTGTCGCGAAAATTGAGGAAACCCTTGATCAATATTTACCTGTAAGTGGACTCAAAAATGCCAAATACGGTGTATCTGGTATCTCAAGCTTAAATGTGGACTTAAAAGAAACGTCTGACGGTGACTTTATTCGAACTGTGATCTTCATGTTAATTGGTATTTTTATTATTTTAATTATTTTATTACGGTCAATCGTCATGCCGATATACTTAACATTTTCACTGATTTTAACGTATTTTACATCAATGGGGTTAACAGAATGGATCTTTAAAACATTTTTTGGCTACGATGGTGTCAGCTGGGCTGTCCCATTTTTCAGCTTTGTCATTCTTGTGACGCTCGGGATTGATTATTCCATCTTCCTCATGGATCGTTTTAATGAATGGAAGGGAGAGCATGTACAAGTATCCATGATATCAGCGATGAGAAATATGGGTTCTGTCATTATTTCTGCAGTGGCCATTTTAGCGGGTACGTTCGCTGCTATGCTGCCATCGGGAGTGTTATCACTTGCTGAAATTGCAACGGTCGTACTCATTGGACTTTTATTATATGCTTTTGTTGTATTGCCCCTCTTTATTCCGGTCATGGTTCGTATTTTTGGTAAATGGAATTGGTGGCCGTTTAGAATGAAATAACGACTGGCGCCTCTGCTATGAGCAGAGGCGTTTTTATTTCCTATCCTTTCCTCTGATTGATATAATGTCTATTAAATGGCTGTTTCACGTATATATCAGCTATGTTCTAATACATAATAAATAGGATGAACAAAGGAGGTTTCTCATGACGTACTTACAAGAGAAGACACTGGACACACCGGGTCTTCATACTCATATTGTCAAAACAGAAAAATTTAAAACCGTGACAATCCTTTTTAAAATGCTTGCACCGCTATCCAAAGATGACGTCACCATGCGTTCTTTATTCCCGCATGTGCTGTTAAGAGGAACAGAAAAGATGCCAAAAACAGGAACACTGCGTGCCTATTTTGATGAGCTCTATGGAGCAACCGTTTCCACCGACATGGCCAAAAAAGGTGAGAATCACATCATTACCTTCCGACTAGAAATGGCGAATGAAAAATATTTAAAGGATCAAAGCCCTTTACTAGAAAAAGGGATTGCCTTACTATCTGACCTATTATTTCACCCGTATGTTGAAGAAGGGGTGTTTAGTCAATTATATGTAGATCAAGAAAAACGCACGTTAAAACAGCGAATTCAGGCAGTTTATGATGACAAAATGCGTTATTCGAACTTAAGACTCGTGCAAGAAATGTGTAAAGGTGAACCATATGCATTGCACGTCAATGGTGAAATGGAAGAAATTGACGCCATCACAGCTCACTCGCTCTTTGAAGCTTATGAGCATGCGCTTCAATCAAACCAGCTTGATCTTTATGTTGTGGGAGATGTTGACGAACAAGACATCAGCCGAATGGTCTCCCAATACTTTAAAACAAGTGATAGAGAACCGGTCAAACAACAGATTGAATCAGCAAGGCCTCAAAATGAACCAAAAGAAGTCATTGATGAAGAGGACGTAAAACAAGGCAAGCTGAATATCGGCTTTCGCACACATACAACCATTGCAGATAAAGATTATCCGGCACTGCATTTGTTTAATGGCATATTCGGCGGTTTCTCGCATTCTAAGCTATTCATTAATGTTCGTGAAAAAGCAAGTCTTGCGTACTACGCTGTGTCTAGACTTGAGAGCTTTAAAGGCTTGATGATGGTCATGTCAGGAATTGAAGTCGGCAACTTCCAGCAGGCAGTAGATATCATCAAAGAACAATTTGAAGCGATGCAAAAAGGTGATTTTTCAGATGAAGCAATTGATCAAACAAAAGCAGTCGTCAAAAACCAGCTGCTTGAAACGATCGATACGTCTTATGGAACAGCAGAATATTTGTATCAGCATGCCGTTGTGCCAACTGGGGAAACCCTTGATTCCTTTTTAGAAGCATTAGACCGGGTGACAAAAGAGGACATCATCAAAGTGGGTCAGAAAATCGAATGGGATACGACCTATTTTCTTAAAGGAACGGAGGGTGCTTCATGACAGTGAAAACAATTCAATTCGATCAGCTGCAAGAAACGGTCTATCACGAAAAAATGGAAAGCGGACTTGACGTCTATGTGCTGCCAAAGCAAGGGTTTAACAAAACCTATGCGACCTTTACAACAAAATATGGCTCTGTCGATAATGAATTTGTGCCGCTTGGCAAAGAAGACATGATTCGAGTGCCTGACGGTATTGCGCATTTCTTAGAGCATAAGCTGTTTGAAAAAGAAGATGGAGACGTGTTTCATACTTTTAGTAAACAAGGAGCATCCGCAAACGCTTTTACAACGTTTACGAGAACGGCTTATTTATTCTCAAGCACCTCAAATGTCGAACAAAATCTTGAGACACTCATTGATTTTGTTCAGGAGCCTTATTTTACTGAAAAAACAGTCGAAAAAGAAAAGGGCATCATTGGCCAAGAGATTAACATGTATGATGACAATCCGGACTGGCGTTTATTCTTTGGTCTGATTGAAAATTTATATCAAGAGCATCCTGTGAGAATTGATATTGCTGGAACAGTAGAGAGCATTGCCCCTATCACAAAAGATCATTTATATGAATGCTATGAAACGTTCTATCATCCGAGCAATATGCTTCTATTCGTCGTCGGGCCTGTTGATCCGAAGCAAATTTTAGATCAAGTCAGAGCGAATCAGGCGAAAAAGCCATTTACAGACCAGCCGGAGATCAAACGAAAAGACATCAATGAGCCTGAAGGTGTGTACCGGAAAGAATACGAACTTCCAATGAACGTACAAGGCTCTAAATGTATGTTCGGTTTGAAAACAAAGAATCCGCATAAAAAAGGAAATCAGCTGCTAAAGCATGAGCTTGGGATGAACCTCATTTTAGAGACGCTGTTTGGCAAAAGCTCCTTACAATATGAACAGATGTATGAAAAGGGCTTAATTGATGAAACATTCAACTACGATTATACCGAAGAAGGCGGCTTTGGCTTCACTTCTGTTGGCGGGGATACAAATGATCCTGATCAACTAGCAAAAGTATTAAAAGAAACCCTTCTTCAAGCAAAAAGCCTCATGACAGAAGAGAAAATTGAGCTTGCACGCAAGAAAAAAATCGGCAGCTTTTTAAAAGCCATGAATTCTCCAGAATATATTGCGAACCAATTTACTCGATATGCATTCTTAGACATGAGCTTATTTGATGTCGTCACAATGCTGGAACAAATTCAATTAGCTGATATTCAGCAAATTTTAGATGAAGAAATTGATGAAGAACGGATGTCTGTTTTCAAAGTCGTCCCAAAAACAAAATAAATATAAAAAGACAAACTCATATCAGCAGAGTTTGTCTTTTTTATGTTCAATTGAAAAAGCCGCTTTATTTACGAGGATATTCATTGACATTTGTTTTGGATATTAGTTAAACTCTTTAATAGTTAAACACTTAAACTAAAAAGGAGCAACGTATGGAACAAAATAAAATTGCCCATCTCATCCAGAGGTATGCAGATGTTTATCTCATGATGGAGAAAAAAGTCTCGAGTATGATCACTGAAAAGCTTGATAAAGAGCTGACACTTGATCAATATTACTCGCTTCGATACATCAATTTACATCCAGGGTGTACATCTACGGACCTTGCTTATGTATGTAATGTAAACAAAAGTGCTGTAACATCCATGACTAATCGTCTTTTCACGAAAAACTATATTTTTCGTGAACATGATCAAGCTGACAGAAGGAATGTTCACCTGTACGTCACGCCAGAGGGCAAAGATGTGGTCAGCCGAATGGAAAAGCAGCTTCAAGACCTAGTTCGGTCTTATTTTGAAAAGCTTGAAGAAAAAGAAATGGAAGCATTTATTCAAACATATGAAAAGATCTATCATGTGATCATCGAAGAGGAGGCACAAAGTACTAATGAGAGCAATTATAAAGGGTAGATGGCTGATCACGATCCTGTGGGTCGTATTAGCGGCAGTGTTACTCATCACCGCTCCTAATATGGCGCAATTAACAAAAGAAAAAGGGCAAATTTCTGTACCAGATGGCTATCCGTCTTCATATGCCAATCAGTTATTAAAGAAAATGTCTGAAAACGGCGATACAGAAAATTCAATCGTCATTGTCTTTCAAGAAAAGAACATTGTGAAAGAAAGAGAAACATCTTTAAAAAAAGCAATGGACATTTTAGAGAAGGATCAAGATCTCCACATAGAGGATATCACTTCTTATTTTGAAGCGAATAAAGATATCAAAAAACAAATGCTCTCTAAAGATCAAACGACACTCCTTGTTCCAATTACATATGACTCAAACAAAATCAAAGCGTCCGATTTTAAAGAAAGAGTCAATGAAAAGCTGAAAAGCTTAAATCTGAAATTTGAAATGACAGGGCAGCCGTTAATTGATGATGATGTTATTACAAGTTCGCAGGAAGGCCTGAAGAAAACAGAGTTCATTACGATTGGGTTTATTCTCGTCGTCCTTGTTCTTGTCTTTAGATCAGCTGTGGCGCCTTTCGTTCCGTTAGTCGCAGTGGCACTGTCTTACTTGGTGAGTCAATCAATCGTAGCTTATTTAGTGAAATATGTAGACTTTCCGCTCTCGACCTTTACTCAGATCTTTATGGTCGCGATCATGTTTGGAATTGGAACGGACTACTGCATACTGCTTCTTAGCCGCTTTAAGGAAGAGATCGCACACGGTAAAGATAAAATTGAGGCGATTCTGATTACGTATAAAACAGCAGGAAAGACCGTCTTATTCAGCGGAATTGCGGTTCTGATCGGTTTTACATGTATTGGCTTGGCACAATTCCAGCTTTATAAATCAGCAGTAGCAGTAGCAGTTGGGGTTGCTGTGCTCATTGTGGCTCTTCTCACGATTGTGCCGTTCTTTATGGCAGTTTTAGGAAAGGTGTTATTTTGGCCGATTAAAGGCGATATTGCCCACCCGCAGTCAAAAATGTGGGAAACAGCAGGCCGTTTTTCATTTAAGAAACCGCTTTTCAGTTTATTAATTGTAGGAATCATTACGCTTCCGCCAATTCTCATGTATAAAGGAACTCTTTCTTATAACAGCTTAGATGAAATTGGTAATAAATACGAATCAGTCAACGCATTCAATACTATTTCTGAAAAGTTTGGACCGGGTGAAGCACTCCCGGCAACAGTGGTCGTGAAATCATCTGATGTTTTAGACAATAATGAAGGGCTGATTGCCATTGAAAAACTCAGCCGTGCAATTGAACAAACAGATGGCGTCAGCAAAGTCAGAAGTGCTACCCGTCCTGTCGGTAAAGGGCTGAGTGATCTGTACGTGAAATCACAAGCCAAAGAACTGAACACAGGACTTGATAAAAGCAATGAAGGCTTGAAAAACATCCAAGATGCACTGACGACAATGAGTCAATCCATTGAGGATCAAACACCGCAAATCAAATCATCAGGAAAAGGCATTAACAAATTGATTTCTGGTACAGAATCTGTGCAAACAGGGATTCAAAATGTTGAAAAATCCTTAAGAAAATTGCAAAACGGCATCGACCAAAATAAAAAAGGTGTAGCAGCCATTAAAGATGAAATCAAAGGTGCAAAAAAGGAATTAATGGCTCAAGTCGCACAAGTGAATCAGCAAGTCTCAATGTATAAAAGCATTTCCAAAGAATTAAAGGCGGCATTAGCGCAAGTGGATACGTCATCCTCTGCCGCAGCAGATGTAAAAGCGTTAATCAAACAAGCAAATACACAATTTAGTACCCTTGAAAAGCAAATCCCGCAGGTAAAAGAAAATCAATCGTATCAAGCGATTAAAGCTTCGTACAATGAACTTTCTGCGACCTTGCAAGAAGGGGCGAAACAGGCAGACAGCTATGCCAAACAAGCGAAAGAAGCTAGAAAGCAGCTTGAAGCGGCTGATGCCTTTATCGCAAAAACTTCAGAGCAGCAAAAAATCTTAACGAATCAAATCGATGAACTCATTGCTGGCTTAGATGCAGTTGAAAATGGACTGGATCAAACGTCTAAAGGTCAAGGACAATTAGCCGATAATATGCCAAAGCTTGCAAATGGAGCGGGCGATATCATTAATGGCCAAAAGCAAATGAAAGAAAAGATTGGCGGCTTTGGAGATGATCTAACCAAGCTAACAGACGGTCTGAACAAAAGTGTAAATGGACTTGAGAAAATTTCGAGCGGCTTAATGGGTGCAGGTGACTACTTAGATGAACTGAAAAATGCACCAGATCAAGACATGGCCGGCTGGTTTATTCCAAAAGACGTCTTAAAAAATAAAGCATTCAAGCAAGTATTTGATTCATACATGTCAGATGATCGCAAGATGACAAAAATTGATGTTATTTTAGAAAAAAATCCATATGGAAATGAAGCTCTGTCAACGATTAAACAAGTGGAAGCTTCTGTCGAGCGGGCACTTCCTGAAACAAACCTAAAAGATGCGTCATTTGGCGTCTCAGGTGTATCAAGTATGAACGCTGATCTAAAACAGCTGTCAGACCAAGATTTCAATAAGACAGTTCTTTACATGATGATTGGCATTTTCCTTATTTTGGTGATTTTGTTCCGTTCGCTTGTCATGCCGCTGTACTTGGTAGGTTCACTCATATTGACTTACTTTACCGCAATCGGTGTAACTGAATTTATTTTCACCCATTTCTTCGGGTATCCAGGCATTAACTGGGCTGTGCCATTCTTTGGATTTGTCATATTAATGGCGCTCGGAGTCGATTATTCGATTTTCTTAATGGAGCGGTTCAATGAATATAAAACAAAAGACATCCAGTTTGCCATGACTGAATCAATGAAAAATATGGGATCTGTCATTATGTCTGCTGCTGTTATTTTGGCAGGAACATTTGCCGCCATGCTTCCATCCGGTGTGCTGTCTCTCCTGCAGATTGCAACACTTGTCCTCACAGGACTTTTACTATATGCACTCGTTGTGCTACCATTATTCGTACCTGTGATGGTGAAATTGTTCGGATCAGCCAACTGGTTCCCATTTAAACGAAAAGAATAGGTATTCTATATAGAAAGAAGGAATCAATGTGATGAGTCGTTGGGTGCTGATAACAGGTGCCAGTGGCGGGATTGGGCAGGCAGCTGCCAAAAAGCTTGCCCAAGAAGGCTGCAATGTGATGCTCCATTATTATAAAAATGAACAGGCAGCTGTGCGCCTCGCCGCTCATTTGGATGAGGTATATTCCATTCAAACGCATGTCGTTCAAGCAGATTTATCTAAAACGGGCGGAGCAGATGAGCTTGTCAGCCGTCTGCCGCTCTTTCCAGATATTCTTGTTTTAAATAGCGGCAGGAGCCATGTCGGATTGGTGACAGACACAGAAAAAGACGTATTAGCCAGTATGGTGCAGCTTCATGTCACAAGTCCATATGAGCTTACCCAATCCCTTTTACCTGCCATGATTCAAAAGAAAACAGGCCATATCATTGCGGTCAGCTCGATATGGGGAGAAACGGGAGCATCGTGTGAAGTGATGTACAGCATGGTCAAAGGTGCGCAAAATGCGTTTATCAAAGGATTAGCAAAAGAGCTTGCTCCAAGTGGAATTAGGGCAAATGCTGTCTCGCCAGGTGCTGTCAAAACAGACATGATGAATCGTTTTACGCAGGAAGACATCGCAATGCTGGAAGAAGAAATCCCGCTTGGCAGGCTTGCATCGCCTGAGGAGGTTGCAGATGTCATTTGGTTTCTCGCGTCAAAACAGTCAAGTTATATCACAGGTCAAATTTTATCTGTCAATGGCGGCTGGTACTGTTAAAAAACGTGTATAATTCGTCTCTCCATGACAAAAGCTATGGCTGTAATTCATCTTTTCGAATGGAGGAATCGACATGTCTGTACTTGAGAACTGGGACCATTGGAAAAACTTTTTAGGTGATCGCTTAAATCATGCGCAGGATAAAGGTTTAGAAGATGAGACCATCAATAACCTTGCGTATGAAATTGGCGGATATCTAGCTAACGAAGTTGAGGCAAAGAACGAGCAGGAAAGAGTACTTGCTGACCTTTGGAGCGTTGCATCAGAAGATGAGCAGCGCGCCATTGCAAATATGATGGTCAAGCTAGTTGAAAATAATAGCTCGCACTAAACAAAAAGAGAGGTCGTTTGTGCCTCTCTTTTTATTTTAACCGTTTCACAACATTGTGCTTTCTAAAAAAGTGAAAATGCTTTATGATAAAGGAAGGTAAAAATTTGCCACAATGAAGGGGGTAATATCATTTGGCAAAGCTCGAATGGTATTTTGAATATGAGATACAGGTAAACCGTCCCGGACTTTTAGGAGACATTTCTTCTTTAATGGGGATGCTTTCAATTAATATTGTGACAATTAATGGTGTTGATGTATCAAGACGCGGAATGCTTTTGCGCTGTGACCACACAGATCAAATTAAGCGCCTTGAATCAATTTTAAATACAATGGAAACGATAAAAGTAACGAAATTAAGACAGCCAAAGCTTCGTGACCGCTTAGCTGTTCGTCATGGAAGATACATACAGCGTGATGCGGATGACAAAAAGACGTTCCGTTTTGAAAGAGACGAGCTCGGTCTTCTTGTTGATTTTATGGCTGAACTCTTTAAAAAAGAAGGACATAAATTGATTGGGATTCGCGGAATGCCGCGTGTCGGAAAAACAGAATCAATTGTGGCTTCAAGTGTTTGTGCAAGCAAGAGATGGCTGTTTGTATCATCAACTCTTTTGAAACAGACGATCCGAAGTCAGCTGATCGCAGATGAATACAGCCCAGATAACGTCTTTATTATTGATGGGATTGTGTCGACAAGAAGAGGTTCTGAGAAGCACTTGCAGCTTTTAAGGGAAATTATGAGACTGCCGGCAACGAAGGTGGTTGAGCATCCAGACATCTTTATTCAAAATTCAGAATATACAATGGATGATTTCGACTATATCATTGAATTGCGTAATAGCGCAGACGAAGAGATTACATATGAACACGCTGAAGAACCACAAGTGTTTGATCATTCTGGTTTTTCTGGCTTCGATTTTTAATATGGTAATGGAAGGTGTTTGTTTTGACTGAATTGGGAAAACGGCTCGTTGAGGCCAGAGAGGAAAAAGGGATGTCGCTGGAGGATCTGATGGCGGTGACTAAGATCCAAAAGCGCTATTTGCTAGCCATCGAACAAGGAAACTATGATATTATTCCAGGTAAATTTTACGTCAGAGCGTTTATTAAACAATATGCCGAAGCCGTTGGACTGAATCCTGAACAATTGTTCGAAGAATTTCGTAAAGATGTTCCAAGCACGTATAACGATGAAGTATCTGATAAATTATCGAATATTAAGCCGCAAAGAGAGCTGCCAAAGCCTGCCTCGAAAGTGCTTGAACTATTGCCGACAATTTTAATTATTGGAGGCATCATTGTGGTCATCGCCATCATCTATGTGATCGTGCAGGCGGTCAATCATGATAGCGGACAGAAGAATAATCAGGCGGCCCCTCAGCAATCAGAATCTAAATATGAAGTATCTGAGGATTCCTCTCTTGCAAAAGATCAAAAGAAAAAAGAAAAAGCTTCGTCAGATGATAAAGAAAAATCATCTAAAAAAGACGATGAAGCTGTTTCTTTAAAGGCGATGAATACAGAAGGCTCTACAACAACGTATGAAGTATCAGGTGCTGACAAAATGGAGTTAACCATTTCTGCCTCGCAGGCTTCATGGCTGCGCGTAAGAGACGAATCTGGAAAAGTGCTGAAGATGGGTGAACTAAAAGATGGCGAATCGTTTAAAACAGACCTGTCTGATCTTTCTCAGGTCGATATCCGTCTAGGCAATGCGTCTGGAATTGATATCAAGGTAAATGACGAGACACTTAAGTACGAATTAGACCCTAAGAACACCATGACACAAAACATTGTGATTGTGAATAAAGGAAAGGAAAAGTCATCTTAAGCAAGTAGATGACTTTTCTTTTGTTCCTACTATTATATACATAAAAAAATTGCATTATTGGAGGATTGGATTTCATGTTTAACTTACCGAATAAAATAACCCTTTCTAGGATCGCCTTGATCCCTGTTTTTATGATTATTATGCTTGCACCGCTAGATTGGGGGGTTGCACGTTTTGGCGACGTCAGCATCGAAGTGACGCACCTTGTTGGAGCGATCCTGTTTATTGTCGCTTCAACAACTGACTGGATTGATGGATACTACGCACGTAAGCTTAATTTAGTGACGAATTTTGGGAAATTTTTAGATCCGCTTGCAGATAAATTGCTTGTTTCAGCTGCTTTAATTATACTTGTTCAATACAACCTCACACCGGCATGGATGGCGATTGTGATCATCAGCCGTGAATTTGCTGTAACAGGTCTAAGGCTTGTATTAGCCGGAGGCGGTGAAGTAGTGGCAGCGAATATGCTTGGAAAAGTGAAGACATGGGCGCAAATCATTGCGATTTCAGCACTCTTACTGCATAACCTGCCGTTTGAACTTGTATCATTCCCATTTGGTGATCTAGCGATGTGGGTAGCGGTGTTCTTCACTGTTGTCTCAGGCTGGGATTACTTTGCAAAAAACTGGGAAGCTTTAAAGAATTCTAACTAAAAAGGACGTGTACGCTTTGAAGTCAGAGAGAAAAGCAGAAATTATTGCAGTCGGTTCCGAACTATTGCTAGGGCAAATTACGAATACGAATGCACAATTCATCAGCAAACAACTAGCTGAAATTGGTGTGAATGTTTATTACCACACAGCAGTTGGTGACAATCCAGAGCGTTTAAAACAGGCCATTCAGGTGGCGCAGGAAAGATCTAATTTTATTATTTTTTCAGGTGGTCTTGGACCAACAAAAGATGACTTAACAAAAGAAACCATTGCGAGCACGCTTGGGAAAGAGCTTGTACTAAATGAAGAAGCATTTGAATCGATTCAAGACTACTTTCTAAAGACCGGCCGCGTTATGTCACCGAATAACCGTAAGCAGGCACTCGTTCTAGAAGGATCTGATGTGCTTGTGAACCGTTTCGGGATGGCCCCAGGTATGTTTGTTCAAGAAGACGATACCTTTTATATGCTTCTTCCTGGACCGCCAAGTGAATTGCACCCGATGTTTGAAAACGAGGCAAAGCCGCTGATTTCTGAGAAGCTTGGCTTAAAGGAAAAGATCGTGTCTATTGTTCTGCGCTTCTTCGGAATCGGTGAATCGCAGCTTGAAACAGACCTAGAAGATTTAATTGATGCTCAAACGAATCCGACAATTGCACCACTCGCATCTGACGGTGAAGTGACGTTAAGACTGACTGCTAAGCATGAGGATGAAAAAGAAACTGAGCGTCTGTTAAAAGAAACAGAATCGCAAATTTTAGCCCGGGTAGGTGAGTACTTTTACGGATATGGGGATACATCACTTGTCCGCGAAGCGTCCCAAGCCTTGCACGAGCACGGTAAAACAGTAGCAGCAGCAGAAAGCCTGACTGGTGGAATGTTCTCTGAATGGCTGACAGATCTCGAAGGAGCATCATCCATTTTGAACGGAAGTGTGGTTTGTTATACAAACCAAGTCAAGCAGCAGGTACTTGGCTGCCGGGAGGAAACTTTGTCTTCCCGCGGGGCTGTCAGCAAAGAGTGTGCTTTAGAGCTTGCTGAAGGTGTGAGAAAGTTGACCGGAAGTGATATTGGCATTAGCTTTACGGGGGTAGCAGGACCTGATACCCAAGAGGATCAGCCTGTTGGAAAAGTGTTCATTGGACTATCGACGAAAGACCAGACGGACGTGTTTGAATGGATGTTTACAGGCAGCCGATCGGGCATTCGAAAGCGCGCTGTGAAATATGGTCTGCATCACTTACTCAACTTATTAAAAGAGAGTTAATTTTGTTTTTTGTTAGGTTTACTCCTTTATAAAAGAGCGTTTTTTCTAATAGAAAACACTCTTTTCTTAAAAAATCTGCCAAGAAAAAATCGAATATGTGTTCGTTTTTTTCTTGGCAAATGACGTAAAACAAGGTATAGTATAGATAGTGGAATTGATAAAGGAGGAAACAATAGAATGAGTGATCGTCAAGCAGCCTTAGATATGGCTCTTAAACAAATAGAAAAACAGTTTGGTAAAGGCTCTATTATGAAACTAGGAGAGCAAACAGATACACGTATTTCAACAGTACCTAGTGGTTCGTTAGCACTTGATACTGCGCTTGGAATAGGCGGATATCCCCGCGGCCGTATTATCGAAGTATATGGTCCGGAGAGTTCTGGTAAAACGACAGTAGCCCTTCATGCCATTGCTGAAGTTCAGCAGCAGGGAGGACAAGCTGCATTTATTGATGCAGAGCATGCACTCGATCCAGTTTACGCTCAAAAACTAGGTGTCAACATTGATGAACTGTTACTTTCTCAGCCGGATACAGGAGAGCAAGCACTTGAAATTGCAGAAGCTCTTGTCCGCAGCGGGGCAGTTGATATTGTTGTGATTGACTCTGTAGCTGCTCTTGTACCAAAAGCAGAAATTGAAGGAGACATGGGTGATTCACACGTTGGTCTTCAAGCGCGTTTGATGTCTCAAGCACTTCGTAAACTATCAGGTGCCATCAACAAATCAAAAACAATTGCCATCTTTATTAACCAAATTCGTGAAAAAGTTGGGGTCATGTTCGGTAACCCTGAAACAACGCCTGGTGGACGTGCGCTAAAGTTCTACTCGTCTGTTCGTTTAGAAGTGCGCCGTGCTGAACAGCTGAAACAAGGCAATGATATTATGGGGAATAAAACGAGAATTAAAGTGGTCAAAAACAAAGTAGCACCTCCATTCCGTATTGCGGAAGTAGATATTATGTATGGTGAAGGGATCTCAAAAGAGGGAGAAATCATCGATCTTGGAAGCGAACTGGATATCGTACAAAAGAGCGGTGCTTGGTATTCTTACCAAGGGGAACGTCTTGGACAAGGCCGTGAAAATGCGAAACAGTTCCTAAAAGAAAATAAAGATATCATGCTGATGATTCAGGAGCAAATTCGCGAACATTACGGCTTGGATAATAACGGAGTAGCGCAGCAGGACTCTGAAGAGGCGTTAGAACAATTAGAATTAGAATAAAAATAAAATCAGTACGAAATGATAAAAAAGGCTGGGTGAAAAACTCAGCCTTTTTTATTTTGCAAAAAACTTTCGACAACTTTTTCAGTACTTCAGCCGTCTAAAGTGTACAAAATGGCATTTATTTTGGGAGGAAAAAGTAATGACAAGCCCGACCCGCAGAAGAATTGCAAAACGCAGAGGGAGAAAACCTAGTCAAAGGGGAAAACTTGTGCTTGTTTTTTTAGCAGCGATGATTTGCTTTACGATGTGGAATGTGTATCATCGAAATAGTAAAGAGAACAACCCGTTTCAAAAAACTGCAGTAGCTTTAGAAAACAGCCAGAAAAAAGAAGTCAAAAGGAAAACCGCCAAAAAATCAGAGGAACAAATCAAAACAGTGGACCGCAATCACAAAATCAGCAGTTATTTAAATGAGATTGGTTTCAGTGGAACAGCCATGATTGTTAGAAATGGAGAAATCGTAACAAATAAAGGTTTTGGTTATGCAGACCGTAAACGAAAAATTCAAAATAATCCATTGGCAGCTTTTTATGTCGGTTCGTCACAAAAAGCGCTGATTGCAACCGCCATTTTGCAGCTTGAGGAAAAGGGGAAACTTCAGACAAGTGATCCGGTAAGCACGTATTTACCTCATTTCCCTAACGGACACACAATTACTTTGAAAAATCTGCTGACACATACATCGGGAATAAACGGACATATTGAAGGAAACGGCGTAATTACTCCAGGCGATTTAATAAAAGACATAGAACGTCAGGGAATTAATCGTCAGCCGGGCGTATGGGGCTACAAGGATTCTAACTATTCTGTTCTTGCTTATATTGTTGCTGAAGTAAGTGGTGAGTCCTATGAACAATATATAACGAATCATATTTTTAAACCGGCGGGAATGACGCATGCAGGCTTTTACAAAACATATGAAAAAGAACCTTATCCTGCTGTCGGCTATAAGCTGAAAGGCAGCAAAGCAGTTATACCTTATATGCCCGATCTATCTCAGTTGTATGGTGCTGGAGATATTTATATGAGTGCTATAGATATGTACAAATTTGACCAAGCCCTGATAGACGGTAAGCTGTATTCGCAGAAGAGTTATAAAAAGATGTTTACGCCAGGAAGCAGCTCCACATACGGTATGGGATTTTATGTTGCTCCCGGTAGCTATTCAAGCCATGGTGTTGTGCCAGGCTACAACATTTTGAACAGCTTTAGCAAATCTGGTCAAACCATCGTTGTTTTGTTCTCAAATATACAAAATAACACTAAACTGGGCCAAGTGAACAATAGAGTATATCAGCTGCTGAATCAAGAATAATTCTGATCTGCTTTTGCAAACGCTAAGATGGCTAGCTTGACAAGTATTTCCGACACAATTACAATGGGAATGTATCACTTGTTTTTCTTAACATGATTGATAACTAATTTAAACTTGACAAGGGCAGTGAGGATCTCATTCCCTGTGAAGGCCCTGTATGTTGAGACACAAAACAATGTACATGCCGACACTTTATTTGTAAAACCAAGTTCATAGCAAGAGGAGGTGAAAATATGTCGCCTACGATGTTTACGATCATCTCCATTTTGCTGAGCCTAATCTGTTTAGTTGTTGGCTACTTTGTTCGTAAAACCATTGCAGAAGCAAAAATATCCGGCGCAAGAAACATGGCCGAACAAATTGTTGAGGATGCAAAGCGTGATGCGGAAGCATTGAAGAAAGAAGCGCTCTTGGAAGCGAAAGATGAAATTCATTCGTTTCGTGTAGAGGCGGAGCAAGAAGTTCGTGAAAGACGAAATGAGCTTCAAAGACAAGAAAACCGTTTACTTCAAAAAGAGGAAAATCTTGATCGCAAAGACGAATCTTTAGATAAACGGGAGTCCCTGTTGGAGAAGAGAGATCATTCTCTGAATGAACGACAACAACATATTGAAGAGATGGAAAGCAAAGTGGATGATATGATTCGTTTGCAGAAAGCCGAGTTGGAACGCATATCAAGTCTAACTCGAGATGAAGCGAAACAAATCATTCTGGATCAAGTTGAAAATGAGCTTTCCCACGACATTGCAGTCATGACGAAAGAATCTGAAAACCGAGCGAAAGAAGAGGCTGATAAAAAAGCGAAAAACATTCTTTCACTTGCGTTACAGCGTTGTGCAGCTGATCATGTGGCTGAAACAACGGTATCTGTAGTCAATCTTCCAAATGATGAGATGAAAGGTCGTATTATCGGACGTGAAGGGCGAAATATCCGTACGTTAGAAACGTTAACAGGTATTGACTTGATCATAGATGATACACCTGAAGCTGTTATACTATCGGGCTTTGATCCGATTAGACGTGAAACAGCGAGGATAGCTCTGGACAAGCTAGTCCAGGATGGCCGCATTCATCCTGCACGAATTGAAGAAATGGTGGAAAAATCACGCCGTGAAGTCGATGATTATATCCGCGAGATGGGTGAGCAAACGACATTTGAAGTCGGAGTTCACGGTCTGCATCCGGATCTGATCAAAATTCTCGGCCGCTTAAAATTCCGTACAAGTTATGGACAAAATGTCCTGAAGCATTCAATTGAGGTTGCACATCTTGCAGGTCTCATGGCTTCAGAGCTTGGAGAAGATGCAAAGCTTGCAAAACGAGCAGGTCTTCTTCATGACATTGGAAAAGCCATTGATCATGAAGTAGAAGGAAGCCACGTAGAAATTGGCGTTGAGCTTGCGACGAAATATAAAGAGCATCCTGTTGTCATCAACAGTATTGCCTCTCACCACGGTGACCAAGAACCGACATCTATTATCGCTGTTCTTGTTGCGGCAGCAGATGCGTTATCTGCAGCACGCCCTGGTGCAAGAAGTGAGACGCTTGAAAATTACATTCGGAGACTTGAGAAATTAGAAGATATCTCTGAATCTTATGAAGGTGTTGAAAAATCGTTTGCGATACAGGCTGGACGTGAAGTACGTATTATGGTGAAGCCAGATTCAATTAATGATCTTGAAGCTCACCGTCTAGCAAGGGATATTCGTAAGCGAATTGAGGACGAGCTCGATTACCCTGGTCACATTAAAGTGACAGTCATTCGAGAAACTCGCGCAGTAGAGTATGCAAAATAGAGCGGTGCGCTTAGCGCCGCTTTATTTTTTTGTGTAAATATGCAACACTGATAAGAAGATCAATTTAAAAGAGAAAGGGTTCAAAAGCGCATGAAAATATTATTTGTTGGAGATATCGTCGGTTCACCTGGCAGAGACACACTGAAAGAATACTTGCCAAAGCTGAAGAAAAAATATCAGCCGCACTTTACTATTGTCAACGGAGAAAATGCTGCTCACGGGAAAGGTCTAACTGAAAAAATCTATCATGAGCTGCTGCAAGCAGGAGCTGATGTGCTCACAATGGGCAACCATACATGGGATAAAAGAGACATTTTCGATTTCATCGATGATGCAGCTAATATGGTCCGTCCTGCTAACTTCCCAGAAGGCACACCTGGAAAAGGTCTCACGTTTGTTAAAAAACAAGGAAAAGAATTGGCTGTCATCAACCTGCAAGGACGTACGTTTTTACCGCCAATTGACTGCCCATTTCAAAAAGTAGATGAATTAATTGCGGAAGCATCCAAACGGACACCGTTTATTTTTATTGATTTTCATGGTGAAGCCACAAGTGAAAAGCAAGCGATGGGCTGGTATACAGACGGCCGTGTATCATGTGTCGTTGGAACGCATACACATGTTCAAACAGCAGATAACCGCGTATTGCCAAAAGGAACTGCGTATATTTCAGATGTCGGGATGACAGGACCTTATGATGGCATTTTAGGTGTTGAGCGAGAAACGATTATTAAACGATTCAAAACAAGTCTCCCAGTCCGTTTTGAAATTGCAGAAGGCCGCACGACGTTAAGTGCAGTAATCGTAGAAATTGACGAACAGTCGAAAAAAGCTGTCAAAATTGATCGAATTTTGATAAATGATGACCATATTTTCTTTGAATAAATGTTCACATATTTATTTCAGAAAAATATTAATCAGAAAGAAGGAATATGCGCCCTCTATCGTGAATATAGTAAAAATGGTAGGTAGCCTGCTATTTTTGAAAAACATTTTGGGGATGGATTTTCAAAAAAATAGCATCATCTAACAAAGATTGTTCTAATGAACACTCACTTATCCATTGTAAATTTAAGGGGGAGCAAAAATGGAAATTTTAAAAGTTTCAGCAAAGTCAAATCCAAATTCAGTAGCAGGAGCATTAGCCGGCGTTTTACGTGAACGCGGTGCAGCGGAAATACAAGCAATCGGTGCTGGAGCACTGAATCAGGCGGTTAAGGCTGTCGCTATTGCAAGGGGATTTGTTGCGCCAAGCGGAGTGGATTTGATATGCATTCCAGCCTTTACTGACATTCTGATCGATGGAGAAGAAAGAACAGCCATCAAATTGATTGTTGAGCCACGATAATTCTAATTTTATTATTTTCAACCTGCTTACACCATGTAAGCAGGTTGTTTTTGTTTACCACTATACATTTCTTATATAACATATTCAGTTTGTGAAATAGATAAAAATGACATATTAAAGCTTGCATTTTTTCACCATGATGATAAATTAAAATTAAGTTGAATTTACTTCATCTAAAATAAATATTTGAGTAGGTAAAATAATATTAGAAGCTTTTTTAAAAAGAGGAAAGCTTGTTTTGATTTTATTTTTTATCGTTCTCATTGCTGGCGGCTATTTATTCGCGCAGCTTCCTAAACGAGAACTGCCAGAATTTGAGGCGAATCTCGTCACGATTTCTACCGTTTTTCCTGGTGCAGATGCAAAACAGGTGGAAAGAGATGTCACCAATAAGCTGGAATCAGCTCTATCTGATATCAATGGTGTAGAGAAAACGAGCTCGGTTTCTGCCATTGGTTTCTCAAATATTGTACTTGAAATTGAGGACCAAGCTGACTTTCAAAAGGTGGCAAGTCAAATTAAAAATGAAACCACAAGTGCTGCGTCGTCTTTTCCTGATGGGGTGATGGAGCCGGAAGTAAAGGATGAATTTGGCAGCGTGCCGGTTGGTTCTTATATGATTGTGTCGAGTCAATCATCGGACTTAGCAAAGAGTCAGAAATCGCTGCGTGCATTGAAGGAAAAAGTGGAGGACATCAAAGGGGTAGACAGTGTCGTTATCAAAGGCTTCAATGACAAACAAGCTGGAGGGTGAAGGGCTCAATGTAACTGATGTCACAAATGCCATCAATCAGGAATTTGACACATCTCCACTAGGCGATATTCGGGCAGGCAAAGAGAAGGTGAAGCTGTCTATCGATACATATGACCGCTTAGATCAGGTTAAAAAGATTGAGCTTTTTTCTAAAACGAAAAGAGAGCCGGTCACAATTAGTCAGCTTGGCAGTTTAAAAGAAGTAGAAAAACAGAAAAGTGATATTGTGTCGTATAACGGAAAGCCCGCTTATTCATTTACGGTGAATATGAAACCAGGGCTCGATATTCCTAAAATGTATGACAAAGTCAGTGATGTCATTGAGAAAGAAAAGCAGCTGCCAAATGGGGTGGAGTGGGTAGACTACTATTCACAAAAAAGTGAAGTGGATACCATTTTCAATGATTTAATAAAAGAAGCCATTGTTGCGGTCATTGCTGTCATAATTGTTACCACACTTGGACTCACGATTGGCGGGGCGTTTATCGTTTCACTAGCCATTCCGCTATCGATTACAATTGGAACGATTCCGCTGCCATTTTTACAAGTGGACCTCAATCAAATTTCGATCATCGGCTTTATTATTGCCTTAGGGATACTTGTCGATGATGCCATTGTCGTCAATGATAATATTTTAAGACAAATGAAAAAATACGAAAGTCCGCTTAAAGGAACAATTGCAGGAGTGAAAGAAGTCGCAGGATCCATTTTGACATCAACACTAGCTGTTGTATTTGCCTTCCTGCCGCTTGTTTTCCTATCAGGTGCAAACGGTTCATTTATTGGGCATTACCGTCTGTTGTAGTTACGACTGTGCTTGCATCCATGGTGATTTCTCTGACACTTGTACCGGTCTATCAATATACTGTGAACAACCGGAAAAGAAAGAACAAAAACAGTCAAAAAGAGCCAGAGCCGGGATTCCTAGGGAAACCATTAAAAAGGCTGGCTGATTTCTATGCAGACCGTGTGCTGACAAACATTGTGAAGCGGCCGCTCGTTATTGGACTAAGTGGTTTGCTCGTTGCAACGCTTGCTTTTTTACTTATTTTCGTCACACCATTTGAATTTTTCCCTGCGGCGAATAAGAAAGAAGTGGTCGTCACTGTCACACTTCCAAGTGAAACAACACTAGACAAAACAAATGAAACACTAAAGAAAATAGAAAAAGAGATCAAACGGCAAAAAGGCATTGAAGAAACGGCGATTTTTGCAGGCGGCGGTGTGCCGAACCTGTTTAATGAAAGTATTTCAAATGCAAGTGACCATACGGGTCAGGTTGTCGTGAGAGTAGACAATGATCAGATAACTAGTAAGGCATTGATAGATCGTATGACTGAGCCTTTGCGAGAGAAATTCAATGAGGCAGAAATCTTTATGAAAACCATTGTTCAAGGGCCGCCAGCTGGAGCGCCAGTGACAGTAACGGTTGCGGGTGAATCATTTTCAAAGCTCATTGATGTCAAAGAAACGCTGACAAATGAAATGAAAGACAAAGGGGCAAGCTTGATTAGGGACGATGTCAATCAGCCGGTGAAAACGATCTCCTTTGAATTAAACCGTGAGCGGATGGCAGAGGATGGGCTCAGTGCTCAGTTTGTCAGCAGACAGCTTGGTCTTGTGACAGAAGGGATTCCATTAGGTACCTTTCAACAAGGAACAAATGATATCGATTTAGTGGTGAAACAGGATATAGGCACACATCAAAATGGTTTAAAGCTAAAAGAAATGAATGTGCCTGTGAAGACAAATGAAGGCGGTATGCCTCAACTTGAGCCGCTTAGCCGATATGTAAAAGAAAAAGAAACAGAGCAGTACGAAAGCATTCCACATGAAAATGGAGTGCCGACCATTACGCTGAAGGCGTATCCCGGTGCATCAGATTCGTTTAAAGACGATATGAAAGAAGTCGTCAATCAAGTAGGAAAAAGTTCTGCAGCGAAGGATTTGACCATTTCACAAGGTGGAGAAAATGAAAATCAGACCCAGTTCTTTATTGAAATTAGTCTCTTATTTGCAGTTGTCTTGCTGCTCATTTATGTGACCATCGCATTCCAGTTCAATTCTTTGATGCTTCCGCTGTTAGTTCTAGGAACGGTTTACTTAGCCGTATCAGGAGCCATTATCGGACTTTTTGTCACACAAACACCATTCAGCTTTATGGCAACAATGGGAATTGTCTCATTGGCTGGTATTGTCGTCCGAAATGCGGTCGTCCTCTTCGAATTTATTGAGCAGCGGCGCAAGCAAGGGTTTGATCAACAGACAGCTGTAATTGAAGCAGGAAGAGCAAGGATTAGGCCGATTCTCTTAACAGCATTTACGGCACTTGTTGCACTAATGCCTGTTGCATTAAGTCATGATCCACTCTTTAAGCCGCTGGCAATCTGCATTGTATCAGGTGTGTTTTTCTCAACAATTCTGACATTATTCATTGGCCAGCCCTATATGTTGCCGTTTCAAAGAAACGCTGACGATGAAAGCAAATCTCCGATCGAAAGGAGATTTGCTTTTTTTAGAAAAATACCCCAAAAAATATGTGGGGTGTTCATTTGTCTTTATCTAGTAGACAGTGGTATTTACGACTAAAATAAGTCGTGTTAAAATCTGATTGGGAGAAGTTTTTTAACAAAGGGGTTGTACGTCATGTGTGGAACGATGAAAACAATTGTTAAAAAAGAAAGCGCTTACGGAGCGGTGCTGATGGAGATGCCGATTCCAGAAATCGAAGATCATGAAGTTTTGATCCAAGTGAAAGCCACTTCGATATGCGGAACAGACGTGCATATTTATAATTGGGATAACTGGGCTAAGGGAAGAGTCAAAGCGCCCTACATTTTTGGACATGAATTTACAGGGGAAGTTGTTAAAGTGGGGAAGCAAGTCTCACGAGCAAAAGTAGGGGACTTTGTATCGGCTGAGACGCATGTTGTATGTAATCAATGTTATATGTGCTTAACAGGGCAGCAGCATTTGTGCAGTGAAACGAAAATTTTAGGGGTAGACATTGATGGCTGTTTTGCTGAATATGTCAAAGTACCTGAACAAAATGTGTGGCACAATCCAGCCCAAATGCCGGTTGAGCTTGCCTCTATACAAGAGCCGCTAGGAAATGCTGTCCATACAGTACTGCACACACCTGTTTCAGGTAAGTCAGTGGCGATTTTTGGCTGCGGACCAATCGGTTTAATGGCAATTGCTGTTGCAAAAGCCTCCGGGGCAGTTCAAGTGTTTGCTGTTGATAAAAATGAATACAGGCTGGATCTGGCCCGAAAAATGGGTGCAGATCATATTGTAGATATTGGAAAAGATGATCCAGTGGCGATGATTAAGCAGCTCACGCGGATGGAAGGGGCAGACGTGATGTGTGAGATGTCAGGTCATCCAGCTGCCATTAATCAAGCACTCGAAGCTTGTGCAAATGGAGGAAAAGTCAATATACTAAGCTTGCCAGAACGACCAGTGACAATTGATATTACGAATCAAATTGTATTTAGGGGATTAACCGTGCAAGGGATCACGGGAAGAAAAATGTTTGAGACGTGGCGTCAAGTATCTGAGCTGTTAAGAACGAATACCATTGATGTAAAGCCAGTTGTCACTCATACACTGCCATTTGAAGAGTTCGAAAAGGGATTTGAACTTATGCAAAGCGGTACGTGCGGAAAAGTCGTACTGATGATGCCATCATATCAAAGGGGGAAGAAATGATGAAAGAATTCACGTATTTACAAGATGAATTGGACACAATGAAGCAGCAAGGCACCTACCAAACTTTGAAAGAGATCGACTCAAAACAATCATCCACTGTTACATTAAATGAACAATCTGTCATACAACTCTCCTCAAATAACTACTTAGGCCTCACCTCGCACCCAAGGCTGATGAAAGCAGCAAAAGAGGCGATTGATGAATTCGGTGCAGGTACAGGATCCGTACGAACCATCGCCGGCACAATGACGATGCATGAACGTCTTGAAAAAAAACTCGCTTCATTTAAAAAGACAGAAGCAGCTCTTGTATTCCAATCGGGCTTTACGACCAACCAAGGGGTCTTATCTAGTATTCTGACAAAAGATGATATTGTCATTTCAGATGAACTGAATCATGCCTCCATTATTGATGGCATCCGATTAACCAAAGCAGATAAGAAAGTATACAGTCATTCCAATATGGAAGAGCTGGAGAAGATTTTGAAAAAATCAATGAATTACCGCGTCCGCCTCATCGTTACAGACGGTGTGTTCTCGATGGATGGAGATATCGCGCCACTTCCTGAGATCGTCAGGCTCGCAGAAGCATATGATGCATTTGTGATGGTAGACGATGCGCATGCCTCGGGCGTGCTTGGCGAGAATGGCCGCGGGACGGTCAACCATTTTAAACTCGACGGCAGAGTGCACATTCAGGTCGGGACACTTAGCAAGGCTGTCGGAGTGCTCGGCGGCTATGTGGCTGGTTCAGCGGTTTTAATTGATTATCTAAAACATAAAGCAAGACCGTTTTTATTCAGCACCTCACATCCGCCAGCTGTGACTAGAGCGTGTGAAGAAGCGATTGAATTGCTGTTAGATGAACCGGAGCGAATCGATACACTTTGGGAGAACGCCGCTTATTTTAAAGAAAAGGTCATCAGCCTTGGATTTCAAGTCGCTCCAACAGAGACACCGATTATTCCAATCATGATTGGAGACGAAGCACTTACTTTTCGTTTTTCAAAGGCTTTAATAGAACGAGGCGTGTTTGCCCAAGGCATCGCCTTCCCAACTGTAGCAAAAGGCAAGGCAAGAATTAGAGCCATCATCACAGCCGAGCACACAAAAGAAGAACTAGACCGGGCACTGACAATCATTGAAGAAGAAGCAAAAAAACTAAACTTACTTGATTGAGAGAGCGCAGGCTCTCTTTTTTGTGATATTCTTACCAATTTTCATCAAATCTACCGTTTGTTATGTATAATGTATGTAAAAAGATCTATTGAGGTAAGTGATGAGACAAATGTTATTTAATGTAGATGATTTTTATGAGCAATTTCTAGATTATAAGAAAAAGACAAGTACAGATAAAGATCACCCTTTTCACAACTTGTTCACCAAAGAAATACCGAACAAAATTCGTCACGAATTGAAAAAACGATATATGAGGAATTTGGATAGTATCGATATTAAAGCATCTACAGGTCATGGTAAAGTTGCAGAATGTTTTTGGATTGCGCTTTTAGACAAGAGATTAACGACGAGTCCTAATTCTAAAAAAACTTCTACACAAAAAGGGATATTCATTGTAATTTTATTTGCTGAAAATGGAGAAGATTTTTATTTAACAATTGAAACTGGCACTGAAAAACTATCTTTATCTGAAATTAAGGAAGAGGCAGACATTTGGAGGGAACGGTTAAAGCTAGAACTGAAAAATCATAAAAGACTAGAGGGTTTTTATACAGGTGATTTTTATTTTGGAAAAACAATAAGGCCAAGAAAATATGTAGCCAGTTCACTAGTCTATAAAAAATATAATATTTTCAATTTTGACCAACATCGCTTTATAGAGGATATCAATTCTTTAAACGAGTTTTTTTATGATTTTATTTATGAGGTATATTTGGATCAGGGTTTTACACCTAAAGAGGCAAAGCTGAACAAATTGATAAGAAAAAGAATCATCCATAGAGACGTTTATAAGCAATTAAGAGAAGAAAGAGCCAAGCGAAATGAAGAGACAGGTCGAATAGCAGAGAAATTTGTTTATGATATGGAAGTAGAGCAATTAAAAGCAGCGGGTCAGGAGGAATTGGCGAAAAAAGTAAATTGGTTAGCCGAAACGGAAGATGGTCATGGATTTGATATCAAATCGTATTACCCTGATGGAAAAGTAAAACTAATAGAGGTGAAGGGCTCTAAACTTGCTCATCAAGACTTTCCTTTCTACTTATCTGAACAAGAAAGAATGGTAGCAGAAGAGGAAAAAGAAGCGTATGTGATTACTTTAGTAGAAAGTGTTGGTACAAAGCAAATGAAGATTGTAAAAGAAATACAAAACCCTTTGGAGAAAGATAACCTACTGTTAAAACCTACTCAATATTCATGTAGAATTCGTGTGGATTGAAAAGTGATGCCACATATGAATTTATTTTCAATTCATCACAAAATAGTCTATACTGTAGGGTGGAACTTGGTTTGAAAGGAGTACAAATTCATGAATGAAGAGCAGAGAAAAGCGAGCGGACAAGTAAGTTCATCGGACAAAAAATCCGAGAAGGACTACAGCAAATATTTTGAAGCTGTGTACATTCCGCCTTCCTTAAAAGAAGCAAAAAAACGGGGTAAAGAAGAAGTCGAATACAATCAATTTCAAATTGACGAGCAGTTTCAAGGGTTAGGAAGCGGCCGCAAGTTTTATATTCGCACATATGGCTGTCAAATGAATGAGCATGACACAGAAGTGATGGCTGGTATTTTTATGGCGCTTGGCTATGAACCAACAAACTCAACGGAAGATGCAAATGTCATCTTATTAAACACTTGTGCTATTCGTGAGAATGCAGAAAATAAAGTGTTTGGAGAGCTTGGTCATTTAAAAGCATTAAAACGTGAAAAGCCAGATTTAATTTTAGGTGTCTGCGGGTGTATGTCACAAGAAGAATCTGTCGTGAGCCGTATTTTGAAGAAACACCCATTTGTTGACTTGATTTTTGGCACGCACAACATTCACCGCCTGCCAGAGCTGTTATCTGAATGCTACCTTTCAAAAGAAATGGTGGTTGAAGTTTGGTCAAAAGAAGGCGACGTGATTGAGAACCTTCCGAGAGCCCGTCAAGGTAAAATCAAAGGCTGGGTGAACATTATGTACGGCTGTGATAAATTCTGTACCTACTGTATCGTGCCTTACACGCGCGGCAAGGAAAGAAGCCGCCGCCCAGATGAAATTATCCAAGAGGTCAGACGTTTAGCAGCAGAAGGATATAAGGAAATTACCCTTCTTGGTCAAAACGTGAATGCATATGGAAAAGATTTTGAAGATATGGAATATGGTCTTGGCCACCTGATGGATGAGCTGCGAAAAATTGATATTCCGCGTATCCGTTTTACAACAAGTCACCCGCGTGATTTTGATGATCATTTAATTGAAGTGTTAGCCAAGGGCGGAAACCTTCTCGATCATATTCATCTGCCAGTTCAATCCGGAAGTTCTTCTGTGCTGAAACTTATGGCGAGAAAATATGACCGTGAGCGTTACCTTGATCTTGTGCGCAAAATCAAAGAAGCTATGCCGAATGCTTCATTAACAACGGACATTATTGTTGGATTCCCAAATGAAACAGATGAGCAGTTTGAAGAAACACTTTCGCTCTATCGCGAGGTTGAGTTTGATGCTGCTTATACATTCATTTATTCTCCAAGAGAAGGAACGCCGGCAGCGAAAATGAAAGACAACGTGCCAATGCGTGTGAAAAAAGAACGTCTGCAGCGCCTAAATGCACTTGTGAATGAAATTTCTGCGAAAAAAATGAAGGAATATGAAGGGCAGATTGTCGAAGTATTAGTAGAGGGTGAAAGTAAAAACAACCCTGAGATCCTAGCCGGATATACAAGTAAAAGCAAGCTTGTGAATTTTAAAGCACCAAAAGAAGCGATTGGCAACATCGTCAAAGTGAAAATCACACAAGCAAAAACTTGGTCTCTTGACGGAGAAATGGTTGGAGAAGCTATCGAGGTGAATTAAAATGACACTTTATTCAAAGAAAGAGATTGTCGAGCGCGCAAGAGAGCTCGCTAAAATGATTTCTGAAACTGAAGAAGTTGATTTCTTCAAAAAAGCAGAAGCGCAAATCAATGAAAATACAAAAATTTCAACGATCATTAATCAAATTAAGGCGCTTCAAAAACAAGCTGTGAACTTAAAGCATTACGGCAAACATGAAGCCTTAAAGCAAGTCGAAGAAAAAATCGATGCCCTGCAAGAAGAACTGGATGACATCCCAGTCATTCAAGAATTCAAAGAATCACAAATGGAAGTCAATTCCCTGCTTCAGCTTGTAGCGCACACAATTTCGAATCAAGTAACAGATGAAATCATTCTTTCAACCGGCGGTGATCTCTTATTAGGAGAAACCGGTTCAAAAGTGAAAAACTCATCACCAAGTTGCTCCATTAAATGAGAAAACCCCGCAGATGCGGGGTTTTTATTATATAGAATATATGTTATTTGTATTTTGCTACTGCATCATCAACATTTTGTTGTTGATGCAGTAGCCCTTGTATTTCGTAAAAAATAAATATTATATTGAAGTGTTATCAACTAAAAATGAATTGATTTTACAGATTAAAAGATTTGAACTGAAGCTCAATGCTTAATCCAAAAATGTTTATTACAATATTAAATTGTTTCATAAGATCTCCTCCTTATATAAAGAAGGGCTACTATCTTTATTACATCAAATGACACCATTACAGTCAACTCCAAACCTATCACTCTCCAACTTTTCCAATTTTCAAGGCAAGTTTATGGGCGACCATGCATACACTGAAACAGAAATGAATTTAACTGAACATGAAGTTCAAAATCGTGACACACTAGACGAATGCCCAGCATAAGATAAAACGATCAAGAACAAGGAGGCATGCCGGAATGTCTGAATACAGAGAAATTATTACAAAAGCGGTGGTTGCAAAAGGGAGGAAATTCACCCAAAGCACACACACCATTTCTCCATCGCAAAAACCAACCAGCATCCTAGGTGGTTGGATCATTAATCATAAGTATGATGCTGAAAAGGTCGGTAAAACCGTTGAGATCGAAGGAACATTTGATATTAACGTATGGTACTCTTACGCCGACAACACGAAAACAGAAGTCGTCACAGAGCGTGTGAAGTATGTAGACATCATTAAACTGAGATATAAAGATAAGAATTTCCTTGATGATGAGCACGAAGTGATTGCGAAAGTATTGCAGCAGCCCAATTGCTTAGAGGTGACCATTTCTCCAAATGGCAATAAAATTATCGTTCAGGCAGAGCGTGAATTCATTGCTGAGGTAGTCGGTGAAACAAAAATTGTCGTAGAGGTCAACTCAAGCTGGAAAGAAAAAGATGATCACGAGTGGGAAGAAGAAGTGGATGAGGAGTTAGAGGATATTCATCCAGAATTCCTAGCAGGTGAGCCAGAAGAGTAAGGAATGACTAGGGCGCATATTCCCCTAGTTTTTTTGTGCCTGATCTAGGAGAAAAAAGGTGATTTTTTATGCTATAATTGAAGATGGTATGAATTCGAAAGTAATATAGTGAGGGGTTAGAAATATGGCAAGTTATACGCCCATGATACAGCAATATTTAAAGATCAAGGCAGATTATCAAGATGCCTTTTTATTTTTTCGCCTAGGCGATTTTTATGAGATGTTTTTTGATGATGCAAAGGAAGCCGCGCAAGAACTAGAAATTACGTTAACAAGCAGAGACGGCGGCACAATTCCAATGTGCGGTGTTCCTTATCATTCTGCTTCTGCATACATAGAACAGTTGATTTCAAAAGGCTACAAGGTCGCCATTTGTGAGCAGGTGGAAGACCCTAAAACGGCAAAAGGTGTAGTCAAAAGGGAAGTCGTTCAACTGATTACACCAGGAACCGTCATGGATGGTAAAGGTTTAAGTGAAAACGAGAACAACTTTATTGCGTCTGTTACCAGCTTTCAAAATGGGTACGGTCTTGCGCTGTCTGATTTATCAACAGGTGAAAACATGGCGGCTTTCATCGATCGATTAGATGAAGTCGTATCAGAAATTTATTCTGTCGGTGCAAAAGAAATTGTGGTGTCAAAGCAGCTGGATGAGGAAACAGTCAAAACCCTTAAAGAACGCTGCCAATCGACCATTTCATACGAAGATAGTGATGCATTATTAGATGAAGCTGAACGGCTCGTTTCCCATCTTGACGAAAAGTTAAAAACGGCATTTTTAACACTATATGCCTATTTAAGAAGAACGCAAAAAAGAAGCTTGGATCATCTTCAGAAAGTTCAAGTGTTTGAACTTGAACAAACGATGAAAATCGATCTTTACTCAAAACGAAACCTTGAATTAACAGAAACGATTCGTTCAAAAAGTAAAAAAGGCTCATTATTATGGCTGTTAGATGAAACAAAAACAGCGATGGGCGGCAGACTGCTCAAGCAATGGATCGACCGGCCGCTTATTCGTCTTTCGCAAATCAACGAGCGTCAGGAAATGGTGCAGATTCTGATGGATCATTTCTTTGAGCGAGAGGATCTGCGCGAAAGATTAAAGCAAGTATATGATCTTGAGCGTTTAGCGGGCCGCGTGGCATTTGGCAACGTGAATGCCCGTGATCTGATCCAGCTCAAAGAATCTTTAAAACAAGTACCGGATATTAAACAACTCGTTCATTCATTACCAGAGGAAATGGCAAAATCAAGAGCGGATGAGATTGATCCTTGTGGTGACTTGCTTGATTTATTAGAAGATGCACTTTATGAAAATCCGCCGATGACGATAAAAGAAGGCAATTTGATTAAAGATGGGTACAATGCAAAATTAGATGAATACCGTGATGCCAGCCGAAACGGAAAGGACTGGATTGCGCGTCTTGAACAGCAGGAAAGAGAATATACCGGTATTCGTTCCTTAAAAGTCGGGTTTAATAAAGTGTTTGGTTATTATATCGAAGTGACACGTGCAAATACACATCTGCTGGAGGAAGGGCGTTATGAAAGAAAACAAACGCTTGCCAATGCAGAGCGGTATATCACACCTGAATTAAAAGAAAAAGAAGCGCTGATACTTGAAGCAGAATCAAATATTAACGAATTGGAATATGAACTATTTACAGCTCTCAGGGAGCAAGTGAAAGGCTATATTCCAAGATTACAGCTGCTTGCAAAACAAATGAGTGAGCTGGATGCGCTTCAATGTTTTGCGACTGTCAGTGAAAAGCGCCGTTATATCCGTCCGGAATTCTCAGAGGATGACGTGGATGTCAAAGATGGCCGTCACCCTGTCGTTGAAAAAGTGCTGGATCACCAGGAATATGTACCGAATGACTGTCATATGGGAAAAGGCAGACAAACCTTACTCATCACCGGACCGAATATGTCAGGTAAAAGTACGTATATGAGACAAATGGCGCTCATCTCGATTCTTGCGCAGATTGGCTGCTTCGTGCCTGCGTCAAAAGCGACGCTTCCAATCTTCGATCAAATCTTTACACGTATTGGTGCAGCAGATGATTTGATTTCTGGTCAAAGTACTTTTATGGTAGAGATGCTCGAAGCAAAAAATGCGATGGTGCACGCAACGAAAAACAGCTTGATTTTATTTGATGAAATTGGACGCGGGACAAGCACCTATGATGGAATGGCTCTTGCGCAGGCGATTATTGAATTTGTTCATGATCATATTGGGGCCAAAACTCTATTTTCCACACATTACCATGAACTCACGGTCCTTGAATCCCAATTAAGCGAGCTGAAAAATGTCCATGTGCGAGCTGAAGAGCATGAAGGCACGGTCGTTTTCTTACATCAAATCAAAGAAGGTGCAGCTGATAAAAGCTACGGTATTCATGTAGCGCAGCTTGCAGAATTGCCTGATGCCATCATTAATAGAGCTCAGACTATTTTAACGGAGCTTGAGAGCGGATCACATGACGTGACCCCAACCGTATCTGCAGCACCAAAAGCAGAAAAGGCTGAAGAAAAACAGCAGCTATCTTTCTTTGAAGTAGAAGAAAAACCGCAGCCAAAAGCTGCCCTAAAACAGAAAGATCAAGCGGTCATCGACGAATTAAAGTCATACAACCTAATGGATATGACGCCGCTTGAAGCGATGACAAAGCTATATGAATTGCAAAAGAAATTATAATGTAAGGTGAGGTGAGCAGAAATGGCAAAGATTATTCAGTTATCCGATGACCTATCCAATAAAATTGCTGCAGGTGAAGTGGTCGAGCGTCCGGCTTCTGTTGTAAAGGAGCTTGTGGAAAATGCGATCGATGCAAAAAGTACAGTGATTGAAATCGATGTAGATGAAGCAGGTCTTTCTTCTATAAGGATTATTGATAATGGTGTTGGAATCGATGCTGAAGATTGTAAGCTCGCCTTCCAGCGCCATGCAACGAGTAAAATCAAAGACGAAAATGATCTGTTCCGTGTCAGAACCCTCGGATTCAGGGGAGAGGCGCTGCCAAGTATCGCATCCGTCTCTCATCTAGAAATGAAAACAAGTACTGGCGAAGGAGCTGGGACACACTTAGCTTTGCAAGGCGGGAAGATCATTTCAGAGAAAAAAACCTCTGGCCGCCGCGGCACCGAGATTGTGGTCACCAACTTATTTTACAATACGCCAGCCCGCCTAAAATACATGAAAACTGTTCATACGGAACTTGGCAATATATCGGATGTGGTCAATCGAATTGCGCTAGCTCATCCCGAAGTATCGATCCGTTTGCGTCATCAAGGGAAAGTCCTGCTACAGACGAATGGAAACGGAGATGTGCGTCATGTACTTGCGGCCATTTACGGGACAGCTGTGGCTAAAAAAATGCTGCCGCTTCACGTACAATCACTTGATTTTGAAGTGAAAGGGTATATTTCTTTACCAGAAGTGACGAGGGCATCACGGAATTATATGTCTTCTGTTGTAAACGGCCGATATGTCAAACATTTTCCGCTCGTGAAAGCGATTCATGAAGGATATCACACACTGCTTCCGATTGGCCGTCATCCAATTACATTTATTGAGATGAAGATGGATCCAATTCTAGTGGATGTGAACGTTCATCCTTCGAAGCTAGAAGTGAGACTAAGTAAAGAGCAGGAACTTCATGAGCTGATTAAACAAGGAATTAAGGAAGTATTTCAAAAGCAGCAGCTCATTCCAAGTGCTTCAGTGCCAAAAAAAGCACCAATGCCAGCTGTGAAAAATGAGCAGCAATCCTTAACCTTCGATGCGAAACAAAGGAAATCAAGCCCAGCGGAAACACCGCTAACTTATCAGCCGGAGCCGCTCGAATCGATCGTATACGAGACAAGTCATACCGAAGCATACGGAATACCTAAACAAGAGAAGACGGAAGCATCATCGCCAGTATTTTATGAAGAAGCCTCATCTAAGCGTGTTCATTTAGAGGAATCCGCCGCCTCACTTGAATATGAAGAGACGGTACTGCATGAAGATGTGACAGAAAGGATTCCTGAAAACGAACGCGTCCCTGTGATGTATCCAATTGGGCAAATGCACGGCACATATATTTTGGCTCAAAATGAACGAGGTCTTTATATCATCGACCAGCATGCAGCTCAAGAGCGAATCAAGTATGAGTATTATCGTGAGAAGGTGGCAGAGATCAAGCAGGAAGTGCAAGAAATGCTCGTCCCCTTAACATTTCACTACTCTAAAAACGATATGCTGATCATTGAAGAGCATAAGGATATTCTAGCGAAAGTGGGGGTCTTCTTAGAGCCCTTTGGTTCAGGTAGCTACATCGTTCGGTCGCATCCGCAGTGGTTTCCAAAAGGTGAAGAGGCTGAAATGATCGAAGAGATTATAGAGCAAGTGCTTAATGAAAAACGTGTTGATATCAAGAAACTGAGAGAAGAAGCGGCGATTATGATGAGCTGTAAAGGCTCAATCAAAGCAAATCGTCATTTGCGTCATGATGAAATCAAAGCCTTATTAGATGAACTTCGGCAAACGAAGGACCCATTCACCTGTCCGCACGGCCGGCCGATCATTATTCATCACTCCACTTATGAAATGGAGAAGATGTTTAAACGGGTGATGTAGCAGGATTTTAGATGGTGGGTGAATAGGTTTGCCCACCATTTGCCCACCGATTAATTTTCAAGGTACTTTTCAAAACGCAAAACACTTTCTGTTTCGTGTTTTTTTGTAACGTGAAGATAAACATCCGCTGTCATGTTGATGGTAGCATGCCCGAGGCGGTCACTCACTGTTTTTATATCTACTCCACTTTCAAGAAGCATGATTGCATGAGTATGTCTTAGCCCATGAGGAGTAATGTGATGTAGATTTGTTTTCGACAAGATCGAGTCAATTACTTATTAATAACCAAACGTTCGTATATCTTTGCCATTGGGTGAGGCTATCAAAAAATTAGGTTCTTGATATGCAACCCCATATTTAATTTTGTTTTTCTTTTGCCATGTACGATACTTTTTTAGTTCAGTTATTAATGTGTCATCAATAGCGATTGTACGAATACTAGACTTTGTTTTAGGTATCTTTACACCATATTCATTTCTTGATTTATTAATCCGTATCGTTTTTTGGTTAAAATCAATGTCATCCCATTGAAGAGCGATCAACTCTCCTTTTCTTATCCTAGTTCTTAGTAAAATTAATGAGATGATGTAATGATGGAAACGGGACTTTTTTGCAGCATTAATAAATATATTCACCTCATCTTTTGTAAGGTAATTTATCTTGTCATCATTTACATTACTGAATATTTGAATACTTATTATGCGTTAACATTTCAAGTTCTACTGCTTTATTTATTGCTGAACAAAATATTGAATGTATGGTTTGAACTGTATATTTAGCATACTTGTTTAATAGATTGTTGATATATCTTTGGTAATCAACTCTTTTTAATTGACCTAATTTGTTCTGTCCGAGATGGGGGATGATATTCTTTTCAATATACAATTTACGGTTCTTTAAGGTGCTAGGCTGACATTGAGAACCGTAAACATCAAGCCATTCATATAACCAGTCTTTTAATAATACCTCTTTACTTTGGATAATTTCATGCTGACCTAAATAAATCTGTTTTTCAATTTCTGCTGCTTCAATTTGTGCTTCTTTCTTTGTTCTAAATCCTCCTTTTTTTCTTTTCGTTTTCCTTTAGAGTCAGTAAAGATAATACGGTATTCCCAACTCTTACCCCGTTGTCTAAAGCTAGCCAAGATAGTTCACTCCCTGCTTTTATTTTCAGATCAATTCAAGAACATTTGTTCGGTTTTTGTTTAAAAAAATACTGCGGTAATTTTGTACAAGTTCTTTCGGAATGCCATATTCTTTGAATTCACAATAAGTAATACCCCTTTGAACGGAAGAAAACAGTAAATGCATGGCGAAAAAGTTTGCTTCCAGTTCAATTTTTTCAGTTGAAAAGAAAGTGTTTCTTTTCAAGAATGGAGTATTAGAGTCGCTATGAAGCAAAGCGTGAGCTAGTTCGTGAGCGCAAATAAAAAAACTAGATTTTTCACTCACCTTTTCATTAATGTGAATGAATTTAGTACGGAAATGTTTGCTATAGTATCCTAGGGTGTTCCCCAAATCTTCATGAATAGTAATGATTCCAAGTTTATTGGCAATGAAAAAAGGATTAGATGAATTAAATCTATTTCTTAATTTAGAAACAGTTTCAGTAATATCGCCCATGATTTAAAATATCATTCCTTATTTATATTTTTTAGGAGTGTATTTTTGTTTTGCTATTTTCTTTGCTATTCTCAAAGTGTTCTCGAGACTTGCGATTAAAAGTTCTTTATCCTCTTCTTCCATGTCATCAATAGTTTGACCGTCAAAGGCAGCATAACTATTTCCTTCAAGTCCGTTTATAATGTTTTGCAATTCCTTTTGTATGTCTTTCTCATCTTTTTCCGTTAAATCAACATTTCTTTTAACTTCGGTGCGTCCTAAAAGGTAATCCGTTGACACGTCAAAATAATCTGCAACTTTTTGTAATGTTTCACTTTTAGGAGAAACATTATCCCATCTTCTTATTTGTCCATTTGAGATACTTATTTGTCTTTCCACTTCTGCAAAAGTCACTTTTTTATCATCACATAGAGCTTTTATTCTTTTCACCAAACTCATTAAGACCAACCTCTCTCAAGGCTTATTGAAAACAAAATGACTCAAAAGTTATTTTTGTGTTGGTATATGACTTTTAAGTCGTTATACTGTGATCATAAGCTAATTAATTAGCAAAAAAGACAATAAAAAAATGTACCTAATTAAATACACTTTCGACGCTGGGGAGCAATGAAATGTATATTTATAGGCTTTTAAAAGTCTTGTTTTGCTATGGATTCATAATAGCAAAAAAGTCATTTTGGGTCAATGAGAATTAGCTAATTAATTAGTTTGTTACATTTTTTTAGAAGGAGGCAAGGATTGAAATGCCATTTCTTACAGCCGCAAAAATTAAGTCAGAAATGTATATGCAAGGCATAACGCAAAAGCAGTTAGCAGAAATGCTAGGTGTGTCCGCCTCATATATCAGTGACATCATCAACGGTAAGAAAACAGGAAGGAAAGCACAGGAGCACGCCAAGCATATCTGCAAAATATTAGGCGTATCCGAGAGAGGTGAATGGAATTAATGATCACTTTTGAAATTGATCAAAGCCTCTTAGAAGAACGGGTTTCCAAAGAACTTTCAAAACGACTTGAAGCGATTGAACACAGGGTCATGTTTTGGGATACAAAAGAATTGTGTAAGCAAACAAACATGAGTCTCAACTTCATAAAGGAAACATTTTTCTATGATCCAAGGTTCCCTAAATATCGGGTCGGTACAAAATGGCTTTTTCCTGCTAAAGAATGTGAGCAGTTTTTATTAACCTGGTTGAAAGAACAAGCTAGGGGATAAACGAGGATTTAGATTGGCTCAAATTTGAGCGCATAAAAAGGAGAGTCCATATTGGGGCTTACCGATTCCCTAAATGTGGGGAATGACAAATAAAACAAAAAAATGGAGGTTTTAAATATGAATGATGAAAAAGAACAAGCGTTTAATAATCTCGTAACTCTAATCTGCAAAGAGTGTCAAGAACACGCTTTTACATTAAAAGAGTTAGAAAGTATTCCTTCACTTGTTAAAAAATTTTATTACGATAATGCTGTTCCTTTTAAGCATGTGAGGGACTAATTGCCCCTCATGAGTTATCCGGTATGACATTCATTACAACAGTAGTAACAACCATCAAAATTATACTTACTAGTTTCACGTTTTACTCGGTTAATGGCTGACTTACAGTCAGGCTCGTATCCAATAAACTCACGGTTTCGAGGGTCAGGAAGGTATGAGCAATCTTCTGTATGCACTTCATGATTGCCATTAACATCAGTATTTATATTGTAATAGTAGAATTTAACCAAATTTTCATCCCCTATCTAAACAGATAGGAACATTATACCAGTGTAAGAGATTGGCAAAAAGATAGAATTGAAATATTTTCTATTCACAAGTGACACACCCTTTATCAAGAACGCTTTGCCGCTCCTGGAAAAAATATATTTTAGGAGGACGAAACGAATGACAACTATCACGACTTGGAATAAGAGACTAAAGAAGGTTAACAACGAGGTAAAGGAGATTGAATCGCTCTTAACCGCTGCTATCAAAAAGTATGAAAGCATGTATTCGCACGGTGTTAAAAAGATTATGCAGGCCAACTTGAAAGAGATTATGGTAGGAGTGCCAAAGGAAGAAGCTATTGATCTATTGGGACCAAAGTTACTAGATGTGTTTGAGTGGGACGACATTTTACCAGTGGAGAAATACAGTAAATTCAACGCTTTGGTTTGGGCTAAACGTATTCAAAGAGAACTGAATAAGCAAGATGAAGCCATTAGGTATTATCGAAATCGTCTATGGAGAATTCATTCTTTGCTTGAAAAGTTAGAGGAAGTGTATATAAAGAGTAACGAAAAGAAAAAGGTGAGAAAAGTCTTTGAGTTGATGCACCAAGTGACATACCTAATTTTCTTACGACCTTATCGTGCAACGTATATTGCTAAACTTATCGAATTGTCATTTTTCCCTATGACCAAAAACGATTTCTTGTCATTGCTATCAATTGATCATAGCAAAGGGAGAGCGGAAGAAGTAAAAAGTCACATTGATTCGATTCCTGAACAAGTTGATTTTAATACATTTTGCCATTTTGTTCATGACTGGGGATTAGAAGATGAAAACAGGGACGAGTTTTTCACCATCCTTTCATACAATAATGTTGAGGCAACGGTTCGAAGATATGACAAATATAAGTTAGATCAAGCTAATTGAATAAAAAAAGCGCTGATCCATAATCGAATCAGCCAATAATGTGTTCGTAGTGATTAAAGGGTTGTAATAATGAAAAGCGAGAAAGTCAAGTGCTTTTCACAGAATTAATTTATCGCAAATAACAATAATTTTCAAATATGTAAAATGTTCTAATTTTGATAGGGCGGCAGATACTGACTCTGTAAGAATAAGGTTAGAAATATATTTACAGAGTCATATCAGCCTAAATTTCTACTAGAAGGAGTGTCCAAAGACAATAAGGAAGTGGGAGTACTTCCTGAAAATAAAATACCATTTAAAGGAATAAATAGCAATGATATTCAAATAGAAAAGGAGTTATGTACTATGAAACTAATGTGTACACCTTCAAAGATATCCAAAGCGAGAGCGAAGTTAGATCATATCATTCGTCAAGATGAAAAAGAAGCTTACATGTATGATGCGGGCATGGTATCAGTCTTAAAATTTGTTGCTACCAAAATACTTTACGGTCCTCAAGGTCCGCTTACCGCTGAAATTGAATGGTCTGAATCAACAGTACAGGCACAAGAGAATGTAGATGATTTATACGAGAAACTAGAAGGATTGTTGTCTCACTCAAAAAATCTATTGAAAGACTTTGATTCAGCGCACGCAGCAAAAGCGGGTCTTGAGATTGAAGATGCTTTTGTAACTGGATTCGTGGCAGGTTTCCGCTACTTGATGGATGAAGCAGCATACAGCAAGAATGTAAATTTTCTAAAGTAAGGCAAGGGTGATTATTATGACTGGTTGGATCAAATTATATAGGGAATTGCTTCATAAGCCAATTTGGATGACTTCCACGCCCGAGCAAAAGGTTGTCCTCACAACGTTATTAATGATGGTGAACCATAGTGAGAACGAATGGGAATTCAAAGGCGAAAAGTACACAGTGAAGCCCGGTCAAATGATCACTAGCTTGGAATCTATAGTAGCAAATTGTGGAAAAGGCGTGACGATTCAGAACGTCAGAACCGCTTTAAAACGTTTTGAGAATTACGGATTTTTGACCAATGAATCAACAAACAGAAACAGACTCATAACCATTGTTAATTGGGAGGTCTACCAACCAGCAGAGCATGAACCTAACAAGCAATCAACAAGCAACTAACAACTAACAAGAATGTAAAGAATGAAATGAAGTTGTATTTAAAGCACCCGTTTAGAGGTGTTTTTATTTTGGCACAATTTTGGCGTAAAACTGGCGTGTTTCTGGCACAGCATAATGAGAAAAAAGGCGTATTATTTGTATTGTGCCTAAAAATCAACTGTATTTTTGTGCTTTTGGTTGATTAACCTTACCTACAAAAATATAACCGTATTTATAACGGTTAACTAGAAAGGATGTTAGTATAGAGCTACTTACAGATATTAAAGAAATAGTAATAAGAGCAACTAACCAGTGGGAATTTTTAATATTTGGCAAAACAAGAAGAGCTATTCCTAAAAAATAACCGTGAAATAAGTAAATGGAAAAAGAATATTTACTAATCAACATAACGATTGAAGGTATTTTTTGTACTTAACGGATATATTGAGCGGTAAGAAAGAGAACGAAAACTATTTTGCCGTTGTCTATGAGCAAGATGACGAAAAAGAGATAAGCGACGAAAGCACTTGGATAAAAAGCAACCCGTTGCTTGAAGTTGAAAGTATGAAAAAGAAATTGCTCAAGAACTTATGCAAAAAATTGAAAGAAGCCCAGGAAAAAGATGATTTGAACGGAACGCTAGTTAAAAACTTTAATTTGTGGCGTTCTGCTTCTTCCGATAGTTTATTGAACGGTGACGATTGGAAAGATTGTGCCATTGAGGAAAAGCCGGATATATACGGGAAGCCTGTTTATATCGGTGTGGATTTGTCCAGATCGGAAGATTTATCTTCACTCGGTTTTATTTATCCTCTAGAGGATGCCGAGGAAAATTTTTATGTTGATAGTCATTCGTTTGTCGGGCGTAAAGGCGGTTTAGAAAACAAGATACAGCGTGACAAAATTGATTATAGAAGGCTTGAGCAAGAAGGGTATTGCACAATAACAGACAAAGAGTCCGGGATCATTAATTTACAACAAGTGATTGATTACATGGTCGATCACATAACGAAGAATGATTTGCAAGTAAAAGGCATCTTTTATGATCCATATAACATTTCATTATTCCTCAATGAAATTGAACATTACGGATACCCTGCTATTGAAGTAAGGCAAGGGGTAAGGACGTTATCAGAACCAACGAAAAATTTTAGACTTAACATCATGGATCAGCGTCTCCTGCATACAAACAACCCATTACTCAACCTGGCCATTAACAACGCCATTTTGAAAAAGGTCAATGATACGGTGCAGATCGACAAGGATTTGAACCGGGAAAAAATTGACCCAATCGCTGCCGTTATGAATGCATATACAGAAGCAATGTACCATTACGAGCAAAACGAAACAGATTGGGACGCATACTACCAAAGTGAAGAATTTGGTATATAGAAGGAGTGGAAACAGTGCCAAAACAATTTAATCATCTAATTTTAGGAGTATGGCGGTTCTTCATATCGAACCTTCATACTTTTTTGTTTTTGTTAGGGCTAGTCCTCATCAATACCGCCGTTTATATGGTCGGAATGATTTTAGGGATTGCGGCTAGTGGTATTTTGCTAGTCTTTGTCGCCATTCTTCTCAACCATGAAACAGAAAGGGGGTAGAGGAAATTGGCGTTTTTTAGATCAATCAATCAACAAAGCGCAGGACAAAGGGAATTTAATGAAATTTTGGTGGGCTTAGATGGTTTAAGCTATGTGCCAGCAATAAAAATAGCGATGTGTTCACAGCGGTTCACGTGTTGTCGTCAGACATTGCAGCAAGCCCCATCATGATAAGAAACAACGGAATAGAAGAAAAGGATAGTGACTTGTTTCAGCTTATCAACGAGCGACCTAACGAATATTACTCGGGGTACTCATTCAAATATATTCTTGTCGCCAATGCGCTTTTAAACGGTCAATCGTTTGCTTATATCAAACGGGATAAAGACGGCACGCCCTGGGAGCTTATTCACATGTTAAATAGTGAAGTCTCGGTTGATCAGATAAAGGGACGAAACGATATTGTTTATCGTTATTATCCTTCTGACGGAAAAGAAACTATTTTGAAACCGTCTGACGTGCTGCATATCAAATTTTCCTCACTGGATGGGGTAAACGGAAAGAGCCTCTTATCATGTCTCAAGCACGAACTTGAAAGCCAGGAAGCGGGCAAAAGGCTTGTCACGGACTTTTTTAGACGTGGCACAAATTTAAGCGGCATTGTAACGCTTAAAAAAGGCGTACCGTCGCCTGAAGCAAGGGAAAACTTGCGTAATGAATTTGAAAAGGTCAATTCGGGTGTTAGGAATCAACAAAGAATAGCTGTCTTGAGTGAAAACGAAGAATTTAAGCAGCTTGAAATCAGTACAAAGGTTCTTGAGATCGTCAATAACTACACGCATTCAACCAAACAAATTGCGAAAGTGTTCGGGTTACCGCCTCATAAGTTGGGGATCGAGCAAGTAAACACTTCCCTAGAACAAGCGAACCTGGATTATTTGACAAACACGCTTTCAAATCACTTCGCTGCCATTACAGCGGAATTAAATTTCAAAATGCTTTTTTACCCGGAAAGCAGGACCAAACGTTTTCAGTTTGATGCAAGATGGTTCAAGGAAACGGACGCTAAAACAAAGCGGGAAAATGTCATTGCTTTATTGCAAAACGGCATTTACTCACAGAATGATGCGTTAGCAGAATACGGGATTGCGCCTATTGAAAATGGAGATAGGCGCTTTATGAGTTTGAACTATGTGGATGTTGACATTATGGACGAAATCCAAAAAGCAAAGGCGAAGGGGCTTCCTATTCCTTCACTTGATAAAGGGGGTGATGATATTGGAAAAGGAGATTAGAGCCATTCAAGAGGGTTCACTAAAGGCTACAGAAGAAACCGATAAAGGCAGGATGATCACAGGTTATGCATTGAAATTTGGTACACGCAGCCGAAACCTGGGCGGCTTCATTGAAACCATTGAAAAACGAGCGCTGCAAAATGCTGATATGTCAGATGTAAGGGCGCTTATTGATCACGATCCTTCTAAAATTTTGGGAAGGACTAAAGCCGGAACACTGAAACTATCTGTGGATGACATTGGCTTGCGTTTTGAATTGTTTTTACCGAATACGCAATACGCAAACGATCTATATGAAAACTTGAGACTTGGCAACGTTACAAATTGTTCATTCGGCTTTCACCTTGCCAAAAATGGCGACAGCTTTAAACGAGATGAAAAATCGGGGCTGCCGTTGAGGAGCTTAAACAACATTTCACGTATTACTGATGTTTCTATTGTCACTTATCCGGCTTATGAAGATACAGACGTATCAATCGCACAGCGGCATTTAAAACAGCATCAAAACAGCCATTTAGAAAAAGAAAAAATCAAGTTAGAGCTTGAGCTAATTCAATTAAGTCTTTAGAAAGCACTCGTACATTGCGTGCTGCCTTTCGTGGTTGATGCCTATGATCAAAGCGTGTACGATTCAAAAATTGTATTCTCAACACAGGACATAGGCACAGCGAAGCTAATTTTCAAATTGCGTAAAGATGGTGTGCCACTTTCATTGTCAGCGGTTGACGGAAAACTCGTACTATCATTCAACACTGGATCCAAGAACGTTCGGAATATCACACTTGTTGATAAAGTCGAAGGGATCGCCGAATACGTCTTAGATAATGACGAGATCAAGCAATATGGCAAGGTTCAAGCGTCCTTGAATTTGTATTATCGGAACGGACAAGCCTTGTCA
>Ga0209463_1000198_pt1 | contig 56283 bp, 45 predicted proteins | sample AgamicMgSfrz_FD_187169 | JGI IMG/M metagenome (GOLD analysis project Ga0209463, IMG submission 187169) | Agave microbial communities from Guanajuato, Mexico - Mg.Sf.rz (SPAdes) (version 2) | ecosystem: Host-associated > Plants > Phyllosphere > Phylloplane/Leaf | place: Guanajuato, Mexico...
CGGCAGTTCGCGCACTTCGGCCGCCGCCCAGCGCATGCTGTCCCACAGCAGGCGCGCGCCGTCGCGGCCGAGCGCATCCTCGAGCGGCTGCATGTCGCACGACCAGCCGAGCAGCGCCTGTCCGCCGTTGCGGCCCGATGCGGCCCACGCGACGCGGCTTGCTTCGAGCATGACGACGCGCTTGCCGGCAAGCGCAAGCCGCAGCGCCGTATGCAGCCCGCTGAAGCCCGCTCCGACGACCAGCACGTCGGCGTCGACGCGCTCGTCCAGCGTCGGCCGAAGCGGGATCGGCGCCGGGTAGGTATCGGCGTAGTAGCTTGCGACGTGACGGTCGGACTGCACGAACATGCGGACTCCCGTGAAAATTACTCAGAGAAATTTCATGAAAAACTAGCATGACAATTTCATGTGGGCAAGCGGGAGGATCGGCGCCCATGTCGTCATTGAAATGAAAGGCACGCCGATTGCGCATGCAGCACCGGGTCGCCCCGCCGCCGTCCGTGTCTTTTACCGTGTGCGGTCGCGGCAGATAATGAATCCATGCACGTTCTCCCTCGCGGCCGGCTTCCCGGCGCGCACTGCCAAAGCTGCGAGGGCCGCCCCACCGCGTATCGACACAAGGAGGCACCGCGGCATGACCACGCCATTCAGACTGGGCGACCACGTCCGCTGGAATTCCGAAGCCGGCTACGTGACCGGCACGATCATCGCGATCCACACCGCCGACTTCGACTACAAGGGGCATCGCCATCGCGCGTCGCCCGACGATCCGCAGTACGAGATCAAGAGCGACCGGACCGACCACGTCGCCGCGCATCGCGGCCGCGTGCTCGAACGCATTGCCGGCAAGGACGACGCATGACGCTCCCGTTCTACACGATCGGCCATTCGAACCGCACGCTCGACGAATTCGTCGACCTGCTCGATGCGGTCGAGATCACGTTGCTCGCGGACATCCGCAAGATGACGCGTTCGCGCACCAACCCGCAATTCAACGAAGCGACGCTGCCCGATGCGCTCGCCGCCGCCGACATCGCGTACGAACACATCGCCAAACTCGGCGGCCTGCGCGGCAAGTCGCGCGTCGTACCCGACGACGTCAACGATTTCTGGACGAACCGCAGCTTTCACCGCTACGCGGATTACGCGCTGTCGCCGGCGTTTCACGCGGGACTCGACCAACTGATCGCCCAGGGGCACGGGCAGCGCTGCGCAATCATGTGCTCGGAAGCCGTGTGGTGGCGCTGCCACCGGCGCATCGTGTCCGACTATCTGATCGCGCGCGGCGAAACGGTGCTGCACATCATGGGCCGCAACCGCGTGGAGCCCGCGCGCCTGACCGCCGGCGCGGTGGTCCGGGACGACGGCACGATCGTCTATCCGAATGTCGACGACGATCACGACGACGCCGCACCGGCCAAAGGTGCCCAACCGGACGCGTGACGTCACGCACCCGTGTGCGCACCGGCTTCCGGCGACCGCGATCCTGCATTACCATCGTGCGGCCACCCCGCCCGCGCTCGTCCGGCAAGCGGGCCCCGCCACCTCTTCCGTTGCGCACCGATGCTCGCTCTCATCATCGTCGCCGGCCTCTGGGCCGGCCTGCAGAACGCCCTCGCCGGCGGCGGTTCGTTCGTCACGCTGCCCGCACTGATCGTGTCGGGGATGTCCCCGCTCGCGGCCAACATCACGTCGACGGTCGCCCTGTTCCCCGGCCAGGTCACGACGGGCTGGGCAAGTCGCAACATGGTGAGCGGCGTGGGCAGGCTGCCGTTTCGCGCCCTGTTCGCGATCAGCGTGGCCGGCGGCGCGCTCGGCGGCCTGCTGCTGCTGAAAACGCCGTCGTCGATCTTCTCGCATCTGGTGCCGTGGCTCGTGCTGTTCGCGACGATCGTGTTCGCGTGGGGCAGTTTCTTCCGCAAGCCGGGTGCCGGCGCGCAACATCTCGGCCCGGTCGCGGCCGGGGTCTCGCAGTTCCTGATCGCGATCTACGGCGGCTACTTCGGCGGCGGCATCGGGTTCCTGATGATGGCCGCGCTGACGATGGCCGGCCTGCCGCCGCGTCACGCGATGTCGACCAAGAACGCGCTCGCGGGCGTGATGAACGCGTCGGCAGTCGTGCTGTTCGTCACCTCGCCGCACCTGCACTGGCGTGAGGCGATCGCGCTCGGCGGCGGCGCAATCGTCGGCGGCCTGCTCGGCGCGTGGGCGCTGCATCGCGTGAACGAACGCGTGCTGCGCATCGCGATCGTCTGCATCGGCGCGCTGCTGACCATCGGGTTGTTCGTCAAACCGATCTGAACCCACGCTCATCCTGCCGCGACCGCGGCAATTGATGAGCAAACCGCAAGACGTCTTTCGCATATCTCGTTTGCCGTCGCGGCCACGTCCGACCACAATCCGGGTTGTCGCGATCGGTGCCCTCTCGCGGGCACCGATCGGCACATCGCGGCCGCCATCCCGACTCACCGCCGGCGGCCCGCACATCGCGTCACACACGCTCCCTCGACATCGGCGCGCCCGCGGCGGCGGAACGCCTGCCGTCGTGCCGCCCGATACGTTCCCGGCCAACAATAACTAGAGGTAGGAGATGCAGGACAACACGTTGAGGCAGAGCCTCAAGCAACGGCACATCACGATGATCGCGCTCGGCGGCGTGATCGGCGCGGGCCTGTTCGTCGGCTCCGGCGCGATCATCGCAACGGCCGGCCCCGCGGCAATCCTGTCGTACCTGATCGGCGGCGTGATCGTCACGCTGGTCATGTTCATGCTCGGCGAAATGGCGTCCCGCAATCCCGACAGCGGCTCGTTCTCCACGTATGCGAGCAGCTACCTCGGCGAATGGGCCGGCTTCGCGGTCGGCTGGCTGTACTGGTTCAAGTCGATGATGACGATCACCGTCGAAGCGATCCTGCTCGGTGCGATCCTCCACGATTTCCTGCCGTGGCTGCCGGTCTGGGGCGGCGCGCTGTTCATGCTGGTCACGCTGATCGCGAGCAACGCGTACTCGGTGCGCTCGTTCGGCGAAGCCGAATACTGGCTGTCGTTCGCGAAGGTCGCGACGATCATCGTGTTCATGGCGCTCGGCGCGTCGATCCTGCTCGGCTTCCAGCCGCGCATTCCCGCACCGGGGCTCGTGAACCTGACCGATCACGGCGGCTTCATGCCGAACGGCGTCTCGCCCGTGCTCGCCGGCGTGATGGTCGTGATCTTCTCGCTCGGCGGCAGCGAGATCGCGGCGGTGGCCGCGGGCGAATCGGAAAACCCGAGCAGGAACGTGATCCGCGCGATCAAGAGCGTGATCGTGCGCGTGATGGTGTTCTACGTCGGCTCGGTGTCGATCCTGATCCTGTGCATGCCGTGGACCGACAAGGTCAACCTGAAATCGCCGTACGTGTCGCTGTTCGGCATGGCGGGCTTCACGGGCGCCGCCGTCGCGATGAAGATCGTGCTGTTCGTGTCGTTCATGTCGGTGATGAACTCGTTCCTGTTCTCGAACTCGCGCATGCTGTTCTCGCTGAGCCAGCGCGGCCACGCGCCGGCGATGTTCGGCCGCACCAACGCGAAGGGCGTGCCGATGAACGCGCTCGTGCTGTGCCTCGCCATCTGCGTGTCGATCCTGGGCATTCACTTCGTGAGCGGCGGCGATCTGTTCCTGATGCTCGCGAAGAGCAGCGGCGCGTTCGTGATGATCGTGTGGATCTTCATCATCGTCGCGCACTTCGCGATGCGTCGGCAGACGAAGCACGAGCAACGCGACCCGACGGCGTTCCGCGCGTGGTTCTATCCGGTGTCGAACTGGGTCGCGCTGCTGGCGCTGGTGGCCGTGCTGGGGTCGCAGGCGTTCAACCCGGATTCGCGCTTCCAGTTCTGGTTCACGGTCCTGACGGCGCTCGCGATCGTCGCGGCGTACTTCCTGCGGCGCAGGCAACCGTCGTTCGGGCAGGCCGCCGGCGCGAAGGGTCGTTGACCGGCGGCAGGCCGACCGGCGTGCGCGTTCCGTTCAGCCGAACGGCCGCACGCCGATCAGCGGGCCGTGCAGGAACCGCGCGAACACGGCCCACGCGACGAGTCCAGCCACGACAGTCGCGACGTCGCCGGCCAGCCCGCCGGCCGGATAGCGGACACCGTCGCGGCGATCCCTCGCACGCGACACGACGAAATCGACGATCGACCACACGAAGAACGCGCCGAACAGCACGACCGCGTGCACGGTGCCGTTCACGAGCAGGTGCGCGACCGCCCAGACCATCGTGCCGGCCAGCATGGGATGCCCGACGAGCGTCTTGATCCGGTTGCGCGGCACGTACGACGCGGCGATCAGCACGAACGCGACCGCGGTCAGCATGCCCGTCAGGTGGCGCACGCCGACCGGCGACACCCACAGCAGCGTCGCGCCCGCGCGGGCGATCCCGTACCCCCAGATGATCAGCACGAAGCCGACGATCGACGCGATCGCATAACCGCCCTTCCAGCCCTTCTCGCCGATCCGCTCGATCGTCGCGGACCGCCAGCCGTCGGCGACGATCCGGATCGAGTGCACACCGAGGAAGATCGCTAAACCGAGAATCAGGACGAGCATCGGCTGTCTCCGTCTGGAATGATGAGTGGGGAAGCGTGCCGCGCGGCGTACGGTGCGCCGTTCGCGGGGCCGGCGACGAGGCCGGCGCGGGTCGCGCGAGGCACGGGCGCAACCCGCGCCGATCATAAACGCCGGCGGCGCGGTTGTGAAGCATGCAGGACGTGCGGGGCGTCAAGCTCGATGCGTTCGGGCGCCGGATCACGCGGGCAAGTCCCCCGCACGGTGTGCTGGTCTGCCGCGACAGGTCAGTCTGAAAGTAAGGAAAGCGAAATCGCGAGGTCGTCGCGCCGCGCGGTCAGCACTACGTCTGCTTACGCTTCGCCACGCGTTTCGGTGCCGGTGCGGGCGATGATTTCGATGCCGGTTTCGATTTCTGCGCCGACGCCGGTTTCGATGTGGATTTCGCCGCCTGCTTCGTTTTCTGGGCCGACGCGGGTTTCGTTGCCGGTTTTGTTGCAGGCTTCGTTGCCGGTTTCGATGGGGGTTTCGTTGCCGGTTTCGTTGCCGGGTTCGACGCCGATTTCGACGCCGGTTTCGGCGCAGCCTTCACTGCAGTTTTCGGCGCGGCTTTCGGCCCCGCCCCGGATACCGTCTTCGACGCCGCCCTCGCCTTGCGCTTCGGCGGCCCGGCCAGCAGCGCCGCGCGATACGCGCTGCGGCACCAGTCGAACAGCGCACCCGCGTCCTCGAGCACGTCGGCCGGCGTTTCGTAATAGCCCTCGAGCGAGACGGTACGCGTGGGCCGCGCATACGAGAACGGCCCCATCCCCGCCGCGACGAACGCCGGGCGATTCACGTCATCCACCCGCAGGAATAGCGACCCGCGCGACATGAAGCCGAACATCACGCCGTCGAGCCGCAACGCCGCGCCGCTGAAGAACCGTACGACGGCGACCGTACCGAGCGGCGCAAGCTGATACGCGATTTCCTCGCCGTGCGCCTTCTCCGCCTGCCAGCTCATGCGGGTGCCTCGCAGCGCCGCGTCCACGCATCGAGTTCGGCCGCATCGAAACCGACGGCCGCCGCGCTCTCGCGAATCTGCCGCCACGTCGCACGGTCGACCGGAATACCGGCCGTGCCGCGTGCGGCGCGGCTCGCCTCTTCCGGCTCGCCGGGCACTTGCACCGGCGTATCGCCGGCCTGCGGCGACGCCTTCGCCCACGCGACGAACGCATCGGCTTCGCGTTCGGCGTCGGCCGCGTCGAACGCGTTCGGATCGATCAGCACCGACAGCATCCCGTTGACGATCGCGCTCGTCTTCTGCAGCGTATCGCCGTACGTCGTATGCCCGCCCACCAGCGCGCCGCCGAAGATCTCGCACATCGCCGCGAGCGCATACCCCTTGTGCAGCCCGAACGGCAGCAACGCGCCGAACGGCTGCTCGTGCATCACGGCCGGATCGTCGGTCGGCTCGCCGCGATGGTCGATCAGCGACCCGGCCGGCACGCGCTTGCCCTGGTTGTACGCGACCCGCGTCTTGCCGTACGCGATCGCGCTCGTCGCGAAATCGAGCAGCAGCGGCGGCTTGCCCGCGCGCGGATACGCGGCGCAGAACGGATTCGTGCCGAAACGCGGATCGGCGCCGTGCAGCGGCGCGACCAGCAGGTCGCCCGGCACGTTGACGAAATGGAACGACACGAGCCCCGCGCGCGCGCACTGCTCGGCCCAGTGCCCGATGCGGCCGAGGTGATGGACGTCGCGCAGCCCGATCGCGCAGATCCCCATGCGCCGCGCGCGCTCGACGCCTTCGACCATCGCCTCGAACGCGATCACCTGGCCGAAGCCGCGGCCGCCGTCGATCGTCAGCACCGCGCCGCCGTCGCGCACGATCGACGCGTGCCCGTTCAGCTGCAACTGCCCTTCCCGCCACGACGCGACGTAATTCGGGATCATCCCGATCCCGTGCGAATCGTGGCCCGCGAGATTCGCACCGACCAGGTGATCGGCGACGAGCGTCGCTTCGCGCGGGTTACTGCCGGCCCGTTCCCAGAGTGCCGCGACGAACGCATGCAGCGGTTCGGCGCGCATGCACAGCGGTGCGGTATCGGGCGTCGGCAGTGCGGTCATCGGCAACACTCCATCCAGTCGGTTCGGGTCGGGCAATCGGTACGTCCGATGCTGCGACGATCAGCGCGCGGTCGCGATCACGTCGGCCACCGCCGCCGTGAGCTTCTTCGCGTACGGCACGTGCAGGAACTCGTTCGGGCCGTGCGCGTTCGACTTCGGCCCGAGCACGCCGCACACCATGAATTGCGCGGCGGGAAAGCCTTCCTGAAGCACGTTCATCAGCGGGATCGTGCCGCCGAGGCCCATGTACGCGCAATCGGCGCCGAAGTGGCGGCGCGATGCGGCGTCGAGCGACGACGCGAGCCACGGCGCGAGATCCGGCGCGCTCCAGCCCGTCGCGGCGCCGGCGTCCGGCTTGAACGTGACCTTCGCGTTGTACGGCGGATCGAGTTCGAGCAATTCCTTCAGCTGCTGCACGGCCTGCGCGGCATCGACGAGCGGCGGCAGCCGCAGCGACAGCTTGAACGCCGTGCGCGGACGCAGCACGTTGCCCGCATCGGCGAGCGCCGGCATGCCGGCCGCGCCGGTGACCGACAACGACGGACGCCACGTCGAATTCAGCAGCGCCTCGCGCGGGTCGGTCGTGGTCGGCAGCACGGGCTTGCCGTCCTGGCCGCACGCCCAGGGCAGCCCCTTCCATACCGTGTCGCCGAGGATCGCGGCGGCCGCCTCGGCTTCGCGCACGCGGCTCGACGGAATCTCGCAATGGAACGCGCCCGGCAGCAGGTTGCCGTTCTTCGCGTCCTCGAGGCGCTCGAACAACTGGCGCATCACGCGGAAGCTCGACGGCGCGATGCCGCCGTACACGCCCGAATGGATGCCTTCTTCCAGCACCTCGACCTGCAGATCGCCGGACACGAGGCCGCGCAGCGACGTGGTGAGCCACATCTGGTCATAGTTGCCGGCGCCCGAATCGAGGCACACGACGAGCGAGACCTGCCCGAGCCGGTCGCGCAACGCGTCGACGTACGGCAGCAGGTCGTAGCTGCCCGACTCCTCGCAGGTCTCGATCAGGCCGACGCAGCGCGGCCGCTCGATGCCCTGCTCGTCGAGCGCGCCGAGCGCCGCGAGGCTCGCGTAGATCGCATAGCCATCGTCCGCGCCGCCGCGGCCGTACAGCTTGCCGTTCTCGAACTTCGGCGTCCACGGGCCGAGGTCCGCGCGCCAGCCGTCGAATTCGGGCTGCTTGTCGAGGTGGCCGTACAGCAGGATCGTATCGGTGCTGCCCGAGCGCGTGGCCGGCGTCTCGAAGAAGATCACCGGCGTACGGCCCGGCAGGCGCACGATTTCGAGCTTCAGGCCCTTCACGGGTTGCCGCTCGGCCCACTGCGCGGCGTCGGTGACGACGCGTTCGAGATAGCCGCGCTTCGCCCAGTCGGGGTCGAATGCGGGGCTCTTCGCGGGGATGGCGATGTAGTCGGTCAGCGCGTGGAGGATTTCATCGTTCCACTTGCGCTCGATGAAGGTAACGAGCTTGTCATGGTCGAGGACGGGGGTAGTGTCGACGGAAGTCATGGTGGGGTGCCTGGATCGGGCTGACGAAAACCCAGATCATACGCCGATGCTCCCTCGCCAGCGCCCCCTCCTGGCCGTTCAGCCAGCGTTCGGAAACGCGTCGCGCAGCCCGGCCGCGCAGGCGAGCGCGTCGCGCCACAGGCGTCGCGTGAGCTCACCCGCATCCTCTTCGCGCGCAAGCGCCGCGGCCTCGCCCGACCACAGCAGCGAGAAATCGTCGCGGCCCTGCCGCTCGAACGCGCCGCGCAGCGGATCGACCGCAGCCGTCGCGAGCGGAAACGCGGGCGCGAGCGCACTCATCGGCCCCTGTTCGCGCATGAAGCGCGTCAACAGCCCGCGTGCGGGACGGCCCGTATACAGGTTGGTGATGCGCGTACCGTCGTCGCGGGCGGCGCGCACGGCCGCACGATGCTGGGCCGAACGACCGGCCTGCGGCGTCAGCAGATAGCCGGTGCCGATCTGCACCGCGCGGGCGCCGAGCGCGAACGCGGCCGCAATGCCGCGCCCGTCGGCGATCGCACCGGCCGCGATCACCGGCGCGCGTACGGCATCGACGATCTGCGGCAGCAACGCGAACAGGCCCGGCTGCGCGTGGATATCGTCGGTCAGGAACATCCCGCGATGGCCGCCGGCCTCCGCTCCCTGCGCGACGATCGCGTCGACGCCGCGCGCATCGAGCCAGCGCGCCTCCTCGACGGTCGTCGCGGACGACACCACCTGCGCGCCCGTGCGACGCACGCGGTCAAGCAGCGTGTCGTCCGGCAGTCCGAAATGGAAACTCACGACGGCCGGCCGCAGTTCCTCTACGACCGCGCACGTCGCATCGTCGAACGGCGCGCGGCCGGGGCCGCCTTTCACGTCGGCCGGGTCGAGCCCGGCTTCCGCGTAGTAGCCGGCGAGCGCGGCGCGCCAGCGCGCATCGACCTCGGCATCGGGCGCGGGCGGCGCGTGGCAGAAGAAATTCACGTTGAACGGCGCGGCCGTGCGCGCACGGATCGCCGCGATCTCGTCGCGCAACTGCTGCGGGCCGAGCGCCGCGCACGCGAGCGAACCGAGCCCGCCGGCTTCGCACACGGCAATCGCGAGCGGGCTCAGCGAGCCGACCATCGGGGCCTGGATCAACGGCAAACGGGAAGGCAGCATCGTCATCGGAATCCCTTTTAGTATGAGTGGCCCTCGCCACATGGGTGGTGTTTTTCATCGTCGCGCACGAGCGGCCGCACCGAGCGCGCCCGCTACGTGCCGCCGCGATCCATCCCGCGCCGGTACGCGGCCGGGCTCGTCGCCGCGACGCGCCGGAAATGCCGGCGCAGCGATTCCTCGGAACCGAACCCCGCGCGCGCCGCGACCTGCGCAAGCGGCAACGCGGGCTGCGCTTCGAGCATGTCCTTCGCGACGTTCACGCGTTCGCGGATCAGCCACGCGAGCGGCGACATTCCCGTTGCATCCGCGAACTGCCGCTGCAGCGTGCGCGTGCTCATCGCGGCCTGCGCGGCGAGCGAGGCCAGCGTGTGCGGCTCGGCCGCATGCGCGCGCATCCAGTCGATCAGCTTCGCGAGCCGGTCGGTGCCGCCCGGTGCGACCGGACGCGGCACGAACTGCGCCTGTCCGCCGTCGCGATGCGGCGGCAGCACGAGGCGCTGCGCGACGCGGTTGGCGATCGCGCCGCCATGATCGCGGCGCACCAGATGCAGCAGCATGTCGAGCCCCGCCGCCGAGCCGGCCGACGTGACGATCTGCCCTTCGTCCACGTACAGCGCATCGGGATTCACGCGCAGCGCCGGATAACGCGCCTGCAGGCGTTCCGCATACCGCCAGTGCGTCGTCACGGTGAGGCCGTCGAGCACGCCGGCCGCCGCCAGCACGAACACGCCCGAACAGATCGAGCAGAGCCGCGCACCGCGCCGATGCGCGGCCCGCAGCTTCTTCAGCAACGGCTCGGGCGGCAGTTCGTCCGGATCGCGCCAGCCGGGAATCACGATGGTGTCCGCGCGATCGAGCGTCGCGAGCCGGTAAGGCGCGGCAACGGTAATGCCGCCCGCCGCGCGCACGGGCCCCGGCTCGCTCGCGCAGACCGCGAAGCGATACCAGTCGACGCCGAGTTCAGGGCGCTCGAGTGCGAACACTTCGACCACGCAGCCGAATTCGAACGTGCAGAGGCGATCGTAGGCGAGCGCGACGACGAGATGATTGTGCATGGCGCGATGTTACCGGAACTTGTCGATCGCGCCACTGCCGCGAAACGGGCCGAACCGCGATACTGCCCTTCATTGCGGCGCGTTCCGTGCCCGCTCAACCAGGAGAGCCCGACCATGTCCCATGTCACCGACGTCCCCGCCGCCGACAGCCCCGCCGCCCTCGCGCATTTTGAGGCCTCGCTGCGCTTCGAGACCGATTGCTGGGACGTGCACGACGCCTTCGCGTCCGGTGCGCCCGATTTCGTGCTGCTCGACGTGCGCGGGCCGGGCCTGTTCGCCGCCGGCCACGTGCCCGGCGCGCGCAACCTGCCGCACCGCAAGATCATCGAAAGCAAGCTCGCCGGTTACGCGGCCGACACGTTGTTCGTCGTCTACTGCGCGGGGCCGCACTGCAACGGCGCCGCGCGCGCGGCGATCCGGCTCGCGCGCCTCGGCCGACCGGTCAAGCTGATGATCGGCGGCGTGACGGGCTGGCTCGACGAAGGTTTCGCGCTGAGCAACGACGTGCAGCCGGCGGACGCCGAAGCCGCCTGATCGTCACCAAAAGCGCAACAATCAATTGCCGGCACACAAACGGAAAAAGCGCGACAATCAGCCTCATTGCAGTTCGGACGGAGCAGCACCATGCATGATGCAGTCCTGATTCAAGTGGCCGGTTCAGTCGCGGCGATCGCGCTCTATTTCCTGCCGGCCGTCATTGCCGACCGGCGCGGCCGGCACGACAAGCTGACGATCGCGATGTTCAACGCGCTGTTCGCGTGGACGGGCATCGGCTGGCTGATGACGCTGTACTGGGCGTGCCAGCCGAACCCGCGCACCGACGTCGCGCAAACGATCCTGGCAAAGCGCCGCGGCGTCAGCATGCGGACCTTCTCGACCGGCCTCGTCGAACGCGTGCAGCGCCGCGTCGCCGCCCAGGAGCAATGGGCGGAAAAGCAAGGCTGCCGTTAAGTCCCTCCTTCCCCTTCACCGATTCGCGTCGAACTTCGGCATCCTGACGTTGGTCGACGCGCGGTAATCCCACTTCAGTGCGTCGCGCGGCGGCCAGCCGCCCGCGCGCAACCGCGCCGCGAACGCCCCCGCCGTCACTGCCCGTGCGATCCGCTCGCCCGGACACCCATGCGGCCCCGTGCCGAAGCCGAAATTCGGCCCCGCCGGGCGGCCGGGCGTCAGCCGGTGCGGATCGCGATGCACGGCCGGATCGCGGTTCGCCGCGGCCAGCACGACGAGGATCGCGTCGCCGGCTTCGACGCTCACGCCTTCGATCGTCGTGCGTGCCGCGACGAAGCGGCGCGTGTTCTGCACCGGCGTATCGAAACGTCCGACTTCGGCGACGAATGCATCGAGCGCGGCCGCGTCCGGCACCCCGCCTGAGTCGCCCACGTCGCCGTTCCATGCCACGAGCACATTGCCGAGCCATGCGGCGGTCGCCTCGCACGTCTGCGACAACAACCCGACCAGATTCGCAACCAGCGCGCCGCTCGCGTGCCAGCCCGACGCGCGGGCCGCCTGCTGCACCGCGGCGACCAACGTGCCGTCGTGTGCACGCGACTGCGCGACACATTCCGTCATCCGGTCGAGCAGATGCCGCGCAGCGTCGCTCGCGCGCGCCAGCGCCGCGGCATCCGACAGCGGCGACAGCGCGGCGACGAACTCGACGACGCGCGCCGCGATGTCGTCGAGCTGCGTTTCGTCGAAACCGAGCAGATCGGCCACCGCGCACACGGGCACGGTCATGCACCACGCGTTCAGCGCGTCGGCATCGCCGGGCGCCGGCAACCGCCGCGCGGCGAGCACCTCGGCGCGATCGCGCAATGCATCCGTATCGATCGGCGCGAACGCCGCGCGCAACGCCTGCTTCGGCACGTCGTGTCGCGACGCGCCATCGTTCATGCGCACCAGTTCGCCGAACAGCGCGCCGGCCGTCGTGCCGCGCAACGCGGGCGGCACCGGCGCGTCGAGCGGGCGCACGCGGCAGGCCGGATGGCATAGCACGGCCGTCACGGCCGCCGCGCGGCTCGCGACCCACAGGCCGAGCGTGGCGTCGAACGCGAGCGGCGGCCCGTCGACGAGCGCGGCGTAATAGGGATAGGGATCGCGGTGCGTGACCGCGGCAATGGGATCGGTCGGGTTCATGCGCCCAGTATCGGCGCAGTGCGCCGCCGCATGTTTCGGGATTGCGTGAAATGTCGCTGCACGGACGCCGCGCGTCGCGACATCGCGGCGGCCGGCCGGCGTCAGGCCGCCGATCGATAGCGGTGCGACTGCATGCGCAGCCGGACCCGCCCGGCCGAAATCGCACGCGGCTCGGGCACCACCGTGTCGTGATGGAACATTTCCTGCCGGAACTCGCCGCTTTCGTCGAACCACTGGCAGATCAGCCAGTCGTCGTCGTCGAACACGACCGGCCCGGCATACGTGACGGTCATGCGCGGCCCGCCCGTTTTCAGCGTCACGACATCGCCCACGCGAAACCTGACGCGGTGATTTTCTCGGATCGTCATCGCTCTCTCAGCTTTTTATATATTGAATATATTGATATTCCCGGCGGCCCACTTACCGGTCATTGGAACGTGCCGCAGATTATCAATCAAAAAATCATCCGGCAACTCCCGCGCACGGAAACGCTCTGAACGAGAACCTGCAACAATGCGCGATATCGTCACGCACGACGGCCCGCCGGGCGTCAGATCTGGCGCGGCTGGCGCGCCGGCGGCAGCAGAATGGGCGGAAATGCGGAGAATAGACGATGATTTTCGCGCCATCATCGACGATTATTCGGACGCGAAATCGGTTGATTATTGTCAATCAATGTTTCGGTGGAAACGATTCCCGATTTTATTAGGGTTCATTCGTCTGACAAAATCGGCGAATTATCCGGCGCGGCAAACCAGCGGTTGATATCGCTTCCCGGCACGGCTGCCCGGGTAAAGGTGAACGTGCCGTCGCGCCGCATCTCCGTCGCCGCGCGCAGGAACGCGCCGAGCGCGGCCCGCGCCAGCGCGCCGCCGACGCTGACGCGCTTCACGCCGAGCGCCGCCAGCTCGTCGAGGCTCAGCAACTCGCCCTGCAGGCCCATGACGACATTGACGGGCGCGCCGACCGCCCGCGTCACCGCCGCGATCTCGTCGGCATCGGTGATGCCGGGCGCGTACAGCACGTCGGCGCCGGCGTCGCGATAGGCGACGAGCCGCGCAATCGTGTCGTCGAGGTCGCGGCGGCCGTGCAGATAGTTTTCGCAGCGGGCGGTCAGCGTGAACGGAAACGGCAGCGCGCGCGCCGCGTCGACGGCCGCCGCGATGCGCTCGACCGACGCGTCGCGCGCATAGATCGGCGTATCGGCGCGGCCCGTCGCATCCTCGATCGAGCCGCCGACCGCGCCCGCCTCGGCCGCCAGCCGGATCGTTTCCGCCACCGTGTCGGGTGCGTCGCCGAAACCGTTCTCGAGATCGGCGCTCACCGGCAGGCCGCCCGCGGCGACGAGATCGGCGATGTGATCGAGCATCGCGTCGCGGTCGATCGCGTTGTCGGGCTGCCCCTTCGAAAACGCGTAGCCGGCGCTCGTCGTGGCGAGCGCCTCGAAGCCGGCCATCGCGAGCAGTCGCGCGGTGCCGGCGTCCCACGGGTTCGGGATGATGAATGCGCCGGGGCGCGTGTGCAGCGCACGGAAAGCTTCGGCGTGGCGGGCTTGCTGGTCGGAACGGGTCATCGTGAACTCCGGGAAGGTGTTGACGGTGAGCTTACGCCGGTCGTGCACGCGACGTTTCAGCGTTTGCCGAAATGTCGCCGCGCAACCCGGAAGAATGTGCGCCAAAGCCGAATGCAGGCCACCGCGCCGGGCCGCTCGCGTCAATTTACGTCGATGCAGACGCCCCGCCGTCGATGCCGAGCAACACGTCGGCGACGGCCTCGGAGAACCGCATCGCGCGACCGTCGATCAGCACGCCATCCGGATTCGACGGATCGCGCACCGCTTGCGGCACGCTGTGCGCGATCAGCACGCGCGCGCACGCTTCCCAGTCGGGATCGCCGACGCCCTCCGGTTCGTTGACGGACGCCCAGGACAGCGTACCGAGCGCGTCGCTGCCGAATCCGTGCAGCTCACGCCAGCTTGCGCCGCGCGCGAGCAGGAACGCCAGAAGTTCGGCATCGCCGCGGAACACCGCGTGATTCAGCGCGCTCGCATCCCAGTCGCCGCCGCGCGCGGCGATCGGCCAGCCCAGCTCGACCATCACCTTCACCGCCTCGCGCGAGCCCCACGCGGCGGCGTCCGGCAGTAGCCGCAGCCGGTCGTCGGACAGCGCACCGGGCAGCTCGGGATGCTTCGCCTGAATGCGCCGTGCGTCGTCGGCATCGGCCCGCGCGCAGGCCGCCACGAACGCATCTTGTGCGTCGAGCGTCTCCTCGGCTCCGGCAGCGCGCAACAGCGCCGCGACGTCGGACAACCCAGCCTGCATCGCGAGCCGGTACGCGCTGACGCCCGCCGCGGTCCGCGCGCGGGGGTTGGCGCCGGCTTCCAGCAGCGCGGCGACATGGCGCGCCGGGCAACGCACGGCGATCGCGCGCAGCAACGGCGCGCCCCACGTCTTCGTCGGTCCTTCGCCGGCCGGTTCGTTCGGGTCGCCGCCGTGCGCGAGCAGCAACTCCAGCGCGGCCGCGTCCGGCACGTCGAGCGCGCGCCGCAACGCATTCGTCCCGCCCACCCGTGCGCCGTGCTCGAGCAGCAGACGCGTGCACGCCGGATTCTCCACCGAGTGATACAACGATTCGCCGTCGTTCGGATCGGCGCCAGCTTCCAGCAGCATCGCGGTGAGCGCCGGATCGCGATTGACGCCGGCGGCGCCATACAGCGCCGACAGCGGCGCCGACGCGTCGGGCTCGGCGAGCGAGGCCGGCGGATACCGGTTGCCGATCCGCTGGTTCGGATCGGCGCCCGCATCGAGCAGATGACGCGCGCACGCACGCAAACTGGGCGCGAATTCGGGAAGCTGCCCAAGCCGCGAATGCGTGACGGCGACGAGCGGCGGCAACTTCAGCGCACCGCCGGCGCACGCGATCCAGCCGGGATCGGCGGCCAGCGCCGCCTTCACCGCGTCGAGATCGCCCGCCGCGCATGCGATGATCGGGTCGACCGACACGAGATCGGGATGATCGCGCAGCAGTTGCGCGGCGACGCGCGGCCGGGCCGCGTCGAAACCGCCGGTCACGTCGGCGCCGTAGGCGAGGTCGAGCCAGCGCCGGCTCAACAGCGAGCGCGGTTGCCGCGCGAGCGCATGCGTTTCGACGAACGCGCCGAGATCGGCCCATGAAGCAAAGCCGTACTCGCGTGCGATGCAGGACTGCGCGTCGTGCAGGCGGAGCCCGAGCGTGAGCGTTTCGTCATGCGTGCAATGCGCGGCGGCGGGCAGCGATGCGACGAAGCGCGCGACGGCACCGGCGTCGCCCTGCCGGTACAGGCGCAACAATGCCTTGGCCTGCTTTTTCAGATGATCGGGATGAGCGTCGGGAGGCAGCTTTTTCATGCGAATCCTTGTGCATGGATGGCCGAAGGTCCGCAATACCGCCAGCACGAAGGATGGGGGAAGACTGGATTTGCCGCGACAGGTGGGTTGAACCCTTTCCGCGGACCCGGAAGCGACCTGCATCGCTGCCCGGTATCGTAGGCGACGGCCGTCGGCATCGTCAACCGTGCCGCGCGGCGCCGCTCAGCCCGCGAGTTTCTTCGTCAGGAAGATGCGGGTGTGCCCGACCGGATAATCGGGCAGCTCGCCGAAGCGGACATAGCCGCGCTTCTCGTAGAACGGCCGCGCCTGGAAGTCGAACGTGTCGAGCCACGCGCTGTGGCAGCCGCGCGCGACGGCCTCTCGTTCGGCCAGATCCATGATGCGCGTGCCGGCGCCCTGGCCGCGCGCGGCCTCGGGCACGACGAGCAGGTCGACATGCAGCCAGCCGAACGCCGTGCCGCCCCACAAGCCGCCGACCACCGCGCCGGCTGCGTCGGTCACGATCACAGCCAGCGGCCGGAAGTCGGCCGGGCCGGCCTGGCTTTCGTTGAAGCGGACGAGCGGCGCGACGATCTGCTTGCGCACCTCCGCGTCCGCCGCGTCGGTCACTGCATAGGTCAACGTCATCGGTTACGTCGGGTAGTCAATGAAAGTGGGTTCAACCAGCCGCACATCCCCGCACACGTCAAACGACGTACGCGCCCTTCGCGTGCAGTTCCGCTTCGGTCCGCTCGAGCGCCGCGATCGCGTCGCTGCCTTCGAGCGCCAGCAACTGCGCGACCAGCGTCTCGGCCATCGCATGCGCGGCCACCAGCGACGGAAAGAACGACGGGCTGTCGTGCGTGAAGATCAGTTGCGCGTCCGCGTGCAGCGCGATCGGCGATACCGCACTGTCGGTGATCGCGACGATCTTGCTGCCCTGCGCTTTCGCCGCCTGCGCAACGCGCGTCGCCTCGGCCGAATACGGCGCGAAGCTGACGATCACGGTCACGCTCTGCTTCGCGATCGTGCGCAGCTCCATTTCGAGCGAACCGGCGACGCCGTTGAGCAGCGACACGGTCGGACGAAACAGCCGGTAGCCGTAGACGAAACCGAACGCGACCGGATAGCACGAGCGGAACCCCGCCACATGCACGTGCGATGCCTTGCGGATCAGCTTCGCGGCATCGGCGAGCGCGTGCTCGTTCTGCGCGGCGGTCGCCGACAGGTTGTGCTGCTGCGCGGCGAGCAGATCGTGCGCGAGCGACGCCTTCGCGTCGGGCCGCACGAGCGAGCGCGCGCGCTGCGTGAGCGGCTCGGGCCGCGTACGCACACGCGCGACGCACAGGTCGCGCAGCTCGTTCCAGCCGGGAAAGCCGAATTGCTGCGCGAGCCGCACGAGCGACGCAGGCTGGACCTGCGCGCGCTGCGCGACCTTGCGCATCGACGACGTGGCGACTTCGTCGGGATGATCGAGCAGGAAGGCGGCGCCCGCCTGGAATTGCGGGCTCAGCTCGGAAAATTGCGCCCGGATCCGGGACGCGAGTTCGTCGAAATTGGCGGCCATCTTGGTGGGAACGGGAACCGGTCGTCCATGGTATCACCGGCCCCGCGTCCACCGGTCAGCGCAGCACTTCGACGTGATCGGCGTCGACCTTCACGCGGCCCGACCATTTGCGCTCGAATTCGCCGGTCAGCTTCACTTCGTTCTGGTCGCTGACGGGCTGCCCCGCCGCCCACAGCTTGTGGTCGATCTCGACGCGGATCGTGCCGGTGGCGTCGGCGAACTCGTAATCCTCGCCGCCGACGTGCTTGACGATGCGCCCCTGCAACTGCACGTGCTGGTCATCCTTGCCGTTGGCGAGCAGCTCCTTCACGGTGGTCGTGGTCAGCGCGGACGGCCCCGTGTATTGCGCGTAGACGGCGGCAGGCAGCGCGACGAGCGCGACCGCCAGGATTCTGGCCAGGTGTTTCATGATCTCGGTCCTCTTCTTCGATGTGGCGCCGCGCTCCGTTGAACGCGACGGCGCCAGATTACGGACCGTAAGATTAAGCAAACCTGAAGGGCATGCCGAAGTGACACGGTGCCGCATTGGACGAGTACGAAAACCGCGCCGCGCACCGCGCGCATTTAAGCTTGGCCTAAGACGCGTACGCTTATCATGGGAATCCCGGGCGCCACAGCGCCCCCGTCGGAGAGACACGAATTCATGCGCGTACTGCTCGTCGAGGACGATCCGCTGATCGGCAGCGGGCTCGAACAGGGCCTCAAACAGGAAGGCTTCGCGGTCGACTGGGTGAAGGACGGCGACGCCGCGTCGCTGGCGCTGCGCGCGACCGGCTACGGGTTGCTGCTGCTCGATCTCGGGCTGCCGAACCGCGACGGTTTGTCCGTGCTCGCCGCGCTGCGCCGCCGCGACGAAAACCTGCCCGCGATCATCATCACCGCACGCGACGGCGTGCCCGACCGCATCGCCGGCCTCGACAGCGGCGCGGACGACTATCTCGTCAAACCGTTCGAGCTCGACGAGCTGCTCGCCCGCATCCGCGCGGTCAACCGCCGCCATGCGGGCCGCGCGCAGACGACGCTCGCGATCGGCCCGCTGCGGCTCGATCCCGTCAAGCACCTCGTCTGGCTCGACGACGACGAAGTGCCGCTGTCGCCGAAGGAATTCGTGCTGCTGCACGAGCTGATGCGCGAACCGGGCGCGGTGATTTCGCGCGAACAGTTCGAGGAACGGCTCTACAGCTGGGGCGAGGAAATCGAGAGCAACGCGGTGCAGGTGCATATCCACAACCTGCGCAAGAAACTCGGCCACGACATGATCCGCACGGTGCGCGGCGTCGGCTACCGGATCGGTGACGGCACGTGACGCGCATGCAACGCGCGGTCGCGCGCTGGCGCAACGCGTCGCTGCGACGGCGCCTGCTGACGTGGCTGCTGCCGGCCGCGTGCGTGATCGGCCTGGTCGCGAGCGCCGGCACCTACTGGGGCGCGCTGCGCGAACTCGACGACCTGCTCGACGACCAGATGCGCAGCATGTCGAAACAGATCGTGGTCGGCCCGAACGGCGAGCTGTCGTTCAGCAATCACGCCAAAGGCAAGCACGGCTTCGAAGCGAGCGACCCCGACGCGGTGCTGCTGCAAGTGTGGCGCAACGGCACGCTCGTGTATTCGACCGACCGCGATTCGAAGCTGCCGGCGCCCGCGCAGCAGGGCATCGCGAGCGTCGACGTCGGCGGCCAGCCATGGCGCACCTATGTGACCGAGCGCGGCGGCACGACGATCCGGCTCGCGCAGGCGCGGCATGCGCGCTGGGAGGCGATCGCGGGCATCGCCGTCCACCTGCTGTGGCCGGTGTTCTCGATGCTGCCGCTGCTCGCGCTGGGCCTGTGGTTCGGCATCGGCGCGGGGCTACGGCCGTTGCGAGCGATCGCGTCCGGTCTGAAACGCAGGAATGCGAACAACCTCGAACCGGTCGACGTCGCATCGATGCCGAACGAGGTCCGCCCGCTCGCCGAAGCGATCAACGACCTGCTCGCGCGCCTCGACCGCTCGTTCACGCTGCAGCGCCACTTCATCGCCGATGCGGCGCACGAACTGCGCACGCCGATCATGGGGCTGTCGATCCAGTCGCAATTGCTGCGGCGCGCGGCGAGCGCCGAGGAACGCGAGCACATCCTCGCGCAGATCCAGGCGGGCACGACGCGCCTCGGCCACCTCGCCGAACAGTTGCTGACGCTCGCGCGCCTCGAACCCGATGCGCAGGCGGCCGTCGCCGCGTCGGCGCCGGTCGATCTCGCCGCGCTGTGCCGCTCGGTGGTGTCGGACCGCGCGCGCGTCGCCGACGCGCATCGGATCGACCTCGGCGCGATCGTCGACGCCCCCGTGATCGCCGCGGGCAATGCGGACACGCTGCGCGTGCTGCTGAACAACCTCGTCGACAACGCGATCCGCTATGCGGGCGAAGGCGCACGCGTCGACGTGTCGGTGCGCATCGATGGCACGACGCCCGTGCTCGAAGTCGCCGACGACGGCCCCGGCATCCCGGAAGCCGAACGCACCGACGTGTGGGAACGCTTCTATCGCGGCGAAGGTGCGCAGGCCGCCACGTCGTCGGGCAGCGGGCTCGGGCTGTCGATCGTCAAGCGGATCGCCGAACAGCATCGCGCGAGCGTCGCGCTCGGGACCACGCGCGGCGGGCGCGGGCTGACCGTCACGGTGCGCTTCCCGCCGCCGGCCTGACGCGCGGGCGGCCGAAGGCTTGTCCACAGATAATGTTGGCAAGCTTGTGGACAACCTTCCATTAACGGCACCAAGCCCTTGATCGGAAAGGGATTGTCGTGCGTGCGCGGCAAATGCGCCGGCCCGGGGCAAGCAAGCACGCATGCGTCACTTCTCGTGAACGATCCGCTCGACCCAAAGCCCGGTCGAGGTCTCGTAGATGTTCGCGTGCTCTCCCACGCTGCAATACAAACACCCCTTCTTCTGTGGACGCTCGCCCGTCAATTTGACAACCAGTTGTCCATTACGTAAAATGGTTGTCAATTTACGACCCAAGCTGATCATGACGAAATCCGACAAGTTGACCGCCGTCGCGCTATCCGTATTCCGGTTGAACGGCCTGCTGATCGAATGGGGCAACACTTTCGCCGGGCCGCACGGCTTGACCAGCGCGCGCTGGCAGGTGCTGGGCGCGATCTCGATGGCGCCGGACGCGCCGAACATCCCGCAGATCGCCGACACGATGGGCATCACGCGGCAGGCCGTCCTGAAACAGATCAACGTGCTGACCGACGAAGGGCTGGTGCTGTCGTTGCCCAATCCGGCGCACAAGCGCTCGCCGTTGTATGCGCTGACGCCGCGCGGCGAAGCGGCCTATCAGGCCGTGGTCGAGCAGTGGCAGCGGCATGTCCGCGACATCGCCGGCGACTTCAGCTCGACCGACCTCGACGCGGCGCTGCGCGTGCTGTCGGCGATGTCCGGCGCGCACGACCAGGACGGCCACGCGTAGCCGCCCACTTGCCCTCTACCTCACCAGGAGCCCCGATGCCCCAGTTCAAGCCGATGGATCCGGCCTTTCCGATCCAGCAACAGATTGCGATCGACGCTGAGCCGGTCGTGCTCGTCAACGTGTTCACGCTGGCGCCCGCCGACGAAGCCGATTTTCTCGCCGCCTGGAAAGACGACGCGGCTTTCATGAAGCGGCAGCCGGGATTCATCTCGACGCAGCTTCATCGCGCGCTCGGCGACAGCCCGACTTACCTGAACTACGCGATCTGGGAATCGACGGACGCGTTTCGCGCGGCCTTCACGCACCCGGAGTTCGTCGCGAAGCTGTCGGCCTATCCGTCGTCCGCCGTCGCCAGCCCGCACCTGTTCCAGAAGGTCGGCGTGGCCGGTATCTGTACGGCGTGAGCCCGCGTGCGAAGCGTGGCAGCGTGTGGCGTCCCGCCGCATCGCGAACGCGGACTTCTCCACAGAAAATGTTGGCAAGCTTGTGGATATCCTGCGCACCACGACGCTAAACCCTTGATCCGATGGACTTTGGCACGCGTGATGCAGACGCGGCGTGCGTCATGGCCGTCGCGCACACCGCTTCGCCGCACTTCGCATCACGACGCCACGGCGATGTAGTCCCGATGCACGTCCGATGCTCGTCTAACCCCGCACGCAGGCCGGGCCGGTACTGCGCCACTTACCCACAGATTGTGTTGGCAAGCTTGTGGATATCCTGCGCAAGCCTGCACTAACCCATTGATCGGTCTACGGTTCGTGCCGCGTGTCACCGTTTCGGCAGCGCGCGGTAGCGGCTCGCGCGAACACGGACGATTCAGTGCGATCGCAGCGCTGCGCCGATGCCTTGACGCCCCCGCCCGTCACCCATCAAGATCACGCAAGCCGCACGCGGCCGCGCAGCGCCGGGGACGCGCGTCGGCGCCACGGGCCGGCCGTTCCGCCGGCACCGCATGACGACATTTCAATCCGAGGAAGACCATGGAACACTTCACCGCGTGGCAATTGCTCATCTCGCTCGTGCTCGTCGCCATCGTCGTCTATCCGTACGTCCGCATCGTCCGGCGCACCGGACATTCGGGCTGGTGGATCCTGACGATGTTCGTCCCGGTGCTGAACTTCGTCATGCTGTGGGTGTTCGCGTTCGCGCGCTGGCCCGCCGTCGGCGATCGGCAGCCCTGAGCGTTGCCATCGCGGCAGCGCGCGGGCTTGTCCACAGATTGTGTTGGCAAGCATGTGGATAGCCTGCGCATACCGCGATCAAGCGCTTGATCCGAAAGACTTTGTCCGCGCTGCTTCGAAAGCGGCACACGGCCGCGCAAGCGCCGGTTGCGTGCCGCCTCGGCGCGTGACGCACCGCCTCCCACGCCGCCTGCCATGCTTGTCCACAGATTGTGTTGGCAAGCGTGTGGATAGCCTGCGCATACTGGGGCCAAGCGCTTGATCCGAAAGACTTTGTCCGCGCTGCTTCAAACGCGACACGAGAGCGCATGTCGCGCCGGGCGCCGCTGCGCGCGGGCTTGTCCACAATTTTTGTTGGCAAGCATGTGGATATCCTGAGCATGCGCGATCTAAGTCGTTGATCGCACAACGTTTGACCGCGCGGATCACGACTGCGGCACGGCGCGCCCGCGGCGCTCGCCACGCACGCCGTGCCGCGCCGCTCAACCGAACGTCTGCGCGACGATGCGCGCGACCGACGCGATCACGTCGTCCTTCGCCCGCGCATCGGCTCGCGTCTGCGTGTAGTACACGGCCAGCACGATCGGCGCGCGCGACGTCGGCCAGATGACGCCCGCGTCGTTCGTCGTCCCGTAGTCGCCGGTACCGGTCTTGTCGCCGACCGCCCACCCGGCCGGCACGCCCGCGCGAATCCGCTTGTCGCCGACCTTGTTGCCGCGCAGCCACGCGACGAGCTGCGCACGCTGCGCGGCCGGCAATGCGTCGCCGAGCGTCAGCACGCGCAGGCTGGCGGCCATCGCAGCGGGCGTCGTCGTATCGCGCGGGTCGCCCGGCAGCGCGGTATTCAGTTCGGTCTCCCATCGATCGAGCCGGAATGTGTCGTCGCCGATCGAGCGCGCATAGGCCGTTACCGCCGACGGGCCGCCGATCAGCTTCATCAGCAGGTTCGCGGCCGAATTGTCGCTGTACTGGATCGCGGCCTCGCACAGCGCGGCCACCGTCATGCCCGCGCCGACGTGCTTCTCCGACACCGGCGAATAGTTGACGAGGTCGGCCTTGGTATAAGTCACGCGCTGTTGCAGCAAGCCCGGCCGCTCGACGCTCTGCGCGAGCACCGCCGCACTCAGGATCGCCTTGAACGTACTGCAGAACGGGAAGCGCTCGCCCGCGCGATGCTCGATGACGCGACCGCTCGCCGTGTCGATCGCGCACACGCCGAGACGGCCGCCCGCATCCCGCTCGAGATCGGCAAGCGTCGTCGCCGCCGCGGCAGGCGCAATGGCGTCCGCGGGAGCCGCCGCTGCCCGCGTGGCTTCGTCCGGTGCAGCGCCCTGCCGCGACGCGCACGCGGTGACGGTGAGAACGAGCGGCGCCGTCGCGGCAGCCAGCAACAGGGTTCGACGTTTCGATGAGTAGGTCATGTCGGTTGTCTCGTGGTGGAATGGCGGCGAAACGGCGTCGAGGGTTTGAAAACGGCCGGCCGCCGAGACCGCACTATCGAGACTTTACGGTTGCCTGACAAGCAACGATAATTGAGCGCTGACAAAAGAAATTCTTATGACGAAGCTCCGCCCTCATCTTCCGCTCAATGCGTTGCGCGCGTTCGAATCGTCGGCGCGCCACCTGAACTTCACGCGCGCCGGCCTCGAACTGAGCGTGACCCAGGCCGCCGTCAGCCAACAGGTGCGCTCGCTCGAGGAGCGGCTCGGCTGCACGTTGTTTACGCGGCTGCCGCGCGGTCTCGGGCTGACCGACGAGGGACGCGCGCTGCTGCCGGTGCTGAGCGACGCGTTCAGCCGCATCGAGACGGTGCTCAAGCAGTTCGACGGCGGGCGTTTCCACGAGGTGCTGACGCTCGGCGTCGTCGGCACCTTTGCCCTAGGCTGGCTAATGCCGCGGCTGAAGCAGTTCGGCGACACGCACCCGTTCGTCGAGCTGCGGCTGCGGACCAACAACAACGTCGTCGATCTCGCCGCCGAGGGCCTCGATTTCGCGATCCGCTTTGGCGTTGGCAACTGGCCGGCGACGCGCAACGAGCGGCTGCTCGATGCGCCGCTCACCGCGCTGTGCACGCCGGACATCGCACGGCGCCTCGCGCAGCCGGCCGATCTCGCGAACGAAACGCTGCTGCGCTCGTATCGCACCGACGAATGGCTCGGCTGGTTCGACGCCGCGCAGCTCGAACCGTGGGCCGTCAACGGGCCCGTGTTCGATTCGTCCCGGCTGATGGTCGAGGCCGCGATGCAGGGGGCGGGCGTCGCGCTCGCCCCCGCCTGCATGTTCGCGCGCGAACTGCAGCTCGGCTTGCTCGCACGACCGCTCGACATCGACGTGCGCGCCGGCGGCTACTGGCTCACGTCGCTGAAGTCGAAACCGCTGACGCCCGCGATGACGCTCTTTCGCGACTGGATCGTGGCGGAAGCGGCGAGCGCCGCGCCCACCGAATAGCGCGGCCGCGCTTGTCCACAGAAAGTGTTGGCAAGGATGTGGATATCCTGGGTACCCGGCGCCTAAGCCCTTGATCGCGCACGCATTCGCGCGCCGATACACGGCGCGGGCAGCCTTTGCGCACGGGCTTCGCGGCCTGCGGCATTCCGGCCTGATCCTCAACCATTGCGACGCAATCGATTGCGAGTTGTCCACAGATTTTGTTGGCAAGCCTGTGGATATCCGTCAGATCAGACGCGTAACATCTTGATACACAAGGGGATTCGATCCACGGACCTTGACCGGTCAAGGGTGTGGCACCGGAACGATGGTCGAACCGCACACCGCGCACGCGCGGCGCACCCGGCCGAGGGACGGCCGGGTTCTCCACAGATTGTGTTGGCAAGCTTGTGGATATCCTGCGTATCGGGCACCTAACTGATTGAGCGCACGGGATTTTGTGCTTCGTCTGCCGAATCGGGCAGCGCGTGCGCCACCCGTGCATCAATGGCGGTCGAGCCCGCCGCGCAATTCGCTCGCCTTGTCGCGCAGCGCTTCGTAGCCCGAACGCGCATGCTCGGGCAGGTCGGGATCGCCGATCAGCGCACCGAGCGTTTCGATCAGGCTGAACAGGATGCCCTTCGCCGCGCCGACCGCGATGCTCTGCGATTCGATCGACTTGTGCAGGTGGTCGACCGCCGCTTCCAGATGCTCGAGCTTGTCGCCGTCGTCGGGCCGGTTGTCGGTCGTCATCGTCTACCTCCGCCATCGTTCAAGGGTCATGTCACGATTCTATGCCGCTGCGCGCGAACGTGGCGCGACATCGCGCAACGTTCGCGCAGCCGGCCGCTACAGCACCGCGACCACCTTCACGCGGCCCGGCTGCTCCGCCGCCGCGACGACCTGGCCATCGACGCGGCGAAACGTCAGCGACACGGTTTCGTCGCCGACGCGCAGCGCGTCGATCCGCAGCCAGTCGACGCCTTCCGGCAAGGCCGGGCGCTCGACGCGCACCTCGTGGCGCGACGCGTCGATGCTCACGCCGAGGCACGCCTGCAGCATCATGAACGGCGCGCCGGCCGCCCACGCCTGCGGCAGGCAGGCCACCGGATACGCGGTCGGCGGTTCGCCGCGCCGGCGCGGGAACCCGCAGAACAGCTCGGGCAGGCGCATCTCGAAGCTCACCGCCGCCTCGAACAGCGCGCGCAGCAGATTCACCGCCGCCGTCTTGTCGCCGTAGCGCGCCAGGCCGCGCGCGATCAGCGCATTGTCGTGCGGCCACACCGAGCCGTTGTGGTACGCCATCGGGTTGAAGCGCGGCTGGCCGGCCGCGAGCGTGCGGATGCCCCAGCCCGTCTGGAACAGCGCGGAGCCGAGCACGCCGGCGACCGCCGCGCCGCGCTCGGCGTCGGGCAGCCCGAATGCGAGCAGGTGGCCCGCATTCGACGCGAACACGCGGCACAGCTCGCCATGACCGTCGAGCGCGATCCCGTAGAAGTCGCCTTCCGGCATCCAGAACAGCGCATCGACCTGATCACGCAGCGTCTTCGCGCGCAATGCGTAGCGCGTCGCGTCGGCCGCATGGCCGCGCCGGTGCGAGCACGCCGACATCGCGTCGAGCGCCGCGCATGCATAGGCCTGCACTTCGACGAGCGCGATCGGTCCATCCGGAAAACGGCCGTCCGCATGGAACACCGAATCGTGGCTGTCCTTCCAGCCCTGGTTCGCGAGGCCGCGCTCCGACGTGCGCTGGTAATCGAGTAGCCCGTACGGATTGCGGTCGCACTTGTCGATCACCCATTGCGCGGCGCGCTCGAGCGCGGGCCACAGCTCGTCGATCAGCGCGTCGTCGCCGGTACGTTCGGCATAGGCGCCCGCGAGCACGATGAACAGCGGAGTCGTATCGACGCCGCCGTAGTACAGCGCGAACGGCACCTCGCCGGTCGCGGCCATCTCGCTGCGGCGGAACTCGTGCATGATCTTGCCGGGCTCCGCGTCGCGGAACGCGGAGGTCTCGCGCGCCTGGTGCTCGGCGAGAAAACGCAGCACGCCGCGCGCGAGCGATGGCTGCAGCCACAACATCTGCAGCGACGTGATGATCGCGTCGCGGCCGAACGGCGTCGAGAACCACGGAATGCCCGCATACGGGTACGGCCCCGTGTCGAGCTGCGTCGTGAGCAGCCCGAGATCCGCGAGCGAACGATCGAGCCACGCGTCGAACAGCGGATTGCCGGTGTTCACGCGCGCCATCGACTCGCGCCGCGTCCGCATCTCGCGATGCACGCCGACGAGCGCGGTGCGCAACGCGACGCGGCCGCAACCGGGCCCTTCGGCCTGCGCGGGCCCGAGCGTCGCGTCGACGGTCAGGTAGATCGACACGCACGCCTGCGCGGGGATCGTCAGCGTGTAGTCGGCACGATCGACCGACAGCGCGTCCGGCGCCGGCGAGAAATGCACGGTCACGTTGCGCTCGACGCCGTCGAGGCCGTCGTAGCGCAGCCGCACCGCACCCGCGTCGACGCGCGGCGCGCCCACCGTGCCGCGCTTCGGCCGCTGCGTGCCGCGCACTTCGAACATGTCCTTGAAATCGGCCGCGAACGACAGCGACAGCGGCACCTCGGCTTCGCTCGCGCCGTAGTTCGTCAGCGTCAGCGCTTCGTACAGCACGTCGCCGGCGAGCACGCGCAGCCGCTCGATGTGGATCACGCCCTCGGGCGTCTCGTGGCCGCCAAGCGGCGGCAGCGGGCGGTTCGTCAGGTGCGCGGTGAACGACGCGTTGTCGGCGCTCGTCGCGCCCGACAGCAGCGACGGCGCGCGGCCGCCGAACGTCAGGCGCCATTTCGACAGCACGCGCATGTCGTCGACGAACAGGCCGTCGTCATGCCCGCCGATGTCGCCGAGCGCGTCGCTGACCACGAACGCGTCGCCGGATTTCAGCACGTACTGGTTGTTGCGCGCGAGGACCTGCGGATCGGCTTCGGGCGCGATGAAAGCGGGACCCGACGCGGGGGTCGGGGGAACCGGCGCGACTTGCGGCGCCTGCGTCGTCGTGGCTTCGGCGTGATTCGGCATCGATGCTCCTGTGTCGAGGCGCAACGCGCGGCGCGCGTCGCGTGTTTCGCACAGGATAGGCCAGAACGGCGAACGTGCGCAGCGCCGAAACGGCCGCGGCGCGCTGCGACGTTGCTTCGTCGCAGCGCGCCGCGCACGGCACCTCAGTTGCCGGTCAGAATTTCCACAGGATGTTGCCGAGGATCGCGTTGTCGCGCACGCCGCTGCCGTACTGGCCGCTGTACGTGAGGCCGAGCGTCAGGCGCTTCGTGATGTTCGCGTCAATGCCGGCTTCGAGCACCGCGCTGTCGCGCGCAATCGGCACGCCCGACACCTGGAACGACGTGCCACCGTTCGCGAACGTGAACGCCGACGACGGCCGCACGTTGCCGAACGCATGCCGCCAGCCGACCGTCCCGCGCGCGGTGAACGTGCCGCTCGCGATCGAGCCGAGTTGCGACGCCGCGCGCAGGCCGAGCGTCGAGAAGCCGACGTGGGTCGTCTCGCCGCCGGCACGCAGGGCCGCCGCGCCGCCGGTTTCGGTATAGCCGTCGGTATGCAGGTTCACATACGCGAGGCCCGCGAACGGCTCGATCGCGACCGGCCCGACCGGCAGCGCGTAGCCGACTTCGCCGAACACCTGCGCCGAATTCGCGTTGTAGCCGGCCGAGTCGTGATCCGAGAAGCCCGCGAAGCCCGGATAGCGGTCGCTGTTGATGCGATACCACGTGTACGACGCGCCGCCGCGCACGCCGAGCGCGCCGTACTGCGCGCCGCCGTACAGCGACAGGTAGTAGCTGTTCACCGCTGCCGACGAACTCTGGTCGTTGTCGAGCGAGCTGTGCGTGACACCGGCGGCCAGACCCGCGCGCCACTTGTCGTTGAGCGCCATGTCGGCGCCGGCGATGAAGCCCGTCATGCTGCGGTTGATCGACGACGCGTTGCCATCGCCGGCGAGCCTGCTGCGGCCGCCGAACGCCTGCCCCCAGACGACCGGCTGATAAGGCGTCCCGCCGTAGCACCCGTCGCGCGAACCGATCCGGCGTTCCGGCGGCAGCGTCGGGTCGACCACGCCGGCCGTGTTGTCGCCGCACAGCGCGGCGCCGCCCGACGACAGGGCCGCGAGCGGGCCCGATCCGGGCGCGAGGCCCTGACGGACGCGATCGGTCACCGCGTCGCGCACATAGCGGCTGTCGAGCAGCAGCATGCTCTTCAGGCTCGCCTGCAGTTCGCCGCCGAGCAGCCCGTACGCGCGGCGTGCGGTCGGCGCGTCGGTCGTCAGCACCGTGTCGTACAGCGGATTGCCGGTGCCGAGCGCGGCCACCGCGGTCGCGACCGAGCGCTGGTTCGGCGTCGTCGCGACGTCGGGCAGCGACGTGCCGTTCTGAACCAGCCGCAGATAGACGTGACCCGGATCGTAGCTGAGGGTCGGCGTCAGGAACGCGTAGTTCGCGCTCACCTGGGTGAACGCGCCCTGCACGCCCGACGACGCGCTGAGGATCGTGTACGTCGTGCTCGGCTGGTAGCCGCTCTGGTTCGCGAGCACCTGCACGGTGCCGCCGTTCAGCGTCGCCGTGCCGCTCGCCGCGAGACTGCCGCTTTGCTGCGGCGTGGCGGCGACCTGGAACATCGAACCCGGCTGGAACGTGACGTTGCCGCCCACGTTCAGCGCCGCGCCCGGTTGCGTGGCGGCCGCCGTCGCGCCGCCCTGCACCACGAGGCCGCCGATCGTGCCGGTGCCCGTCAGCGTCGCGCCGTTCTGCACGGTGACGGTCGACTGGCCGAGCGAACCGTTGACGGCCAGCGTGCCCGCACCGACCGTGGTCGGGCCGCTCAGCGTGCTCGTGCCGGTCAGGGTCAGTTGTCCGCTGCCGGCCTGGGTGAGGGAGCCGGTGCCGGACAGCACGCTCGCGATCGTCACATTGCCCGATTGATTGACGATCAGCGCACCGTTGTCGACGACGTTGCCGGCCACGCTACCCGACGTGCCGCCGTTGCCGAGCTGCAGCGTGCCGCCGGCCGCGATCGTGGTGCCGCCCGTGTACGTGTTGTCGCCGGTCAGCACCTGCGTGCCGCTCGCCACCGTCACACCGCCCGCGCCACCGATCGTGCCGCCGAACGTACTGCTGCCGCTGCCGTTCAGCGCCAGTGCATTCGCACCGAGATTCACGTTCGTGCCGGCCGCCCCCGACAGCGCACCGACCGTTTGCGTGCCGGTCGCACCGCTCACGTCGAACGTGGCGCCGGTACCCGCGAGATTCACCGCGCCCGTCGACGCGAGGCTGCCGCCCGCGCCGAGTGCGAGTGTGCTGCCGCCGTTGATTGTCGTGCCGCCCGTGTACGTGTTCGCACCCGTCAGCGTCTGCGTGCCGGTGCCGGCCAGCGTCACACCGCCCGTTCCGCCGATCGTGCCGCCGAACGTGGTGTTGCCGCTGCCGTTCAGCGTCAGCGCATTCGCGCCGAGATTCACGTTCGTGCCGGCCGCGCCAGCCAGTGTGCCGATCGTCTGCGCGCCCGTCGCACCGCTCACGTCGAACGTCGCACCGGTGCCCGCGAGATTCACCGCGCTACCGGACGCGAGACTGCCACCCGCTCCCAGCGCAAGCGTGCTGCCGCCGTTGATCGTCGTGCCGCCCGTGTACGTGTTCGCGCCCGTCAGCGTTTGTGTGCCCGTGCCGGCGAACGTCACGCCTGCCGTTCCGCCAATCGTGCCGCCGAACGTACCGTTGCCGCTGCCATTCAACGTCAGCGCATTCGCGCCGAGATTCACGTTCGTGCCGGCCGCGCCGGTCAGCGTGCCGAGCGTCTGCGCGCCCGTTGCGCCGCTCACGTCGAACGTCGCGCCGGTGCCCGCGAGATCCACGGTGCCGCCCGACGCGAGGCTGCCGCCCGCGCCGAGCGCGAGCGTGCTGCCGCCGTTGATCGTCGTGCCGCCCGTGTACGTGTTCGCGCCCGTCAGCGTTTGCGTGCCCGTGCCGGCGACCGTCACACCGCCCGTTCCACCGATCGTGCCGCCGAACGTACCGTTGGTGGCGCCATTCAGCGTCAGCGCATTCGCGCCGAGATTCACGTTCGTGCCGGCCGCGCCAGCCAGTGTGCCGATCGTCTGCGCGCCCGTCGCACCGCTCAGATTGAGCGTCGCACCGGCGCCGGTGAGGTTCACCGCGCCCGTCGATGCGAGGCTGCCGCCCGCACCCAGCGCCAGCGTGCCGCCGCCGCTGATCGTCGTGCCGCCGGTATACGTGTTCGCGCCCGTCAGCGTCTGCGTGCCGCTGCCCGACAACGTCAGGCCGCCGGTGCCGCCGATCGCGCCGCCGAACGTGCTGCTGCCGTTGCCGCTCAGCGTCAGCGCGTTGCCGCCGAGGTTCACATTCGTGCCGGCTGCACCGGCCAGCGAACCGATCGTCTGCGCGCCCGATGCGCCGCCCAGATCGAACGTGGCCCCCGTGCCCGCGAGGTTCACGGCACCGGTCGCCGCGAGGCTGCCGCCTGCACCGAGTGCCAGCGTGCTGCCGCCGTTGATCGTCGTGCCGCCCGTGTACGTATTCGCGCCCGTCAGCGTTTGTGTGCCGGTCCCCGCCAGCGTCACGCCGCCCGTCCCGCCGATCACGCCGCCGAACGTACCGTTGCCGCTGCCGTTCAGCATCAACGCGTTCGCGCCGAGGTTCACGTTGGTGCCGGCCGCGCCCGACAGCGTGCCGAGCGTCTGCGCGCCCGTCGCGGCGCTCACGTCGAACGTCGCACCGGCCCCCGCAAGATTCACCCCACTGCCCGACGCGAGACTGCCGCCCGCGCCAAGCGCGAGCGTACTGCCGCCGTTGATCGTCGTGCCGCCGGTGTAGGTGTTCGCGCCCGTCAGCGTCTGCGTGCCGGTGCCGGCAAACGTCACGCCGCCCGTGCCGCCGATCATGCCGCCGAACGTGTTGTTACCGCTGCCGTTCAGCGTCAGCGCATTTGCACCGAGATTCACGTTCGTGCCGGCCACACCGGTGAGCGCGCCGACCGTCTGTGCGCCCGTCGCACCGCTCACGTCGAACGTCGCAGCCGCGCCCGCGAGGTTCACCGCGCCCGTCGACGCGAGGCTGCCGCCCGCGCCAAGTGCCAGCGTGCTGCCGCCGCCGATCGTGGTGCCGCCCGTGTACGTGTTCGCACCCGTCAGCGTTTGTGTGCCGGTCCCCGCCAGCGTCAGGCCACCCGTCCCGCCGATCGTGCCGCCGAACGTGTTGTTGCCGCTGCCGTTCAGCGTCAGCGCGTTGCCGCCGAGGTTCACGCTCGTGCCGGCTGCGCCGGTCAGCACGCCGACCGTTTGCGCGCCCGTCGCACCGCTCACGTCGAACGTCGCACCGGTGCCCGCGAGATTCACCGCGCCCGTCGATGCAAGGCTGCCGCCCGCGCCGAGTGCCAGTGTACTGCCGCCGTCGATCGTCGTGCCGCCCGTGTACGTGTTCGCCCCCGTCAGCGTCTGCGTGCCGGTGCCAGCGAACGTCACCGCGCCCGTCCCGCCGATCGCGCCGCCGAACGTGTTGTTGCCGCTGCCGTTCAGCGTCAGCGCATTCGCGCCCAACGCCACGTTCGTGCCGGTCGCGCCGGTCAGCGCGCCGATCGTCTGCGCGCCCGACGCGCCGCTCACGTCGAACGTCGCCCCCGCGGCCGCGAGGTTCACGGCACCGGTCGCCGCGAGGCTGCCGCCTGCGCCGAGTGCGAGCGTGCTGCCGCCGCCGATCGTCGTCCCGCCCGTGTAGGTGTTCGCGCCCGTCAGCGTTTGCGTACCCGCGCCGGCCAGCGTCAGGCCACCCGTGCCGCCGATCGCGCCGCCGAACGCGTAGTTGCCCGCGCCGCTCAGCGTCAGCCCGTTGCCGCCGAGGTTCACGTTCGTGCCGGCCACACCGGTCAGTGCGCCGATCGTCTGCGCGCCCGATGCGCCACCCAGGTTGAACGTCGCACCCGACCCGGCCAGGTTCACCGTGCCGGTCGACGCCAGGCTGCCGCCCGCGCCCAGTGCCAGCGTGCTGCCGCCGCCGATCGTCGTGCCGCCCGTATAGGTGTTCGCGCCGGACAGCGTCTGCGTGCCGGTGCCCGACAACGTGAGACCGCCGGTGCCGCCGATCACCCCGCCGAACGTGCCGCTGGCCGTGCCGCCGAGCGTCAGTGCGTTGCCGCCCAGGTTGACGTTGGTTCCCGCGACGCCCGACAGCGCGCCGAGCGTCTGCCCGCCCGCCGCGCCGCTCAGATCCAGCGTCGCGCCGGCGCCTGCCAGGTTCATCGCGCCGGTCGATGCGAGGCTGCCGCCCGCGCCCACCGCCAGCGTGCCGGCATTGATCGTCGTGCCGCCCGTGTACGTGTTCGCGCCCGTCAGCGTCGTGGTCGCCGCGCCGTTCTTCACGAGCGCACCCGCGCCGGAAATCGTCCCGCTCAGCCCGAGCGCATTGCTGCCGCCGAGCGTCAGCGTATTGCCCGTCCCGATATCGATCGCATTGCCGACCGTGAGGTTCGTGTTCGTATCGAGCGTGGCCGAGCCGCCGACGTTCAGTGCACCGGCGCCAAGCGCCCCGCTGTTGCCGAGCACAAGGCTGCCGCTATTGAGGTTCGTCCCGCCGGAATAGGTGCTCGCGCCATTCAGCGTCTGCGTGCCGGTGCCCGCGAGCGTCAGGCTGCCGGTGCCGCCGATCGCACCGCTGAACGTGCCGCTGGCGGTCCCGCCCAGCGTCAGTGCGTTGCCGCCGAGGTTGAGGTTCGTACCCGTGACACCCGACAGCGCACCGAGCGTCTGGCCGCCCGTCGCGGCGCTCAGGTCCAGCGTCGCACCGGCGCCTGCGAGGTTCATCGTGCCGGTCGATGCGAGACTGCCGCCCGCCCCGATCGCCAGCGTGCCGCCGTTGATCGTCGTGCCGCCCGTGTAGGTATTCACGCCGGTCAGCGTGGTGGTAGCCGCACCGTCCTTCACGAGGCTGCCCGCGCCGGAAATCGCGCCGCCCAGTGCGAGGTTGTTGCTCCCCCCCAGCGTCAGTGCAGCACCCGTGCCGAGATTGATTGCATTGCCGACCGTCAGGCTCGCGTTCGTATCGAGCGTGGCCGAGCCGCCGACGTTCAGCGCGCCGGCGCCCAGCGCCCCGTTGTTGCCGAGCACGAGACTGCCGCTATTGAGGTTCGTCCCGCCGGTGTAGGTATTTGCGCCGTTCAGCGTCTGCGTGCCGGTACCCGCCAGCGTCAGGCTGCCGGTGCCGCCGATCGTGCCGCTGAACGTGCCGCTCGCGGTCCCACCCAGCGTCAGCGCGTTGGCGCCGAGGCTCACGCTCGTGCCGATGCCGCCCGACAGCGCGCCGATCGACTGCGCGCTGCCCGCGCTGATGTCCAGTGCGGCCCCCGGATTGACCAGGTTCACCGTCCCCGTGGACGACAGGCTGCCGCCCGCGCCGATCGCCAGCGTGCCGGCGTTGACCGTCGTGCCGCCGGTGTACGTGTTCGCCCCCGTCAGCGTCGTGGTCGCCGCACCGTTCTTCACGAGCGCACCCGCGCCGGAAATCGCACCGCTCAGCCCGAGCGCGTTGCTGCCGCCGAGCGTCAGCGTATTGCCCGTCCCGATATCGATCGCATTGCCGACCGTGAGGTTCGTGTTCGCATCGAGCGTCGCCGAGCCGCCGACGGTCAGCGCGCCGGTGCCGAGCGCCGAGCCGTTGCCGAGCACCAGTCCGCCGGCATTCAGCGTCGTGCCGCCTGCATAGTTGTTCGCGCCCGACAGCGTGAGCGTCGCCGCACCGTTCTTCACGAGACCGCCGCCGCCGGAAACCACGCCGCCGAGGCCGAGATCGGTGCTGCCGCCCAGGGTCAGCGTCGTGCCCGTCGCGAGGTTGACGCCGTTCGCGAGCGTCACGTTGGTGGTCGCATCGAGCGTCGACGAGCCGTTCACGTTCACCGCGCCGATGCCGAGCGACGTATTGCTGCCGACGACGAGGTTGCCGCCGTTCAGGTTGGTGCCGCCCGTGTACACGTTCGAGCCCGTCAGCGATTGCGTGCCGCTGCCCGACAGCGTCACGCTGCCGGACCCGCCGATCGTGCCGGCATAGGTCGCATTGCCACTGCCGTTGAGCGTCAGCGAATTGGCGCCGAGGGTCACGTTCGTGCCGGCCGCGCCGGCCAGCGAGCCGATGGTCCGCGCGCCCGACGCACCGGTCACGTCGAACGTTGCGCCCGCACCGGTCAGGTTGACCGTGCCGGTCGCCGACAGGCTGCCGGCTCCGTTCAGCGCGAGCGTGCCGCTGTTGATGGTCGTATCGCCCGTATACGTATTCACGCCGCTCAGCGTCGTGGTTGCCGCGCCGTTCTTCGTGAGGCCGCCGCTGCCGCTGATCGTGCCGGTCAGCCCGAGGTCGTTGCTGCCGCCGAGCGTCAGCGTCGAGCCGGTGGCAAGATTGACCGTGTTGGCGAGCGTCACGTTCGTGCTCGCGTCGAGCGCCGCCGACGCGTTGACGTTCAGCGCGCCGATGCCGAGCGCCGAATTGTTGCCGACCACCAGGCCGCCGGCGTTCAGGTTCGTGGCGCCCGTGTAGCTGTTCGCGCCGGACAGCGTCAGCGTGCCGCCGTCGTTCTTCGTCAGCGCGCCGACACCCGACACCCCGCCGGACAGCGTCAGGCCGGTCGCACCCTGCACCGTCAGGCCGCCCGCGCCAAGCGACACGTTGTTGGAGACGTTGAGTCCCGTCGTGCCGGCCTGCAACGCGCCGCCGTTGCCCGTGACGGTACCGGTGCCGAGCGACGCGTTGTTGTTGATGATCGCCACGCCGCCCAACAGCGTCGCGTCCTGCGCGGTGGACGCGCCGTTGATCGTCCAGTTGCCGCTCGTGACGTCGAGGTGATTGAAGTTGATGTAGTTGTTGGCCGCGATCGTGCCGTTCGCCGCAGTTCCCTGCTGCAGGTTGAGCGTGTTGTTGCCGCCCGCGCCGCCGTCGACCACGCCGGTTGCCGCCACGCCGAGCGTGATCGGCCCGACCGTGATGTTGAATGCGCCGCCGGTGCCACCGGCCGTGTTGACCGACGAGCCCGTCACGGCATTGAACGTATTCGTGCTGTTCGCCCCCATCGACACGCCGCCGTTGATCGTGCCCGAGTTGGTGAACGTATTGCCCTGTCCCGGTGTGCCGCTCGACCCCAACGACACGCGACCGGTGATCGTTCCGCTGTTCGTCATGTTGACCGTGCCGCCGCCGTACGCGGCGACCACCGGCGCATCGGCGCCGACGAGGGTCGCGCCGACCAGCGGGGAGGAGCCGATCGTACCCGTGTTCGTAATCGTCGACGTGCCGCCCGCGCCGTTTTGAACCGACAGCGCCATGCCCGTCACGCCGCTGATCGCGACGCCGGTCGAGCCCATCATCGTGCCGTTGTTGGTCACGGTCGTGGTGCTCGCCGCCGCGTTGCCGACCACCGTGCCGCTCGACAGCACGCCGAGCCCCGAGCCGAGCGCCGACGGGTCGATCGTGCCGTTGTTGGTCAGCGTGACGTTATTGCCGGTCAGCGACATCGCCGTGCCGCCGACGCCGAGCAGCACGCCGACGCTCGCACCGGGGTTGACCGTCGCGTTCAGGTTGTTGGCGCTGTTCGAATAACTGGGCGCCAGCGGATTCGCGACGCCGGAACAGGTCACCGTGGTGCCCGCCGTGCTGCAGGTCGCGTGGGCGGGAACGATGCCCGCGCCCGACAGCGCCAGAAACACGCCCGTGGGCAACAGCAGTCTCGGAAACGGCTCACCCGCTTTTTTCGAACGCGCAATAGTCATGCTTTCCCTCGTTATTGATTTCGGCTTTGGTATTGGTATTGCGGCCACACCGACTGACGCACGGCAGAAAATCACGGATAAAAGCGTCCGCTCCGGCAATCGCGACGCGATGTCGGTTGATTCATGGATGAATTTTTTAACAACCCGGGAATGCAGGTTCGAAACTAGTCGAATGACATGATGGTGGCCCCTGTATTTTTGCAGCGACTTTCTGGTTGATTTGATTACCGCCCTGCTTTTATCAGACAAGGCTATATCAAACTCGAGCCGTTTTCCAGTCGATATTTCCCCGTCGGATCAAGGGCCAAGGGATATGTACTTTTTACTCCCCGACAGGCTCGTGGCAATAACATCCGGCACGTTTTTCGCCGGTGCTTTTTGACATTTCTCAAAGATATCGGATGCGCCGCATCCGTGAAAACACTGATATATCGCCTTGACCCAGAATATGTGAATTTTGCAGTGCAATATATTTAACATCGCGAATCGCCAATACGACTCATCCGCATTTGCCAAATTGGCATGCGAATGTGGATTTTCAAACAATCACGGGCATTGCTTCGATTTTCGTCCTGAAATGAAGCGACAACGCAAATCGTTATCGTTCGTCCGGTGTCAATGACGTTCGCACCGCCGACACGAGACGGTAGGCAACTGGAGGGGGAAGGAAGCCACGCCGATTGGAAGCGCGCGCTCCCGGCGCCGTCGCCTCACGAAAACAGCCGCATCAAATAAAGCATCGGTCGAAACGAAATCGGCCGCGCATCGGGATTCACCCACAGCCGCACCGCATACACCGCGTAGGCCGGCACCTCGCGCCAGCTCGAATAGACATCGCGCCACTGAAAGCGGCGCGGATACGCGGCGGAGATGTTCGACCGCGCAATGCCGACGCGCTCGAACGCGAGACGCGCCCGCGCAAGGTGGTAATACTGGCTGACGATCAGCACCCGCGACAGGCGATGCGCGTGCAGGTAGGCCAGCGTGTGCTGTGCGGTCGCGAGCGTGTTGTCGCCCTGGTCGTCGACGGCGATCCGGTCCGTCGGCACGCCGCGCGCAACGAGGTAGTCGCGCATCGCGGTCGCCTCGTTCAGCCCGGGGCCGTCGATCGCGCCGCTGACCAGAAACGCCGGGCACTGCCCCGCGCGATAGCAGCGCACGCCCACATCGAGCCGGGCCGCGAGCACGGGCTTCGGCGCGCCGGTGTCGTCGAGCGCGTTGCCGAAGATCACGGCGACGTCCGCCGGGTCGCTCGGCATCCGCATGCCATGGATTACGATCGCGGCCGCCGCCGCGGCCCAGACGCACGCAACGACGGCCAGCACGCGGCCGGCCCGGGCCGCAAAGCTCCGTTTGGTTCGATATTTCAAGGTATTCGGTCTCTCAGGTGTCGTCGGGCGCATCGGCCGGCCCGGCCCCGAACGGGCACGTCACGACGGGCGCGTCACGCTAGCACGGCGCGCTCGCGCCTGTCCATGCGACGAACCGATGCCGGCCACGCAGGCCGGCCATAGGGAGATCGAAAGAATGTGAAGGATGCGCCGCGCCGCGAAACCGGCACCGCCCGGGCTCAATCGGCCGGGCACATCGCGAGCCGCCCCATCGCCTCGCCGGCGCCGCGCACCGCGCAGGTGGCCGGCTCGTCGGCGATCCGCGCGACCAGCCCGGTCTCGTCGTACAGCAGGCGCTCGAGATCGGCGAGCAGCGCGCCGCCGCCGGTGAGCACCACGCCGCGATTCGCAATGTCGGTCACGAGTTCGGCCGGCGCGTTTTCCAGCACCGACTTCACCGCGCCGATCACCTGCTTGAGCGGCGCGGCCAGCGCGTCCGCGACGTCGTGGTTGGACAGCTCGACCGAACGCGGCAGGCCGTCGCCGATGCTGCGGCCGACGGCGCGGGTCGACGTGCGCGGCACCGCGCTGGTGGCCGAGCCGATCGTCTTCTTCACGTGCTCCGCCGTCTGTTCGCCGAGCAGCACGCCGTACAGGTTGCGGACATGGTTGACGATCGCCGCGTCGAACTGGCTGCCGCCGACGCGGATCGCCTCGCGGTAGACGATGCCGCCGAGCGCGATGACCGCGACTTCGGTGGTCCCGCCGCCGATGTCGATGACCATCGAGCCGACCGGCTCGGTCACCGGCAAGCCCGCGCCGAGCCCGGCCGCGAGCGACTCCTCGATCAGTTCGACCTCCGATACGCCGGCCGCGAACGCGGCCTCGCGGATCGCGCGGCGCTCGACGGCCGTCGCGTCGGACGGCACGCACAACGTGACCTCGACGCGGCGGCCGAAGCGCGAGCGGGTGCGCGACATGTCGATGAAGCTGCGGATCATCTGCTCGGCCGCGTGCGCGTCCGCGATCACGCCGTGGCGCATGGGCCGCACGGCTTCCAGATGCCCCGGTTCGCGGCCGAGCAGCGCCTTGGCCAACTCGCCGACGGCCTCGAGCGTCGGCCGCGCGTCGCTCGCGCCGCCCTTGCGGAAGCACACGACCGACGGCTGGTTCAGCACCACGCCGCGTTCATGCGTATAGATCCGCGTACTCGCCGTTCCCGGGTCGATCGCAACGGGTTGCGCAAACAACTTTCCGAACAGCGGTGTCGACATATCAAACCTTGGTGAGGGAACGGGCCGGGACAGCCGCGCCGCACTTTTTGCCGCGCGTCCATACCGCCCCATCACGAGCTTAGCGGCAAATCGTTCCGATACTTTAGGCAATTCCCATGATTTTTTCGCGACGAATTTGCCGAATGTGGCGTTTCGAGCACGTCCGGCTACGCAACGGCCTCTCGCGTCGGGCCTGTAAAACACGGTAATCTCTCGGTCTTGCCTGCTCCCGGCAGGCCTCAGACGCACGATCACGCCAGGTATCTTCACCATGACAGCGACCGTTTTCTTCCGCTGGGCGCCGCTGCGCCCGCTCTGCACGACGCTCGTTGCCTTCTGGTGCTGCACGGTCGCCGCGCAACCGCTGCCGGCCGCCGAATCCGCCGCTGCCCAGACCGTTGCGGCGGCAGCCAACGCGCCGGCCGCCGCAACGCCCGCCGCGCCCACCGCACCCGCTGCGTCCGCGCACACCTGCACGGCCGACGGCGGCCCGGCCGGCCGCCCGTCGATCGGCCTCGTGCTGTCCGGCGGCGGTGCGCGCGGCTATGCACACCTCGGGGTCCTGAAAGTCCTGGAGGACAACCGGATTCCGATCGACTGCATCGCGGGCACCAGCATGGGCGCCGTGGTCGGCGGCCTGTATGCGAGCGGGATGGCGGCCGACGAGATGCAGAGGCGGCTGTCGGAGGTCAACCTGGCGGATATCGCGTTCGACGTGACGGACCGCGCGGACCTGCCGCAAACCAGCCGCGAGGACGAACGCCTGTACATCAACGGGCTGACGCTCGGCTTCGGCAAGAAGGGCGTCAAGGCGCCGGTCGGCCTCGTCCAGGGCAACCGGCTGCAGGCGCTGCTCGCGAACTGGACGGCCGCCGTGCCGACCAACCAGCCGTTCGACCAGCTGCCGATCCCGTACCGCGCGGTCGCGACCGACCTGCAGACGGGCCAGATGGTCGTGCTCGACCACGGCTCGCTGCCGCTCGCGATTCGCGCGAGCATGGCGATGCCGGGCCTGTTCGCGCCGGCCGAGATCAACGGGCGCGCGCTCGTGGACGGCGGCCTCGTCAGCAACCTGCCCGTCGACACCGCGCGGCAGATGGGCGCCAACGTCGTGATCGCCGTCGACATCGGCTCGCAACTGCGTCCGCTCGACGCGCTCGCGTCGCCGGCCGACGTGATGCAGCAGATGGTCGGCATCCTGATCCGCCAGAACGTGACCGCGCAGCGCAAGCAGCTCGACGCGCGGGACGTGCTGCTCACGCCGGACCTCGGCTCGCTCGCGTTCACCGATTTCCAGAACGCGAAGCAGGCGATCGCCGCCGGCGCGGCCGCCGCGACCGCGGCGCTGCCGAAGCTGCGGCGGTTCGCGCTCACGCCGGAACAGTACGCGGCCTACCGGTCCTCACATGCGCAGCCGCTGCCGCCGCCGATCCGGATCACGCGCATCGACATCAAGACCAGCGGCGGCGTGCCGAAGCGCGTCGTCAGCAACGCGCTGCACGTGAAACCGGGCGACATCTATGATCCGAAGACCGTCAGCCAGGACCTGCTCGGCCTCACGACCGGCGGCAACTTCGAGAGCGTCACGCAGCAGATCGTCAGCCGCGGCGACGACAACGTGCTCGAGATCGACGCGCGCGAGAAGTACTGGGGGCCCAACTTCCTGCTGTTCGGGCTCGGCATGTCGAGCAGTTCGACCGACGAAGGCGGCTTCCGCCTGCACGTCGGCTACCGGCGGCCGTGGCTCACGGAATCGGGGCTCGAATTCCGCGCGGACACGACGATCGGCAGCGACCTGCAGTCGGCGCGCGTCGAATTGCGCCAGCCGCTGTCGACCGCGTACGGCGTCTACCTGTCGCCGTACGCGGAATATCAGCGTCGCTACGCGAACCTGTACGACGACTCCGGCGACGTGAAGATCACGCAGTACCTGATGCAGACGGCGCGCGCCGGGATCGACCTCGGCCTGCCGATCGCGCGGCTCGGCGATTTCCGCATCGGTCTCGGCTACGTGACCGGCCACGGCTCGCCCACCTACAACGTGCCGTTCGACGACGGCAGCGGCCAGGCGCTGCTGTGGCCGAGCTTCACGTCGCAGGCGCTGATCGCGCGGGCGCGGCTCGTCATCGATCAACTCGACGATCCGATGTTCCCGCGCAAGGGTTATTTCGGCGAACTGCGGGTCGAACGCTCGCTGGTGTCGCGCAACGGCGGCTCGGCGCAGGATTTCGCCGACGGGATCAGCAACGCGCCTTACACCGAGATCTACGGCAAGGCGATGATCGCGCAGCAGTTCGGCCGGCACAGCGTCAGCGCGACGATCGAAGGCGGCAAGAGCATCGGCGGCACCAACCTGATCAATGCGTTCAACTTCACGCTCGGCGGCTTCCAGCATCTGTCCGCCTATGCGGCCGACCAGTTGAACGGCAACGAGCTCGCGTACGGGCAGATCACGTACATGAACCAGCTGATGACGTTCAACGCATCGCCGGTCAAGGCGCTGTCGGTGGGCGCCAGCGCGGAAGTCGGCAACGTCTGGTCGAGCGGCCAGAAGATCGGCGGCGGCGCGCTCAAGCAGAGCTACACGTTCTTCACGAGCCTGTCGACCGCATTCGGGCCCGTCTATATCGGCGTGGCGCTCGCCCCCAGCGGCCGACGCAACTTCTACCTGCAGCTCGGCCGTACTTATTGAGCATGCGCGGATGCCGCTGCGGCGGCATCCGTGGCGCCGTCCTGGCGGCAGCCGTCGACTTCACGGTGGCCGCGGGTCGGGCCTCGCGCGACGTCGTGCTAGACCGGCCAGCTGATCTCGAATCGCGCGCCGCCGAGTTCGACCGGATCGACGACCGCGATCCGGCCGTTGTGCGCGTGGAGCACCTGTCGCGTGATCGACAGGCCGAGCCCGTAGCCGCCGGTGCGACGGTCGAGGCGCACGAACGCGTCGAAGATCCGTTCGCGCTCGCTCTCGGGCACGCCCGGGCCGTCGTCCTCGACGAAGATGCCGATGTTGCCGTGCACGAGCGAGATTCCGACGACGATCCGCGATTTCGCGTACTTGCTCGCGTTGCGCAACAGGTTGCGCATCGCATACGACATCAGCCGCCGGTCCATCTTCACGCGCAAATCCGCTCCGATCTCGATGCGCGACTCGATCGCCCGGTCCGGATACAGCAGTTGCGCGTCGTTCACCTGGTGCTCGAACCACGCGACGGGCGCCGTCATCTCGAGATTCGACTGCAGCGAGCTGTATTCGAGCCGGGCATACGTGAGGCTCATGTCGATCAGCTCCTCGAGCTCGGTCACGTCCTGCGCGATGCTCTCGAGTGCGCCCTGGTATTCGGCCGCCGAACCCGGTTCGCGCAGCATTTCGAGCGCGAAGCGCACACGCGCGAGCGGGGTGCGCAACTCGTGCGAGATTCCGTTCGTCAGATCGCGCTGCGCGGCGATCAGCCGCTCCATGCGCATCGCGAGCGCATTCAGCGTGCGCGCCAGCGGGCCGATGATCACGCTGTGCGATTCGCGCGCGCGCGTGTTGAAGCGCCCGCCGGTGAAGTCGATCGCGCGCTCGCGCACCATCACGAGATCCGACCAGACCGGCCGCATCCACCGGTACGCGGCGAGCGCGGGCGCGGTGAACACGAACGCGAGCACGATCCAGATGTCGCCCGGCAGCGAGTCGAACGCATGCCACACGACCTGCGGCGACAATTCGACGCACAGCGCGAGCGCGGGCACCAGCGCGGTCAGCAACACGAGGCCGAGCAGATGCAGGTAGGTGCGCAGGTACAGGCGCGACCAGCTCGGTATGCGGTCGGCGCGTGTGTCGGTCCACGCGCGCCGGAAATGCAGCCAGCGCCATTTGACGTAGCGCAGTGTGGGCAGCGGCGGTGCATCGGGGTGCGAACGGGTTCGTCGAATCATCGCGGCTCCCGGCCCGCGGGCGGAATGCCCGCGCGGAACGTGACGGCGGCGCGCGAGCGCGGCGTCATTCCCACGCGTGCTTGCTGAATTGATAACCCTTGCTGCGGATCGTCTTGATCCGCTGCGGGTTGCTCGCGTCGTCGCGCAGCTTGCGGCGCAGCTTCGAGATGCGCCCGTCGATCGTGCGGTCGAGGCCGTCGAATTCGACGCCGCGCAGCTGCAGCATCAGATCGTCGCGGCTGACGACTTCGCCCGCATGACACACCAGCGCCCACAGCAGGTCGAATTCGGCCGACGTCAGATCGGGCGTGCTGCCGTCGGGCAGCACGACGGTGCGGTCGGTGCGGTCGATCGAGAACTTGCCGAACGCGTAGCGCTCCGGCTGCGACGCGGTGCTCTCGGCCGCGCGCGCGGGCGCACGGCGCAGTTGCGCCTTGATCCGCGCGAGCAGGATGCGCGGCTCGACCGGCTTGTGCACGTAGTCGTCCGCGCCGAATTCGAGGCCGAGCAGCTCGTCGAACGGCTCGTCGCGCGCCGTCACCATGATGATCACGCCGTCGTACTGCTTGCGCGCCTCGCGGCAGATTTCGAAGCCGTCCTTGCCCGGCAGGTTCACGTCGAGGATGACGAGATCGGGACGAATGGACAGGATCGCCGGCACCGCGGCGTCACCATGCAGCACGGTGTCGACTTCATAGTCGTTCTTGCGCAGGTAGCCGGCGATCAGCGTGGACAGGCGGGTGTCGTCTTCGACGAGCAGGATGCGAAAAGACATGGGTAGCGGTCGGATCATCGGGAAAGCCGCGGCGGCGCCGGCCGGTGCCGGACGCCGGCCCTCGGCCGAAACGTACCGCATGATACTGCGCCCGCCGCCTGCCTGTTTGCCGGTCTTGAAAATAAGGGCGCGATTCCGGCCGCGCTTGACGAATCGGCGCCGGGACGGTTCCATACGGGCTCGCCGGAATCCGGCCGTGCCTCTACCCTGCCTGACGTGATGAATTACCAGACGATCCTCGAACGCATCCACACCGAACTCGCCCCCTGGATCGGCCAGGGGCGGGTGGCCGACTATATTCCCGAGCTCGCGAAAGTGCCCGCCGACAAGTTCGGGATGGCCGTCGTGACGCTCGACGGAAACGTTTACACGGTCGGCGATGCGTACGAGCGCTTCTCGATCCAGAGCATCTCGAAGCTGTTCGCGTGCACGCTCGCGTTCCAGCTGCTCGGCGACGAGCTGTGGGAACGGGTCGGCCGCGAGCCGTCCGGCACCGCGTTCAACTCGCTGGTCCAGCTCGAAAGCGAGCGCGGCAAGCCGCGCAATCCGTTCATCAATGCGGGCGCGCTGGTGGTCACCGACGTGCTGTGCCGCCGCTTCGTGAAGGCCGAGACGGCGCTCGTCGAATTCGTGCGGCGGCTGATCGGCTCGAACGACATCGACTACGACTCGCGCGTCGCGTTGTCGGAGTTGCAGCACGCGGAACGCAACCGCGCGATGGCGCATTTCATGGCGAGCTTCGGCAACATGCAGATGCCGCCCGATACGGTGATCGACGCGTATTGCCGGCAATGTGCGATCGAGATGAACTGCGTCGAGCTTGCCACCGCCGCGCTGTTCCTCGCGAATGGCGGTGTCGCGCCGGCGACCGGCGAGCGGGTCGTCGATTCGAGTTCGGCAAAGCGGCTGTCGGCGCTGATGCTGACCTGCGGGACGTACGATGCGGCGGGCGATTTCGTGTATCGCGTCGGGTTGCCGGCGAAGAGCGGCGTCGGCGGCGGGATCGTCGCGGTGCTGCCCGGGGAGATGGCCGTGTGCGTGTGGGCGCCGGGGCTGGATGCGAACGGGAACTCGCTGGCGGGGACGCTGGCGCTCGAGTGGTTGACGACTTATACGGGGCGGTCGATCTTTTGAAGCGTCGAAGTCAAGCGTGCCTCATGTGGCGCGACGGCGGCAGATTCCTGTCGGCGCGCGCCAGAGCGCTCAATGGGAAATTCGGCCATCGGCAGCAATCGACCCATCTCGGCCGGTCGACGGCGTAGCCGCGGATTGATCCAATCACCCGCAATCACGCTCCCTCTTTCGCGAGCGACCGCCAGGTCGCACAGAATTCACTGCGAGGATCGGCTGGCCGCGCAGCGCGTGCTCATCCCACCTGCGGTGGACGCGTCGCCGTCAATGCTTCAGCTACTTGCCACAGGCGAATCGAATCCGCGCTCTTGGCGGAGCGGGGCTGTTTGGCAACGTGCGAGTTCCCGACGAGCAGAAAACGTGGGCCGTAGAATGCGCCCTGAGTCGCTGTGGGATCGACTGCCGCGCGCAAGAGCGAGTCCGTGGCCCATTCCACGTCCATGGACGGTACAAGTCGGAACGATAGCCTCTTGCGGGTTGAATCAGTACCCATATTCGGACCGCTCGTCTGAAGATTGGTGCGCGTATGGCCTGGATGGGCACTCGTACTGAGCAGGGGCCAGCCACGCTCGCGCGCAATTTCCGCCAATCGATTCGCCAACAGCAGGCAGGCCAGCTTGGACTGCGCATACGCCGTCATGGGCTTGTACGATCTTTCGCCTTGAAAGTCGTCGAAATTGATTGTGGCGCCAATTGCGGCGCTGCTTGTCATCGTGGCGACGCGAGGAGACTTCGCTTCAAGCAGAAGCGGCAACAGCAGATTGGTCAGTGCGAAGTGACCCAGGAAATTGGTCGCAAACTGTAGCTCGAATCCGTCCGAGCTCAGTACACGCGTCGGCGGCATCATGATCCCTGCGTTGTTGACGAGCACGTCGAGAGGGCGTCCCTCCTCGAGCAACTGGCGACCAAAATTCCTCACACTCGCGAGGCTGGAGAGATCCAACGTGCGGACCTCAATCGATGCCCCTGGAAACTCCTTGCGTATATCCCGGCGAGCGGCATCGCCTTTCGACTCGCTGCGTACCGCCATGATGACGTCGGCACCAGCCGCCACCAATCGCCTGGTCGCCTCCTTGCCGGTGCCGCTATTGGCTCCGGTAATGACAATACGGCGCCCCCGCTGATCAAGAGGTTTGTACATTCGCGTTTCTCCTATGATTTCATTCGATAAAGCCGGGCTCGGACGCGGACAGTTGGCAGGCATTCAGCTTCAGCCGACAACGCACGTGCGGCTGGGAAATGGGTCTGGTGTCGGCCGGTCCGGGTGGACCCGCAGGGATGACTTTGGTGAAGTACACCGCATAGTGTAGTTTTCCGGACGAAAAGTAAACTCACCAGTGTAAATTTTCGGCTGCTTGGGCAGCCCACCCCTGACGTGCCTTACCGACCGCAAGTGGCCGAACCCGGTCGTCGAAGGCAGCACGGCACTCCCCCATCCGTCGGTACCGATGGAATCGCATGCGAATTTATATATTCGTCGCGCAGGGACGCTGGCGCTGGAGTGGTTGACGACTTATACGGGGGCGGTCGATTTTTTTAGGTGGCGAAGTTGGGAATGCCCCCATTCCGCGCGGCGGCGCCAGATTCATATGGCGCGCGCCGGAGCGCTCAATGGGGAATTCGGCCATCGGCAGCAATCGGCCCACACCGGCCGCCCCGTTCTTTCTCCTGAACGGACATTCAAGATGGGCTCTGCGAAAGGCGCTTGTTCGTCCGCTGCTGTCGTACGCAGCATGTGGCGTACGATTGATGGACCAGGAATGAACACGTGAAAGCTGCTTAGTAAACTGTCTTGATGACCTTTTTAACACCGGACAGCAAATCTGTGACTTGCTCTTGCGTTGGATCTGGGGTTTTGGCGTGATCACAAATATTTCGAATATCCCCTAAATGCTGAATGAATCGCCATTGTGGAATGTCGATTACGCCTCCAGCCTTCAGCGCTTCATTAAAGTCACCTATTGTCGGGTTCTTCTTGCCAATAGAAATTTGTCGATCAGAGCACACTTCGCCGAGGTGGCGCTCTAGCACGACTCCTGCAACCGCTCCTGCTGCACGAAAGAACTTTGATTTTGCCAGATGCTCGGCAGCTTCTAACTCAGAGTCCAAGAGATCCGCTTGAACCATGTGGCGAATGTCAAACAGCGAGCTGTCGAAGCGACCTTGCGCGGCTTCCACAATAGCCAGTTGCTGCCGGAAATGAGGGATTGCGGCGTCTTGGCTCACGACCTTTTCCTTGTAAACACCGCGGGTGACATTTAGACCCTGAAGGTAGTCCTCAATTCTGTAATTATCATAAGTAATATCCTTCCGAGTCTTGGGTTTTTCATAGTGGCGGCAGAAGTCCGCGACGCGATCTGGTAAGATCTGGCGCAATAGCGCAAGAGCCTCCGAATACCAACGCTGGTATTCAGTCTCGAAAGATGGAAGATTTTTGATGAATTCATCCGTTTTTTCTTTTAGTTGCTTCTTCAGTTCGGATTTTATTTGATCCGGAAAACAGGCAAGCTGCATGGACATATGCAGCTTGTTGCCGAGCTTGATGAGCTTCGCAAGGTCATTTTTAAAACGATCGATATTGGACGTCATGTGCGCTTCCACGAATAGTTATTGATATCTCCACCCGATTGCCGGAGCGTCTCGATTGTCAACGATTTGGCCGTAGCGGTCGAGCGCCCGAAATTAGCCGGTAGCCGTCGATCTTGACCGCCGGAAACTGGCCAGATGGCGAACTTCGTGCGGGCCACTGGTAAACTCGGGCGGCCAAAGCAACTTTTCCCGGTCACATGGGCACGCAACCCGCTGGAGCACCTGCAACCGTCACCCCAATGATGCAGCAGTACCTGCTCCTTATCTGACAAGGCACCGATTACAAACCTACGCTGAGACCTACGCCTCTCCTTTAGCGCGAAGCCGTTACCCGCCCTGAGCTATCCTTCAGTCGCAAAGCCGTCATCGGATGATGTACGGGCCATGGGATGGCCCGACTCCGTGTGCGAGCTATAGTGCTCAGAACGAATGCGCTCGCAGGATTGATCCCATGCGGTGCGGCGCATTGGAGGGAAGGCGTTGAGCGATGACAGCACGAAGAAGGCCACATGCACCTACTCGCCTCACACTATCAATCTGAGTTCCTGGCTACGCCGCAACTCATACGACTCGACTATGCCAAGGGAAAGGATAGTTTTGAGCCAACGCTGCTGGTGAAGGGCAGCACGCTCTTGCTGAAGTTCATGGTGTTGGGTGCGCGGCTACGGTTTCATCTGGCGCGCGTAAACGGTTGTCTCCTGTATGCATTAACGGCGTACGACGATCCATCTAAGCCTGCGACGCTATGGTCAGTCGTGGAGAACGAGGCAGAAGTCACAGCGCTGCGAGGGCTGGCATCAGGCGAACCGTCCCCCATATTCCTGTTTAACGAGCTTGCCCTGAATGTTGCATGGTCCACCGTAAAGGCTAGCTTCCCTTCGGAGGTGAATGGCTGGATCAGCAACGCGACACTGGGAAAAGGAGACTACACGGCCATTGCTAAAGAGGCAGGCGTCCTGCTGGAACGGGCGTTCAACGGAACTACGACCCCCGACGAGTTGCTGTCTGCAGAAATTGTCCGTATCGACGAGTGGCACGCAGTTTTCAATCACTTTATTACGAGCCACGGCAGTAACAGTCCGGTCGACTTGTTCAGCCGAGACGAGGGCGGACAGCAGGAACAACTTGCGGTCTGGTTAACCGACAGCCTCCACCCGCGTGGGGTACACCACAGTCCCCAGATCCCAAAGGGGAACGGAACACGCGAACTCACCGATATTCTCCTCAGCTACGAGGCCGGTGCACTGTTGATCGAGTCGAAGGCTCTCACTGTCTTCAACCGCGACAAGTTGCCTGATCGAACGAAGCTAGCAAAGGATGTATCGCAGCACGTCGAAAAAGCAGTTCGCCAACTGCGCGGTAGCATTCGGCGGCTCAAAGATGGCGCACCGGTTACCACTCGGGGTGGATCCGCTATAGACGTTGAGCGGTCACAGCCGGCACACGCCGTCGTTCTCATTCCTGAGTTCGACTTGATAGAAAATCAAGAGAACTACGGTCTGGCGTTTATTGTGGACTTCATGGAGGCGACGGGAGGTTTTATCCATCTGCTGGATCTCGCCGAGTTGCTGCGTGTTGTCCAAGCCGCCGAAATGATCTCCAGAGGCAGCGAGAAGGTCACGCCGCTGATGGCTTTGGACTATTACTTGGTGGAGCGAGCCGAGCGAGCGCGCGTTGCGGGAACATTGTGCATCCAAGTTCTACTGCGAATGCAGGAATGAGCGCACGCGTGAGCCGTGCGGCCTAACCTCTCGATCGACACGGACGCCTTGCAGCATCCGCGCCCTAGGTCGCTCCTGCAAGTCGCCGTCATCTCCCCGTTGAGCGTCCGGTTTCTCTAATTGCCACCGACTGCTCTTGGCCAAATCCTGTCGTCGAAGGCAGCGCGGCACTCGCCTGCTTGGTTGGCACCGGGACGACGTGTCGGTTTATATTGCCGAAGTTCCACCACGTTGGCGCTGCAGTGGGTGCCTACGTATTCGGGGCGGGCGATTTTTTGAACTGCGGACCGGACGCGCGCTTCATCTGGCGAAACGGCGGTCGGTTCATATCTGCGCGGCGACCGAGAGTGGCCGCTTCTCGCCCGACAGTCTTGGGGTTCTCTCATGTGGCTGCAATGCCGTCGACGGGGCTACCGATAACCTGCTCTATCAGCCAGCGTCGAGCAATGTCGGTACATATCGATGGCCGCTCCAGCGTCGGAAAGTGCCCGCATCCTTCCAGCGTCTCGAAACGAACATGCGGCATCATCCTGGCGATCCGACGGCCGACATCGACCGGAACGAAGCGGTCTGCCTCGCCCCATATGAGAAGTGTCGGAATCGCACTCGTGGCCAGCGTCGACCAATGATCCGAGCGAGTCAAAGTCGCATCGGATTGTCGCGCGAACATGTCGGCACCCGTATCGCGAGCCATTTGAACAAACGCTGCTCTCGACCTGATATCTACGGGGGGAATGGCGTTTTCGGCAAATTCGGCGATAACTTGCTCATGCTCCCCCTCCCGAATCCTTCGGCTGGTGTCGCGAACACGATCCGGATACGGGGGTAGTCCGGGCTGACAGTTCATCAACCACAGTCCACGCACGCGCTGCGGCGCGCACGCAACTACTTCCATCGCGATACAACCACCGTAAGCCGTGCCTGCAATGATGAATGGGCCGTCGATGGAAGCAAGCAGCCTCTCGGCGCTTTCAGCGAACGTAGGATAGGCCAGCATCCGGACGGACGGTACGACCAAATCGTTCAACCGTTCGAGTTGATCGGCATACATGCGTCCGTCGCAGGGCATTGCGGGCAAAAAGACGAGCGGTAATGGCATGGCACTCTGCGAAGACGGATTGCACGACTGCGGTAACAAGTTTGCGACCTCGGCGGTCAATTTTTTGAAGTACGCGCGCAAAAAATTCAGACGCGACTCGTCAACAGCGCGGACTCCTTCAGGCCCACCGCACCGATTTCCGCTTTAGACACGTTATTCCGCCTGATTCATTTGTTTCCTGCCAATCGTTCGGCCGATCCGGAACGATCGGCGCGGGCGTCGCAAGCCACTGGCACAACGAACCATCGGACAACGCGTCTTTCACCATGCCGTCGATCCCGGCATCGATATCGCAATCCAGCTCCCATCCGGCCGCGACGATGAACATGGGCGACTGGCGTGCCGCGTAATCCTTTATATCAACCAGGAGAGACTCCAGTCGAAATGAATCGGCATCCGCCGACAGCGGCAAGGAAATCGAAAACTGCGCACCCCACTCGCGCTCTTCAATTCGCATGCAACCGCGAGCACCCGTGAATTGTGTCGACTTGGCCCCGTAGACGAAAAGCAGCTCATCCTCCCCCGCCCGCAATCCCGCCAAACCTTCGCCGTCGGCCCATTCCTTGCGGACCTCCAATCCGGTCTTGAAATCGAGGACGGACACCTCGTGAAACGCATCAAAGAACGGAGTGCAGATTTTCGCGAGGGAAAAAACGATCTCCTGGCGCTCGGCCAGCGAGACCGATCGCTCTAACGTCACGGATATATCGAAGCGTTCCGGCATTGCCTGATTCTCCATCGGACAGCCACACTGGAAGTACGCCCTTGAATCAGATCTCTTCAAGCCGAGATCGCACGCTGAACAGCGATCTCGCGACAGCCTACATCGGGGCCCCCTCCGCACCAGCCACGTGCGCCGGCAAAACCTGCTCAGCGGAGTCGGCGCGAGAACGCATCCCGGTTTATATTGCATCGGTTCGCGCGTACCAGCGTCAGATAAGGCTGCACCGAAAAAATTGCCCGAGCTATTGGAGAGCGTCATTCATGAACGAGGAAACCGCACCGGATATCGAAATGGCAACCCACACGCCCGCCCATGGTGACAACAAGCCTGCTCAAAGCACGCTCTACCAAATTCCCCCGATCGCGCCATCCAAAACCGCGCTGCTCGTCATGCATTACCAGACCGACATCCTCGGCCTGTTCCCGTCGGTCGCGCCCGAGCTGCTCGCCAATACGCGCCGCCTCTGCGACGCGGCACGCGCCGCCGGCGTCGGCGTCTGGTTCGCGAATCTCCGCTTCAGTCCCGGCTATCCGGAAGTCAGCCCGCTCAACAAGAACGGCCAGGGCATCAAGCAGCTCGGCCTCTTCATCGACGATGCCCCGTGTCCCGAACTGGCCAAACGATCCGACGAGCCGCTGATCATCGCGCACCGCGCAAGCGTGTTCTTCGGCACCGATCTGCAGGCGCAGCTCATTGTCCAAGGCGTCGATACGCTGATCATGGTCGGCATCGCATCGACCGGCGTGATGCTGTCGTCGATCGCCCATGCGAGCGACGCCGATTTCCGCCTCTACACGGTCAAGGATTGCTGCTACGACCCGGACCCGATCGTTCACGAGCATCTGTTCGCCACCGCGTTCGAGTCGCGCACGACGGTGCTGTCGCTCGCGGATGCGCTGCGGCTGCTGGCGTAACGACGGGCGAGCCGCAGCATCCGCCTCACTTCGCGATAAACACCCCCGACGTCGGACACGTGCCCTGCGTATTGCCGTCCGTCACGAGCGACGCCGCGCTCGGAAACTGCGTGGTCGCATTCGTCTTCACCGCGATCCATGCTTCGGTGAAGTAGCTCACGCCGTTCGTCTTCGTGCACTTCAACGACACCGCGCTGCGCGTGTTGCTGCCGAACGCGCCTTCGAACGCCGACAACAACTGGTTACGCGTGACCGTCTTGCCCGCGTTCGCCTGCAGGAATGCGTTGAACGACGTGTTGCCCAACCGGCTGATCATGCCCGACGCCTGGTTCCAGTACGCATCGGGCGTCGCCGAGTTCGAACACGTGCCGTGCTTGAACCACTCGTGCTTGTCGAGGCACGAAGCAACGCCCGGCATGTACGTCGACAGCGTGTTGCGGGTCGCGCTGCTGATCGGGTACGCGTCCATGCTGCACCACTGGTGCGCGTTGTCGAGGTCGATGTCGTTCTGCGGCACGCCGCAGTAGAACGGCTGGTTGCCGTCGTAGCGGTTCGGCCACAGCCCGTGCAGCGACAGGCTCGTCGCCGCGTACGAGCCGGCGAGGTTCGTGCATTCCGGGGTGTCGTGCGACGCGCAGAAACCCGGCTCCCACGATGCGGCGAGCAACAGGTAGTCGTAACTGGTCTGCGCGGCGGCGTGCAGTGAAACGGAAGCGACGGCGAGTGCGGCAGCGGCGCGAGCGAGCGTCTTGAGCATGGCGTGTTTCCTCGGAAAAGGCTTGCGGTCGCGGGATGCGCCGCAAGGTTGTCGAATGTCTGCCCGCGATTGTTGCTGCCGCAACGTGGCACGAATGTGAAGGTGCACGAAAGAATGTGTGATCGCTCAGGTGCCGAGCTGCGTGCACGCGCGCGCCGACGCTTCGGGCCCCTCGAGCGCGAGAATCTGCCACACGCCGATGCTGACGCGCCGGCGCGCCGCGGTCGACGCATCGGCCAGCAACGCCTCGACACGCGGTGCGACATCGGGCGCCTTCTGCTGCAGCGCAGCGTGGTGCCGCGCGCGCGACGCCGGCTCCGGTTCGTACACGTCGCACAGGCGCACCATGCCGGCGAGGCCGGCCAACGTGTCGTCCTTGTCGATCGCACCCGGCTCGACCGGCGCGAGCCCGTTGCGCTCGTCCGGCGGCAGCTTGTTGCGCGCGCCTTCGTCGATCGCCGTGGCCGAAGCCGGCGGCAGGCCGCCGATCGCCGCGACGATCCGGCTGCCCGCGGCGATCATGTCGCCCTGGCACGCGATCCTCTCGGCGGCCGGGACGTTCGAGCAGAACGACACCGACGTCCGGTACACGTCGTTGCTCATGCGCGGCACTTCGTCGGTGCCCGCCTGCGCGAAGCAGGCGCTTGCCAGCGCCAGCGTCAACGCGGCGGGAATCAGGATTCGGAACGCCGTCGTCTCGTTCATTGTTGTCGTCCGTGGGTTTTTATGGCGGGCAATATCGGCGGGCCGCACCGCGCGCAGGCGCCCCTCGTGATGCCGGACCCGCTTCCGGCGCCACGCGTCTTACTTCATCGACGCCGCCTCCGATCCGCCGGGCGACAGCGCCGCGCTGTCCTGCTCGCGCCATGCACGCCGTGACGCCATGATCGCGCTCACCGCCGAGCGCGCGACCTTCCACCACGCGAACGGACGCGGATCGGCGAGCATGCTGAGCGCGCGTGCATAGTCGAGCGTGAGGCCGGGCGTCCACGCCATCGTCACCGCGCGCTTGCGGATCTGCGCGGCCACCCACAGCTCGGGGGTAAGCAGCAGCCGCACGAATGCACCCCATCCGGCCCGCGCGCCCTTCAGCCGCCACACCGCACCGTCGAGCGCGGCCTCGAGCGCATTCGACACGGTGCTCGAGCAGTTGCGGTACGTGAGGTTGTACGTCGTGTTCTGCCGGTATGACGACCAGAACGCGTCGAGCTTGGCTGGATCGTAGTTGCGGATACGCACGCGCACGGTCGACGGGCACCACGCTTTCGACTCGGTCGCATAGTCGGGCTGGAACAGGCCGGGCACGTCGTTCTCGCGCGTCGCCCGCAGGATGCGCGTGAATTCGTCCGGAGAACGATCGATTTCGACGCCCGGATACAGGCTGATGTAGATACCCTCCGGCGACTCCAGCGCCGCATGGCCGGTCGAGATCACGCCGTTGACGTCCACCGCCGCGATGTAGCGGTCGATCACCGGATAGCGCTGCGCTTCGGCCTTCGACGTGCCGGTCGGCGTCCATACGTGCACGGTGAGCGCCCGCTCGCCGTCGGCCGGCGGGCCGTCCCATTCGGATTGCGCGAACTGCGGCCGGTCCGGTGCGTCGTCGAGATCCGGTGCCAGCGCCGGCGCGGGCGACGTCGCGAACGCCGGGTTGCGCGTCAGCCGCCGCACGCGTGCGGCCAGGCTCAGCATGTGCATCCCGCCGAACATCAGCAGCAGGCCGAGGCAGTACGGTACGGTGCCCGCGTAGTGCGTCGGGTACGGCTGGAAAAAGAAAATCGCCAACAGAATCTCGACCACGCCCCACGCGAACGCGACGTGCCAGCGGCGATAGCGCACCATCCACGCGGACGTGCATTGCAGCAGCCCGTCGACGAGAAACAGCGTGCCGAAGATCATCGACAGCAGAAAGTGGCCGTGATGATGGCCGGCGAACACGAGCCCCGCCGCCACCACGACCGCGATGCCCTTCACGTAGCGCAGGATGCGCTGCCCGCCGACACCGCTGCCGGCCACCGCGAGCGTCGCGAGCCCCTCGATCAGGAAGAGCCACGCGAACAGCTCGATCGGAAAATGCAGCGCGCCGTCGAGCGCGTCGACGAAAATGCCGACGCCCGCGACGACCCACAACCAGCCGAACACGGTCAGCCCGCGCCAGCGGGTTCGCAGATATTCGATGCCCAGCAGCAGCAACACCAGTCGTACCATTGCGCCCTCGTATCTTTTTCGGGATACGCGCGGCCTCGCGCTCCCTGTCGTGTCGACCGCGTGTCGGGCGACGCGCCGGCCGGAAGGCGGTCATCGTTGCCGGCGCGTCATGTCGTCGACATGATCGATGGCGGCCGGCGCGCGCCGCTCTGGGCGAATAATAAGATATGAAGGGGCCGCTTGAAAGCCTCGCGAAAACGTTTTCGACGGGGCGCGGCCGGGCGCGGCTGCCCACTGCCACGGCAGGGTCCGGGTTCGACAACGTGCGACGGATACGCGAGAATCCGGCTTCCGAGGGCGAAAGCCACCCAACCGAACCGCACAGACGGGACAAGAACACATGCATGGACCGATTCAACGCCGGCACATGCTGGCCGCCATTCGCCGGGGTCCACGCCGGCCCCTGTCCGCCACGGCGCTGGCCGACGCATGAAACAGGAGCATCGACATGCCCTACCCGCCGCTTCACCCATCCTCGCTCGGCCCGCAACTCAAGCGCTGGCGCGCGCTGCACCGCGTGAAGCAAAGCCATGCAGCCGAACTGTTCGGCGTCGCGCAATCGACGATCTCGCGCTGGGAAGCCGGCCTCCAGCGGATGTCGCCCGCCGAGCGCGCGACGGCTGAACAGCTGCTCGCCGCTCGCCTCGATTCCGCGGGCGATCACGCGCTCGCACGGCTGATCGCCGGCAGCGCGGGCCGCATGCATCTCGTGTGCGACCTCACGCACCGCCTGCTGGCCAGTTCACCGGCGCGCGCGGCCGAGTTCTCGCAACCGCTTTCGACGTTGCTCGGCGCGTCGCTGTGGCGCTACGCGACACCGGAAATCGTCCGCATGGAAGCCGCGCTCGACCCGCTCGGCTGGCACGACCGCGCGGGGCCGCCGAGCGTCGAGTTCGACACCGGCGCGAATGCGTCGCGCGTCGTGCCGATTCGCGGCAGCCGATGCCGGTGGACACGGATGACACTGTCGGACGGCTCGGCCGTACGGCTCGTGGAAACGCTCGACGCACACTGACAGTCGCGCATATTTCATGCGTGGACGCACCGCGGCCGGCCGGCGTACGCTTGGCGGTTCATCGCACGGACGCCGACCATGAACCCCGATACCATCCACGCGCGACTCGCGTTCCTGCGCGAGGCCGAACGCCTGAAGGACGTGCTGCGCAGCGGCCACACGTCGGCCGGCCGCCCGGAAAGCACGGCCGAGCACAGCTGGCGGCTATGCCTGATGGCGCTCGTGTTCGCCGACGCGCTGCCCGGCGTCGACACGCTGAAGCTGCTGAAACTGTGCGTCGTCCACGACCTCGGCGAGGCGCTGCACGGCGACATCCCCGCGATCGAGCAGGCCGCGCATCCCGACAAGAGCGCACATGAACGCGACGACCTGCTGATGCTGACCGCGTCGCTCGACCGCGTGGTGCGCGACGAGATCGTCGCGCTGTGGGACGAATACGAGGCGGCCGCCTCACCCGAAGCCCGCGCGGCGAAGGCGCTCGACAAGCTCGAAACGATCGTGCAGCACAACCAGGGCAGCAATCCGCCCG
>Ga0209463_1000200_pt1 | contig 56221 bp, 58 predicted proteins | sample AgamicMgSfrz_FD_187169 | JGI IMG/M metagenome (GOLD analysis project Ga0209463, IMG submission 187169) | Agave microbial communities from Guanajuato, Mexico - Mg.Sf.rz (SPAdes) (version 2) | ecosystem: Host-associated > Plants > Phyllosphere > Phylloplane/Leaf | place: Guanajuato, Mexico...
GTTCCCATACCGAACACGGAAGTTAAGCTTCTCAGCGCCGATGGTAGTTGGGGGCTCTCCCCCTGTGAGAGTAGGACGTCGCCAGGCACTAAAAAAAGCATCTAGTTTATCTAGGTGCTTTTTTGTTGTTATTGAGCTTGACGCCTTTGCATAGCATATTGAGCATCTTTAAGCTTATGAATAAAAAATTTATATTTTATATCACTTGTCTTCGTATTCAACATTTCATGTTCACATTTACTACAAATCAGTGACTGATAAAGATGTATACCTGTTATGTTTTGCTGCTCGCAAAACAAACATTTTTCCACATAAGGTTTGATTGTTTTCTGTGAATCTATATTCAATTGGCTTCCACCCCCTTAAAAAACAGTCTCGCCAAAAATAAACACCTGTATACAATATTCAGATAATTAATAAACCTAACTTGGCTGAATAGGGAGCTGAAACTCGGATTTAATTCATAGGTTCGCAATGATACAATAGAAGAAGCAAAAAAGGAAATGGAAATGAGGAAGAATAGTGCAGGAACAGACACCTTTATATACTAAGCTGGAACAATTCATTCAGGATAACCCAATTTCTTTTCATGTCCCAGGACATAAAAATGGCTTTCTTATGAATAAACAAACATTGCTTAATAATGCGTGGGATTTTGATGTAACAGAACTCAACGGACTAGATGACTTGCATGCAGCAAGTGGTGTAATTTTAGAGGCAGAGACGCTGCTAGCAGCATTATTTAATACACAAAAAAGCTTCTTATTGGTCAACGGTTCGACAGTAGGCAATTTAGCTATGATTATGTCGGCTGTAAATGAAGGAGACCGAGTACTTGTACAGAGGAACAGTCATAAATCTGTTATGAATGGCATAAAGCTTTCGAAGGCAAGACCTATTCTGCTAAATCCTAGGTATAACGAAAAGTGGAAAGTAGAAGGAAGTGTTTCATGTGAAACAATTTTGGAAGCAATAAAAAAATATCCAAATGCAAAGGTTCTTATTCTCACTTCCCCTAATTATTATGGAATGGTTGGAGAATTAGGCAAAATAATAGAGATAGCTCACAAGCATGGTTTAACAGTACTAGTGGACGAAGCTCATGGAGCACACTTTATTGCATCATCTCATTTTCCTATATCTGCAGTCGAACTAGGAGCAGATATAGTCGTCCAATCTGCACATAAAACGCTGCCTGCTTTAACAATGGGTTCTTTCCTACATTTTAATACGAGTAAGGTTTCTTTAGATAAACTGCAAATGTATTTGAATATGCTTCAATCAAGCAGCCCTTCTTATCTAATTATGGCTTCACTTGATTTAGCGAGAAGTTATTTGGGTACTTATAAGAAAGAAGACAGTATTTACTTAGTAGAAGAATTGAGAAAATTTAAAGCTGAATTATCAACATTAGAGCAACTGAAAGTTATGGATTATGATGATAAAAGTGGTGATCCCTTGAAGATAACCATCCAAAGCAGATGCGACTTGACTGGTTTTGAACTTCAGGAGAAGCTTGAGGAAGTTGGAGTTTACTGCGAAATGGCAGACTTACATAATGTTTTATTAGTACTTCCTCTACTAAAAAACAAGATGTTATATCCTTTTGAGGATGCTTTTGAAAGAATTAAGAAGGTTGTCAGTCCATTTAGGGCGAGGATTTTGCCAGTGGAGGAAGATAAAGGTGAAGCTATAAATCTATTTAGTAATATAGTAGAATTAAAGATAAATGAATTGGAGCAAACTAATTACTATAAGCAGGAAATCTTATTAGAGGATTCCATTAACAAAATAAATGCAGATTCAATTATTCCTTATCCCCCAGGGGTTCCGCTCCTTATGCCGGGAGAGGCAATAACTGATCGTCATATTGAACAATTAAAGACATTGGCTGCTAATGGCTGTAATTTTCAAGGCAATTCATCCATATATGAAGGGAAAATTGCTGTTTTTATAAAGAAATAAGGAGAATAACATGACAAAAGGGATTTTTATTACGATGGAAGGGCCCGAGGGGGCTGGTAAAACAACGATTTTAGAGATGCTATATAAGCATTATAAAGAGAAAGGCATCAAGATTGTTAAGACAAGAGAACCTGGAGGAATCAGGATTGCAGAAAAGATTCGTGAAATAATATTAAATCCTGATCATACAGAGATGGATGGAAGGACAGAGGCCTTATTATATGCTGCTGCAAGAAGACAGCATTTAGTTGAGAAGGTCATACCTGCATTAGAGGAAGGTAGCATTGTCCTTTCTGACCGCTTTATAGACAGTTCGCTTGCCTATCAAGGATATGCCAGAGGGATAGGAATAGATGAAATATGGAAAATAAATGAGTTTGCTATTGGTGGTGTAATGCCTGATTTAACACTGTATTTTGATCTTGATCCAGAAACAGGCCTAGCCAGAATCAATAAATCAACTGATCGGGAAATAAACAGGCTGGATTTGGAGCAGCTAGACTTCCATAAGCGCGTGCAAGAGGGTTATTACAAAGTTATGGAAAAATTTCCTGACAGGCTGCATAAGCTGGAAGCATCACAAGAAGTAGAAAATGTTTTTGAACAAGCTCTTCATGCTATTAACTCGGTATTGGATAAATAATGTAAGCCATCATTTTTTCCATTTATATATGTCTGTTTAATTATTTATTGTTATAATAGGAAAAAGCAGTAATTCTGGCAAAACTATAATAAAGGGGTTGGATAAAATGAAGTTAATTTTAACAGTAATCCAGGATAAAGACAGTGCTAAGTTATTGAATGCCCTTGTAGAACATAACTTTAGAGCTACTAAGTTAGCAAGTACCGGGGGATTTTTGAAATCTGGGAATACAACCTTTATGATAGGGACAGAAGATATTCGCGTGGAAAAAGCTCTGCAAATAATAAAAGAAAACTGCCAATCACGTGATCAGCTTGTTGCTCCAGTATCACCTATGGGAGGAAATGCTGATTCATATGTGCCATATCCTGTTGAGGTGGAGGTAGGTGGAGCAACCGTGTTCGTATTGCCTGTTGAGCAGTTTAAGCAATTCTAAGGCACAAGAGTATGGTAGGAGCTTAGCTTAATTTTAATACCTCTATATATAAAGGATTTTTTTATGATGCTTTTATCGGAGGAAACTAATGAAAATAAATAAAGACATTCGTGTGAGTACAGATGCTACTAAGCAAGAGATAAAAAGCGGGCAAGCTGAAACGAAATTTAGAGAGCTTGTCACAAAGCAGAGTGAAAAGTTACAAACTGGGCAACTGCAAACATTGATTAAAAGTATAGATGATACTGGCAACAGATTAGGCAGATCGCAAAATCTAAAGGATTTGAACAAGTTCAAGTCATTGGTCAAGCAGTTTGTAAAGGAAGCTGTTGATTACGGTATAGGCTTAAAAAAGGATAAATCATGGGATCATTTCGGACAAGGCCGTGATTTAAGTGTAGTTCAGGTAGTAGATGAAAAGCTTGTTGAGCTGACAGAAGAGGTAATGAGTAAGGAAAAAAATAGCCTAAATATCCTGGGGAAAATTGGAGAAATAAAAGGTTTATTAATTAATATATATATGTAAGAGAGTGATCGTGTTGGTGAAAACATGGGAACAGCTTGAACAGGAGCAGCCAATTGTCCTAAGAATGGTGCAAAACAGTCTAAAAAAAAGTCGTTTAGCACATGCTTATCTGTTTGAAGGTATGAGAGGGACTGGCAAAAAAGATGTCAGCCAAATACTTACTAAAAGCATCCTTTGCGCAAGGGTAATTGATGGTTATAAGCCTTGTGAGGAGTGCTCAAATTGCAAACGAATAAATAACAGTAACCATCCGGACGTGCATATTGTCGAACCGGATGGTTTGTCCATTAAGAAGAACCAAATTCAAAGCCTGCAGGAGGAGTTCTCCAAGACAGGGGTAGAATCAAGGCAAAAGATTTATATTATAGTACATGCAGATAAAATGACAACGAATGCAGCAAACAGTCTGCTGAAATTCTTGGAAGAACCACATGCAGAAACTACAGCGATATTACTGACTGAACAAATACATCAGATTCTCCCAACCATTTTATCAAGGTGCCAAGTCTTATCCTTTACACCTCTTTCTCCAATAAAAATGCAGGAGCAGCTAATAGCAAATGGAATGACAGCAAGTGGTGCGCCTATAATTGCGCAAATTACCAATGATTATGATGAAGCGTTTCGACTAAGTTCTGATGAATGGTTTGTACAAGCGCAAAAAATAGTGGTAAAATTGTATATGACTCTTAAAGGAAATCCTTTAGAAGCATTAGTTGCCCTTCAAAGAGAATGGTTTGTTCATTTCAAAGAGAAAGATCAGTATGATAGGGGATTAGATTTACTGTTGCTGCTGTTCAAGGATTTACTATATATTCAACTAGGTAAGGATGAACAAATAGTCTATGTAAATGAACGGCAACAGTTAGAAGAACTTGCCCTTAAAACATCTTCCCAAATGCTGACAGAACAAATGACATCCATCTTTGAAGCTAAACGAAAGCTGCAGGGTAATATGAATCCACAGTTATTGATGGAACAGCTTGTATTGAAGCTGCAGGAGGGATCTTCAGTTGTATAATGTTGTAGGAATCCGCTTTAAAAAAGCTGGAAAAATATATTACTTTGATCCGAATGATATGGATATCCAAAAAGAGGATTTCGTAATCGTAGAGACAGTGCGTGGTGTGGAGTATGGGAAAGTTGTCATCGCTCCCAAGCAGGTTGACGAAAATGATGTAGTCTTGCCTCTTAAAAAGGTACTCCGAATCGCGGATCAAAAAGACCAAATGATTGTAGATGAAAATCGAATTGCAGCAAAAGAAGCATATGAGGTTTGTTGTGAGAAAGTAAATCTACATGAGTTGGATATGAAGCTAGTAGATGTAGAATATACATTTGATCGCAATAAAGTAATTTTTTATTTTACCGCAGACGGCAGGGTTGATTTTCGTGAACTCGTTAAGGATTTAGCTGCGATTTTTAGAACTAGAATTGAACTGCGTCAAATTGGTGTCCGTGATGAAGCAAAAATGCTTGGTGGCATTGGACCTTGTGGGAGAATGCTTTGCTGTTCCACATTTTTAGGTGATTTTGAGCCAGTATCAATCAAAATGGCTAAAGACCAGAATCTGTCCTTGAATCCAACAAAAATCTCAGGACTTTGCGGCAGGCTTATGTGCTGCCTTAAATATGAGAATGATGAATATGAGTCTGCAAAAGAGCAGCTCCCAGATTTAGGTGAGTGGATCACTACACCTGATGGAAGAGGCAAAGTGGTAGGATTAAATATATTAGAACGTGTACTCCAAGTGGAAATTTCTGAACAAGAACGAGTGCTTGAATATACATTAGAAGAAATACTGCAAAAAGATACTGTTTCAGTTCAATCCACGGACTAATGAGGTGGCAGAGTGGATAAAAAGGAAATTTTTGAATCAGTAATTAATATGGAGAGCCAAATTGGCCATTTATATCAGCAATTGGGCGAGTTAAAACAGCACGTGGCTGAACTGATTGAAGAAAATAATACATTGAAGCTGGAAAATGAAAATTTAAGAAGACATTTGGAGAGCCAGTCACAAGGAGATAAGGAACAGAAGGAACAGACGAAAAAGAAAAATCGAAAGTCCATTAAAATTCTGGAAGAAAAGAACATGGATATTGGTGAAGGATATGATAATCTAGCAAGACTTTATCAAGAGGGTTTTCATATTTGTAACCTTCATTTCGGAAGTCCAAGAAAAGATGGAGATTGTTTGTTCTGTCTTTCCTTCCTCAATAAAAAATAGGGTGTGTCCTTCTAAAAAGGGCACACTATTTTTTTAGCTATTAAATGAATATAGCAAGATAAATACAGAATGATTATGATAATATTTGCTTAGGCTAGTATTATGAATACATAAGTAGATGGAGGTAACATATTGGTACAGCTAGTAGGAGATGAGAGACTTGATTACTTGTTGGCAGAGAAGCTTAAAATTATTCAAAGTCCAACGGTATTTTCGTTTTCTTTAGATGCCGTGTTATTGGCAAACTTTGCAACTATTCCTATTGCAAAAGGAAAAATTGTAGATCTTTGCAGTGGAAATGGTGTAATTCCATTATTTTTAAGTCTGCGAACGAGAGCTTCTATTACAGGTGTAGAAATTCAGGAACGATTATATGATATGGCATGCCGAAGTGTTGTCTACAATAATTTAGAAGAAAAGATAAAGATGGTGAATGGAGATATTAAAGATGCTCCAACGCAGCTTGGGTTTGAAAAGTATGATGTGGTCACGTGTAACCCGCCATATTTCCAGACAGATACTGTTGAGGAAAGAAATATAAATGAACACTTGGCTATTGCAAGACATGAGATACTGTGCACACTTGAGGATGCAATCCGCTCAGCAAGTCAGCTTGCTAAGCAAGGAGGAAAAGTTTCATTTGTGCATAGACCAGGAAGATTGCTTGATATCATTACATTAATGAGAGCATATCGATTGGAGCCAAAACGGATAAGGTTTGTATATCCAAAAGAAGGAAAGGAAGCAAATATCCTTTTAGTTGAGGGAATAAAGGATGGCAAGCCAGATTTGAAAATTCTGCCTCCGTTATACGTATATAAAGGGCTGAATGAGTATACAGAGGAAATGAGCCGAATTTTGTATGGAGACAACTAATCATTATTTTTATGTCCTGCTTTGCAGAGATAATACTTATTATGCAGGCTACACAAATAATCTTGAAAAACGCCTTAAGACACATAATGAAGGTAAAGGTGCCAAGTATACTAGGGCAAGACTACCTGTCCAGTTGATTTATAAGGAAATGTTTACAAATAAATCACAGGCCTTAAAAGCTGAATATGCATTTAAACAGTTAAGCAGGAAAGAAAAAGAGATTTATATGAGGAAGGAAATTGGTGTAGAACATGTGGCAGCAAAAAAGCTATAAGAATGAAAATGGACTTCTTTATTTAGTCCCTACTCCGATAGGAAACTTGGAGGACATGAGTTTTCGGGCTATTAGAATTTTAAAAGAAGCGGATGTAATTGCAGCAGAGGACACGAGGAATACAAAGAAACTATGCAATCATTTCGAAATAACAACTCCAATTGTAAGTTACCATGAACATAATAAAGAAACGAGCGGCCGCAAGTTGCTTGAATCCTTACAAGCGGGTAAAACAGTAGCTCTCGTTAGTGATGCTGGGATGCCAACAATTGCTGATCCTGGTTATGAACTTGTAGTAGCAGCTGTAGAAAGCAAGCTTCCTGTCGTGCCGTTACCTGGTGCGAATGCAGCCTTAACAGCTTTAATTGCATCAGGTTTGCCGACACATCCTTTTTATTTCTATGGTTTTCTTAACAGACAAAAAAAAGAGAAGAAAAAAGAGCTGGAATCATTAAGGAATATTCCTGGAACTGTATTATTATACGAGTCTCCACATAGGTTAAAGGAAACATTACAGCTTATTAAAGAGATTCTTGGCAATAGAAATATTTCCATTTGCAGGGAACTAACAAAAATATTCGAGGAATTTATAAGGGGAACAGTAGACGAGGTTATCGACTGGGCTAACACTGATGAAATTCGAGGTGAGTTTTGTATCGTTATTGAAAAGGGCGATGCAGAAGAAGTGCCGGATGAGCAATGGTGGATTAACTTAACAATCGTAGAACATGTAAATCATTATCTAGAAACAGATGGTTTACAGGTGAAAGAGGCGATTAAGCGTACGGCTGTTGACAGAAGCATTCCAAAGCGGGAAGTATACCAAGAATATCATATAGATTAAAAAAGCATGGGGCTCATAACTTGAGCTGCCATGCTTTTTATTACTTATTTAGAAAGTTCGAATGAACTTTTAATTTCATTTATAAGCTGTTCTGCACCTTCACGGCTTAGAATTAATTTTCCGCCAGCAAGTGTAAGGTTATCATCAGATACTTCACCAGTTACTTGGCAAGTCATGTTAGGCTTGTATTTTTTCAAGATGATTTTTTCGTCATCCACATAAATTTCTAGAGCATCCTTTTCAGCAATTCCCAATGTACGTCTTAATTCGATAGGTATTACAACACGACCTAATTCGTCAACTTTACGAACAATTCCAGTAGATTTCATTTCCTTTTCTCCTCCCGATAAACCTTATATATAATGTTTTTCGCTAATATTCGACAAATTTCTTTGTTTGTATATATAATACCAGCCATTCCCATATACGTCAATTATTTTATTTTTAAATTGAGATAATTCCAGGAAAAACCTATATTTATAGGTTAAATAGCTTATTATATATACTTTTAATACCAAAATAAGTGCATAAATGTAAATCTAAAAGGAGCCAAAATCAATAAAAATATTAAAGACAATTCGACAAAACTCAACATTCTTATGTCGAATGAAACTATTCAATATAATGAACAAAAAAAGGGGAAGTGGCAAGCAAATGGTCAGTTGCAAAAACTTTGGATTTTGGGTATATTTTGATGGTATGTAAGGGCAGAATGGCAATGATTAGCTGCCGTTTTTATGGCATTTCCTGTAAGGAAAGGGAATCTACAAATATACCATAAAAATTCCGATGCAATTATATATCTTGTAGTTTTAAGATTAGTGTAAGTATTGATACAATAAGAATTATGCATATTACATAGCATTATTGAATTAGGAGGGAAAAAAAGTGAAAGAGCAAGAAACTTTCTATATAACAACCCCAATATATTATCCTAGCGGGAATCTTCATATTGGACACGCATACACAACGGTCGCAGGGGATGCAATGGCAAGATATAAGCGATTGAAGGGCTTTGAGGTCCGTTATTTAACTGGAACTGATGAGCACGGCCAAAAAATCCAGCGTAAAGCAGAAGAGGCTGGTATTACTCCACAACAATATGTAGATGAAATTGTTGCAGGAATAAAAGAACTTTGGGATTCAATGGACATTTCATATGACGATTTTATCCGTACGACTGAAAAAAGACATACAGAAGTAGTCAGCAAAATGTTCCAAAAACTTGTCGACCAAGGTGATATCTACTTGGATGAATATCAAGGGTGGTACTCCGTTTCTGATGAGACTTATTATACTGAGCTTCAACTTGTCGACCCAGTTTATGATGAAAACGGTAAAGTTATCGGCGGAAAAAGCCCTGACAGTGGTCACCCAGTTGAGCTTGTAAAAGAAGAATCATACTTTTTCCGTATGGGTAAATACGCGGATCGACTTCTAAAGTTCTATGAAGAAAACCCAGAGTTTATTCAGCCAGAATCACGTAAGAATGAAATGATTAATAACTTCATTAAGCCTGGACTTGAGGACTTAGCTGTCTCTCGTACAACATTCGACTGGGGAATTAAAGTTCCTGGAGATCCAAAACATGTTGTATATGTTTGGATTGATGCTTTGTCCAACTATATTACAGCATTAGGATATGGATCAGATAACGATTCACTTTATAAGAAATTTTGGCCTGCAAATGTACACTTAGTAGGGAAGGAAATCGTTCGCTTCCATACAATTTACTGGCCAATCATGCTGATGGCACTTGATTTGCCATTGCCTAAAAAAGTATTTGCTCATGGATGGATCTTAATGAAAGATGGTAAGATGTCCAAATCAAAAGGTAACGTAGTTAACCCAGTTACATTAATTGAAAGATATGGCCTTGATGCATTACGTTATTATCTACTTCGTGAAGTGCCGTTCGGATCTGACGGTGTATTCACTCCAGAGGGCTTTGTTGAAAGAGTGAACTTTGACTTGGCGAATGATTTAGGAAACCTGTTAAACAGAACGGTTGCAATGATTAACAAGTATTTTGACGGAGTTATTCCTGAATTTAAGAGTTCTGAAGGAAACTTTGAGAAATCACTAGTGGAAGCTCATCAGGAAACAAAAGCGTTGTACGAAAAACATATGGATAATATGGAGTTTTCTGTAGTTCTGACGAATTTATGGCAGTTAATCAGCAGAAACAATAAATATATAGATGAAACTCAACCATGGGTTTTGGCGAAGGAAGGAAAAACAGAAGAACTTGCAACAGTAATGGTTCATCTTGCTGAATCATTAAGACGAATTGCAATCCTTCTAAAGCCGTTCTTGACAAAAACTCCTGATAGAATATTCCAGCAGTTGAATGTAGCCGATGAACAGTTAAAAACATGGGCAAGCCTTGAACAATTTGGAGAAATACCTGCAGGAATAAAGGTGGAAAAAGGAGAACCAATCTTCCCAAGGCTTGATATTGCAGAGGAAGTGGAGTACATCAAAAAAGAAATGCAAGGACCAGCGGCTGAAGAGAAAAAAGAAACACAGCCAGAGAAGCAAGAAGTTCCTGAGTCGGAAGAAATTACAATAGATGATTTCATGAAAGTCGATTTAAGGGTGGCTCAAGTTCTGCAGGCGGAACCGGTAAAAAAAGCTGATAAACTGTTGAAGCTTCAGCTGGATCTTGGATACGAGCAAAGACAAGTCGTATCAGGCATTGCTCAGTATTATAAACCCGAGGAATTAGTAGGTAAAAGAGTAATTTGTGTTACAAATTTGAAGCCCGTGAAGCTAAGAGGAGAATTATCTCAGGGCATGATTCTTGCAGGCAGCCAGGATGGTGTTTTAGCGCTTGCTTCAGTTGCTGAATCGCTGCCATTAGGCTCAAAAGTTAAATAAAAACTGGATGAGAAACATAGAAATTGACCTACAAGGCAAATTTCTATGTTTTTCTTTCCAATTGAGGATATTTAGTAAGTAAGTAGGGGAATAAAAGATGAACATGACTAATTATGATAAAGAAAGGATTCACTATGTTATTTGACACACATACACATTTAAATGCAGAACAATTTGATGAGGATTTAGAAGAAGTAATTAGCAGGGCGATGGATGCTGGAATGGAAAAAATGGTCGTAGTCGGCTTTGATCGCCCAACTATTAAAAGGGCAATGGAGTTAGTCGAGCAATATGACTTTATTTATGCGAGTGTCGGCTGGCATCCGGTTGATGCTATTGACATGACAGATGAGGACTTAGAATGGATTGAATCATTGGCGAAACACCCAAAAGTAGTAGCTATTGGGGAAATGGGGTTAGACTACTACTGGGATAAGTCACCGAAAGAAATTCAAAAGGATGTTTTTAGAAAGCAAATTCATTTAGCAAAAAAAGTTAAACTGCCAATTATCATTCATAACAGAGAAGCAACTGCTGACATTGTTAAGATCCTCAAGGAAGAAGGAGCCTCAGAAGTTGGCGGAATAATGCACTGCTATGGAGGAAGTGTCGAGACAGCAAAGGAGTGTATCGACATGAACTTTTATATCTCGTTAGGTGGGACTGTTACTTTTAAGAACGCTAGAAAGCCGAAGGAAGCAGCAGCTGAGATTCCGTTGGACAAGTTGCTCATTGAGACAGATTGCCCTTACCTTGCACCGACACCGTATAGAGGCAAAAGAAATGAACCGAGCTATGTGAAGCTAGTAGCAGAAGAAATTGCAGCAATTAAGGGTATTAGTTATGAGGAGGTTGCTGCCAAAACAACAGAAAATGCAAAGAAATTATTCGGCATAAATTGATAAGAGATAGTGTCGAATAATTGCGAGGCTTGTCCTAATATTACTTTGTTCTAAGAAGTTCTACATTGCTTCCTTTTCTCATAGAATGTTCATGTCGAGATTTCTTTCTTTCTTTTCATGGAGTTTTTTTGCATAATAGGAGATACGTTCAAAGAGTGTAGAAGGGTTGACAGCAGACACGATACTCTATATAATCACTCCGAGAGAAAAGGAGGCGTTTTTCATCGTATTCCAAAACATGAAAAGCCTGTTTTCCAAGTCTATGAGCAGAAAGAAATGGCCCATTATTATTGCTAGCTTTATAGTTTTTATCAGTGGTTTAGGGTTTGTTGTTTATGAATCAACGAAAAAAACTGTGGTGCTGGCATTGGATGGAAAAGAGAAAGTCATCGAAACGCACTCATCCACTATTCAAGATATATTTGATGAACTTGATATTGCCATACACTCAGAAGATGAGGTTGTTCCCCCGTTAGACACAAGGGTGGCTGACGAGATGGAGGTTGTTTGGAAACAAGCAAAACAGGTTGAATTGAGCAAAGACGACGAGAAAAAAACGGTATGGACAACAGCAGAAACAGTTAAGGAGTTTCTCGAGGAACAAAAAATCTCTTTGAATGAACACGATAAGATCAATCAAAAGCAGAACAAGAATATAAAGAACAATATGGAGATTGTTGTACATACTGCATTTCCAGTTACACTAGTAGACGCAGGATCGAAGAAAGAACTATGGTCCACTTCGACTACGGTCGCTGACTTTTTAAAACAACAGGAGATATCACTTACGAAATTAGACCGAGTTGAGCCAGATCTAAAGGAAGTAGTGAACAAGAAGGACGCTGTAGAAATTACACGTATAGAAAAGGTCACCGATGTAGTGGAACAACCGATTAATTATGCTGTTGTTACCCAAAAGGATGATAGCCTTGAAAAGGGTACAGAAAAAGTAGTAAAAGAAGGTAAAAATGGTCTTATGTCAAAAACCTTCGAAGTTACTTTAGAAAACGGCAAAGAAGTTTCGAGAGAACTGCTTAGTGAAAAAGAAGTTAAGGAAAAACAGGACAAAGTAGTTGCAGTAGGCACGATTGAAGTTACCCAAATTGCTTCCCGCGGTGAAGATGCCAGCGAAGAAGGAACGGAACTTTACGTGAACTCAACAGCTTATACAGCCAGCTGTAATGGATGCTCAGGACACACTGCTACTGGAATTGATCTCAAGTCAAATCCGAATGCAAAAGTAATCGCAGTTGATCCAAGCGTTATTCCATTAGGAACAAAAGTATATGTTGAAGGCTACGGGTATGCAGTAGCAGGTGATACGGGCGGTGCTGTGAAAGGAAAAAAAATCGACGTCTTTTTCCCTACAAAGGCAGAAGCCTATCGATGGGGAAATAAACAGGTAAGAATCAAGATTTTAAAGTAACCTTTTTTACTTCTTACTAGCATGTGTAAGTTAGTGTCTGCAAAACCTAATACACATTGAACACTACTATTGGCAGATTTTTTCAGCAGAGGAGTTATTCCTCTGTTTTTTTCTTTTTTAAACGGATTTTGTTGAAAAGAAAAATTTGAGCTATAATAACCTTTAGAATTTCATTTAACTCTTTCTATAATATATAGACGTTTATTGTTACAAAAATGTTTCATTTTTTTTGCAAACTTAAAATTTTTTTTTGGAGGCTTCATGAAACTTAGAGAAATCATTGTAGTGGAAGGAAGAGATGACACTACTGCTGTCAAAAGGGCAGTTAATGCTGATACTATCGAAACAAATGGTTCTGCCATCAATAAGGAAACAATTGAGGCAATAAAACTGGCTAATGAAACAAGAGGTGTCATCATACTGACTGACCCAGACTTTCCTGGCCAAAAAATAAGAAATACAATAGAGAAGCAAATACCTAATTGTAAACATGCTTTCATATCAAAGGATAAAGCCTTGCATAAGCGTGGAAAGGGTGTTGGTGTCGAACATGCCTCTGTAGAGGTAATAAGAGAGGCACTAAAGGATGCTCACCACATGGAAGAAAGTATTGTGGAGCAAATTACTAAGGAAGACTTACTTGATGCGCAGCTGATTGGCGGCCCTGGTTCCAAGGAACGAAGAGAAAAGCTGGGCAAAATATTAAAAATAGGGTATACAAATGGCAAACAGCTTCATAAAAGGCTGATGATGTTTAACATCTCCAGGCAGGATTTTGCAGCAGCGATAAATGCTATTTGGCAGGAGGAAGAAGATGTATAAAGATATAGCAACACCTGTAAGAACAAGAGCCATATTAGAGAAGCACGGGTTTTCTTTTAAAAAGAGTCTTGGACAAAACTTTTTAATTGATACGAATATTCTGAGGAATATTGTAGATAATGCAGAGTTGACTGAGGCATCAGGCGCAATAGAAGTTGGGCCGGGAATTGGAGCTTTAACAGAACAGCTGGCAAAGCGGGCAAAAAAAGTAGTTGCATATGAGATTGACCAGCGGTTGCTGCCTATCTTGAGTGAGACCCTTGAGCCTTATCCGAATGCTAAGGTGATACATTCAGATGTACTAAAGGCAAATGTAAAGGAAATGATTGAGGAAGAATTTGCAGGCATTGATGATGTTATGCTTGTGGCTAACTTGCCTTATTACGTAACTACTCCAATTATCATGAAAATATTAGAAGAGAATTTGCCTCTTCGCGGTATTGTCGTTATGCTCCAAAAGGAAGTAGCTGACCGCATATCAGCGAAACCAAGTACAAAGGAATACGGTTCATTATCAATAGCAATTCAATATTACACAGTTCCAGAGGTTGTAATGATCGTTCCTAAGACGGTATTTGTGCCACAACCCAATGTGGATTCTGCTGTAATCAGGTTAACGATAAGGAAGAAGCCGTTGGTTGCAGTTAAGAGTGAGGAATTCTTCTTCCGGGTGACTAGAGCGAGCTTCGCGCAGAGAAGGAAAACGATTTTAAACAACTTAACAAGCCAGCTTGATAATGGCAAGGAGAAAAAGGAAATCATCTTAGCGGCTCTTCAAGCTGCTGGAATTGAGCCGTCCAGACGAGGTGAATCTCTTTCCATTGAAGAGTTTGCTGCTCTAAGCGATGCGCTGTATGAGTCTTTTTAAACAGAACACTGATTTGGTGAAGCTGGTCCTAATTTAGGACTGGCTTTTTAGTGTGGGTATGGGAGAACGATTAAATTGCTCCTCACATCTTTCTGGACTTTTGCATAGTTTAATGAGAGATAGATAAGACACATAGCCCAATCTTTAAGCAGGGCATACTGGAGTGACGACTAGTGAGCATAAACATCATGGATATCGTCGGCAGAAAATCCTATCATTGTGATTTAGCTTTTCGAATTATTGATATAAAGGAAGAAAATGGTCGCAAGCTTGCTGTTTTGTATGGAGAGGATTTCCGTCTTATTGCAGACGCTCCTTTTGATGACTTAATTTCTATCAATAAGCCGATGCAAAGAAAGATGGCCCAAGAGATTCAATTTTTAGAGGAACAGTCTTTAGCACTGTTTAGACAGGATGTAAACCTGCTGAAAAGAAAGCAGGAATATTCCTCAACAGATGCTTACAGTAAACCAATTAACTATTTTCAAATGCCTGGAAAGGTATTGCATTTAGACGGGGATCCTAACTACTTGAAGAAATGCCTTGATTTATATGAGAAAATAGGAATCCCTGTGACAGGTATTCATTCTAATGAGAAGGAAATGCCTGGGAAAATTGGGAAGCTCCTTGAGTACTATCGTCCGGATATACTTGTTATTACCGGTCATGATGCGTATTCAAAGTCCTTAGGAGACAAGAAAGACATAAGTGCTTATCGACATTCAAAGTATTTTGTGCAAACAGTCTTGGAGGCCCGAAAGAGGATTCCTCATTTGGATCAGCTAGTCATTTTTGCAGGAGCATGCCAATCTCACTTTGAATCCTTAATACATGCAGGGGCAAACTTTGCAAGTTCTCCATCTAGAGTAAATATTCATGCTCTAGATCCTGTATATATTGTTGCAAAAATCAGTTATACAACATTTATGGAAAGGGTTAATGTCTGGGATGTGCTGAGGAATACTCTTACAGGTGAAAAAGGATTGGGTGGCATTGAAACAAAGGGAGTACTACGCACAGGCATGCCGTTTAACACGAATACATCTGAATAGTTAAAGAAATTGCCGTTTACACAAAAGGATTATAATACAGACAAATGTCAATATGGCTCACAGGTTTTCTCAATTGGAGAGAACCTTTTTTTATTAAAAAGAGTTTTTAGATAAAAAAACTTTTAATACATAATTATCCCAAAATGGGTAAAAATAAAATTGTTGAAAAATAGAAGAAAAATAAGAATAAAAAATATTGACAACTTCTAAAAGAGACTGTTATAATTTATATTTTTGTTTGACTCTATTGTGTCAGTGTGATATACTTTACACAGTGAGGTGGACCGAAAATGGCAAAAACATTATCAGATATAAAAAAAGCTCTTGATTCGAATTTAGGGAAAAGATTGATGCTAAAGGCTAATGGCGGTCGTCGCAAAACGATTGAACGTTCAGGCGTGTTGGCTGAAACATATCCCTCTGTGTTTGTGGTAGAGTTAGATCAGGATGAAAATGCATTTGAACGGGTATCGTACAGTTATGCAGATGTTTTAACAGAAACGGTTCAAATTACTTTCTATGAAGATACATCAGGACAAGTTGCTCTAAGCTAATATAAATTGTAGAGACAAGCAGTTACCACTGGGTTACTGCTTTTTTCGTGGGGAAATTCTGTGAAAAATGGAAACATAAACAGCACATGAAAAAAAAGCAGGGTTACATACTATAACTACCGTGAATAATGAAAGGAGAGGTTTGAGTTGAGTAGACGAAGAGGAATTATGTCAGAGGGACTTAAAGAAGAAATTGCAAAAGAGCTAGGGTTTTATGATGTTGTCCAAAAAGATGGATGGGGCGGTATCCGAGCAAAGGATGCTGGCAACATGGTCAAGAGGGCAATAGAAATTGCTGAGCAAAGCCTTCTAAATAATCAAAAGTAAATTTTGATTCCTTTAAATTTAAATCCTGTTTACAAAAATTAACTATCAAGGATTTATTCACGGTAGTAGGTTTAACTCTGCCCCCTTTGCCTTTAAGGGAAGGGTGTAGGGTTAGGTCTTTTTTTGCACCTTTTTTCCGATGAGGAAAAAAGCTAAGATAACTATGGAAAAACATAAATGATTCTTAGTATTTTGCTTTAAATGACATATTTTATGGTAAAATCACTATAGCCATAAAATGCTGTGAAATTTTCTAAAAAACATAAAGCAATCAATAGTTTGCTTCTTTGTTTTTTGTTTCATACATAGAAGAATTGGGTTATTATTTCAGTCATTCTTTTTAGTTCCAATTGTGTGGTACAATAGGACGAAAAAGCGGACTTATGAAAATGTTAAGTAGGTGGAAATATTGAAGCTTTTGGTGAAGGCACCAGCTAAAATCAACTTATCGTTGGATGTATTGAATAAGAGGACGGATGGCTATCATGAAGTTGAAATGATCATGACAACCATTGACCTTGCTGACAGAATCGAACTTATTCTAGAAGAGAAGGATTCCATTAAAATAAATTCACTTAATCGATTTGTACCCGATGATCAAAGGAATCTTGCTTATCAAGCAGCAAATCTATTAAAGAAAAAGTTTGATGTCAAAAAGGGAGTTACAATTAAAATTGAGAAAAACATCCCAGTAGCTGCAGGACTTGCAGGGGGAAGCAGCGATGCAGCAGCAGTATTAAGGGGACTAAATAAGCTTTGGAATCTTCAGTTGTCCCTCGACGAGCTTGCTGAGATTGGAGCTGAAATTGGCTCTGATGTAAGCTTTTGTGTATATGGGGGTACGGCTCTGGCAACCGGAAGAGGGGAAATCATTAAGCAAATTCCTGCTCCGCCCATTTGCTGGGTAGTGTTGGCCAAGCCCTTTATTGGTGTTTCTACAGCTGATATCTATAAAAAATTAAATGTCTCCCAAATAAATCATCCTGATACAAAACGTATGATTGAGTGCATTCGCACAGGAAATTATGAAGAGATGTGCAATAATGTCGGAAATGTTTTGGAAGATGTGACATTAAATTTATATCCAGAAGTTGCCCAAATTAAGGATCAGATGAAAAAGTTCGGTGCAGATGCAGTATTAATGAGTGGCAGCGGTCCGACAGTCTTTGGTTTAATCCAGCACGATTCAAGAATGAACCGTGTATATAATGGATTAAGAGGCTTTTGTGACCAAGTCTTTGCTGTCCGCATGATGGGGAATCGTCATACCCTTGATTAAATCCGTATAATACTGTAGTATTAGAGGTAAAATATTCGGATTTTGGAGGTTCGCCTTATGAAATTTCGTCGTAGTGAACGTTTAATAGACATGACGAATTATTTATTAGAGCATCCAAGGCAATTAGTATCCTTATCCTACTTTTCCGAGAGATATGGTTCCGCTAAATCCTCAATCAGTGAAGATCTAGCGATAATAAAAGAAACCTTTGAGGAAAGAGGGATAGGAATCCTTCAAACGTTGCCCGGTGCTGCAGGTGGTGTGAAATACCACGCAAAAGTTAATAAAGAGGAAGCAAAAGCATTCATAGAAGAGCTTTGCCAATTTATAATGAAACCTGACAGGCTTCTACCCGGCGGTTATCTGTATATGACTGATATTTTAGGGGATACAGCTCTTGTTCAAAGGGTAGGGAAAATATTCGCGTCTGCTTTTGCTGAAACAAATATTGATGTTGTCATGACAGTGGCAACAAAAGGTATCCCGCTTGCCTATGCTGTTGCTTCTTTCCTTAACGTGCCAGTTGTTATGGTTAGAAGGGATAGTAAAGTAACGGAAGGTTCAACTGTGAGCATTAATTATGTGTCCGGCTCATCAAAGCGTATTCAGACGATGGTTCTTTCAAAGCGCAGCTTAGAACAAGGTTCCAATGTACTTATTGTCGATGATTTCATGAAGGCAGGAGGCACTGTTAATGGCATGATCAGCCTATTGGATGAGTTCAATGCTAATGTTGCTGGTATTGCCGTCTTGGTTGAGGCAGAAGAAGCGGAGGAAAGGCTTGTCGATGATTATTTATCATTGGTGAAACTTTCGGGCGTGGATGTTAAGGAAAAGAAAATATCTGTTGAAGTTGGAAATTATTTCGATAAGAACCAATAGGGGGATAATGAAAATGAAAATTGTACAAACAAGTGGTGCTCCAGCAGCAATTGGTCCATATTCTCAAGGTATCATTGTCAACAACATGTTTTACAGCTCCGGCCAAATTCCTTTGACTGCGGAAGGTGAATTAGTAAAGGGTGACGTACAGGAACAAACACACCAAGTATTTAAAAATCTTGCAGCTGTGCTAAAAGAAGCAAATGCTTCTTTCGAAACTGTCGTGAAAGCTACTGTTTTTATTAAAAATATGGATGATTTTGCTGCAATTAATGAAGTGTATGGAGAGTATTTCAATGTACATAAGCCAGCACGCTCATGTGTAGAAGTAGCAAGATTGCCTAAAGATGTACTAGTTGAAATTGAGGTAATTGCACTTAGTAAATAACTTTAGGTAGGAATATGTTAGTTTTTGTAACTTAAGATAGCGTTTTTTAGCAATTTATCTTAAATATTCTAAAAAATTTTGCTTATTAAGAAGGAGTTACGAAAATTCTGTTGAATTACTTAACTAGATTCTATCTTCTAGTAAAGGTGGTGAACAGAATGGAAGTAACTGACGTAAGACTACGCCGAGTCAATACGGATGGACGAATGAGAGCTATTGCCTCTATTACACTTGATAATGAGTTTGTTGTTCACGATATTAGGGTAATTGATGGAAATAACGGATTATTTGTAGCAATGCCAAGCAAAAGGACACCAGATGGTGAATTTAGGGATATTGCTCATCCGATTAACTCTGGTACAAGAGGTAAAATCCAGGAAGCTGTTTTAACAGAATACCACCGTTTAGGTGAATTAGAAGTTGAATTTGAAGAAGCTGGTGCTTCCTAAAGAATAATGAGCAGCTAGAGCCTACTTCCGAAGAGTAAGGCTCTTTTTTTTGTACACTCAAAGTTATACGTTAAGCAGATTATATATAGATATAATAAGATTTTGCTTCATGTAAAATAACACAGAGAAAAAAGGTAAGCGTATTCTTTAAATTTAATTAGAAATGTAAATAAAAAAATCGAGTATACGAAACCCTTATACGCCTTATTATCTGCACTGATTTTCATATATTTGGATACAATCATTCCTTGAAATCAGGCTGTAATTAGGATATATTTTTAATGGATAAAAAGGTTAAATTGGAGGCCCGTTAATGATAAATCGATATGCAGTGATTTTGGCCGCAGGACAAGGAACAAGAATGAAGTCTAAGCTGTATAAAGTACTTCATCCAGTTTGCGGCAAGCCGATGGTGCAGCATGTTGTCGATCAAGTATCAAAGCTTCAAATGGAGCGTATTGTAACTGTTATAGGCCACGGTTCGGATTTAGTAAAGGCTCAGCTTGGAGATACAATCAGTTATGCTTATCAGGCTGAACAGTTAGGGACTGCACATGCAGTTATGCAAGCTAAGGAGTTTCTTCAAGATAAAGAGGGAGTCACAGTCGTTGTTTGCGGCGATACACCGCTTATTACTTCGGAGACGTTAGAAGCTCTATGCAGTTATCATCTGGAAGCCTCTGCTAAAGCAACGGTATTGACTGCAGTTGCAGACGATCCAACCGGCTATGGACGAATTGTACGGAACAATATTGGTGAAGTTGAAAAGATAGTTGAACATAAAGATGCTTCTGATGACGAAAAGAAAATTGTCGAAATTAATACTGGTACGTACTGTTTTGATAATGCAGCTTTATTTGAGGCATTGAATAATGTCACAAATGAAAATGCACAAGGAGAATACTATTTGCCTGATGTCATTGAAATTTTCAAAAAACAAGGCGAAATAGTTTCTGCATTTAAAACAGAGGACTTTAATGAGACGATTGGCGTAAATGACCGAATTGCATTAGCTGAAGCTGAAAGGCTCCTAAAAAAACGTGTCAATGAAGGGCATATGCGTAATGGTGTCACGATTGTTGACCCATCCAATACTTATATCGGTACAGATGTTATAATCGGAAATGATACAGTCATTCTGCCGGGTACCATAATCTCAGGGCAAACAGTAATTGCTTCCGATTGTGTTATCGGTCCAAATTCGGAAATAAGCAACTGTGTAGTTGGAGAAAATACTGAAATAAGGCAATCTGCTGCTTTTGACAGTAAAATTGGTTCAAATGTAAATATTGGACCTTTCGCCCATATCCGTCCTGCCTCTGCTATTGGCGATGACGTGAAGATAGGTAATTTTGTTGAAATCAAAAAAGCAGAATTTGGAGCCAGAAGCAAAGCGTCTCATTTAAGCTATATTGGTGATGCGAAAGTTGGCAGTGATGTTAATATTGGCTGTGGAACGATAACAGTCAATTATGACGGTGAGAATAAGTTTTTGACAACCATAGAAGATGGGGCATTCATTGGCTGTAATTCCAATTTGATAGCGCCGGTGAAAGTAGGCAAAGGAGCTTACGTTGCAGCTGGTTCGACTATCACCGATGATGTTCCAGCGGAAGCGTTATCCATTGCACGGGCCCGACAAGTTAATAAAGAAGAGTACGTGAAGAAATCCAAGTAAGATTAAAGAAGTAAAAAGTGGAATAAGAGGTAAATAATCACTTCTTATTCCTTGCTGAAATTAGGACAAGCTATTAATTAGGAAAAAAGCCAGTGGAGGTTCATCATGCTAGTTAAAAATACAGATCCAAACTTAAAGGTATTTACCTTGAATTCAAATCCGGCGTTGGCAGCGGAAATTGCCAAATCAATCGGCGTAGAACTTGGTAAATGCTCTGTAACACGTTTCAGTGATGGAGAAATTCAAATCAACATTGAAGAGAGCATCCGTGGCTGTGATGTTTATATTATTCAGTCAACAAGTTCTCCTGTAAATGAGCATATCATGGAGCTTCTTATCATGATTGATGCCTTAAAACGCGCTTCTGCTAAGACAATAAACTTGGTAATACCTTACTATGGTTATGCACGACAAGATCGTAAAGCTCGTGCTCGTGAACCAATTACAGCTAAGTTGGTGGCTAACCTGCTGGAAACTGCAGGAGCTACACGTGTTATAACGTTAGACTTGCATGCACCGCAAATTCAAGGATTTTTCGACATTCCTATTGATCATTTGATGGGTGTTCCAATTTTAGGCGAATATTTCAGCAAAAGGGAATTCGACGGCGATATTGTTATCGTATCACCAGACCACGGCGGCGTGACGAGAGCTCGTAAGCTTGCTGAGCGTCTTAAAGCGCCAATTGCTATCATTGATAAACGACGTCCAAAACCAAATGTAGCTGAGGTAATGAATATTGTCGGAAATATTGAGGGCAAAATCGCTATCCTTATTGATGACATTATTGATACTGCTGGTACAATTACTCTTGGTGCTAACGCTCTTGCAGAAAATGGAGCGAAGGAAGTGTACGCTTGCTGTACACACCCTGTTCTGTCGGGTCCTGCAATGGAAAGAATAAAAAATTCAAAAATAAAAGAACTTGTAGTTACAAATTCTATTGAGCTCCCAGAAGAAAAGCTTACAGATAATGTTATTCAGCTTTCTGTAGCAGATCTGCTTGGAGAAGCGATAATCAGAGTTCATTCTGACCAATCTGTAAGTTATCTATTCGACTAAGATTATGTCGCTCTCTGTTTAGGGGAGCGACTTATTTCTATTGGGATCATGGTCTCCTCCATTCTTCACTTTTAGTAAAAATCACCTAGTTACTAACTATTATGTTTAAAATAGCTTGTTTTAGGGAATTTTTTATATATAGTGATTTGAAAATAATGGAGGCGAATTTTTAATGAGTACTACATTACAAGCAAAAAAACGTACGGTTTCTAAGCATTCAGTATTATCGGATTTAAGAGGTAACGGAGATATACCAGGAGTTGTTTACGGTTCTAAAGTGGACAGTACATCTATTTCATTGAATGAAGCTAACTTCTTAAAAGTATTAAAGGATGTTGGACGTAATGGGGTTATTTCCTTGGATGTTGATGGAGACAAGCACAATGTTGTGCTTAACGAATATCATTCCGATCCGATTAAAAGAAAGATTTTGCATGTAGACTTTTTGGCAGTTGATTTATCAAAAGAAATAAATGCAACAGTCAGAATCAACCTTACTGGCGAATCAAGCGGTGTAAAAGACGGCGGTGTCTTACAGCAGGCGCTGCATGAAGTTGAAGTGACTTCAAAGCCTAATGATATTCCTACTGCTATTGATATTGACATCAGCAGCTTGCAGGTTGGCGAAACGCTCTCTATCTCTGATATTAAGGGATATGATAAGCTCGAGATCAATCATGAGGCAGATGAAACAATTGCATCCATACTCCCTCCAAGACAAGAGGAAGAGATCAGCACTGGTGAACAGCAGGACGGTGGTATTCCAGCTAATGTGGAAGGCCGAGAAACCACTGTTGAAGAGACAGATTGAGCTTAGGCAATATGAACCTATTGCATATTTTAAATGATTAATTGCTTAGAAAAGGAAGGTATGCCGTAATTGTATGTAGAATATCAAATAGAAAGGCAGGTTTTGCTTTTCCCTATTTGATATGCATACATGCTGTGGTAATCAATAATGGAGGCTTGGCCGATTGAGAAGTTATTGGCAAGCCTTCTTTTTCTGTATATAAACAAGGATAAAAGGGTGAATTTCATGAAGTTGGTAGTAGGCTTGGGCAACCCAGGAAAGCAATATGAAAAAACAAGGCATAATATTGGATTTGAAGTTATAGATTATATATCTAAAGAGTATGGAATTCCTTTGGATAAATCTAAGTTCAAGGGTCAATACGGCATCGGAATGATTAACGGAGAAAAGGTAGTTCTGTTAAAGCCGCTGACGTATATGAACCTGTCTGGGGAATCCATTCGCCCAATCATGGATTATTATGATATTCAAACAGAGGATATCGTTATTATATATGATGATTTAGATTTGCCTGTTGGTAAAATAAGATTAAGGCAAAAAGGGAGCTCTGGCGGACATAACGGTATTAAATCGACGATAGCCCATACAGGCACAGAGAAATTTAATCGTATTCGTGTTGGGATCGACAGACCTCAGAATGGGATGAAAGTGACAGATTACGTTTTAGGGACATTCACGAAAGAAGAGCAAGAGGCTTTAGAAATAATCGTGAAGAAAAGTTCTGATGCTTGTGCGCAGTGGATGAAAGAACCATTTTTACAAGTGATGAATATATATAATATCCAGTAAGTTAATCCAGAAACATTTGCTTTAAGTTTCTTAAGTATAACCTCCCTCCGAAAGGTAAATACTAGCATTAGTATAAAGCTTTAAGGAGGCTTGCTTTGTGGCTATAAATTATAATTGCCGTCATTGTGGAGTGAAGTTAGGTAGTATTGAAGCTAAGTCTGTTGAAACTGCCCGTTTGGGTTTTAATATGTTGACAGAACAAGAAAGAGCAGAGATGATAAATTACAGTGAAACAGGCGATATTCATATTAAGTCCATTTGTGAGGATTGCCAAGAATCAATTGCTAAAAACCCGGGATATTATGAAACAGATTATTTGATTCATTAATGCTGTGAAAGTTTTTCATGGTGAAAGAAGCTTTGGAGCGATTCCAAAGCGTTTTTCCGTTTGTTTGTTTACAAAATTTTGAAGACTTAATGTAATATAATAATAATGATAATAAACTTATAAATAGATAAACAGGCTTTAGTAAGCAGATAAAATGGACTAATGGGTATATATTGTCCGAAAAAACAACTTTGTTTTTTCATTTTTTAAGTAGGGAGGGAATCTTCTATTGTTAGGCCTAAAAAAAATATTCAATCAACAGGAAGACGTAAGTAATGTCATATCTGGTGTTGGAGCAGGGTTAAAGGAACAAATAGTTTCTGGGTTGTCTAACTCTGCAAGAACGCTATTTATGGCGTCTATATATGAACAGACAAATAAACCAGTGGTTGTAGTAGCGCCAAATCTGCTTCAAGCACAAAAGCTTTATGACGACATAACAAATGTAGTGGATGAGAAGGAAGTATTCTTGTACCCTGCCAATGAACTAATAGCTGCAGAAATTAGCATTTCCAGTCCAGAGTTAAAAGCACAGCGAATTGAAGTGCTGAACCACTGGACAAATGATAAGACGGCTACAGGGATACTGATTGTTCCCGTAGCGGGCTTGCGTAAAATGCTTGCACCTAAAAGCCTCTGGAAAGAACAGCAGATCGAACTTGAGGTCGGAAAGGAAATAAATCTTGAAGAGCTCATCCAGCGTTTGGTGACGATAGGCTATGTGCGTACAGATATGGTTTCCGCACCTGGTGACTTCAGTTTAAGAGGGGGCATTTTGGATATTTATCCTTTAACAGAAGAAAACCCCCTTCGTATTGAATTGTTTGATACAGAAATTGATTCAATCAGAACATTTTCACTAGAAGACCAGCGCTCAAAAGATAAGTTAACTTCCATTACAATTGGGCCGGCAACAGAGGTAATAGTTGATACGGATGAGCTGGAAGCTTTTGCAACTAAGATAGAATCAGGCTTGGCAAAAAGCTTGAAAAAGATTAAAGACGAAAAGACGAAGACATTGCTTGCCCAGAATATAGGACTGGAGATCGAGCAGCTGAAAAATGGTCAAAAACCAGAGCAGCTTTATAAATATTTATCTCTTCTATATCCTGAGCATACAAGTTTAATAGATTATTTACCTAAGAATGGACTGCTATTTATTGATGAAATTAGTAGAGTCCAAGAAATGAACGATACACTAGAAAGGGAAGAAGCGGATTGGTACACTAGCCTGCTAAATGAGGGAGAAATCATTCATGACATGAAGCTTTCGCAAAATGTGCAAGATTTGCTTCATAAGGCTGTGCAGCCAATTGTCTACATGTCCCTGTTCCTTCGACATGTTCCTAATACGAATCCGCAGAATATCATTAATGTCACTTGCAAACAAATGCAAAGTTTCCACGGACAAATGAATGTTCTTAAATCAGAAATGGATCGTTGGAAGAAGAATCAGTACTCTGTCCTTGTCTTAGCTAACAATCAGGAAAGGTTAGAGAAGCTGGAGCAAGTACTTCAAGATTATGATATTCAGGCAGAAATTCAAAAAGACAAGGACAGAATAGCAAAAGGTAAGATTCAACTTATGGAGGGAAGCCTTCAGTCAGGATTCGAGTTGCCTTTATTGAAGCTCGCTGTGATCACTGAAGAAGAGCTGTTTAAGACTAAAGTGAAGAAATCGTCTGCGCGGAGGCAAAAGCTTTCGAATGCAGAAAGAATAAAGAGCTACTCTGAGTTGAAAATCGGCGATTATGTTGTTCACGTAAATCATGGGATTGGTAAATATTTAGGTATTGAAACACTGCAAATTAACGGTATTCATAAAGATTATCTACATTTGCGCTACCAGGGCAGTGACAAGTTATATGTTCCTGTCGACCAAATAGATTTAGTCCAAAAGTATGTAGGTTCAGAGAGCAAGGAGCCTAAAATATATAAATTGGGCGGGAACGACTGGAAAAAGGTTAAGAAGAAGGTGGAATCTTCTGTTCAGGATATTGCTGATGATCTTATTAAGCTATATGCTGAGAGGGAAGCAGCAGTCGGCTACGGTTTCTCTCCAGATGGAGAAATGCAGCGGGAGTTTGAATCATCCTTTGCATACCAAGAGACAGATGATCAGTTGCGCTCTATTCATGAAATTAAAAAAGATATGGAAAGAGAACGGCCGATGGATAGGCTGTTATGCGGTGACGTCGGCTACGGGAAAACAGAAGTTGCCATTCGCGCTGCCTTCAAAGCAATTGCAGATGGGAAGCAAGTCGCTTTTCTTGTGCCCACTACTATCTTGGCGCAGCAGCACTATGAAACATTGCGAGAAAGGTTTCAGGATTATCCAATTGAAATAGGCTTGCTAAGCAGATTTAGGACAAGAAAGCAGCAGACAGACACTATTAAAGGTTTAAAAGCAGGCACATTTGATATCGTTGTCGGAACACACCGTATTCTTTCAAAGGATATTACTTATCGTGATTTAGGTTTGCTAATCATTGATGAAGAACAACGTTTTGGTGTCACGCATAAGGAAAAAATTAAACAACTAAAAACTAATGTAGACGTTTTAACATTAACAGCGACTCCTATTCCAAGAACGCTGCATATGTCGATGCTGGGTGTGCGTGACCTTTCAGTTATTGAGACACCGCCAGAGAACCGTTTCCCAATTCAGACATACGTAATGGAATACAACGGAGGGCTAGTGCGTGAAGCGATCGAGAGGGAATTGGCGAGAAACGGTCAAATTTACTTCCTGTATAACCGGGTTGAAGATATTGAACGTAAAGCAGAGGAAATTTCCATGCTCGTCCCAGATGCAAGGGTGACATATGCACATGGGCAAATGACCGAAAATGAACTAGAATCGGTTATGCTCAGCTTCCTAGAGGGAGAGTTTGATGTTTTAGTCAGCACAACCATTATTGAGACAGGTGTGGATATTCCGAATGTAAATACATTAATAGTTCAGGATGCAGATCGCATGGGACTTTCCCAGTTGTACCAGCTGCGTGGACGTGTTGGACGTTCAAACAGGGTTGCTTATGCTTACTTTACGTATCGCAAGGACAAAGTTCTTACGGAAGTAGCTGAAAAAAGGTTGCAGGCAATTAAAGAATTCACTGAGCTCGGTTCAGGTTTCAAAATTGCCATGAGAGACTTAACGATAAGGGGAGCAGGCAATCTACTTGGAGCACAGCAGCATGGATTTATCGATTCAGTCGGATTTGACTTATATTCTCAAATGCTGAAAGAGGCTATTGAAGAAAGAAAAGGTACATTTGACGAACAGCAGAAACAGACAATTGATTTGGATCTTGATATTGATGCATATATTCCAGACTTCTATATTAATGATGGTCAGCAGAAGATTGAAATGTATAAGAGGTTCAGAGGGGTTTCGTCCTTCGATGAACTTTCAGAGCTTCAGGACGAAATGGTCGACAGATTCGGAGATTATCCATCTGAGGTCGCTTACTTGTTTAAATTGACAGAAATGAAACTGTATGGAAAAGCTGCTGGGGTTGAACTTATTAAACAATCGAAGGAAGAGGTACTTATTCTATTGTCTGAAAAAGGCAGCAGCTTGATGGATGGGCAGAAAATTTTTGAGAAGAGTTCCAAATTTGGCCGAATGATTGGTTTAGGAATGGATGGGAAAAAATTAAAAATTGTCCTCCATGTAAAAGGAATTGAAACAGATAAGTGGCTAAATGCATGTTATGAAATGGTAGAAGCATTGAGTACATTTAAGAGAGAGCCACAAGAAGCAAGCTGATAGTTACGTAAATGAAACTGTTTGGAGAAGGCATATTGCCTGCTGCCAAACAGTTTTTTTGTTCTGTTTGCTTGTGCGCAGGTTTAACTGATTTGGACAGGGGTAAAGAAAACCAGAGATATATACTAAAGGCAAGATTAGATGGATTCCGTTATTTGCCAAAGTAATGCCAATGATTGGACTTGGAAAAAATGCCTTTTGCTCCAACAGTAAATTTTGCAGAAAATGTCCTGTGTTACCTAAGATGGTAATATTCACATCGAAGAGAAAATTTTACGTAAGTAAATGCATAGAACTTTCCATATGAAAGATACTAAGTTTAAATATGGTAGCATTTCATATTACTACAGAAGAAATACTTACCAATATTAAAAAATCATCTGATGAAAGTGAGGCAACATGAAATGAAAGCAACTGGTATTGTGCGTCGAATCGATGATTTGGGTCGTGTAGTTATCCCAAAAGAAATCAGAAGAACTTTACGTATCCGTGAAGGAGATCCACTGGAAATATTCGTAGATCGCGATGGAGAAGTAATCTTGAAGAAGTATTCGCCTATAAGCGAGTTAAGTGATTTCGCTAAAGAGTATGCAGAAGCTCTTTATGATAGCTTAGGAAGTTCTGTATTAATATGTGACAGGGATACTTATATCGCAGTAGCCGGTGGATCGAAGAAGGAATATTTAAACAAGAGCATTAGTGAAGTCATTGAAAAGGCAATGGAAGACAGAGGATCAGTGCTTGTTACGCAACAAGAGCAAATTGCGCTCGTTGATAACAATACAGAAACTGTTACTGCCTATACAATTGGGCCGATCATTGCAAATGGTGATCCTATTGGTGCAGTTATCATTTTTTCTAAAGAAACGTCTCTTGGTGAGGTAGAAAAGAAAGCAGTTGAAACTGCTGCTGGCTTTTTAGCTAGACAAATGGAATCCTAATCTTTAATAACATTTAAGGACAGCTATATTGGCTGTCTTTTTTGTTTTTCTAAAAAGAATTTGAGTGTTTGTTATATGAAGAGTATAACAAATTTGTTATAATGAATATATAACAGTTATAGGAGAATAAAAAATGTACATTAAATTAGACCCTCAATCAGACTTCCCTATCTATTCACAATTAATACATCAATTAATGGAAGGAATTCTAAAAGGGGAATTAAAGGAGGGAGACATGCTTCCTTCTGTAAGGTCCTTGGCGGCTGACTTAGGTATTAATATGCATACAGTTAATAAAAGTTATCATGAGCTCGAGAAAAGAGGAGTCATTCAGATCATCCCAAAGTCAGGAGCAATAGTAAGAATACAACATGCTGATCATGATTCGGAACATTATGCTCGGCTTGCCAGAGAAATGAAACCGATCTTGCTTGAGGCAATGACATTAGGAATGGGAAAGGCAGAGATAAACAGTCTTGTCGAAATGCTGATAAATAGGTTTAAGGGGGAGTAAACATGGAACAAGTAATATTCATAGTCTTAATGATTTTTCAAACAGTGATGCAGATTCTTATCCCTGTTGTCATGAGAAAGACACATGTATTTGGTGTGTATGTACCAGAAGAATATAAAGATGTAAGTTCAGTCCGGTTTTATAAAAAACTTTATATTATCAGTTATTCAGCAGTGTCCTTTGCTTTTATTGCTGGTTATGTAGTATGGATGAGTAAATTGAATTCCAGTATGATCGCAGCCTTAGGTATGGTACTCCTATTATCCACGATGATTTGGGGGCTAATCTTATATTTTTACTGCCATGGAAAGATGTTGGAACTAAAGAGGCGTGCAGGGTGGTCTTCCGCATTAAAGGAAATTAATATTACAGACTTGAGCGCCAGAAAGCTGGACGAAATGCTGCCATGGTATATAGTAGCTATGCCAATTCTCTTAACGTTAGGGTTAAGTGTGCTCACCCTTACTCACTATACGCACATCCCAAACATTATCCCAACTCACTGGGGAGCAAACGGCCAGCCAGACAGTTTCACTGAGAAAAGTTATGTTTCAGTCCTCACCCTTCTGCTGGTCTTAATGGTAATGCAGGCCATGTTTGTTGCCATTCACGAATTTACTAGAAAATCAGGAATTAAGATAAGCGCTACGAACAAATCTGGATCTAAGACAAGGCAGCTGCTCATGAGAAAATACAACAGCTGGTTTTTAACAATTATAACTTTAGTAATTACGATATTGTTATCCTTCCTGCAATTATCCATTATTTATCCCGGCATATTTGACGAGACTCTTATGCTGCTTTTCCCCTTAGTATTTCTTGCAGTTGTATTAATCGGGACTCTTGTTTATGCAGTGAAAGTAGGGAAGTTGAATATGCAGCTTGAGGCTGTGACTAATGATGACGCTACGAAGGAGGTTTCTGATTTTGACGCAGACTATCATTGGAAGGCTGGGCTCTTCTATTTTAATAAAAATGATCCATCTTTGTTTGTGGAGAAAAGGTTCGGGATAGGCTGGACCATCAACTTTGCACGACCGTTAGGATATGTTCTAATTATCGGACCTTTAGTTCTTATTATACTCGTGACATCTTTTCTATAACGTATAAAAGGAAAATGCCTTTGTGTTATCCTTATTTTGGGATTTATTACATGGTGCGCAAAGGCAACTAGGGTGAAATTATGCTATAATACAAGCGAAACAGAAGATGGAAGGGGCCTTGCTTGTGCCTAAACAATCAAATAATTGGTTCACAGGTGCTATTATATTGACAGTAGGAGCGCTTGTCGTAAAGATATTAAGCGCTGTATACAGAATCCCCTTTCAAAATATAGTAGGAGATACTGGTTTTTATATATATCAACAGGTTTACCCTATCTATGGTGTGGCAATAGCTTTAAGTACATATGGATTTCCTGTTGTTATTTCCAAGTTATACACGGAAATGAAATCAAAAGATGATTTAATTGGGATGGAAGGACTTATTCGTTCCTCCTTTTTGCTTTTATATTCAATAGGAATAGGCTCTTTCTTGTTTTTATTCTGTGGTGCTGAATATTTGTCAGCTGCAATGGGTGATAAAGAGTTAGCTATTCTAATAAGAGTCATATCTTTTGCCTTTTTATTTACACCTTTTGTTGCTATCTCAAGGGGAATCCTCCAGGGAGAAGGAAACATGGTTCCAACTGCCGTTTCTCAAGTTGCCGAACAGATGATGAGGGTAGGTACCATTCTGTTTTGTTCAGTCTATTTCATCAACAAAGGCTATTCCTTATATACAGTTGGAGCAGGAGCAATGCTTGGCTCTGTGACAGGAGGCTTACTCTCTTTTTTAGTGTTGTTTTACTTTTATAAAAAGCATCACTCTCTACGTGACGCCTCGTCAGTTCGCAAGATTCGGAACAACAATAATAAAAAAATTATTAAAAAAATCATATATGAAGGAATCACTATTTCTGTAAGCAGCATGCTGCTTATCTTATTGCAGCTAGCCGATTCTTTGACCATTTATACTCAACTAATCTCTGTTGGAATTCGAGGAGAAGAGGCAAAGGTACTAAAGGGGATTTATGACAGAGGTCAGCCTTTAATACAGCTTGGTACGGTTATTTCTACCTCAATGGCTTTAACGTTGGTGCCATTTATCACAGGAGAAAGATTGAAAAAAGAAAAGAGACTTTTAGCGGAAAAAGTCAGGTTTTCGTTAGTGGTCAGCCTTTTCTTTGGAGTTGGTGCCTCAATTGGGCTAATAAGCATGATTAATGAAGTGAACAGCATGCTTTTTCAAAATGAAGAAGGGTCCCAAGTGCTGGCGATCTTATGTTTTGTTATTCTGCTTAATGCAATGATTGTTACATGTACTGCTGTTCTTCAAGGGTTAGGTTCTACGCTTTACCCGGCTGTCGTTGTGGTGATTGGATTCGTCATTAAATATGCGTTAAATGGTCCATTCGTTTCAGCCTTTGGAACCAGTGGAGCTGCATATGCGACTAACTTGACACTGATTATAATACTAGTATTAATGGCTGTTAAACTATATATGCTATTGAGAGTACCGCTTTTAGGTAGAAAGCATGTAATGATAATCATGTTTGCAGCTGTTTGCATGTACTTGTCTGTTGAAGGGTATATCCATCTCGCGGATTTATTTATCCAAAAGGAGGGCAGCCGTTTGTTGTCCGCATTCCAATCTCTGACTGGAGTAGTGCTTGGAGGATTGATCTATGTCTTCCTTGTACTTAGAGGTAATGTGTTTAAAGAGCAGGATTTGCTTGTATTGCCGTTCGGAAGTAAGCTAAGCTGGTTTTTACCTAAGAAAGGAAGGTAATGGAATGAAAAATATTAAAGTAATAGGATTAGGTGCAGGTGATATCGATCAGCTTCCGCTTGGTGTCTATCGAAGCCTAATGAATAATAAGCAAAAGATTTATGTGCGTACGAAGGATCATCCTGTTCTAACCGTACTGGAAGAAGAAGGCGGAGAATTTATCTATATGGATTACATATATGAAAAGCATGACCAATTTGATGCTGTCTATAATGAAATTGTAGAGGTCCTGATGAAAGAAGCTGAAAAGGAAGCAATTGTATATGCGGTACCAGGTCATCCTCTCGTAGCGGAAAAAACGGTGCAGCTCCTTATTGAAAAAAGTGAACAAGGAGAGATTAACCTGCATATTGGCGGGGGTCAAAGCTTTTTAGATAATATCTTTCAAGCATTGAAGATTGACCCTATCGATGGCTTTCAGCTGTTAGATGGAACCGATTTGCATAAAGATGAACTGCAGTTCACACAGCATCTTATCATTGGTCAAGTGTATGACGCTTTTTCAGCATCAGAAGTTAAGCTCACCTTAATGGATAAACTTCCGTATGATTATCCCGTGACCATTGTTACTGCTGCTGGTAGTGCGCAGGAACGGATCAGGACGATAGAGCTCCATAAATTGGACAGAGAGGTCGAGTTAAACAACTTAACTTCTCTGTATATTCCACCAGTGCAAGATGAACGAATGCTTTATAAGCAGTTCGCAAAGCTGAAGCAAATAATTGCAATTTTAAGAGGTCCTGAGGGGTGTCCGTGGGATAAAGAACAGACTCATGAGTCGCTTAGAAAGCACTTAATTGAAGAATCCTTTGAACTTGTTGAGGCAATTAATGAAGGAGATATAGATAATATAATAGAAGAGCTTGGAGATGTATTACTACAGGTAATGCTTCACAGCCAAATTGGCGAGGATGAAGGTTACTTCTCCATTGATGATGTGGTGGAAGGGATATCAGAAAAAATGGTACGCCGACATCCTCATGTTTTTGGAAATGAAAAAGCAGAAACAGTGGAGGATGTATTGGATACGTGGCAACAAGCAAAGAACACAGAAAAGCCAGAAAAGCAGGCGTCCTTACTTGATGGGGTTTTGAGCAGCACACCTAATCTTTCTAGAGCTTATGATCTTCAAAAGAAAGCAGCAAAAGCTGGTTTTGACTGGCCGGAAGTATCAGAAGCTTGGGATAAAGTAAAAGAAGAAATAAAAGAGTTCAGGGAAGAAGTAGAGAACGGAGCAAGTAAAGAAGATATGGAAAAAGAGTTTGGGGACATTCTGTTCTCATTTGTAAATGTGGCGAGATTTTACAAGATAGATCCTGAATTAGCTGTCTACCGCACAAATCAAAAGTTCATAAGCCGATTTCATTATATTGAAGCAAAAGTGAACGAAATGGGAAAGCAAGTGAAAGAATTACCGCTAGTAACTTTAGATAGTTATTGGGAAGAAGCAAAACACATGGAAAAGAAAAATCGATAAGGAGTGAAAGACAATATGCGATTGGACAAGTTTTTAAAAATATCACGATTAATAAAAAGAAGAACATTAGCTAAAGAGGTTGCAGATCAAGGGCGGATACTTATAAACGGAGTTCAGGCAAAAGCCAGCAGTAATGTTAAGGTGGGCGATGAGCTGCAAGTCCGTTTTGGTCAAAAGTTAGTAACGGTCAAAATAGAATTGCTGCAGGATTCAACTAAAAAAGAAGATGCTGCTAATATGTATAAAATCATTAAAGAAGAAACAGTATCTTAGTTTAAGTGAAGGAATTACCGGGGTATAAAAGACAGAGTAACCAAGCATTAACTTTTGAATAAAGAGCTTGTTCTTTTTTCTATTCCCTCCTCATACACTTGTACAAATGATTGTACTTTTGTGATTGCGAGGGATAAAGATATGAACCAAAATTATGATTCCAATACCGCGAAAACGAGCACCCTAGAGCATGATGTCATCATGAGAGGAAGAAGATTGCTCGACATAACAGGGGTCAAGCAAGTAGAAAGCTTTGATAATGAAGAGTTTTTGCTGGAGACAGTGATGGGTTTCTTATCTATTCGAGGACAAAATCTGCAAATGAAAAACCTGGATGTGGAAAAAGGGATAGTTTCTATTAAAGGCAAAGTGTTTGAATTGATTTATGTAGATGAACAAAGCGGAGAAAAAGCTAAAGGCTTCTTTAGCAAGATATTCCGATGACACTATCTACTCAATTCATGACCATGCTGGCTATGGTCGGCATGGGTTTGTTTTTTGGAATTAGCTTAGATACGTATCAGTTCTTTTTGAAAAGAACCGAAAGAAAAAGAAGCATCGTTTTTTTCCACGATCTCCTATTTTGGGTTTTACAGGCTTTGTTAATATTTTATGTGCTTTTTTTGGTGAACCAAGGTGAAATCCGAATTTATTTGGTACTAGCATTGTTGTTGGGTTTTGCTACATACCAAGCCTTATTGAAATCAATCTATCTTTCATTTTTAAAGCTTATCATTTCAGTTAGTGTCCGGTTCTACCAGCTTACTGTCAAGTTAGTGGTAAATCTTATCTATAAACCTGTAAAAACACTTCTCATGTTTATGGTGTCTGTGGTAATTTTCTTATTAAAGGGACTTATGGCACTTGTCAACACTATAATCAGGGTATTAAGATTTATTCTGAAGATAGTTTTGCTGCCGTTAAAATGGCTATTATCCTTAATATGGCTGGTTTTGCCGAAAAAGGTTAAATTAATCGTCGAGAAATATTCCGGGAAATTGGCAGGATATTACACCATGATAAAGAAATATGTTAAGGAATGGATAAAAAATAGAAAAAAACAGTAAGGAAGGAGGAGCAGAGTATGAGTGTACTAAAAAAACCAGATGTGACAAAAATACAAACAGAATATACAGTACAGCAAGAAGAACTGAGTATCAGTGCAGCGAGAAAAAAGAAGCTGTTGTTTCGAAGGTTAACCGCTTTCTCTGTCTGTGCACTGGCAATAGGCTTTTTCATGATTTCAACACTCATATCACAAAGCTCCACATTGGAAGAAAAGGCTGCTGAAAAGAAAATGCTTGATGGAAAGATAGCTCTGTTGGAGAAAGAAGAGAAGGAACTAAAAGAACAAATTGTGAAGTTGAATGATGAAGATTATTTGGCCAAGCTTGCAAGGAAAGACTTGCTTCTTTCTGAAAAAGGGGAGATTATCTTCAGTATTCCAGATGAGAAAGATTAAACAAGCGCAAATGGAAAATAATAAGGACAACAGTAATATTGACACCCTTTTTTTTCATTTTGTATAATATAGTATAAGTATGATTTTCTATATCCTTAAGGAGGCAAAACTTTTTTATGGCAATCGAAGTAGGCAGCAAGTTACAAGGAAAGGTAACAGGAATTACTAATTTTGGTGCGTTTGTAGAACTCCCAGAAGGTGCAACTGGTCTTGTTCACATTAGTGAAGTCGCAGATAATTATGTAAAAGACATTAATGATCACTTGAAGGTCGGAGACGCAGTGGAAGTGAAAGTCATTAATGTTGAAAAAGATGGCAAGATTGGCCTGTCTATTAAAAAGGCAAAAGATAGACCAGAAAGACCGGAAAGACCAGAGAGACCGGAAAGATCCTATGATCGTGGAGATCGCAGAGAGTCTAGAGGCGGCTACTCCAATAACGCATCAAGACCTCGCAATGCGAAAACGCATGATAACCGCGCTCCGAAGGAGAACTTTGAATCAAAGATGGCTCGCTTCTTAAAAGACAGTGAAGATCGATTAACTTCTCTTAAACGAAATACGGAGTCTAAACGCGGGGGGAGAGGCGCTAAACGAGGGTAACTTGCTGCTGAATTTTTTTGTTATAGAAAAAAGCAGGGTTTATCGTTCATAAATATTCCCATAGCTTAAGCAAGCCTTAACGGCTTGCTTTTTTGTTGTTACCTAAAATAAAACAATAAAAAAGGTCGATAGAAAAATCTATCGACCTTTTTTAAAAGGATAGCGGCGGAGGGGATCGAACCCCCGACCTCACGGGTATGAACCGTACGCTCTAGCCAGCTGAGCTACACCGCCATGTATGAAAGGTGCCTAAGGCACAAGATATATATTACAAACTTTTTTGGTAAAAGTCAACTGCTTTTTTTAAAAGTCATCCTAAACAGACTATAAAATAAAAAAGCCGTGGAGAGCACTCATTTTTTGACAAATAAAATCAGGAAAGAATAACTGCTAAAAAATTTTAAAGAGAGAAAATATACTGCAAGAATAGATATAAACATAGGCGCAGCTTAGAAAGACAGGTTTTAAGGAGGAAAGGAAACGAAGAGTTTATCAGCTTTCATTTTAGCGAAATTTGTTTAAACGCAAAAAATAGCTTGAAAGAAGTCGAGCGAAATATAGAGGCTTGTCTGCTCTTTTGACAAACTTTTACCATTACAACTCATATAATTGTGAGCAACGATACCTGAATAGGGAGTGGAGTAAAATGGAGAAAGTGGAAAGGGATATTATTGACGGTATTGCAGATGTAGACTTTGGCAAATCAAAAGAGGGATTTGGCGTTATTTATCATAAATTCCAAACGAAAGTAGAAAGCTTTTTTTTGGCCAAAGGCTATATACTTTTGGTTATTGGTTTTCTGTTAGGGAGAGCGCTGATCCTGGCGAAACTGACACCGTTTGTTCTCCCTTTCTTCGCAGCAGTGTACTTAACGCGGAAGGAAAAGGCGCCGTTAGCGTTAGTGGGCTTGATTGGAGGAGCTGCTACTCTTTCCTTAAAGGAAGCATTTATCAGCTTTATACTTGCTTTTCTATTCCTCATTGTTTATAAGCCTCTCAGTAAATGGAAGAAAAATGAGAATACCTTTGTCCCGGTTCTTGTACTTTCAACTGTTTTGTTAGTAAGCTTGGGTGAGTCTTATATTACAACAGATACAATAACAATGTATGGGGCAATGATGGCCCTAGTTGAAGCGAGTTTAGGATATATTCTTACATTGATTTTTATGCAGAGTCTCCCATTATTGACGATTAGCAAAAGAAGACAAGCTTTAAAAACAGAAGAAATCGTATGTCTCATCATTATGCTGGCTTCTGTCATGACGGGAACAATCGGCTGGACTCTGTATGACTTGTCGATAGAACATATTATGTCACGCTATCTTGTGCTTTTATTTGCATTTATGGCAGGAGCAACAATTGGCTCGACAGTAGGGGTGGTAACAGGCCTGATATTCAGTTTAGCTAGCATTTCAAGTTTTTATCATATGAGCTTGCTTGCGTTTTCTGGTTTGCTTGGAGGATTATTGAAGGAAGGCAGAAAAGTTGGTGTAGCTTTAGGGCTTTATATTGCAACATTACTAATCGGTATGTATGGTGAAGGTGGAGGTGTGCTGTCTGTTTCACTTATGGAAACTACTGTCTCCGTTTTTCTGTTTATGCTAACACCATCCTTACTCACTTCCCGAATAGCCAGGCATATACCAGGAACTACTGAATATTCACAGGAACAGCAACAATATATGAGGAAAATGAGAGATGTCACAGCTCAAAGAGTCTCCCAGTTTTCTACTGTATTTGAAGCACTTTCAAACAGTTTTTCTGCTAATAATTTACCGAATGATATCGATGATTCAGACAGAGAGCTTGATTATTTCTTAAGCAATGTAACGGAAAAAACATGCCAAACTTGCTTTAGAAAAGAGGCCTGTTGGGCTAGGAACTTTAATACAACTTATGATTATATGAAAGATATTATGACAGAAATGTCAGAGACAGACGGCAATATTTCACTAGGACTATCGAGAGAATGGGAGAAACATTGCACAAGATCGAAAAAGGTAGTAGATGCTATACATCAGGAATTAACCCTTTATCAGGCGAATCAAAAGCTTAAAAAACAAGTGCAGGAAAGCAGAAAGCTTGTTGCAGACCAGTTATTAGGCGTATCGGAAGTTATGGGGGATTTTGCGAAAGAAATACAAAGAGAAAGAGAGAATCATCATAAACAGGAGGAGTTAATACTCGAAGCTATCCAGGAATTCGGCATCCATATAGAAAATGTTGAGATCTACAGTCTTGAGCAAGGAAATGTGGATATAGATATAACGATACCGTATAACACAGGATTTGGAGAATGCGAAAAACTAATAGCACCAATGCTGTCAGATATTCTAAATGAAACAATCATTGTAAATAAGGAAGAGACTGGAGGGTACGGCAATGATTACAGCCATGCAACATTCCGTTCTGCAAAAGCATTTGTAGTTGAAACTGGTGTTGCTCATGCTGCAAAGGATGGCGGATTCATATCAGGTGACAGCTATTCAACAATTGAGCTTGGGTTAGGAAAATATGCTGTTGCTATAAGTGACGGGATGGGGAATGGAGAAAGGGCACATATTGAAAGTGAAGAAACACTTCAACTTCTGCAAAAAATTCTTCAGTCTGGAATTGAAGAGCAGGTTGCAATCAAATCCATCAATTCTGTTCTGTCCTTGAGGACAACGGATGAAATTTTTGCGACTTTAGATTTGGCGATGATTGATCTGCAAAATGCTAATGCTAAATTCCTCAAGATTGGTTCAACTCCAAGCTTTATTAAAAGGGGATCAAAAGTAATTAAAATTCAAGCGAGTAATCTACCGATGGGGATTGTTCAGGAATTTGATGTTGATGTGGTAAGCGAGCAATTAAAAGCAGGAGATTTATTGATCATGATGAGTGATGGGGTATTTGAAGGACCGAAGCATGTCGAAAACTTCGACTTGTGGATGAAGAGGAAAATCAAAGAGCTTAAAACAGAAAGTCCGCAGGAAGTTGCTGACCTTATTATGGAAGAGGTAATCAGATCTCGTTCTGGCCTTATTGAAGATGATATGACTGTGCTTGTTGCTCAGATTAATCACAATATTCCGAAATGGGCATCTATCCCAATGAGAGGATTTCAGCAAAAAGCAAACTGATTCATTAAAAGAGAGGTATAAATGCTCTCTTTTCCGTCGAAAATGGGACTAACTCATTAATAGATGGAGGGGAGAAACATGAAGACAGGTACATTAAAACAAATACTGCTCATTACAGACGGCTGTTCTAATCAAGGGAATGACCCGATTGCTATGGCAGCCCTAGCAAATGAACAAGGAATCACTGTAAATGTAATCGGTGTAATGGAGAAGGATATCATTGATGATCGCGGTTTGAAAGAGATAGAGGAGATTGCCCTTTCAGGAGGAGGGGTGAGTCAGGTAGTATATGCCCAGCAGCTTGCCCAAACAGTTCAAATGGTTACAAAAAAGGCAATGACCCAAACACTGCAGGGGGTTGTCAACAAGGAATTGCAACAAATATTAGGCAACTCAAGCAGAGTGGAAGATTTGCCGCCGGAAAAACGGGGAGAAGTGATGGAGGTTGTTGATGAGCTCGGTGAAACAGTGGAACTAGAAGTCCTGGTTTTAGTTGATACTAGCGCAAGCATGAAACATAAGCTGCCTACAGTAAAGGAAGCTTTGATTGACTTGTCTCTGAGCTTAAATGCGAGGTCAGGTGAAAACAGGTATTCGGTGTTCGTATTTCCCGGGAAAAAGAAAGATGTCGAAAAGCTGCTTGATTGGACTCCACGGTTAGAATCGCTAACAAGTATCTTTTCTAAACTCACAACTGGAGGTATTACGCCTACTGGCCCAGCCTTAAAAGAAGCAATCCAATACTTTAAGCAAAAACGTTCATTAAGGAGTTTGATTAGACGTGACGATGATGAATTCTATGAAGAGTCCATTTAAGATAAATCGCGGAACAATAATCAAAGGAAAATGGCATAAAAAGGAATACACCATTTTAAAGGAGCTTGGCTATGGAGCAAATGGGACTGTGTTTCTTGCGGAATCAGCGCTTGGCAAAGTAGCTTTAAAGATAAGTGATAACGGAATGTCGATTATTTCAGAGGTAAATGTATTAAAATCCTTTGCTAAGGTCCAAGGTTACAGCCTTGGGCCTTCTTTAATAGATGTTGACGATTGGATCACGACTAGTGGCACAGTTTCTTTTTATGTTATGGAGTATATAAACGGTCCAAGTCTTTTATCTTTTATTGAGAATAAGGATAGTTCATGGAACGATGTACTAATGATCCAACTGTTAAAGGATCTCCAAGTTCTTCATGACAACAATTGGGTGTTTGGTGATTTAAAGCCAGAAAACTTAATTATTAATGGTCCTCCTACTAGAATAAGATGCATTGATGTAGGCGGTACAACTATCATAGGAAGGGCAATAAAAGAGTTTACAGAGTTTTATGACCGCGGCTATTGGGGGCTTGGGTCAAGAAAGGCAGAGCCTTCGTATGATTTGTTTGCTGTTGCCATGATTATGATAAACGTCTCTTATCCGAAAAGGTTCGACAAAATAGAAGGTGGGCTTAAACAGCTTCAAATGATGATTCAGAAGAAGCGGGAACTGTTAGCTTATGAAAAGATGCTCACGAAAGCTCTGACTGGACAATACAGCAGTGCTGATGAAATGAGAGGAGAGCTAATCCAACTTTCAAGCGGCAAAGAATTGAGGGCGAATACAAGGGCAAGTGTCGCTGGAAATGTGAAAACTCCTTCCATACACAACAAAACTACTAGTTCAGGAAGAATTCAGGCACAACAAAAAAAGAAGGCAAAAAAGAAAAAAAGAACAGGCTATTTGGAATCTATTCTATTAGTAGTAGTCATATCGTTGCTTTATATTGTATATATTTATGGACAATTGACCTGATATACAATGTTGAAACGAAGGGAAAGCATTTGATGTAGCTTTCTTAAAAATGTTATTCTTACATAAGCAGACTGCATGCTTACATAAAAAGGTCATAACAGATTACTATGCAGAATAGTGATAAATTAAGGAAGTATTTTAATGTTAGAAGAAAAAGTAGAAGGATATTTAAAGAAGAAGCAAGTGCCGCTTAATGGCGAGAAGGTTCTGATTGGAGTTTCTGGCGGGCCGGATTCCTTGGCATTACTTCATTTCCTTTGGAGCAGAGAATCAGCCTGGAATATAAGTGTAGTGGCTGCCCATGTTGATCATATGTTCAGAGGGGAGGAATCACTAGAGGAGGCAAAGTTTGTAGAAGAATTTTGCAAAGAGAAATCTATTCCGTTTGTTTGGAAACAAATCAATATGCCGGCCATTATTAAGGAAACAGGGAAAAATGGTCAGCTAGCTTCAAGAGAAAATCGATATGCGTTTTACAAGGAAACTATGGATAAATATGATATATCCCTGCTCGCGCTTGGTCATCACGGTGATGACCAGATTGAGACCATTCTGATGCGCTTAACGAGGGGGAGCAGCGCCAAGTCAAGAGCTGGAATTCCATTCAGCCGTCCATTTGGTCCAGGAAGGTTATTTAGGCCCTTTTTATGTTTAGAAAAGCAGGAAATAGAGGAATACTGTAATAGGCATATGCTTTCCCCTAGAAGAGATCCGAGTAATGATAAAGAAGTATATAGCAGGAACAGATTTCGAAAGCATGTCCTGCCATTCTTAAAGCAAGAGAATCCGAATGCTACAGCTCATTTCCAGCGTTTCAGTGAGGAAGCAGAGGAGGACGAGGCCTTTTTAATGGCCGCAACAGAGTCTGTTTGGAATAAAGTAGTGAAGAGCAAGAGAGAAAATGAGATAACAGTTGATATTGACACATTTCTCTCAATAGCTATTTCTTTACAAAGAAGATGTATTCATCTAATATTAAATTATCTCTATAAAGAGAGGCTATCTTCCTTATCCGCATTACATACTGACCAAATTATTGCATTGTTTCAAAATCCTCATTCTTCAGGAAACATTGATCTCCCAGGAGGTTTGAAGGTAATTAAATCCTACCATTTGGCGCACTTCCAATTAAATATTTTACCAAATGAACCCTTTTATCATGAATTTTTAAAATCGGGAGAGATATTATTACCAAATGGGCATTATATTAGGGTAGAATATACTAGCAGCATTCAAATTCCGACTGTAGATGCCATCCTTGTTGATCCAGAATCAATTACTCTTCCTGTTGTGGTAAGGACAAGGAGAAACGGGGATAAGATACAAGTTAGAGGAATGGATGGGATGAAGAAAGTGAAGAAACTATTCATCGATGCAAAGATTCCTCTGCAGGAGAGAGACGGATGGCCAATCATCGTTGATGGGAACGATAACATTTTATGGGTTCCCGGGCTAAAAAAATCTGTTTATTCTCTAAAGCAGGCGAATAGTGGTTATAATCTATTAATAACATATAAAAAGCAATGATTCTTCTAGGGGGCACACAAGCAATGAAACAAGATATCGAAAAAATATTGATTTCTGAGGATGAACTACAAGGCAAGATTAAAGACCTTGGTTTCCAATTAACAGAGGATTATAAGGATAAATTTCCTTTGGCTGTAGGAGTGCTTAAAGGAGCAATGCCTTTTATGGCTGATCTCCTGAAACGCATGGATACATATCTAGAAATGGACTTTATGGATGTATCAAGCTACGGAAACTCAACTGTATCTTCCGGCGAAGTAAAAATCCTAAAGGATTTGGATACTTCTGTAGAAGGAAGAGATATCCTTATTATCGAAGACATAATTGACAGCGGCTTAACATTAAGCTACCTTGTTGAGTTATTCCGTTACCGCAAAGCAAAATCAATCAAGATTGTGACACTGCTTGATAAGCCTTCTGGAAGGAAAGTAGATTTACAAGCTGATTACATTGGATTTATCGTTCCAGATGAATTTGTTGTAGGTTATGGACTTGATTACGCAGAAAGATACCGTAATTTGCCTTACATTGGTGTTTTAAAACCAGAAGTTTATACTAACACTAACGAGTAATTGGAGTGACAGGGAAGTTTAGTGTTCAAGAGGGTAATTTCTTGAATTTACACAATTTTCTATGTTACTATACAATATAGTTTGTTTACCGTGGGAGGAGGTAAGGGATGAACCGTATTTTCCGTAATACCATCTTTTATTTATTGATATTTTTAGTAATTATTGGTGTGGTAAGTTTCTTCAATGGAAATAACGAGCCAACCAAGCAATTATCGTATACCGAGCTGATTCAACATCTTGAAGAAGGTGATGTCAGTTCCATTACACAGCAGCCTGAAAGAGGCGTACTAGAATTACGTGGACAGTTAGATTCTTACAGTGATGAAGAATACTTCGTTTCTTACGTAACGAATAATGAAACTGTTCAAAACCGCATTGATAAAGCGGCTACAGAAGGATCAAAAATTGAGGTACTCCCTGCTCAAGAAACGAGCAGCTGGGTAACATTCTTTACTTCTATTATTCCTTTTGTCATTATATTCATCTTGTTCTTCTTCTTGCTTAACCAAGCGCAAGGCGGCGGCAGTCGAGTAATGAACTTTGGAAAGAGTAAAGCGAAGCTTTACAACGAAGAGAAGAAGAAAGTCCGTTTTAAAGATGTAGCAGGAGCGGATGAAGAGAAGCAAGAGCTAGTAGAAGTTGTAGAATTCCTGAAAGACCCAAGAAAATTTGCTGAGCTAGGCGCAAGAATTCCGAAGGGTGTCCTTCTTAACGGACCTCCTGGAACAGGTAAAACACTATTGGCAAGGGCTGTCGCAGGTGAAGCAGGCGTTCCATTCTTCTCCATCAGCGGATCTGACTTTGTGGAAATGTTTGTTGGGGTCGGAGCATCTCGTGTGCGTGACCTATTTGAGACAGCAAAAAAGAATGCACCATGTATTATCTTTATAGATGAAATTGACGCAGTAGGACGTCAACGTGGAGCAGGACTTGGCGGAGGCCATGACGAGCGTGAACAGACGCTGAACCAATTATTAGTTGAAATGGATGGCTTCGGTGCAAACGAAGGGATAATCATTATCGCTGCGACTAACCGACCGGACATTCTTGACCCAGCGTTATTGCGTCCAGGACGATTTGACCGTCAAATTACTGTTGACAGACCTGATGTTACTGGTCGTGAAGCAGTATTGCGTGTACATGCCCGCAATAAGCCATTAGATCCATCAGTTGATTTAAAGGCCATTGCAATGCGTACACCTGGTTTCTCAGGCGCAGATTTAGAAAACCTGCTTAACGAAGCAGCACTTGTCGCTGCAAGATCAGATAAGAAAAAGATTGATATGGAAGATATGGATGAGGCGACAGATCGTGTTATTGCTGGTCCTTCCAAGAAAAGCCGTGTCATTTCGAAAAAAGAAAGAAATATTGTTGCATACCACGAAGCTGGTCATACAATCATTGGTGTTGTCCTTGATGAGGCTGATATGGTGCATAAAGTTACCATCGTACCAAGAGGGCAAGCTGGCGGCTATGCAGTAATGCTTCCAAAAGAAGACCGCTTCTTAATGACGAAAAAAGAGTTGTTAGACAAAATCACTGGCTTACTTGGCGGCCGTGTTGCAGAAGATATTGTCTTCGGCGAAGTCAGCACTGGTGCACATAATGACTTCCAAAGAGCAACAAACATTGCCCGCAAGATGGTTACTGAATATGGTATGAGCGAAAAGCTTGGACCGCTTCAGTTTGGTCAAGCGCAAGGAGGTCAAGTCTTCCTTGGCAGAGATTTGAATAATGAACAAAACTATTCAGACGCTATTGCATATGATATTGACCAGGAAATCCAACGCATCATTAAAGAGAGCTATGAAAGAGCGAAAGTAATCTTGACTGAAAACAGGGAGAAATTGAACTTGATTGCCGAGACTTTGTTGGAAATCGAAACATTGGATGCAGAGCAAATCAACAGCCTTTATAAGGATGGAGTTCTTCCAGATCGTTCTAAAAAAGCTGACTCTTTCACAAGTGATGATGTGAAAGTCAACATTAATATGAAAAAAGAAGATGAAGAGCCTAAAGAGGATTAATTAAATTAGGCTATAGCTGTTCGATAAGGGGATGCACATTAGGTGCATTCCCTTTTTTATTATAAAGTTCATTGGATTTCACTTACATATGCTCGTATGTTATGATATTTTAGTGCTGATAATCCATGCATCTATTAAGGGCAGCAGCCGCTTATATAGGTGATGTTTGAAGAATACTAAAAAAGTGGTGACTACTTTGATTTTTGTTTTTGATATTGGGAATACGAATATAGTGCTGGGTGTATATGACGGCGATAAGCTGACACAACATTGGAGAATAGAGACGAACCGCTATAAAACAGAAGATGAATATGGCATGATAATCAAGTCCTTGTTTGACCATGTGGGCTTGAAGTTCGCGGATATTGATGGGATTGTCATTTCCTCTGTAGTTCCTCCTATTATGTTCTCGTTAGAAAGAATGTGTCATAAATACTTTAATATTAAACCATTAGTAGTGGGTCCTGGAACGAAGACAGGACTGAACATCAAATATGACAATCCAAAAGAGGTTGGTGCAGACAGAATTGTCAATGCTGTAGCAGCTATACAGGAATATGGGAGTCCATTGATAATTGTGGACTTTGGTACAGCAACAACGTTCTGCTATATTAATGAGCATAAGCAGTATATGGGCGGAGCGATTGCGCCTGGTATTAATATTGCAACAGAAGCACTTTATTCTAAAGCTGCTAAGCTGCCGAGAATAGAGATTGCACGCCCGGATGGAGTTGTAGGCAAAAATACAGTAGCTGCTATGCAGTCCGGAATATTATATGGATATGTCGGTCAAGTTGAGGGTATTGTAAAGAGAATGAAAGAACAAAGCTCAGAAAACCCGAAGGTAATTGCTACAGGAGGGCTGGCTAACCTTATCAGCCAAGAATCGAACGCAATTGACGTAGTAGATCCATTTTTGACATTAAAAGGGCTACAGCTGATATATAAGAAAAATAAGGAAAGTAAATAAATTGACTCTCTAAGAACGAAGATTATTGGAAAAGAGGTATTTTATGAGTGACTATTTAGTAAAGGCACTGGCTTATAATGACCAAGTGCGCGCATATGCTGTAAGAAGTACAGAAACAGTTGCTGAGGCTCAACGCAGACATTATACATGGCCGACTGCATCTGCTGCGTTAGGAAGAACTTTATCTGCTACAGTAATGTTGGGAGCTATGCTTAAAGGGGATCAAAAGCTAACGGTGAAAGTGGATGGAGATGGACCTATAGGGCTAATCCTTGTTGATGGAAATGCGAAAGGCGAAGTACGAGGTTATGTAACCAATCCACAAACTCATTTTGATTTGAACGAAAAAGGTAAGCTCGATGTAAGAAGAGCGGTAGGTACTGAGGGAACAGTATCTGTTGTTAAAGATATCGGAATGCGTGACTATTTCACAGGGCAAGTACCGATTGTGTCTGGAGAGCTTGGGGAAGACTTCACTTATTATCTGGTGACCTCTGAGCAAGTTCCTTCATCTGTCGGTGTTGGAGTACTTGTTAACCCGGATAATTCAATTTTGGCTGCCGGAGGATTCATTATACAGCTAATGCCCGGTACAGATGATGAAACCATTACAAAAATTGAGAAGCGATTACAGGAAATACCGCCAATTTCTAAATTAATTGAAAAAGGGCTAACACCTGAGGAAATTCTTGAAGAGATTTTCGGAAAAGATAATATGAAGATTATTGATACAATGCCTGTTTCTTTTACTTGCACATGTTCTAAAGATCGTTTTACAAATGCTATTATCAGTTTAGGCAAGGTAGAGATAGAGGATATAATAGCAACAGATGAAAAGGCTGAAGCACACTGCCATTTCTGTAATGAAAAATACCTTTTTTCAAAAGAGGAGTTAGAAAAGCTTCTTGAGGAAGCACAATAAAAAGATTTAAGTCTGGTGTATTATTGCATCAGACTTATTTGTTGTCCAACACATGAATTTTTAAGTAAATAATATGTTTGGATTTTTTCGAAAATAAGAACAAATCAATTGACAAAATAGGCTTTCATTGATAAATTAGTAATTAATACAATACCAATTAAGATACTCGGATTAACAGAAAAGGGAGAGATTAAAGAATGACTCGTATAGCTAATTCAGTTGTAGATTTAATAGGTCAAACTCCTATTGTAAAATTAAACCGTTTAACAGATGAATCAAGTGCAGATGTATATCTTAAACTAGAATATATGAATCCTGGGAGCAGTGTTAAAGATCGTATTGCCCTAGCGATGATAGAAGCCGCTGAGCAGAGCGGTGACTTGAAGCCTGGCAGCACTCTAATTGAGCCTACTAGTGGAAACACAGGAATTGGTTTAGCGATGGTTGCAGCTGCAAAAGGATATAATGCAATTCTTGTAATGCCTGAAACAATGAGCTTAGAACGCCGTAACTTGTTAAGAGCATACGGTGCAGAGCTTGTATTGACACCAGGACCTGAAGGTATGGGCGGTGCAATCCGTAAAGCTGAGGAATTGGCTAAGGAAAATGGATATTTCCTTCCGCAGCAATTCAAAAATATTTCAAATCCGGAAGTTCACAGAAACACTACTGGACCAGAAATCGTGGCTGCTTTTGGTGATGAAGGACTGGATGCTTTTATCGCAGGAATTGGAACAGGCGGAACAATTACAGGAGCCGGTGAGGTATTAAAGGAAAAATATAAAGATATCAAAATTTATGCAATAGAACCAACGGATTCTCCAGTTTTGTCTGGGGGAAAACCTGGTCCGCACAAAATTCAAGGGCTTGCTGCAGGTTTCATCCCGGAAATCCTAAACACAGAAGTTTATGATGAAATCATTCAAGTAACAACAGAACAAGCGTTCGAACATGCTAGAAAAGCAGGTAAAGAGGAAGGCATTCTTGGGGGAATCTCTTCTGGTGCTGCTATCTATGCTGCATTGAAGGTTGCTAAGGAACTAGGGAAAGGCAAAAAAGTCTTAGCAGTTATCCCAAGTAATGGAGAGCGCTATTTGAGCACTGCGTTGTACCAATTTGATGAATAATAATTATTAAAAAAAGACAGCTTATAAGCTGTCTTTTTTTTGTTATCCATTTTAGTAAAGCAGCCTTTAAAACATCGACAATTTTTTTTGTTTTTCAGCTACTTCATCATGTATGATGATAAAAGAGAAATAGAAGGAGCGAGAGTGGATTGAGAAAATATAAGGTTTTCAGCAAGAGTATAAGCATTTCATATGCTCAGTTTTATGAGCAGTTCATTCAAATGGCCCAAGAATCACAATATTATACGATATTGGAAAGTGGCAGGGGCGGAAGATATAGTATTGCTGCAATGAACCCTATTGTCACAATGGTCGGAAAAGACAATTCACTAGAAGTGGTGGATATAGAGGGTGCAACCATACATAAAGGCAATCCCCTCCATTCGGTTAAGGAGATAATGAAGGAGTATGAAGTGGAAACAAACCATGAATCTCCTGAGTTTCAGGGAGGCGCAATCGGATTCATAAGCTATGATTATATTCGCTATATTGAAGAAATCCCAAATATTGCAGCCGATGATTTGAAGACGCCAGATGTATTTTTTATGCTTTTTGATAATTGGTATGTTTATGACTTGGAAGAAAATAAGTTATGGCTGTCAGGCTTATACACAGAGGAAACTCTTTCTGACGTAAAAGAAAAAATAGAAGAATCTGTGCAAAAAATACAGGAGCAGGGGAAAGCAGAATTGCAATTGGTGACTCCTGAAACAACAAAAGGGCAAGAGGTTTCCATAAAGGATAATGATTTCCAGAGGTCAGTCAGGAAAATACAAGAATATATCTCCAAAGGAGACGTTTTTCAAGTTAATTTATCTGTTCGTCAAATGAAGCCTCTAAACGTTTCAGCATTAGAGGTTTATAATCAGCTGCGCATCCTCAATCCATCACCTTATATGGGATATTTTCATGCTCCTGATTTTCAGATTGTTTCCGGCTCACCAGAACTGTTAGTGAAGAAAAAAGGCGATGAGGTTAGTACACGTCCGATAGCAGGCACAAGGTCAAGAGGCAAAGATAACGACGAAGACCAAAGGCTTGCTGATGAACTCATTAATAGTGAAAAAGAACGGGCGGAGCATGTGATGCTCGTTGATTTAGAGCGGAATGATTTAGGAAGGGTTTGTGAGTACGGTTCAGTTGGGGTTAATGAATTTATGGCAATAGAAAAGTATTCCCATGTGATGCATATTGTATCGAATGTTCGTGGGAAATTAGCTGCTAAATATGATGAATACGATTTAATTGACAGTATGTTTCCGGGAGGAACGATTACAGGGGCACCAAAAATACGAACAATGGAAATTATTGAAGAACTTGAACCTGTAAGGAGAGGACCTTATACCGGGTCATTGGGCTGGATTGGATTTAATAAAGACATTGAAATGAATATCATGATAAGAACGATGCTTGTAAAAGATAACAAATCTTATGTACAAGCAGGGGCTGGAATTGTAATAGATTCTGTCCCAAGCAATGAATATAAAGAAGCAATGAAAAAAGCCAGGGCTTTATGGAATGCCAAAGAGCTGGCAGAAGAGAAATAGGTGAAACAATGATATATATGATTGATAATTATGACTCATTTACGTATAATCTTGTGCAATATTTAGGTTCATTAGGTAGTGATCTTACTGTCAGCCGCAATGATAAAACTTCCATAGAAGAAATAAGAAGCGTAAATCCGGAATATTTAATGATTTCCCCAGGACCTTGTACGCCGAATGAGGCAGGAATAAGTTTAGAAGCAATAAGTGCTTTTGCTGGCGAGCTGCCCATTTTCGGTGTTTGTTTAGGACATCAAGCAATAGCCCAAGCGTTCGGTGGCACGGTGGTACAAGCTGAAAATCTAATGCATGGGAAGACCTCTCTTATTCATCATGATAATAAGAGTATTTTTGAGGGACTCCCAAATCCGTTTCCAGCAACAAGATATCATTCGCTTCTTGTAGAGAAGACTTCTTTACCGGATTGCCTAGAGGTTTCTGCATGGACGAAGGAAGGTGAAATAATGGCACTTCGCCACAAGGAACTTCCGATAGAGGCTGTCCAATTTCATCCTGAATCTATCATGACAACAGCAGGTATGGACATACTGGCCAATTTTATAAAGTTATACAAAAAAGGGGATGTGTCCTGACGGTGTATATTTATATGAATGGAGAAATCATTCCCCAGGAAAAGGCGCTCATTTCTGTTTTTGACCATGGGTTTATGTACGGCGCTGGAGTGTTTGAAACTTTTCAAACATACAGCAGGCATCCTTTTTTATTGGATAGCCATTTAGAACGGCTTAACAAGGGGTTAATCCAGCTGAATATAAACCGTTTCTTTTACAGAGAAGAAACAAATGATATTATTCAGCGCTTATTAAATGAAAACAAGCTGGAAAATGCCTATATTCGTTTTAATGTATCAGCAGGAATCGGCGATATAGGACTTCAAACATCCTCCTATATGGAACCAAACGTTATAATGTACATGAAACCATTGCAAACTAGTGAATCACTTGGAGAGAAAAAAGCTCAATGGTTGAGAATAAGACGAAATACTCCTGAAGGCGATGAAAGACTGAAGTCCCATCATTATTTAAATAACCTTTTAGCAAAAAGGGAAATTGGCGATGACGCTCAGATGGAGGGGCTTTTCCTAACAAAAGAAGGTTATGTGGCTGAAGGGATAACTTCAAATCTGTTTTGGATAAAGAATGAAGTTTTATATATGCCAAGCCTGGAAACAGGAATACTTAACGGAATTACTAGACGTTTTATTCTTGCTTTAGCAGCCCAATCAGGGTTAGAGGTGCGGGAAGGACTTTATAAGCCTGAAAATTTGTTGGAGGCAGAAGAAGTATTTGCTACTAACTCGATTCAGGAAATTACTGCAATTAAGAGCGTTGGAACACAAATGTATAAAGGAGTCCATGGTCCAATTGTGCAGATGCTTCATAAAAAGTATAAAGATAATTGCTCATATTTATGGTCAATTGATGAGTTAGGGGGACATATATAATATGCAGGAAATCAAATGTGGAAAGTATACACTGCCATTCCAAGAAAGAACAATAATAATGGGTATACTGAATGTTAATCCTGATTCTTTCTCAGATGGAGGTAAGTATAACGAGCGTGACAAGGCACTAAAACATGCTTTGGAAATGGTGGAAAACGGTGCAGATATGCTAGATATTGGCGGCGAGTCAACTAGACCAGGATATACAGAGATTTCTGCAGATGAGGAGATAGAGAGGATTGCTCCTATCGTTGAGCTGATTTCAAATGAAATAGATGTACCTATTTCGATTGACACATATAAAGCAAAGGTTGCAAGAGCTGCCATGGTATCAGGAGCTCATATTATCAATGATATTTGGGGAGCGAAACGAGAACCAGAAATTGCGGCAGTTGCTGCAGAATATGATGCGCCAATTGTGCTTATGCATAATCGCCATAATCAGGACTATCAATCGTTTGTGGATGATGTTCTTGTTGATATGGAAGAGAGCATTGATATCTCTGTAAAAGCAGGCGTAAGTAAAGACAAGATTATCCTTGATCCAGGTATAGGTTTTGCTAAAGACTTAAACTATAACTTGGAAATGATGCGTAACTTGGACAAGCTCGTAGCACTAGGCTATCCTGTACTGCTAGGCACATCAAAAAAATCAATGATTGGAAAAGTTCTTGATTTGCCAGTGTCAGAAAGACTAGAAGGTACTGGGGCAACTGTATGTTTTGGAATACAAAAAGGCTGCCAAATTATTCGGGTGCATGACGTTAAGGAGATGTCTAGAATGGCTCGTATGATGGATGCGTTAATGGGAAAGGGGCAGCACAGTGGATAAAATAGCATTAAACAAAATGGAATTCTATGGATATCATGGAGTCTTCAAGGAAGAAGCAAAGCTGGGACAAAGATTTATTATTGATCTAGAAGTTGAGACAGATTTAAAACAAGCAGGTATGACGGATAATCTAGAGTATTCGATTAATTATGGACAGCTTTATTTTGACGTTAAAGAAATCGTAGAGGGTGAACCGTTTAAATTAATTGAGTCTGTGGCAGAGGCAGTAGCACAAAAGATGCTGGGAAGTTATAACCGTATTCTTAGTGTGATGGTACGTGTCATAAAGCCAGATCCGCCAATTCCGGGTCATTATCAATCAGTTTCTGTTGAGATTACGAGGAAACGAGGATGAGTAATACAGCCTTTTTATCATTGGGATCAAATATCGGCAACCGATTGCAGAATTTGGAGGAAGCGGTAAGGATGCTCGATCAAAACCAATATATAGAAGTGTTGAGTGTTTCCTCAATTTATGAAACAGATCCTGTAGGTTATGTAGATCAGGATATGTTCCTAAACATGGCGGTGCAATTAAACACGTCATTATCACCAATTGGTTTGTTGGAAACTTGCCACAATATTGAGCAAGAACTTGGGAGGAAAAGGATAATAAAATGGGGTCCTCGGACAATAGACCTTGACATTTTATTATATAATCACGAAAATATAGAATCAGAGAAGCTAGTTATTCCACACCCAAGATTAGAGGAGAGGGCTTTTGTCCTAATCCCGCTAATAGAGATAGCTCCTTTCGTGAAGGTACCGAATAAATCCACGCATTTAAAAGAAAGTCTAGAGCTTTTGCATGATAAAGAAGGAGTAAGAGTATGGAGACATCAGAAAAATGGGGAAGACGTATTCGAGCTTTTCGAAAACTAAAAGGATATACACAAGAGAGCTTGGCTAAAGAACTGCTTGTGTCCGTATCTATATTAGGAGAAATAGAAAGAGGCAACCGAGTTCCCTCCGATGAAATAATCGAATCAATCGTTAAAGTTTTAAATATAAGCCGGGAAGAGTTAGATCCAAATATTAATGCTAAGTAGTGAATAAAGGAGGTAATAAATTGTTTAGGATTGGCAATGTTGAGATGAAAAACCGTGTTGTTTTAGCACCAATGGCTGGAATATCCAACTCGGCATTTCGCTTAACAGTAAAAGAGTTTGGCGCAGGTTTAGTTTGTGCTGAAATGATCAGTGATAAAGGGATAATCTCAAAAAATCAAAAAACAATGAACATGTTATATATTGATGAAAGAGAGAATCCCCTAAGTTTACAGATTTTCGGCGGAGAAAAGGAAACCTTGGTAGAAGCAGCTCAGTTCGTTGATAAGAATACAAATGCCGACATTATTGATATTAATATGGGTTGCCCTGTTCCTAAAATTACAAAATGTGATGCAGGAGCAAAGTGGCTGCTTGATCCAAACAAAATTTACGAGATGGTTTCTGCCGTAGTTGAAGCAGTAGATAAGCCAGTTACAGTAAAGATGCGAATGGGCTGGGATGAAGATCATATATATGCTGTGCGTAATGCCCAAGCGGTGGAGCGTGCCGGTGGGTCAGCAGTGTCTCTGCATGGACGTACACGAGTGCAATTGTATGAAGGTCAAGCAAACTGGGACATTATCCGTGAGGTTAAGCAATCTATCAACATTCCGCTTATCGGGAATGGGGATGTGAATACACCACAGGATGCTAAAAGAATGCTTGATGAAACTGGTTGTGATGCAGTGATGATTGGCAGAGCTGCATTAGGAAACCCGTGGATGATTTATCGTACAGTAAACTACCTTGAAACAGGAGAACTTGCTGAAGAACCAACTGTGCGTGAAAAGATAGATGTTTGTATCCTTCACTTAGACCGCTTGATTAAATTAAAAAGTGAATTTATCGCCGTTAGAGAAATGAGAAAGCATGCAGCGTGGTACTTAAAGGGTGTTCGAGGTAATGCGAAGGCACGCAATGGGGTTAATGAATGTGAAACTCGCGAGCAACTCGTTTCGTTATTAAATGGTTTAGTATTAGAAGAAGAAGCAAAGGAAAGGGAAATTCAAGTAGGATAACAACCTATTTCCTATTCTGTATACTGACCAAAAGGCTGCCGGTGAAAAAAACTGGCGGTTTTTTTTCTTTTTTAGTGTCTGTAGTTGTAACATTGTGTAGAATAATAAAGTATGTAATTAAAGTCACGATTACCTTAAAAGGTGTCATACATAAATAAAGATGGTGGAGTTGATTTTAGCATGAGTCATGAAGAATTGAATTTAAATGACCAATTACAAGTAAGACGAAGCAAAATGACTGATCTTCGTGATCAAGGTATAGATCCTTTCGGCAAAAGATTTGAACGTACACATTTATCTGAGGAGTTAAAAAGCGAATTTGACGCCTTTACTAAAGAAGAGCTTGAAGAGAAGGGGATCATTGTTTCTCTTGCAGGACGAGTAATGACTAAAAGAGGAAAAGGTAAAGCAGGCTTTGCTCATATGCAAGATCTTTCAGGGCAAATACAGCTTTATGTTAGAAAAGATGCTGTTGGAGATGACCAATACGCAATTTTCAATACAGTAGACCTAGGGGATATTGTCGGAGTGGAAGGAACTCTGTTTAAAACGAATGTTGGTGAGCTTTCTATAAAGGTTAAGGATTTCACTTTGCTTACAAAGGCTTTGCGCCCGCTTCCGGATAAATTTCATGGTTTAAAAGATATCGAGCAACGCTACCGTCAGCGTTATCTTGATTTAATTTCTAGTGAAGAAAGCAAGCATACTTTCATTCTTCGCAGTAAAATCATTCAAGCTATGCGTAGATATCTTGATGACCACGGTTATTTAGAAGTAGAAACACCAATGATGCATTCAATTGCAGGCGGTGCGTCTGCACGCCCATTTATCACGCATCATAATGCGTTAGATATGCCTTTATACATGCGTATTGCTATTGAACTTCATCTAAAAAGGCTGATTGTCGGTGGCATGGAGAAAGTGTACGAAATAGGGCGTGTATTTAGGAATGAAGGAGTTTCTACAAGACATAACCCTGAATTTACAATGATTGAACTTTATGAAGCGTATGCGGATTACCGTGATATCATGAGTCTAACAGAAAATCTAGTTGCGCATATTGCCCAAGAAATCCATGGTACAACAACAATACCGTATGGAGAATATGAAGTAGATCTTAAGCCAGAGTGGACAAGACTTCATATGGTTGACGCAATCAAACAATATACAGGTGTTGATTTCTGGCCTGAGATGTCAGTAGAAGAAGCAAGAAAACTAGCTGAAGAAAACAATATTGAAATCAATGAGCATATGACTTATGGACATATTGTTAATGAGTTTTTTGAGCAAAGGGTAGAAGAGAAGCTGATACAGCCTACGTTTATCTACGGGCATCCGCTTGAAATTTCGCCATTAGCGAAGAAGAATGAAGAAGATCCGCGATTCACTGACCGTTTTGAATTGTTTATCGTAGGAAGAGAGCATGCAAATGCTTTTACAGAGTTAAATGATCCAATTGATCAAAGAGAAAGATTTGAAGCACAGCTGAAAGAAAGAGAGCAAGGAAATGATGAGGCTCATCTTATGGATGATGATTTTGTTGAAGCGCTTGAGTATGGTATGCCTCCTACAGGCGGACTAGGAATCGGTATCGATAGACTAGTAATGCTCTTGACAAATGCACCTTCTATTAGAGATGTACTATTATTCCCATTAATGAGACACCGCTCATAATAGTCAAAACCCGGAATTCAAGAGATTCCGGGTTTTTTTAAAAACTTTTTAGGCTGTCTGATGGTTTTGTTCATGTTCTTATGGGTAAAATGCAGATATAGTTATTAGAATATTATTTCTTTAAAAAAATACTTGCACCGAGTTAGTTAGGGTGGTATATTTATATTCGTTGCTGAAACGCTGAAACAAGCCAGTAACAAAAATGATAAACAAATTTAAAAAACTGTTGACTAAGAAATAGACTTCTGGTAATATTAACAAAGTCGTCTGATAGCGACAGTGATTGCTCTTTGAAAACTGAACAAACAAAACGTCAACAATAATCGTTTTTATAACTTTCGTTATAGAAACAAAAACAAGTAACAAAAAGCTAGAGTTTAGCAAATGAGCTAATCTTACTCTTTATCGG
>Ga0209463_1000201_pt1 | contig 56193 bp, 58 predicted proteins | sample AgamicMgSfrz_FD_187169 | JGI IMG/M metagenome (GOLD analysis project Ga0209463, IMG submission 187169) | Agave microbial communities from Guanajuato, Mexico - Mg.Sf.rz (SPAdes) (version 2) | ecosystem: Host-associated > Plants > Phyllosphere > Phylloplane/Leaf | place: Guanajuato, Mexico...
CCTATATGATTTAGTTTTGAGAGAACAACTCATAAAAACATAATAGTCTGGTGGCGATAGCGAGAAGGTCACACCCGTTCCCATACCGAACACGGAAGTTAAGCTTCTCAGCGCCGATGGTAGTTGGAGGTTCTCCTCCTGTGAGAGTAGGACGTCGCCAGGCACGAACAAAAGCATCTAGTACATTACTAGATGCTTTTTTGTTTTTTAAGCTTGGCGCCTTTGCAGGGCATAATGAGCATTTTTTAACTTTTGGACATAGAATTTATATTTGATATCATTAGTTTTTGTGTTCAACATTTCATGTTCACAATCCGTACAGATAAGTGACTGGTAAAGATGGATACCAGTCATTTTTTTCTGCCCACAAAATAAACATTCCTCCACATAAGGCTGGACCAACTTCTGAGATTCAATACTCAATGAATTCCACCTCCCTAAAATCATTGTAGCCAACAATTTAAACATGTATACAAAATTCAGACAACTTAAAAGTATCAATTAGGAATAATTGAGGTCAAAGCGCACATTTTATTCAAAGTTGGCGAATGGTACAATAAAGAGAAGCAAAAGGAAAAGAGGAAATATTGTGCAGGAAAAGACGCCTTTATATACTAGGTTAGAAGAATTCATCAATAATAAACCAATATCATTTCATGTTCCAGGTCATAAGAATGGTTTGCTTATGCAAAAACAAGCATTTTTCAAAAATGCGTGGAACTATGATGTAACGGAGCTTAGCGGACTAGATGACCTGCATTCAGCCAGTGGAGTTATATTAGAGGCAGAAATATTACTGTCAGAGTTATATCAAACCAAAAGAAGCTATTTCTTAGTTAATGGTTCTACAGTAGGCAACTTAGCAATGATTATGTCTACAGTGGAAGAAGGAGATCAAATACTTGTACAAAGGAATAGTCATAAATCAATTATGAATGGGATAAAGCTTGCAAAGGGTAGGCCTATTTTGTTAAATCCCAGCTATGATAGTAAGTGGAAAGTAGAAGGCACTGTTTCATGTGAAACAATTATAGAGGCCATACAGAAATATCCGATGGCAAAGGTACTTATACTTACTTCTCCTAATTATTATGGTATGGTTGGAGAACTAGGAAAAATAATTGAAGTGGCACATAAACATAATTTGACTGTATTAGTTGATGAAGCACATGGAGCCCATTTTATAGGCTCATCAGAATTCCCAGTTTCAGCTGTAAGGCTTGGAGCAGATATAGTTGTTCAATCTGCACATAAAACATTACCTGCGTTAACGATGGGTTCGTATCTTCACTTTAATACAAACAAGGTTTCCATGAATAAACTGCAAACATACTTAGGTATCCTTCAATCGAGCAGTCCTTCTTATCTGATTATGGCATCGCTTGATTTGGCGAGAAGCTATTTGGGTACATATAAAGAGGAGGACAGCGCATATTTAATAGCGGAAGCTGCAAAGTTTAAAGAAAGATTATCTTCCTTAAAGCAACTAGAAGTCATGGCATATAATGGACAGGCTGGTGATCCATTAAAACTGACGATTCAGAGTAGATGTGAACTGTCTGGCTTTGAACTGCAGAATAAATTGGAGGAAGCAGGAATTTATTGTGAAATGGCAGACTTACATAATGTACTTTTAGTACTTCCACTATTAAAAAGTCAGATGGAATATCCATTTGAAGCTGCTTTTGAAAGAATAAAGGCTGCTGTTAGTTCATTTACTCCGCGACTATTGCCAGCAGAGGAAGATAAAGGTGCACCTATAAATCTATATACCAATATAGTAGAATTAAAGTTAAACGATTTAGAGCAAATTAATTATGCTAAACAGGAAGTAAAGCTAGAGGATTCTTTGCATATGATTAATGCTGAACCTATCATTCCTTATCCACCGGGTATACCATTGCTTATGCCTGGAGAAGAGATAACAAATCTTCATATCCAAAAACTGAAAATATTGGTTGGCAGTGGTTGCAGGTTTCAAGGGAACTCATCTATATATAAAGATAAAATAACCGTTTTTATAAAGAATTAAGGAGATTGACATGACAAAAGGGATTTTTATTACGATGGAGGGGCCAGAGGGCGCCGGAAAAACAACCATTTTAGAAATGCTTTATGAGCATTATATAGAGAAAGGTATAAAAATAGTAAAAACAAGAGAGCCAGGGGGCATCAGAATTTCAGAGAAAATCCGCGAAATAATATTAAACCCTGATCATACTGAAATGGATGGCAGGACAGAGGCGCTATTGTATGCCGCTGCGAGAAGGCAGCATTTAGTTGAAAAGGTTATTCCGGCATTAGAGGAAGGTGCTGTAGTGCTTTCTGATCGTTTTATTGACAGTTCACTTGCTTACCAAGGTTATGCAAGAGGAATTGGCATAGAGGAAATTTGGAAGATAAATGAGTTTGCCATTGGAGAAGTAATGCCAGACTTAACACTGTATTTTGATCTTGATCCAGAAGCAGGTCTAGCGAGAATTAATAAGTCAAATAATCGTGAGATAAACAGGCTTGATTTAGAGCAGTTGGATTTTCACCAACGAGTCCAAGAGGGATATTACAAAGTTATTGATAAATTCCCAGAAAGGCTTCATAAAATAAAGGCATCGCAAGGGGTAGAAGATGTCTTTGAACAGTCATTACGAGCTATTGATGCCATACTGAATAGGTAAATAGAGCAGAGCTCTTATTTTTCTATTTATATATGTCTGTTTTATTATTTATTGTTATAATAGGAAAAAGCAGTAATTCTGGTAAAACTATAAATAAAGGGGTTGGATAAAATGAAATTGATTTTAACAGTAATCCAAGATAAAGACAGTGCTAAGTTATTGAATGCTCTTGTAGAGCATAACTTTAGAGCTACTAAATTGGCTAGTACCGGAGGATTTTTGAAATCAGGAAATACTACCTTTATGATAGGAACAGAAGATATTCGCGTGGAAAAAGCGCTGCAAATAATAAAAGAGAACTGCCAATCACGAGATCAGCTAGTTGCACCAGTTTCACCTATGGGAGGGAACGCTGATTCGTATGTACCGTATCCAGTTGAGGTTGAGGTAGGCGGAGCAACTGTATTCGTATTGCCTGTAGAGCAGTTTAAGCAATTCTAATATGGTTGGAGCGTAAGGTTAATACCTCTAAATATAAAGGATTTTTTATGATGCTTTTATCGGAGGAAACTAATGAAAATAAATAAAGACATTCGTGTGAATACAGATGCATCCAAGCAAGAGATAAAGAGTGGGCAAGTTGAAACAAAATTTCGTGAGCTTGTCACAAAACAAAATGAAAAACTACAGACAGGTCAGCTGCAGGCATTAATGAAAAATATTGATGATACTGGCACTAGATTGGGCAGATCACAAAATTTAAAAGACTTGAATAAATTTAAGTCACTGGTCAAGCAATTTGTTAAAGAAGCAGTTGATTTTGGTATAGGATTAAAAAAAGAAAAATCATGGGATCATTTCGGGCAAGGACGTGATTTAAGTGTCGTCCAAGTTGTTGATGATAAACTAGTCGAGCTTACAGAGGAAGTAATGAGTAAGGAAAAGAACAGTTTAAACATCCTAGGGAAAATTGGAGAAATAAAGGGCTTATTAATTAATATATATACGTAAGAGAGTGATCGTGTTGATAAAAACATGGGAACAGCTTGAACAGGAGCAGCCGATTGTATTAAGAATGGTAAGAAACAGCCTTATGAAAGGCCGTTTAGCGCACGCTTACCTGTTCGAAGGAATGAGAGGAACAGGCAAAAGGGACGTTAGCCAAATACTTACAAAAAGTATTCTTTGTGAAAGGGCTATTGAAGGTTATCAGCCCTGTGAGGAATGTTCAAACTGCAAGAGGATTAATAATAACAACCATCCGGACGTACATATTGTGGAGCCGGATGGCTTGTCTATCAAGAAAAACCAAATTCAGAGCTTACAGGAAGAGTTTTCAAAAACAGGTGTCGAATCAAGGCAGAAGATTTATGTAATAATACATGCAGACAAGATGACAACAAATGCTGCAAACAGTTTGCTGAAATTCCTTGAAGAACCACATGCAGATACTACAGCAATTCTTTTAACTGAACAAATACAGCAGATTCTCCCAACCATTTTATCGAGGTGCCAAGTACTGTCATTTACACCTCTTTCTCCATTAAAAATGCAGGAGCAGCTAAAGGCAGATGGAATGAAGGCAAGTGATGCACCAATAATTGCGCAGATTACCAATGATTATGATGAAGCGTTTATGCTAAGTTCTGATGAATGGTTTGTACAAGCGCAAAAAATAGTGGTAAAATTGTATATGACTCTTAAAGGAAATCCTTTAGAAGCATTAGTTGCCCTTCAAAGAGAGTGGTTTGTCCATTTCAAAGAGAAAGATCAGTATGATAGGGGATTAGATTTACTGTTGCTGCTATTTAAGGATTTATTGTATATCCAGTTAGGTAAGGATGAACAAATAGTCTTTATTAATGAGCGGTCACAGTTAGAAGAGCTTGCGCTTAAAACATCATCCCAAATGCTGACAGAACAAATGACATCCATCTTTGAAGCAAAACGAAAGCTGCAGGGTAATATGAATCCACAGTTATTGATGGAACAGCTTGTATTGAAGCTGCAGGAGGGATCTTCAGTTGTATAATGTTGTAGGAATCCGCTTTAAAAAAGCTGGAAAAATATATTACTTTGATCCGAATGATATGGATATCCAAAAAGGGGATTTCGTAATCGTAGAGACAGTGCGTGGAGTGGAATATGGGAAAGTTGTAATTGCTCCTAAGCAGGTTGACGAAAATGATGTAGTCTTGCCTCTGAAAAAGGTGCTCCGAATCGCGGATCAAAAAGATCAATTGATTGTAGAGGAAAACCGGATTGCAGCAAAAGAAGCATATGAGGTTTGCTGTGAAAAGGTAAGTCTGCATGAGTTAGATATGAAGCTAGTAGATGTAGAATATACATTTGACCGCAATAAAGTAATTTTTTATTTTACCGCAGATGGCAGAGTGGATTTTCGCGAGTTAGTAAAGGATCTAGCTGCCATATTCAGGACTAGGATAGAACTGCGTCAGATTGGTGTTCGAGATGAAGCAAAAATGCTTGGCGGCATTGGACCATGTGGAAGAATGCTCTGCTGCTCGACATTCTTAGGTGATTTTGAACCAGTATCAATCAAGATGGCTAAGGACCAGAATCTTTCCTTAAATCCAACAAAAATTTCAGGACTTTGCGGCAGGCTGATGTGCTGCCTTAAGTATGAGAATGATGAATATGAATCTGCAAAAGAACAGCTTCCAGATTTAGGAGAATGGATATCAACACCTGATGGAAGAGGAAAAGTGGTAGGATTAAATATATTAGAACGTGTACTCCAAGTGGAAATTTCTGAACAAGAACGAGTGCTTGAATATACTTTAGAAGAAATACTGCAAAAAGATACTGTTTCAGTTCAATCCACGGATTAATGAGGTGGAAGAGTGGATAAAAAAGAAATCTTTGATTCAGTAATAAATATGGAAAGCCAAATTGGTCATTTATATCAACAATTAGGTGAACTAAAGCAGCATGTAGCCGAATTGATTGAGGAAAATAATACACTAACGCTGGAAAATGAAAATTTAAGAAGGCATTTGGAAAGTCAGTCCCAAGCAGGCAAGGAACAAAAGGAACAGACTAAAAAGAAACACCGAAAGTCCACCAAGCATATAGAAGAAAAACACATGGATATTGGAGAAGGATATGATAATCTAGCAAGGCTTTATCAAGAAGGTTTTCATATTTGTAACCTTCATTTCGGAAGCCCAAGAAAAGACGGAGATTGCTTGTTTTGTCTTTCCTTCCTTAATAAAAAATAGGGTTTGTCCTTCAAAAAAGGGCACCCTATTTTTTTAGGTGTTAAATTAGATGAGTAAGTATAGGCAGAATGATTATTATTAAGTATATTTAGGTAATATTATAGAATACATAACAAAATGGAGGTAACATAATTGGTTCAGCTAATAGGAGATGAGAGGCTTGACTACTTGTTGGCAGAAAAGCTGAAAATTATTCAAAGTCCAACCGTATTTTCGTTTTCTTTAGATGCGGTATTATTGGCAAACTTTGCAACAGTGCCTATCGCAAAAGGAAGAATAGTGGACCTTTGCAGTGGAAATGGTGTAATCCCGTTATTTTTGAGTTTAAGAACAAGAGCTTCTATTATTGGGGTAGAAATTCAAGAGCGGTTATATGATATGGCATGCAGAAGTGTTGCCTATAATAAATTGGAAGATAATATTGAGATGGTCAATGGCGATATCAAAGATGCACCAGCACAGCTTGGTTTTGAGAAATACGATGCAGTTACGTGCAACCCACCGTATTTCCAAACAGACTCACTTGAGGAACGAAATGAAAACGAACACTTGGCCATTGCAAGACATGAAATAATGTGCACACTTGAAGATACTATTCGCTCAGCAAGTCAGCTAGTGAAGCAGGGTGGAAAGGTATCGTTTGTACATAGACCAGGAAGACTGCTTGATATCATTACATTAATGCGGGCATATCGAATAGAGCCAAAAAGAATCCGCTTTGTATATCCTAAAGAGGGTAAGGAAGCAAATATACTACTAGTGGAAGGTATAAAGGATGGGAAACCTGATCTGAAAGTATTACCCCCCTTATATGTTTATAAAGGCTTGAATGAGTATACAGAAGAAATGGCTAGTATTTTATATGGAGACAACTAACCACTATTTTTATGTCCTGTTATGTAAGGATAATACATATTATGCAGGCTACACAAATAATCTTGAAAAGCGCCTTAAAACGCATAATGAAGGAAAAGGGGCTAAGTATACGAGGGCGAGATTGCCCGTTCAGTTGATTTATCATGAAGTGTTTTTGGATAAGTCACATGCTTTAAAAGCAGAGTATGCCTTCAAGCAGTTGAACAGAAAAGGAAAAGAGTCTTATATGAGGAAGGAAAATGGTGTTAAACATGTGGCAGCAAAAAAGCTATAAGAATGATGGTGGGCTTCTTTACTTAGTCCCAACTCCAATAGGTAATTTGGAAGATATGAGTTTTCGAGCTGTTAGGATTTTAAAGGAAGCAGATATCATTGCAGCTGAGGATACTCGTAATACAAAAAAACTATGCAATCATTTTGAAATAACAACTCCCATTGTAAGCTATCACGAGCATAATAAGGAAGCAAGTGGTCGCAAGTTGATTGAGACATTACAATCGGGAAAGACTGTGGCCCTAGTCAGTGATGCTGGAATGCCAACAATTGCTGATCCAGGCTATGAGCTTGTCGTTGCAGCAGTGGAAAACAGGCTGCCTGTTGTTCCATTGCCTGGAGCAAATGCAGCGTTAACTGCTTTAATTGCTTCAGGATTGCCAACACATCCCTTTTACTTCTACGGGTTTCTTAACAGACAAAAAAAGGAAAAGAAAAAGGAGCTGGAAGCATTAAAGTATATTTCTGGAACAGTCCTACTATACGAGTCTCCCCATCGATTAAAGGAAACCTTACAGTTGATAAAGGATATTTTAGGTGATAGAAATATCTCTCTATGCAGAGAATTAACAAAGATTTATGAGGAGTTCATAAGAGGAACAATAGATGAGGTTATCGACTGGGCGAATACTGATGAGATACGAGGCGAATTTTGTATCGTTATTGAAAAGGGAGAAGCAGTTGAAGCATCAGATGAACAATGGTGGACAAGCCTTTCAATTGTAGAGCATGTAAACCATTATATAGAAGTAGACGATTTACAGGCGAAAGATGCTATTAAGCGTACTGCTGTAGATCGAAGCATGCCAAAACGGGAAGTTTATCAAGAATATCATATAGATTAAAAAAGCATGGGCTTCATTAGAAGCCCATGCTTTTTTATTATTATTTAGAAAGTTCAAATGAACTTTTGATTTCGTTGATAAGTTGTTCTGCACCTTCACGGCTTAGAATTAGTTTTCCATCAGCAAGTGTTAGGTTATCATCAGAAACTTCACCTGTTACTTGGCAAGTCATGTTTGGTTTATATTTTTTCAAGATGATTTTTTCATCATCCACATAAATTTCTAAAGCATCCTTTTCAGCAATACCTAATGTACGTCTTAATTCGATAGGTATTACAACACGTCCCAATTCGTCAACTTTACGAACAATTCCAGTAGATTTCATTTCCTTTTCTCCTCCCGATAAACCTTATATATATTTTTTTCGATAATATTCGACAAATTTCTTTGTTTGTATATATAATACCAGCCATTCCCATATACGTCAATTATTTTATTTTTAAAGTGAGATAATAGAAAGAATTCCTTTGTTTATAGGTTAAATAGCATATTATATATACTTTAAATACCAGAAAAAGCTTATAAATGTAAAAACAAAATAATTATTTTTGAGAAAATAAAAGTTTGAATTCGACAAAAAACAACATTACAGATGTCGAATCATACGTTAAATATATAGAACAAAAAAAGGATAATGATGAAAAGGATAGGTACTTGCAGACAGTTGCAAAAACTTTCGATTTTGGGTATATTTTGAGGGGATATAAGGGCAAAATGGCAATGATTAGCTGCTTTTTTTATGACATTTCATAAAAAAACAGGAAGTCTACAAAAATACCATAAAATTTCAGGTGCAATTATATAACTTGTAGTTTTAAGATTAGAGCAAGTATTGATACAATAAGTATTATGCATATTACATAAGCAATAATTTTAGGAGGGAAAAAGTTGAAAGAGCAAGATACTTTCTATATAACAACCCCAATATATTATCCTAGCGGAAATCTACATATTGGACACGCCTACACGACTGTTGCAGGAGATGCAATGGCAAGATATAAGCGACTTAAAGGATTTGATGTTCGTTACCTGACAGGTACAGATGAGCATGGGCAAAAAATTCAGCGTAAAGCAGAGGAAGCTGGTATCACTCCTCAAGAATATGTTGACGGTATTGTGGCAGGAATCAAGGAGCTTTGGGATTCCATGGATATTTCCTATGATGACTTTATCCGTACAACAGAAAAAAGACATACAGAAGTAGTCAGCAAGATGTTTCAAAAGCTTGTTGAACAAGGTGATATTTACTTGGATGAGTATCAAGGCTGGTACTCTGTGTCTGATGAAACATATTACACAGAGCTTCAGCTTGTAGATCCAATATATGATGAAAACGGCAAAATTATCGGCGGAAAAAGTCCTGATAGCGGTCATGCAGTGGAACTGGTAAAAGAGGAATCTTACTTTTTCAGAATGGGTAAATATGCAGACAGACTTCTTAAGTTTTATGAAGAAAATCCAGAATTTATCCAGCCGGAATCCCGTAAAAATGAAATGATTAATAACTTTATTAAACCAGGACTAGAGGATTTGGCTGTTTCTCGGACAACCTTTGACTGGGGAATTAAAGTACCTGGTGACCCAAAGCATGTTGTATATGTTTGGATTGATGCATTGTCTAACTACATTACAGCATTAGGATATGGTTCTGAAAACGACTCACTTTATCAGAAGTTTTGGCCAGCAAATGTCCATTTAGTTGGAAAAGAGATTGTTCGTTTCCATACAATATATTGGCCAATCATGTTGATGGCACTCGATTTACCATTGCCTAAAAAGGTCTTTGCTCATGGATGGATATTGATGAAAGATGGGAAAATGTCCAAGTCAAAAGGAAATGTAGTAAATCCTGTTACATTAATCGAAAGATATGGTCTTGATGCATTGCGTTATTATTTGCTGCGTGAGGTACCATTCGGATCTGACGGCGTATTCACTCCAGAAGGCTTTGTTGAAAGAGTAAACTTTGATTTGGCAAACGATTTAGGAAACCTGTTAAACAGAACGGTTGCAATGATCAATAAGTATTTTGATGGAGTTGTACCTGAATACAAGGGATCTGAAGGAAACTTTGAAAAGTCACTTGTAGAAGCACATAAGGAAACTAAAGCATTGTATGAAAAGCATATGGATAATATGGAGTTTTCTGTAGTGCTTACTAATCTATGGCAGCTTATCAGCAGAAATAATAAATACATTGATGAAACGCAGCCTTGGGTTCTGGCTAAGGAAGAAAAAACAGAAGAACTTGCAACAGTAATGGTTCATCTTGCAGAGTCATTAAGAAGAATCGGTGTTCTGTTAAAACCATTCCTGACAAAAACACCTGATAGAATCTTCCAGCAGCTGAATATTCAAGCGGAAGAATTGAAAACTTGGTCCAGCCTTGACGAGTTTGGAGCAATCCCTGCAGGTACAAAGGTAGAAAAAGGAGAGCCTATTTTCCCAAGACTTGATATTGCTGAAGAAGTGGAATACATCAAAAAGGAAATGCAAGGACCTGCAGTAGTAGAAGAGAGCAAGGAAAAACAACCAGAAAAGCAGGAAGCTCCTGAAGCAGAAGAAATTTCAATTGATGATTTCATGAAAATAGATTTAAGGGTTGCACAGGTCCTTCAAGTAGAACCAGTGAAAAAAGCTGATAAATTGCTGAAGCTGCAGCTTGACTTGGGATATGAAAAAAGACAAGTCGTATCAGGCATTGCACAATATTATAAGCCAGAGGAGCTTGTAGGCAGACGAGTTATTTGCGTTACAAATCTTAAGCCTGTTAAGCTAAGAGGCGAATTATCACAAGGCATGATTCTTGCTGGAAGTCAGGATGGAGTTCTGTCGATTGCATCAGTAGATGAATCGCTGCCATTAGGCTCAAAAGTTAAATAATAAAAGTTGGAGAAACATAGAAATTGCATTTATTAAGCATATTTCTATGTTTTTCTGTCCAATTATGGATATTTAGTTAGCAATTAAGGGAATAGGAAAGAAATATGACTATCGCGATAAGGAAAGGATTTATTATGCTATTTGATACACATACACATTTAAATGCAGACCAATTTGATGAAGATTTAGAAGAAGTAATTAACCGGGCAATGGAAGCTGGAATGGAAAAAATGGTCGTAGTCGGCTTCGATCGGCCAACTATTACAAGAGCAATGGAATTAGTGGAGCAATACGATTTTATCTATGCTAGTGTCGGTTGGCATCCTGTAGATGCTATTGATATGACAGACGAGGATTTAAATTGGATTGAATCATTGGCAAGTCACCCAAAGGTAGTTGCTATTGGAGAAATGGGTTTGGATTATCATTGGGACAAGTCTCCTAAGGATATCCAAAAGGAAGTTTTCAGAAAGCAGATCCATTTAGCGAAAAAAGTGAAGCTTCCAATTATTATTCATAATCGGGAAGCAACCGCTGACATCGTTGAAATTCTCAAATCGGAGGGCGCTTCAGAGGTCGGGGGTATTATGCATTGTTACGGAGGAAGTGTCGAGACAGCAATGGAATGCATCGACATGAATTTTTATATCTCTTTAGGGGGAACTGTCACTTTCAAAAACGCCAGAAAACCTAAGGAAGCGGCAGCAGCAATTCCTCTGGATAAATTGCTAATTGAAACTGATTGCCCATATCTTGCACCAACACCATACAGAGGCAAAAGAAATGAACCAAGTTATGTAAAGTTTGTTGCAGAGGAAATTGCAGCGATAAAAGGTATTAGTTTTGAGGAAGTTGCTGCTAAAACTACGGAAAATGCAAAAAAACTATTCGGCATAAAATGATAAGAGATGCTGTCGAATGATCGCATAGCTTGTCCTAATATTACTTTGTTCTAAGAAGTTCTACATTGCTTCCTTTTCTCATAGAATGTTCATGTCGAGATTTCTTTCTTTCCTTTCCTGGAGATTTTTTGCATAATAGGAGATACGTTCAAAGAATGTAGAAGGGTTGACAGCAGACACGATACTCTATATAATCACTCCGAGAGAAAAGGAGGCGTTTTTCATCGTAATCCAAAACATGAAAAGCCTGTTTTCTAAATCTTTGAGCACAAAGAAAATATTCATTCTTATTGCTAGCTTCATAGTTTTTATAAGTGGTTTAGGGTTTGTTATTTATGAATCAACGAAAAAAACTGTGGCGCTGACATTGGATGGAAAAGAGAAGGTCATCGAAACGCACTCATCCACTATTCAAGATATATTTGATGAACTTGACATTGCCATAAGCTCAGAAGATGAGGTGTCTCCCCCGTTAGATGCAAATGTAGCTGACGAGATGGAGGTTGTTTGGAAGCAAGCAAAACAGGTTGAATTGAGCAAAGACGACGAGAAGAAAACGGTATGGACAACAGCAGAAACAGTTAAGGAGTTTCTCAAGGAACAAAAAATCTCTTTGAATGAGCACGATAAGGTCAATCAGAAGCAGAATAACGATATAAAGAACAATATGGAGATTGTTGTACATACTGCATTTCCACTTACACTAGTAGACGCAGGATCGAAAAAAGAACTATGGTCCACTTCGACTACGGTCGCTGACTTTTTAAAACAACAGGAGATATCACTTACAAAATTAGACCGAGTTGAGCCAGATCTAAAGGAAGTAGTGAACAAGAAGGACGTTGTAGAAATTACACGTATAGAAAAGGTCACCGATGTAGTGGAACAACCGATTAATTATGCTGTTGTGACCCAAAAGGATGATAGCCTTGAAAAGGGTGCAGAAAAGGTAATAAAAGAAGGCAAAAACGGTGTAATGTCGAAAACCTTTGAAGTTACTTTAGAAAACGGTAAAGAAGTTTCGAGAGATCTGCTTAGTGAAAAACAAGTTAAAGAAAAACAGGACAAAGTAGTGGCAGTAGGAACTATTGAAGTTACACAAGTAGCTTCCCGTGGCGAAAATGTCAGTGAGGAAGGTACAGAACTTTATGTTAATTCCACTGCATATACAGCAAGCTGCAGCGGCTGTTCTGGACATACCGCTACTGGAATTGATCTTAAGTCAAATCCTAATGCAAAAGTAATTGCAGTTGATCCAAGCGTTATCCCATTAGGAACAAAGGTTTATGTTGAAGGCTACGGATACGCTATTGCTGGTGATACGGGCGGTGCTGTGAAAGGAAAGAAAATCGACGTCTTTTTCCCAACGAAGGCAGAAGCTTATCGCTGGGGAAATAAACAGGTAAGAATCAAGATTTTAAAGTAACCTTATTTAGGCTTCTTACTTGCATGTGTTTGTTAGTGTCTGCCAAAACCTAATACACATTGAACATCTACTATTAGCACATCTTTAACAGAGGAGTCATTCCTCTGTTTTTTTTCTTTTGAAACGGATTTTGTTGAAAAGAAAAATTTGAGCTATAATAACCTTTAGAATTCATTTAACTCTTTCTATAATATATAGACGTTTAATGTTACAAAAATGTTTCATTTTTTTTGCAAAACTTAATTTTTTTTTTGGAGGCTCCATGAAACTTAAAGAAATCATTGTAGTGGAAGGAAGAGATGACACTACCGCTGTCAAAAGGGCAGTTGATGCTGATACAATTGAAACAAATGGTTCTGCTATAAGTATGGAAACAATTGAGGCAATAAAACTTGCTAATGAAACAAGAGGAGTCATTGTACTGACAGATCCAGACTTTCCTGGCCAAAAGATACGTAATACTATAGAAAGACATGTGCCAAGCTGTAAACATGCTTTCATTTCTAAAGATAAAGCTCTGCATAAACATGGGAAGGGTGTTGGAGTGGAGCACGCCTCTGTAGAAGTAATTAGGGAGGCGCTTAAGGATGCTCATCACATGGAAGAAGACATTGTAGAGCAAATTACTAAGGAAGACTTGTTGGATGCGCAGCTAGTTGGTGGTCCAGGATCAAAAGAGCGAAGAGAAAAGCTCGGCAGGATTTTAAAAATAGGGTATACAAATGGCAAACAGCTTCATAAAAGGCTGATGATGTTTAACATCACCAAGCAAGACTTTGCTGCAGCGGTAAATGCTATTTGGCAGGAGGAAAAAGATGTATAAAGATATAGCGACACCTGTAAGAACAAAAGCGATTTTAGAAAAACACGGATTTTCATTCAAAAAGAGTTTAGGTCAAAACTTTTTAATTGATACAAATATCTTAAGAAATATTGTGGACCATGCAGAGTTGTCAGAGTCATCAGGAGCAATTGAAGTTGGACCAGGTATTGGAGCATTAACAGAGCAATTGGCAAAGCGGGCAAAAAAGGTAGTTGCGTATGAGATTGACCAGCGTTTACTGCCAATCTTAAGTGAAACACTTGAACCATATCCAAATGCTAAGGTAATCCATTCAGATGTACTGAAAGCAAATGTAAAGGAAATGATTGAACAGGAATTTGCAGGCATAGATGATATTATGCTTGTTGCAAACTTGCCTTACTATGTGACAACACCAATCATCATGAAAATATTAGAGGAGAATCTGCCTCTTCGTGGAATAGTTGTTATGCTTCAGAAGGAAGTGGCTGACCGTATTTCAGCTAAGCCAAGCACAAAGGAGTATGGCTCACTGTCCATAGCCATTCAGTACTACACAGTTCCAGAGGTTGTAATGATTGTCCCTAAGACAGTTTTTGTGCCACAGCCAAATGTTGATTCAGCCGTTATCAGGTTAACAATAAGACAGAAGCCGCTTGTTGAAGTTAAAAGTGAGGAATTCTTCTTCCGTGTAACTAGAGCCAGCTTTGCGCAAAGAAGAAAAACAATCCTTAACAATTTAACAAGCCAGCTTGACAATGGCAAGGAGAAAAAGGAAGCTATACTGTCTGCCTTGCAAACTGCAGGAATTGAGCCTTCAAGGCGTGGAGAATCTCTCTCCATTGAAGAGTTTGCTGCACTTAGTGATGCACTGTATGAGTCTTTCTAAAAGTATATAGTATGGTAAACAGCCAGCATCCTTATAGTGGAGCTGGCTGTTTTATTTTGGAAGGTCTTTATGAAACCTTAAATTGCTCATCACACCTTTCTGGACCTTTGCATAGGTTAATGAGAGATAAATAAGAAACATAGCCCATTCTAAAGACAGGGGCATACTGGAGTGACGACTAGTGAGCATAAATATCATGGATATCGTCGGCAGAAAATCCTATCATTGTGATTTAGCTTTTCGAATTATTGATATAAGGGAAGAAAATGGGCGAAAAAGCGCTGTTTTATATGGAGAGGATTTCCGTCTTATCGCAGACGCTCCTTTTGAGGACTTAATTTCTATCAATAAGCCGATGCAGAGGAAGATGGCTCAGGAGATACAGTTTTTAGAGCAACAGTCATTAGAGCTATTTAGGCAGGATGTAAACTTACTGAATAGGAAACAGGAATATTCTTCGACAGATGCATACAGCAAACCATTCAACTATTTTCAAATGCCGGGAAAGGTATTACATTTAGATGGGGATCCGAACTATTTAAAGAAATGCCTTGATTTATACGAGAAAATAGGAATTCCCGTAACAGGTATTCATTCTAACGAAAAGGAAATGCCGGGAAAAATCACGAAGCTACTTGAGTACTATAGACCAGATATACTTGTTATAACCGGTCATGACGCCTATTCAAAGTCATTGGGCGATAAAACAGACTTAAATGCTTATCGCCACTCAAAGTACTTTGTGCAGACAGTCATAGAGGCTCGTAAAAAAATTCCCCACTTAGATCAACTCGTCATTTTTGCTGGAGCATGTCAATCCCACTTTGAATCACTAATCCATGCAGGAGCGAACTTTGCTAGCTCTCCTTCAAGAGTTAATATTCATGCTTTAGATCCGGTGTATATTGTGGCAAAAATAAGCTATACGCCTTTCATGGAGAGAGTTAATGTTTGGGATATACTGAGAAATACTCTGACAGGAGAAAAAGGCCTTGGGGGAATAGAAACAAAGGGAGTACTGCGTACAGGGATGCCTTATAATACAAATATAACTGAATAGACAACGGGGAATTTCACGAAAATAACAATATTGTAATACAGTTTTTTCGGCATAATCCAAACAGGCTGACTCTCACAAAGAGCGGCCTATTTTTTATTCAAAAAAGAGTTTGTAAATTTAAAAAAATATTGATACATAATTATTCCAGTATGGGAAAAAATAAGATTGTTGAAAAATAGGAGAAAAATAAGAATAAAAAATATTGACAACTTCTAAAAGAGACTGTTATAATTTATATTTTTGTTTGACTCTGTTGTGTCAGTGTGATATACTTTACACAGTGAGGTGGACCGAATATGGCAAAAACATTATCAGATATAAAAAAAGCTCTTGATTCGAATTTAGGGAAGAGATTAATGCTAAAAGCTAATGGTGGTCGTCGTAAAACGATTGAACGTTCAGGTGTACTAGCTGAAACATATCCTTCTGTGTTTGTAGTAGAGTTAGATCAGGATGAAAATGCATTTGAACGGGTATCGTACAGTTATGCAGATGTTTTAACAGAAACGGTTCAAATTACCTTCTTTGAAGATACATCAGGACAAGTTGCTCTAAGCTAATATATATTATGGAGACTAGCAGTTACCAATCGGTTGCTGCTTTTTTCATGGAAAAAATCTAAAAAAACTGGAAACAGATTCAACACATGATATAAAAACAGGGTTACATACTATAACTACCGTGAATAATGAAAGGAGAGGTTTTTAAGTTGAGTAGACGACGAGGAGTTATGTCAGAAGGTTTAAAAGAAGAATTAGCAAAAGAGCTAGGGTTCTATGACGTTGTCCAGAAGGATGGATGGGGCGGAATCCGAGCAAAGGATGCCGGTAACATGGTCAAGCGGGCAATAGAAATCGCAGAACAAAGTCTTCTGAATAATCAAAAATAGTCTTATTTTTGTGCCTTTAAGTTAAATCCCTGTTTACTAAGTTCAGCATTAACTATCAAGGATTTATTCACGGTATCAGGTTTAACTCTGCATTCTAAAGGGATGCGGAGTTAGGTCTTTTTTTGCACCTTTTTTCTGAAAGAAAAAAAACCCCTTGAATTTTCTTGGGAAAACATAAATGATATATAGTATTTTGCTTAATATGACAAATTTTATGGTAAAATCACTATAGCCATAAAACACTGTGAAATGATTTGTAAACATAAAACACAAAGCATAGGATGCTTATTTGTTTATGTTTCATACATAGAGGAATTAGGTTATTATTTCAGTCATTCTTTTTATTTCCTGTTGTGTGGTACAATAGGACGAAAAAGCGGACAATGAAAATGTTAAGTAGGTGGAAATATTGAAGCTTTTGGTGAAAGCGCCAGCTAAAATCAACTTATCGTTGGATGTATTAAATAAAAGGCCAGATGGCTATCATGAAGTAGAAATGATCATGACGACCATTGACCTTGCTGACAGAATTGAACTTATTCTGGAAGAAAAGGATATTATAAAAATAAATTCCCTTAATCGATTTGTGCCAGATGACCAAAGAAATCTTGCTTATCAAGCAGCAAATCTATTAAAGAAAAAGTTTGATGTTAAAAAGGGAGTTACAATAAAGATCGAAAAGAACATTCCAGTTGCTGCAGGTCTTGCAGGGGGAAGCAGTGATGCTGCTGCAGTGTTGAGGGGGTTGAATAAACTTTGGGACCTTGGCCTGACTCTTGATGAACTTGCTGAAATTGGAGCTGAAATTGGGTCTGATGTAAGCTTCTGTGTATATGGAGGCACAGCTCTTGCAACCGGAAGAGGAGAAATCATTAAACAGATTCCTGCTCCGCCTATATGTTGGGTCGTGTTAGCGAAGCCTTTTATAGGTGTTTCTACTGCTGACATCTATAAAAAACTGGATGTTTCTCAAATAAACCATCCTGATACAGAACAGATGATTGATTGTATACGAACAGGTGATTATGATGAAATGTGCAGAAATGTCGGTAATGTGCTCGAAGACGTTACATTAAATCTATATCCTGAGGTAGCGCAAATAAAGGATCAGATGAAAAAATTCGGTGCAGATGCAGTATTAATGAGCGGAAGCGGTCCAACTGTTTTCGGTTTAATTGAGCATGATTCAAGAATGAATCGTGTTTATAATGGACTAAGAGGTTTTTGTGATCAGGTTTTTGCGGTCCGTATGATGGGAAATCGTCATACCCTTGATTAAATCCGTATAATAATGTAAAATTAAAGGTAAAATATTCGGATTTTGGAGGATGACCTTATGAAATTTCGTCGTAGTGAACGTTTAATAGACATGACGAATTATTTACTGGAGCATCCAAGGCAATTAGTTTCCTTATCCTATTTTTCAGAGAGATATGGTTCAGCGAAATCTTCAATAAGTGAGGATTTGGCGATAATCAAGGAAACCTTTGAAGATAGAGGTATAGGTATTCTACAAACTTTGCCAGGTGCTGCAGGTGGTGTTAAATACCACGCTAAAGTTAATGAAGAAGAAGCAAAAGCCTTTATAGAGGAGCTTTGTCAATTAATTGTAAAACCAGACAGGCTCCTTCCAGGAGGATATCTGTATATGACAGATATATTAGGGGACACTGCTCTTGTTCAAAGAGTAGGAAAAATATTCGCGTCCGCTTTTGCTGAAACAAATATTGATGTTGTCATGACTGTGGCAACAAAAGGTATCCCGCTTGCATATGCTGTTGCGTCTTTCTTAAATGTTCCTGTAGTTATGGTTAGAAGAGACAGCAAGGTGACAGAAGGATCAACAGTCAGCATTAACTATGTTTCTGGTTCATCAAAGCGAATCCAGACGATGGTCCTTTCGAAAAGAAGCTTAGAACAAGGCTCAAATGTACTTATTGTCGATGACTTTATGAAGGCCGGCGGCACAGTAAATGGAATGATTAGTTTACTGGATGAGTTTAATGCCAATGTTGCCGGCATTGCTGTCCTGATTGAAGCAGAGGAAGCAGAGGAAAGACTTGTCGATGATTATTTATCATTAGTGAAGCTTTCAGGTGTGGATGTAAAAGAGAAAAAGATATCTGTTGAAATTGGAAATTATTTTGATAAGAAACGATAGGGGGATAATGAAAATGAAAATTGTACAAACAAGTGGTGCACCAGCAGCAATCGGACCATACTCTCAAGGGATTATTGTCAATAATATGTTTTACAGCTCAGGTCAAATCCCTTTGACAGCAGAAGGAGAGTTATTGCAAGGTAACGTTCAGGAACAAACACATCAAGTCTTCAAAAATCTTGCTGCTGTCTTGAAAGAAGCAAATGCTTCTTTTGAAACTGTCGTTAAGGCTACTGTTTTTATTAAAAATATGGATGATTTTGCTGCGATCAATGAAGTGTATGGACAATATTTCAATGTACATAAACCAGCGCGCTCTTGTGTGGAAGTTGCAAGATTGCCTAAAGATGTATTGGTTGAAATTGAAGTAATTGCACTTTGCAAATAGTATAAAAGTAGGAATATGTTAGTTTTTGTAGCTTTACTTAGCGTTTTTTAGCATTTTATATTAAATATTCTAAAAAAGTTTGCTGATAAAGAAGGAGTTACGAAAATTCTGTTGAATTACTTAACTAGATTTTATCTTCTAGTAAAGGTGGTGAACAGAATGGAAGTAACTGACGTAAGACTACGCCGAGTCAATACGGATGGAAGAATGAGAGCCATTGCCTCTATTACTCTAGATAATGAGTTTGTTGTTCACGATATAAGAGTAATTGATGGTAATAACGGTTTATTTGTGGCAATGCCAAGTAAAAGGACACCGGATGGTGAATTTAGGGACATTGCACATCCGATTAACTCAGGTACAAGAGGTAAAATCCAGGAAGCTGTTTTAGCAGAGTACCACCGCTTAGGTGAATTAGAAGTTGAATTTGAAGAAGCCGGAGCTTCCTAAAGAATACGAGCAGCTAGAGCCTACTTCTGAAGAGTAAGGCTCTTTTTTTTTGCGCAATTAATGCTTTCAAAATATATAAATATAATGAATATTTTATAACAACCTAATTTGGTTGGTTTTAGGTAAGCGGATTCTTGGGAACCTTATAAAAAAAGAAAATAAAAAATGAGGAGGATTAAACCCTTATAACCCCTTGTTTTTCGCTTTATTTTCATATATTTGGATACAAACATTCCTTGAAATCAGACTGTATTTGAGATATATTTTTAATGGATAAAAAGGTTAAATTGGAGGCCTGTGAATGATAAATCGATACGCAGTGATCTTGGCCGCAGGACAAGGAACAAGAATGAAGTCAAAGCTATATAAAGTACTTCATCCAGTTTGCGGCAAGCCGATGGTGCAGCATGTAGTCGATCAAGTATCAAAGCTTCAAATGGAGCGTATTGTAACTGTTATAGGTCACGGTTCAGATCAGGTGAAAGCACAACTTGGAGATAAGATAAGTTATGCCTATCAAGCTGAACAGTTAGGGACGGCGCATGCAGTTATGCAGGCGAAGGATTTTCTGGAGAACAAAGACGGTGTTACAGTCGTTGTATGCGGCGATACGCCATTAATTACTTCAGAGACGTTAGAGGCTCTTAGCAGCTACCATCTAGAAACTTCTGCCAAAGCAACTGTTTTGACTGCTGTTGCAGAGGATCCGACTGGTTACGGTCGAATTGTGCGTAATAATATTGGTGAAGTTGAAAAAATCGTTGAACATAAAGATGCTTCTGAAGAAGAAAAGCAAATTGTCGAAATCAATACAGGAACGTACTGTTTTGATAACGCGGCCTTATTTGAGGCATTGAATAATGTTACAAATGAAAATGTACAAGGGGAATATTACTTACCCGATGTCATTGAAATTTTCAAAAAGCAAGGCGAAATAGTTTCTGCATATAAGACAGGAGATTTCAGTGAGACGATTGGTGTTAACGATCGAATCGCACTGGCTGAAGCAGAGAGACTTTTGAAAAAGCGTGTAAATGAAGAGCATATGCGCAATGGAGTTACAATTATAGACCCTTCTAATACTTATATTGGTACAGATGTTACGATTGGAAGCGATACGGTCATCTTGCCAGGTACAATTCTTTCAGGGCAAACAGCAATAGCTTCTGATTGCGTTATTGGACCAAATACGGAAATTGGTAACTGTGTTGTTGGCGAAAGCACTGAAATTAGACAATCTGCAGCATTTGATAGCAAAATAGGTGCAAATGTGAATATTGGACCTTTTGCTCACATTCGCCCCGCTTCTTCAATTGGTGATGATGTGAAGATAGGTAACTTTGTTGAAATCAAAAAGGCTGAGTTTGGAGATAGAAGTAAAGCATCTCATTTGAGCTATATCGGTGATGCGAAGGTCGGCAGTGATGTCAATATTGGTTGTGGAACGATAACAGTCAACTATGACGGAGAAAACAAGTTTTTGACTACAATAGAAGATGGTGCATTCATTGGCTGTAATTCCAATCTGATCGCACCGGTTAAGGTTGGCAAAGGTGCTTACGTTGCAGCTGGCTCTACCATAACAGATGATGTTCCAGCAGAATCTTTATCTATTGCAAGGGCCCGCCAAGTTAATAAAGATGAGTACGTGAAAAAGTCAAAGCAAGATTAAAAAGCATTGAAGAATAAGAAGAAAATAATGGCTTCTTATTCTGTTCTAAAAGAGGACAAGCTATTAGTTAGGAAAAAAGCCAGTGGAGGTTCATCATGCTAGTAAAAAATACAGATCCAAACTTAAAGGTATTTACCTTAAATTCCAATCCAGCATTGGCAGCTGAAATTGCCAAATCAATTGGGGTTGAATTAGGTAAATGCTCTGTAACACGTTTCAGTGATGGAGAAATTCAAATTAATATTGAAGAGAGCATTCGTGGCTGTGATGTTTACATCATTCAGTCAACAAGTTCTCCTGTAAATGAGCATATCATGGAACTACTTATTATGATTGATGCTTTAAAACGCGCTTCTGCTAAAACAATTAACTTAGTTATTCCTTATTACGGATATGCTCGACAAGATCGTAAAGCTCGTGCACGTGAACCAATTACTGCTAAGCTTGTGGCAAATCTGCTTGAAACTGCAGGCGCTACACGTGTTATCACGTTAGACTTGCATGCACCGCAAATTCAAGGATTCTTCGATATCCCTATCGATCATCTTATGGGTGTACCTATCTTAGGAGAATATTTCAGCAAAAGGGAATTCGACGGCGACATTGTTATCGTCTCACCAGACCATGGTGGTGTGACACGCGCTCGTAAGCTTGCAGAGCGTCTTAAAGCGCCAATTGCTATTATTGATAAGAGAAGACCAAAGCCGAATGTGGCTGAAGTCATGAATATTGTCGGGAACATCGAAGGTAAAATTGCCATCCTTATTGATGACATTATTGACACTGCTGGCACAATTACTCTTGGGGCAAATGCTCTTGCAGAAAATGGAGCGAAGGAAGTATATGCTTGCTGTACGCATCCAGTTCTTTCAGGTCCTGCAATGGAAAGAATTAAAAATTCTAAAATTAAAGAGCTTGTAGTAACAAACTCCATTGAGCTTCCAGAAGAAAAGCTAACAGAAAACGTTATACAACTTTCTGTGGCAGACCTGCTTGGAGAAGCTATCATTAGAGTTCATTCTGATCAATCAGTCAGCTATCTATTTGATTAAGAAGTATGTCGCTCCCTCTAAGGGGCGACTTATTTCTATTGGACAAAGCGCACTCCATCTAGGAAAAAGTTACCTAGTTTAAAACTTGCATGTTTAAAATAGGCGGTTTTAGGGAATTTTTTATATATAGCGATACAAAATGATGGAGGCGATTTTTTCATGACTGCAACATTGCAAGCAAAAAAACGTACGGTATCTAAGCATTCAGTATTATCGGATTTGAGAAATAACGGGAACATTCCAGCAGTTGTCTATGGAACAAAGGTAGACAGTACATCTATTTCCTTAAGTGAAGCAAACTTTTTGAAAGTATTAAAGGATGTTGGTCGTAACGGAGTAATATCCTTGGATGTTGACGGAGAGAAGCACAATGTCGTGCTGAACGATTACCATTCCGATCCGATTAAAAGAAGCATACTGCATATAGACTTTTTAGCAGTTGATTTATCAAAGGAAATAACTTCAACAGTCAGAGTCAATCTTACAGGAGATTCAAGCGGTGTAAAAGACGGTGGTGTATTGCAGCAAGCGTTGCATGAGGTTGAAGTAACAGCTAAGCCAAATGATATCCCTACCGCTATTGATATTGACATTAGCAGCCTTGCGGTTGGTGAAACACTTTCTGTTGCTGATATTAAAGGGTATGATAATCTGGAAATCAATCATGAGGCAGATGAAACGATTGCTTCTGTACTTCCTCCAAGACAAGAGGAAGAGATTAGCACTGGGGAACAGCAGGATGGCGGAATCCCAGAAAATGTGGAAGGCAGAGAAACTTCTGTAGACGGAACCGATTGAGTGTAGAGAGCAAACCCTTTATATTTTTAATTGATTAATTGCCCAAAATAGGAAGGTATGCAGTAATTGTATGTAGAATATCAAATAGAAGAGCTTTTTCTAAATGGATATACGCATACAGGCTGTTGTAATAAATAAATGGAGGCTTAGCCGATTGAACAGCTATTGGCAAGCCTTCTTTTTCTGTATATAAACAAGAATAAAAGGGTGAAACAAATGAAATTGGTAGTTGGCTTGGGCAATCCAGGAAAGCAATATGAAAAAACAAGGCATAATATTGGATTTGAGGTTATAGATTATATATCTGAGGAATATGGAATTCCTTTAGATAAATCAAAATTCAAAGGACAATATGGATTAGGAATGATTAATGGAGAAAAAGTGGTTTTATTAAAGCCGCTTACATACATGAATCTATCCGGTGAATCCATTCGTCCAATTATGGACTTTTATGACATTGATACGGAAGATATTGTAGTTATATATGATGATTTAGATTTACCTGTTGGTAAAATACGCTTAAGGCAAAAGGGCAGCTCTGGCGGGCATAATGGAATTAAATCAACCATTGCCCATACAGGAACGGAAAAGTTTAACCGCATTCGTGTCGGGATTGACAGACCTCAAAACGGAATGAAGGTTACAGATTATGTTTTAGGTAAATTTACGAAAGAAGAGCAAGCAGAATTAGAGATAATCGTGAAGAAATGTTCAGATGCTTGTGCTCAATGGATGAAAGAACCATTTTTACAAGTAATGAATATACATAATATCCAGTAGGTTTTGGATGAACCATCTTTTTTGCTCGATGTTCCTTAGTATAACTTCCCTCCAAAAGGTAAATACTAGCACTAGTTCATAAAAGCTTTAAGGAGGCTTGCGCCCGTGGCCATACATTATAATTGCAGGCATTGTGGAGTAAAGTTAGGGAGCATAGAAGAAAGTTCTGTGGAAACAGCTCGACTTGGTTTTGATATGTTGACAGAACAGGAAAGAGCAGAGATGATTAATTACAGCGAAGCAGGCGATATTCATATTAAAGCCATATGTGAGGATTGCCATGAATCATTAGCGAAAAATCCAGGATATTATGAAAATGATTATTTAATTCATTAATAGGTATTTAGGTATTACGGCGAAAGAAGCTTTGGAGAGATTCCAAAGCATTTTTCCGTTTTGTTGTTTACAAAATTTTGAAGAATAAATGTAATATTTGTCCTAGAGTTAAAGTAAGAACACTGTTAAAGGTAGATGAGAAGGCTAACAAAACAGATAAATGGGATATGGGTCAATATATGAGAGAACAGATTTGTTTTTTTCATTTTTAAAGTAGGGAGGGAATCTTCTATTGTTAGGGCTTAAAAAATTATTTGATCAACAGGAAGACGTTAAAAATGTCATATCTGGTGTTAATGCAGGTTTAAGGGAACAAATTGTTTCTGGATTGTCTAACTCTGCAAGAACACTGTTTATGACTTCTATATATAAAAAGACAAAAAGGCCAGTAATTGTAATAGCACCTAATTTACTTCAGGCCCAAAAGCTATATGATGATATTACAAATATAGTGGATGAGAACGAAGTATTTTTATACCCTGCAAATGAGCTTATAGCTGCAGAGATAAGCATTTCCAGTCCAGAGTTGAGGGCACAGCGAATCGAAGTGCTGAATCATTGGACAAATGAAAAGACAGCAAAAGGGATATTGATAGTTCCTGTAGCGGGGCTGCGCAAACTGCTTCCACCTAAAGATCTTTGGAAAGAGCAGCAGATTGAGCTTGAGGTTGGAAAGGATATTGATCTTGAAGTGCTTATCCAGCGTTTTGTGACGATTGGGTATGTACGCACAGACATGGTTTCGGCTCCCGGTGACTTTAGTCTTCGAGGAGGGATTCTAGATATTTATCCTTTAACAGAGGAAAATCCACTTCGAATAGAGCTGTTTGACACGGAAATAGATTCTATTAGAACCTTCTCTCTAGAAGATCAGCGCTCTAAAGAGAAGCTTTCGTCAATTACAATAGGCCCGGCAACAGAGGTAATTATCGGAACAGACGAACTGGAAGCCTTCGCTCAGAAGGTTGAAGCAGGTCTGGCAAAAAGCTTGAAGAAAATAAAGGATGAGAAAACCAAGACATTGCTTGCCCAAAATATAGGCTATGAGATTGAGCAGCTTAAAAATGGCCAAAAACCAGAGCAGCTTTATAAATATTTGTCTCTTCTTTATCCTGACCATACAAGTTTAATAGATTATTTACCGAGAAATGGTCTCCTGTTCGTTGAAGAAATTAGTAGAGTTCAAGAAATGAATGATACATTGGAGAAGGAAGAAGCAGATTGGTACACTAGCTTGCTTAATGATGGAGAAATCATTCATGATATGAAGCTTTCCCAAAGTGTGCAGGATTTGCTACAAAGGTCTGTACAGCCAATTGTTTATATGTCCTTATTCCTGCGCCATGTTCCAAATACGAATCCACAAAATATTATTAACGTAACATGCAAACAGATGCAGAGCTTCCATGGACAAATGAATGTGCTTAAATCAGAGATGGATCGTTGGAAGAAGAACAAGTACTCGGTTATTGTGCTGGCGAACAGTGAAGAACGGCTGGAAAAGCTGGAGCAAGTACTGCAGGATTATGAAATTCAAGCAGTGATTCAGAAGGACACGGATAAAATTGCAAAAGGCAAAATTCAACTGATGGAGGGAAGTCTTCAGTCAGGATTTGAAATGCCGATAATGAAGCTAGCTGTCATTACAGAAGAAGAGCTTTTTAAGACTAGGGTCAAAAAAACCTCTGCACGAAGACAAAAGCTGTCTAATGCGGAGAGAATAAAAAGCTATTCCGAGCTGAAAATCGGGGACTATGTTGTTCACGTAAATCACGGAATAGGGAAGTACTTAGGAATTGAAACACTGCAAATCAACGGTATTCATAAAGATTATCTGCACTTGCGCTACCAAGGCAGTGATAAGCTGTATGTTCCTGTCGACCAGATAGATTTAATACAAAAATACGTTGGGTCAGAAAGCAAAGAGCCCAAAATTTATAAGCTCGGCGGGAATGATTGGAAGAAGGTTAAGAAAAAGGTTGAATCGTCTGTTCAAGATATTGCTGACGATCTTATCAAGCTGTATGCAGAAAGAGAAGCAGCTGTCGGTTATGGATTCTCTCCAGACGGAGAAATGCAGCGGGAGTTTGAATCATCATTTGCCTATCAAGAAACAGAGGATCAGTTACGCTCTATCCATGAAATTAAAAAAGATATGGAAAGAGAACGCCCGATGGATAGGCTGTTATGTGGAGATGTTGGTTACGGAAAAACAGAGGTTGCCATACGCGCAGCTTTCAAAGCTATTGCTGATGGAAAGCAAGTTGCTTTTCTTGTACCTACAACAATCCTTGCACAGCAGCATTATGAAACATTAAGAGAAAGATTCCAGGATTATCCGATTGAGATAGGCTTACTAAGTAGATTTAGGACAAGAAAGCAGCAAACAGAAACAATGAAGGGATTAAAGGCCGGAACACTAGATATTGTTGTCGGCACACATCGAATTCTTTCAAAGGACATTATTTACAGAGATTTAGGCTTGCTTATCATTGATGAAGAACAACGATTTGGTGTTACACATAAGGAAAAAATAAAACAGTTAAAAACAAATGTAGATGTTTTGACATTAACAGCTACTCCGATTCCGAGAACATTGCATATGTCTATGCTGGGTGTGCGTGACCTGTCTGTTATTGAGACTCCGCCTGAAAATCGTTTCCCTATCCAGACATATGTCATGGAATACAATGGTGGACTTGTGCGTGAAGCTATTGAAAGAGAGTTGGCAAGAAACGGGCAAATTTACTTCCTATATAATCGGGTGGAAGATATTGAGCGTAAAGCAGAGGAAATATCCATGCTTGTTCCAGATGCAAGGGTGACGTATGCACATGGGCAAATGACCGAAAATGAATTAGAATCAGTGATGCTCAGCTTTCTAGAAGGAGAGTTTGATGTTTTAGTAAGCACGACAATCATTGAGACAGGTGTAGACATACCAAATGTTAATACATTAATCGTTCAAGACGCAGACCGCATGGGACTTTCACAGCTTTATCAATTGCGTGGACGTGTTGGACGCTCTAACAGGGTAGCATATGCTTACTTTACGTATCGTAAGGACAAAGTGTTAACAGAAGTGGCTGAAAAAAGACTGCAGGCAATCAAGGAGTTTACAGAGCTAGGGTCTGGCTTCAAAATTGCGATGCGGGACTTGACGATCAGGGGAGCAGGTAATCTTCTTGGTGCACAGCAGCATGGATTTATTGATTCAGTCGGATTTGACCTATACTCTCAAATGCTCAAAGATGCCATTGAGGAACGAAAAGGAACATTTGATGAACAGCAGAGACAGACAATTGATTTAGATCTCGATATTGATGCTTATATACCAGACTTCTATATCAATGATGGTCAGCAAAAGATTGAAATGTACAAAAGGTTTAGAGGGGTTACATCCTTCGATGAACTTTCAGAGCTTCAGGAGGAAATGGTCGACAGATTTGGAGATTATCCGTCTGAGGTAGCCTATTTATTTAAGCTGACAGAAATGAAGCTATACGGCAAAGCTGCTGGAGTTGAGCTTATTAAACAATCGAAGGAAGAAGTACTTATCTTGTTGTCTGAGCAAGGCAGCAGCCAGATGGATGGCCAAAAAATATTCGAAAAAAGCTCTAAGTTTGGCCGGATGATTGGCTTAGGCATGGATGGCAAGAAATTAAAGATGGTTCTCCATGTAAAAGGAATCGAAACAGATAAGTGGCTGAACGCTTGTTATGAAATGGTGGAGGCCTTGAGTACTTTCAAGAAAGAGCCACAGGAAGCAAACTGATATATGTATATGTAGTAGACAAAAACTGTTTGAGAAGGCAAAAGGCCTGAATTAGACGGTTTTTGTCTTTTTTATATAAGGGAAGTTTTAACTATTTTGGACAAGGGTAAAGACAAATAGAGATAATGCTAAAAAACATATGATTGTACAAGGGTTGGATTCCCCTCGCAATTATAAGATGCCAAAGATTTTTTTAGAAGGAATGTACATGGGCTTGATTGTAATTTTAGTAAGCAATGTTCCAAGTTACCTAAGATGGTAATATTCGCATCGAAGAGAAAATTTTACGTAGTTAATGCATAGAACTTTCCATATGAAAGATACTAAGTTTAAATATGGTAGCATTTCATATTTTACAGAAGAAATACTTACCAATATTAAAAAAATCATCTGATGAAAGTGAGGCAACATGAAATGAAAGCAACTGGAATTGTGCGTCGAATCGATGATTTGGGCCGTGTCGTCATCCCAAAAGAAATCAGAAGAACATTACGTATCCGTGAAGGGGACCCACTGGAAATCTTCGTAGATCGTGATGGGGAAGTAATTTTGAAGAAGTATTCTCCTATAAGTGAGTTAAGCGATTTTGCTAGGGAATACGCGGAAGCACTTTATGATAGCTTAGGAAACTCTGTTTTAATATGTGACAGAGATACCTATATTGCAGTCGCAGGCGGATCGAAAAAGGAATACTTAAACAAAAATATTAGCGATGTGATTGAAAAAGCTATGGAAGATAGAGGATCAGTACTTGTTACACAACAAGGGCAAATTGCCCTGGTTGATAACAATACAGAATCTGTTTCTGCTTATACAATCGGTCCAATTATTGCAAACGGAGATCCAATTGGTGCAGTTATCATTTTTTCTAAAGAAACTTCTCTTGGTGAGGTAGAAAAGAAAGCGGTAGAAACTGCTGCTGGTTTTTTAGCTAGACAAATGGAATCCTAAAATTTATTTACTTCAAGGCAGCCCCTAAAGGCTGCTTTTTTATTGTGCATTTTAATAAAAAAGGAAAATTGTACTTTTTGTTATATAAAATATAGAACAAATCTGTTATAATAAATGTATAACAAAAATAGGAGAACTTAAATGTATATTAAATTAGACCCTCAATCAGACTTCCCTATTTATTCACAATTAATACATCAATTAATGGAGGGGATTTTAAAAGGTGATTTAAAGGAAGGAGATATGCTTCCTTCTGTAAGGTCTTTGGCCGCTGACTTAGGTATAAACATGCATACAGTAAATAAAAGCTATCATGAGCTTGAAAAAAGAGGCATCATTCAAATTGTTCCTAAATCAGGAGCAGTTGTCAGGCTGCAGCAAGCAGAAAAGGAATCAGAACATTACGCGCGACTGGTTAGAGAATTGAAACCAGTTTTACTTGAGGCGATGACATTAGGAATGGGGAAAGCTGAGATTAACAGCCTTGTTGAATTGCTCGTAGAAGAATATAAGGAGGAATAAACATGGAGCAAGCAATGTTCATAACCATCATGGTCTTTCTAACCATAATGCAAAGTATTATCCCTGTGCTAATGCGAAAATCACATGCATTTGGTGTCTATGTCCCGGATGAATATCAAAATGATCAATCTGTCCTGTTTTATAAGAAACTATATGTAGTTAGTTATGTAGCGGTGTCTGGAATATTAATATTAGGTTATGCCTTATGGATGAATAAGTTGGATATCAGTGTATCAGCAGCTTTAGGATTGGTACTTGTTTTTTCTTTAATGATTTGGGGATTGATCTTATATTTTTATTGTCACGGTAAGCTACTGCAGTTAAAAAAACAAACAGGCTGGTCTTCCGCTTTAAAGAAAGTGAATATAACAGACCTGGGCGCAAGAAAGCTCGATGAAATGCTGCCATGGTATATAGTAGCATTGCCTATTATTTTTACAATAGGGTTATTTATTCTAACCTTTACCCAGTACACGCATATCCCAGAAAGTATCCCAACGCACTGGGGAGCAAATGGTCAGCCAGACAGCTTTACTGAAAAAAGCTATTTTTCGGTCATTGCCAGTTTGTTACTCCTTTTTGTCTTACAAATTATGTTTGTTGGCATCCATGAGGCTACGAGGAAGTCGGGGATTAAGATAAGCGCTGCTAATAGAGCTGGTTCAAGGATAAGACAGCTGGGAATAAGGAAGTACAATAGTTGGTTTCTGGCTATTATTAATTTAGTAATGACGATATTATTATCCTTCCTGCAATTGGCTATTATTTATCCAGGCATATTTAATCAGTCTCTTATGCTGCTTGTTCCGTTAGCATTTCTCGCATTAGTGTTAATCGGAACTCTTGCTTATGCAATGAAAATAGGAAAGCTTAATCATGACCATGAGGTTGTTTATCCAGACAAAAAGGAAGTATCTGATTTTGACTCAGACTATCATTGGAAAGCTGGTATTTTCTATTTTAATAAAAATGATCCATCATTATTTGTAGAGAAAAGGTTTGGAGTGGGCTGGACCATCAATATGGGCAGACCATTAGCGTATGTTTATATTTTTGGACCTATCATTCTGATTATTGTTCTAACTTCTTTTATGTAGTAGTTATCATTAAGGAAAATGCGTGAAGCGTTTTCCTTTTTTTAGCATTTTGAATCTGTGTGCAAGGGCAACTGGGATGAAATTATGCTATAATACAAGCGAAACAGAAGATGGAAGGGGCCAAGCTTGTGCCTAAACAATCAAATAATTGGTTCACAGGTGCTATCATACTGACTGTCGGAGCGCTTGTTGTCAAGATTTTAAGTGCGGTATACAGAATACCCTTTCAAAATATAGTCGGAGATACCGGTTTTTATATATACCAGCAAGTGTATCCCATTTATGGGGTGGCAATAGCTTTAAGTACATATGGATTTCCTGTTGTTATATCCAAGCTATATACGGAAATGAAGTCAAAAGAAGACCAGATTGGAATAGAAAGACTCATACGTTCCTCTTTTCTACTTTTATACTCATTGGGTATATGTGCGTTTTTAATATTGTTCTTTGGGGCAGAGTTTCTCTCATCTGCAATGGGTGATAGAGATTTAGCCATTTTAATAAAAGTGATTTCTTTTGCATTTTTGTTTACACCATTTATTGCTACATCACGGGGGATTATCCAAGGGACAGGTAATATGGTCCCAACTGCTGTTTCTCAAGTGGCAGAACAACTAATGCGCGTGGGAACGATATTGTTTTGTTCCATCTATTTCATTAGCAAAGGCTATTCCCTGTATAAGGTGGGAGCAGGGGCGATGCTTGGCTCTGTTACAGGTGGTATGCTCGCCTTTATAGTGCTGTTTTACTTTTATAGAAAGCAGCAGTCCGTACGAACGGTAATTCATGCGCGCATATGGAACCGTGATAATAAAAAGATAATAAAAAGAATTATATATGAAGGTATCACCATTTCAATAAGCAGTATGCTTCTCATTCTATTACAGCTTGCTGATTCTTTAACCATTTATTCAGAACTGATAACTGCAGGGATTCATGGAGATGAAGCAAAGGTGTTGAAGGGAATCTATGATAGAGGTCAGCCGCTCATTCAACTCGGAACGGTTATCTCTACATCTATGGCTTTAACATTAGTTCCCTTCATAACAGGAGAGATGCTGAAAAAGGAGAAGGGGCTTTTAATTGAAAAAGTCAGGTTTTCTCTAGTGGTCAGCCTTTTCTTTGGATTCGGTGCATCAATTGGATTGTTCAGCATGATTAACAAAGTGAACAGTATGCTTTTTCAAAATGAACAAGGATCACATGTATTGGCGATTTTATGCTTTGTTATTTTGCTAAATGCAATGATTGTCACCTATACCTCAGTTCTTCAAGGATTAGGTGCCACTTTCTATCCTGCTGTCATTGTGTTGCTAGGATTTATCTTTAAATATGCTGTAAACGGACCGTTTGTTGCAGCTTATGGCACAAGTGGTGCTGCATATGCTACTAATTTGTCGCTAGTTTTGATTCTTGTATTTTTGGCTGTTAGATTGTTTAGACTGTTAAAATTGCCACTAATAGATAAGAAACAAGTTACGGTCATTCTACTGGCAGCATTTTGTATGTACTTAACTGTTAAAGGGTATATTTATCTGACAGATAACTTTGCCCTTAAAGAAGGAAGCCGTTTGCTGTCAGCCTTTCAATCCTTAAGTGGAGTAGTGTTGGGAGGCTTCGTCTATGTCTTTCTTGTTCTAAAAGGAAATGTTTTTAAAGAGAAGGATTTGCTTACATTGCCGTTCGGAAGTAAATTGAGCTGGTTTTTACCTAAGAAAGGAAGGTAATGGAAAATGAGAAATATTAAAGTGATAGGCCTTGGTGCTGGAGATATGGAACAGCTTCCGCTAGGGGTTTATAGAAGCTTAATAAATAATAAAAATAAGATTTATGTGCGTACGAAGGATCACCCTGTTTTAACTGTATTAGAACAAGAGGGCGGCAACTTTATTTATATGGATTATATATATGAAAAGCACGACCAATTTGAGGCAGTTTACAATGAAATTGTAGCTGTTTTAATGAAGGAAGCGGAGCAAGAGGATATAGTCTATGCCGTACCAGGACATCCGCTCGTAGCGGAAAAAACAGTGCAGCTCCTAATTGAAAGAAGTGAAGAAGGTGAGGTCAACCTTGAAATTGGCGGTGGACAAAGCTTCTTGGACAGTATTTTTCAAGCTTTAAAAATTGACCCTATCGACGGATTTCAGCTTTTGGACGGAACAGATTTGCGTAAGGATGAGCTGCAGTTCACACAGCATTTAATAATCGGACAAGTGTATGATGCATTTTCCGCATCAGAGGTTAAGCTTACCTTAATGGAGAAGCTTCCATATGATTATCCTGTAACGATTGTAACTGCTGCAGGCAGTAAACAGGAGCAAATAACAAAAATAGAGCTTCATGAGTTGGACAGAGAGATGGAGTTAAATAATTTAACCTCACTATATGTACCTCCAGTTCAAGAGGAAAGCGTGCTTTATAAGCAGTTTTCAAGCTTAAGAAAAATAATTGCTGCATTGCGTGCTCCAGACGGATGTCCGTGGGATAGAGAGCAGACCCACGAGTCGTTGAGAAAGCATCTAATTGAAGAAGCTTATGAGCTTATTGAGGCAATTAATGAAGACGATATAGACAATATAATAGAAGAGCTTGGGGATGTATTGCTTCAGGTTATGCTTCACAGTCAAATTGGAGAAGATGAGGGCTATTTCTCTATCGATGATGTAATTGAAGGAATATCTGCTAAAATGGTGCGCAGGCATCCACATGTGTTTGGAAAGGCAAAAGCAGAAACAGTGGAAGATGTTTTAGACACATGGCAGCAGGCAAAGAATGCAGAAAAACCAGAAAAACAAGCATCCGTGCTTGATGGAGTACTGAACAGCTCAGCGAATCTTACCAGAGCTTATGATCTTCAAAAGAAAGCGGCAAAGGCTGGCTTTGACTGGCCGGATGTTTCAGGCGCTTGGGAAAAGGTAAAGGAAGAAATCAATGAGTTTAGGGAAGAAGTAGAAAATGGAGCCAGCCCGGAAAAAATGGAAAAAGAGTTTGGTGATATTTTGTTTTCTTTCGTAAATGTAGCTAGATATTACAAAATAGATCCAGAGTTAGCGATTTTTAGCACAAACCAAAAGTTCATCAGCAGATTTCAGTATATTGAAGCAAAGCTGAAGGATATGGGCAAAGAGGTGCAGGAAGTTCCTTTGGAAACATTAGATAGATATTGGGAAGAGGCTAAACAGTTTGATAAAGACAGATAAGGAGTGTTGATAATATGCGTTTAGACAAATTTTTAAAAATCTCCCGCTTAATAAAAAGAAGAACACTAGCTAAAGAGGTTGCAGATCAAGGTAGAATCCTCATAAATGGAATTCAGGCAAAGGCCAGCAGTAATGTTAAAGTTGGCGATGAATTGCAAGTGAGGTTTGGCCAGAAAATTGTGACGGTAAAAATAGAATTACTGCAAGACTCAACGAAAAAAGAGGATGCAGCAAATATGTACAAGATTATTAAAGAAGAAACTGTTTCCTAGTTTAATCTAGGACTTATCAGGGTAAAAATCATCGAATAATGAAAGAGGCAACTTTCAAATAAGAGCTTGTTCTTTTTTCTTGTCCCTTCACATACACTTGTACAAATGATTGTACTTTTGTGATTGTGAGGGATAAAGATGAACCAAAATTATGATTCTAATACTGCAAAAACTAGCACTGTAGAGCATGATGTTATTATGAGAGGAAGAAGGCTCCTTGATATAACAGGAGTCAAGCAAGTTGAGAGCTTTGATAATGAAGAATTTTTATTAGAAACAGTAATGGGCTTCTTATCTATTAGGGGTCAAAACCTGCAAATGAAAAACCTGGACGTGGAAAAAGGGATTGTTTCTATTAAAGGCAAAGTATTCGAGTTGTTATATGTAGATGAGCAAAGTGGAGATAAAGCTAAAGGCTTCTTTAGCAAGATATTCCGATGACATTATCCACTCAATTCATGACCATGCTGGCTATGGTTGGCATGGGTCTGTTTTTTGGAATTAGTTTAGATACGTATCAGTTCTTTCTAAAAAGGGCTGAGCGAAAACGAATTATCGTCTTTTTTCATGATCTCCTTTTCTGGGTTTTGCAGGGTTTGTTAATGTTTTATGTGCTATTTTTAGTGAACCAAGGTGAAATTAGAATCTACTTGATACTGGCATTATTATTGGGTTTTGCTGCATACCAGGCCCTTTTGAAATCAATCTATCTATCCTTTTTAAAGCTGATTATTTCCGTCAGTGTCCGATTCTACCAGCTTACTGTCAAGCTAGTGGTGAATCTTATCTATAAACCTATAAAAACACTTCTTCTATTTTTGGTTTCGGTTGTTATTTTTCTTTTAAAGGGACTTATGGCACTTGTCAATGGTGTAATCAGGGTATTAAGATTTATTCTGAAGGTTGTTTTATTACCTCTTAAATGGCTATTATCCTTAATATGGCTGATTTTGCCGAAAAAGGTTAAATTAAACGTCGATAAATATTCTGGGAAATTGGCAGGATATTATACCATGATAAAGAAATATGTTAAGGAATGGATAAAAAATAGAAAAAAACAGTAAGGAAGGGAGGAGCAGAGTATGAGTGTGTTAAGAAAACCGGATGTGACAAAAATACAAACAGATTATAACGTACAACAAGAAGAATTAAGCATTAGTGCAGCGAGAAAAAAGAAGCTTTTATTCCGGAGATTGGCTGCTTTCTCTATCTGTGCACTGGCAATAGGCTTTTTTATGATTTCAACACTCATATCCCAGGGCTCCGTTTTGGAAGAAAAGGCTGCTGAAAAGAAAAAGCTGGATGGAAAGATAGCTCTGTTGGAGAAAGAAGAAAAGAGTTTAAAGGAACAAATTGTCAAACTAAATGATGAAGATTATTTGGCCAAGCTTGCAAGAAAAGACTTACTTCTCTCGGAAAAAGGAGAGATAATCTTTAATATTCCTGATGGGAAAAATAAACCAAACGATGATGGAAAATAATAAGGACGACAGTTATATTGACACCCTTTTTTTTCATTTTGTATAATATAATTTAAGTACGATTTTTTATATCCTTAAGGAGGCAAAACTTTTTTATGTCAATCGAAGTAGGCAGCAAGTTACAAGGAAAGGTAACAGGAATTACTAATTTTGGTGCGTTTGTAGAACTGCCAGAAGGTGCAACTGGTCTTGTTCATATTAGTGAAGTCGCAGATAATTATGTAAAAGACATTAATGATCACTTGAAGGTCGGAGACGAAGTAGAAGTGAAAGTTATTAATGTGGAGAAAGATGGCAAGATTGGCCTGTCTATTAAAAAAGCTAAAGATAGACCGGAACGACCAGAAAGATCAAATGATCGTGGAGATCGCAGAGAGTCAAGAGGCGGCTATTCAAATAATAACTCGTCAAGACCTCGCAACACGAAATCGCACCATGATAATCGTGCTCCAAAAGAGAACTTTGAATCAAAAGTGGCCCGTTTCTTAAAAGACAGTGAAGATCGGTTAGCTTCTCTTAAACGAAATACTGAGTCTAAACGCGGGGGAAGAGGCGCTAGACGAGGGTAACTTGCTGCTGAATTTTTTTTATAAATAAAAGCAGGGTTTATCGTTTATATATTCCCATAGCTTAAGCAAGCCAATAGGGCTTGCTTTTTTGTTTGTTCTTAAAATATATATATAACAAAAAAGGACGATAGAATAATTCTATCGTCCTTTATGGATAGCGGCGGAGGGGATCGAACCCCCGACCTCACGGGTATGAACCGTACGCTCTAGCCAGCTGAGCTACACCGCCATGTCTTTAATGCGTCATAAGCACAAGTTATATATTACAAACTTTTAAGTTAAAAGTCAACTAATTTTTTTAGAGAGGAAATTAATTGCACGTAAAATTCATATTTTGACAAATTGACTCAGAAATAGAACAAATGTTGAAAAAGGGTAAGAAGGAGAATTATCGTGTGAAGGGTAGGTTAGTTATAGCAGTATAAAGGGCGGCAACTAGTTGATAGTTAATAGAATGGGAGGAACTGTCTGTTTTTATTTTAGCGAAATTTGTTCTAATTCAAGAAATTGATTGAAACAAGTCGAGAGAAACATGAAAGCTTGTCTGCTCTTTTGACAAACTTTTACTAATACAACTTTTATAATGATGTGCAACGATACCTGATAGGGAGTTGAGTAAAATGGAAAAAGTGGAAAGGGATATTATCGACGGTATTGCAGATGTAGACTTTGGCAAATCAAAAGAGGGATTTGGCGTTATTTATCATAAATTCCATACAAAAGTAGAGAACTTTTTTTTGGCCAAAGGCTATATACTTTTGGTTATTGGTTTTCTTTTAGGGAGAGCGCTGATACTTGCGACGTTGACACCGTTTGTCCTCCCTTTCTTTGCAGCAGTTTACTTGACGCGGAAGGATAAGGCTCCATTAGCATTAGTTGGTTTGATTGGAGGAGCTGCAACTCTTTCCTTGAAAGAGGCTTTTGTTAGCTTCATACTTGCGTTTCTATTCCTCATAGCATATAAACTCCTAAGCAAATGGAGGAGAAATGAGAATACATTTGTTCCGATGCTTGTGCTTTCGACTGTACTGCTAGGATCTTTAGCAGAGTCTTATATTTTATTAGACACTATTACTATGTACGGAGCTATGATGGCACTTGTAGAAGCTAGTTTAGGATATATTCTCACATTGATATTTATGCAGAGCCTTCCTTTGCTGACAATTAGCAAAAGGAGACAAGCCTTAAAAACAGAAGAAATTGTTTGTCTTATCATCATGCTTGCTTCTGTTATGACGGGAACAATCGGATGGTCAATATATGACTTGTCGATTGAGCATATTATGTCACGCTATCTTGTGCTTCTGTTTGCATTTATAGCAGGTGCAACAATCGGTTCTACTGTAGGAGTTGTGACAGGATTGATATTTAGTCTGGCCAGTATTTCTAGCTTTTATCATATGAGCTTGCTTGCGTTTTCTGGTTTGCTTGGAGGTTTATTGAAGGAAGGCAGGAAGGTAGGAGTAGCACTCGGACTGTATATTTCAACACTACTAATTGGTATGTATGGAGAAGGCGGAGGGGTATTGTCAGTATCTCTTATGGAAACCACCGTCTCTGTTTTTCTATTTATGTTAACTCCGTCTTTCTTGACGTCCCGAATAGCCAAGCATATTCCAGGTACTACAGAATTTTCTCAGGAGCAGCAGCAATATATGAGGAAAATGCGTGATGTTACTGCACAAAGGGTTTCTCAATTTTCTACAGTCTTTGAGGCTCTTTCAAACAGTTTTTCTGCTAAAAGCACAACAAATGATATAGATGACTCAGATAGAGAACTCGATTATTTCTTAAGCAATGTGACAGAAAAAACATGTCAAACATGCTTCAGAAAGGAAGCTTGCTGGGCAAGAAACTTTAATACAACATATGATTATATGAAAGATATTATGACAGAAATGTCAGAGACTGACGGAAGTATTTCTTTAGGACTTTCAAGAGAATGGGAAAAGCATTGTACTAGATCAAAAAAAGTCACAGATGCCATTCATCAAGAATTGACATTATATCAGGCAAATCAAAAGCTGAAAAAACAAGTACAGGAGAGCAGAAAGCTAGTTGCAGACCAATTGCTCGGAGTTTCAGAGGTTATGGGCGATTTTGCAAAGGAAATTCAGAGAGAAAGAGAGAATCATCACAAGCAAGAGGAGCTTATTCTTGAAGCGATTCAGGATTTTGGCATTCATATTGAAAATGTGGAAATTTACAGTCTTGAGCAAGGGAATGTGGATATAGATATAACCATTCCATATAATACGGGCTTTGGAGAATGTGAAAAGCTGATAGCACCAATGCTTTCAGATATCTTAAAAGAAACTATCATTGTTAATAAAGAGGAGAGTGCAGGATACGGCCAGGATTATAGCCATGCTACTTTCCGTTCTGCGAAGGCCTTTGTGGTTGAAACTGGTGTAGCGCATGCTGCTAAGGATGGAGGTTTTATATCTGGGGACAGCTATTCAACAATAGAGTTAGGGTTAGGAAAGTATGCTGTGGCAATAAGTGACGGAATGGGTAACGGCGAGAGAGCACATTTAGAAAGTGAAGAAACTTTGCAGCTGCTCCAAAAAATACTTCAGTCTGGAATAGAGGAACAGGTTGCTATTAAATCAATTAACTCTGTACTGTCCCTAAGAACTACAGATGAAATTTTTGCAACTTTAGATTTAGCCATGATTGACTTGCAAAATGCAAATGCTAAGTTTCTCAAGATTGGTTCCACACCAAGCTTTATTAAAAGAGGATCAAAGGTAATTAAAATTCAGGCAAGCAACCTGCCAATGGGAATTGTTCAGGAGTTTGATGTAGATGTGGTCAGTGAGCAGTTAAAAGCAGGAGATCTGTTAATTATGATGAGTGATGGCGTTTTTGAAGGGCCGAAGCATGTCGAAAACTTTGACCTGTGGATGAAGAGAAAAATTAAAGAATTGAAGACAGACAGCCCGCAGGAGGTTGCTGACCTTATTATGGAAGAAGTGATTCGCTCACGTTCTGGTCTTATTGAAGACGATATGACAGTTCTTGTTGCGCAAATTAATCACAATATTCCGAAATGGTCTTCTATCCCAATGAGAGGATTTCATCAAAAAGCAAACTAGTTCTATAAATTAGAGGTATAAATGCTCTCCTTTCCGTCGAAAATGGGACTAATCATTGAGATGGAGGGGAGAAACAATGAAGACAGGTACATTAAAGCAAATTTTGCTCATTACAGATGGTTGCTCCAATCAGGGAAATGACCCTATTGCGATGGCTGCCTTAGCAAATGAACAGGGTATTACAGTAAATGTAATCGGTGTGATGGAAAAGGATATCATTGATGATCGCGGATTAAAGGAAATTGAGGAGATTGCTCTTTCTGGCGGTGGTGTGAGCCAAGTCGTTTATGCACAGCAGCTTGCTCAAACAGTTCAGATGGTAACAAAAAAAGCAATGACGCAAACCTTGCAGGGAGTTGTGAACAAAGAATTACAGCAAATATTAGGCAGTGCAAGCAAGGTGGAGGATTTGCCCCCGGAAAAAAGAGGAGAAGTGATGGAGGTTGTGGATGAGCTCGGCGAAACGGTTGAACTAGAAGTACTTGTTTTAGTTGATACTAGTGCAAGCATGAAGCATAAGCTCCCAACAGTTAAAGAAGCACTGATTGATTTATCTTTAAGCTTGAATGCAAGATCAGGTGAAAACAGGTATTCTGTGTTCGTATTTCCCGGGAAAAAGAAAGATGTCGAAAAAATGCTTGATTGGACTCCACGTCTAGAATCATTAACTAGTATTTTCTCTAAGCTTACAACGGGAGGCATTACTCCTACAGGTCCTGCTTTAAAGGAAGCTATCCAATACTTTAAGCAAAAACGTTCATTAAGGAGTCTGATTAGACGTGACGATGATGAATTCTATGAAGAGTCCATTTAAGATAAATCGTGGAACGGTAATTAGAGGTAAATGGCATAAAAAGGAATATACTATTATTAAAGAGCTTGGTTTTGGCGCGAATGGCACAGTTTTTCTTGCAGATTCCAGTCTCGGAAAAGTGGCTTTAAAGCTAAGTGACAATGGCATGTCCATTATTTCAGAGGTAAATGTATTGAAATCCTTTGCTAAGGTCCAAGGTTACAGCCTTGGACCTTCTTTAATAGATGTTGATGATTGGAACACAACAAGCGGCACCATTTCATTTTACGTTATGGAGTATATAAACGGTCCTAATCTTCTATCCTTTATCGAGAATAGGGATGATTCTTGGGTTAATGTTCTAATGATTCAGCTTTTAAAGGATTTGCAGGTACTACATGAAAATAACTGGGTATTTGGTGACTTAAAGCCCGAGAACTTAATCATAAATGGGCCGCCTACAAGAATAAGATGCATTGACGTTGGCGGTACTACAATTATTGGAAGAGCCATCAAGGAATTTACTGAGTTTTATGATCGTGGCTACTGGGGACTCGGTTCAAGAAAGGCAGAACCTTCGTATGACCTGTTTGCGGTTGCCATGATTATGATAAATATCTATTATCCTAACAGATTCAACAAAGTAGAGGGAGGTCTTAAACAGCTTCAAATAATGATTCAAAAAAAACGGGAGCTAGTGCAATATGAAAACGTGCTTATAAAGGCACTGACAGGCCGTTATAGAAGTGCTGATGAAATGAGAAAGGAATTAATACAGCTTTCAAGCGGAAACGAAACAAGGACAGCAAGTAGGACAAGCACAAATACAGCAGTTAGAACGAAATCCCCTGCTGTTAGTACTAGTGGAACAAAGGGAAGGGTGCAAGCTCAACAAGGTAAGAGAACGAAAAAGAAAAAAAGGACTGGCTATCTGGAATCTATCCTCTTAATCGTTGTCATATCACTGTTGTATATTGTATATATTTATGGACAAATGACCTGATATAAGTCTGATGAAAGTAGGTAAAGCACTTGGTGTACATTCTCAAAAATGTTATTCTTACATAAGCAGACTGCATACATAAAAAGGTCATAAGAAGTTACTATGCAGAATAGTGATAAATTAAGGAAGTATTTTTTATGTTAGAAGAAAAGGTAGAAGAGTATTTAATAAAAAAAGGAATAGTTCTAAGTGGGAAAAAAGTTTTGGTAGGCGTATCTGGAGGACCTGATTCCCTTGCCCTGCTCCATTTCCTATGGAGCAGGGAATCGACTTGGAATATTAGTGTGATTGCTGCCCATGTGGATCATATGTTCAGAGGGGAGGAATCGCTGGAAGAGGCGAAATTTGTTGAGGATTTTTGCAAAGATAGGTCTATCCCTATCAAGTGGAAACAAATTAATATGCCGGCAATAATAGAGGAAACAGGAAGAAACGGTCAAATGACATCAAGAGAGTATCGTTATACATTCTACAAGGAAGTAATGGATGAATACGAGATTCCTTTCCTTGCTCTAGGTCATCATGGAGATGACCAAGTGGAAACAATTTTGATGCGCTTGACTAGAGGCAGCAGTGCCAAGGCTAGAGCTGGAATTCCTTTCAGCCGTCCGTTTGGGCCAGGAAGTTTATTTAGGCCATTTTTATGTTTAGAAAAACAGGAAATAGAGGAATACTGTAATAAGTATATGCTTTTCCCTAGAAGAGATCCGAGTAATGATAAGGAAGTCTACAGCAGGAATAGATTTCGAAAGCATGTTCTTCCATTTTTGAAAAAAGAAAACCCAAATGCTACAGCACATTTTCAACGGTTTAGCGAAGAGGCGGCCGAGGATGAGGTTTTTTTAATGGAGGCAACTAAAGCCATTTGGGATCAAGTTGTAAAGAATCAGAAGGAAAATGAAATAACCATTGACATTGAAGCATTTCTCTCAATAGCTATTTCTTTACAAAGAAGATGTATTCATCTAATATTAAATTATCTCTATAAAGAGAAGATATCTTCATTATCCGCCATACATACTAACCAAATAATTACATTATTTCAAAATCCACATTCTTCCGGAAAAATTGATCTCCCAGAGGGTTTGAAGGTAGTCAAATCCTACAATTTGGCACACTTTCAATTAAACATTTCTCCAAATGAACCCTTTTATTATGAAATTTTAAAAACGGGAGAGATATTATTACCAAATGGGTATTATATTAGGGTAGAATATACTAGCAACACTCCATATGCGAATGGAGATGCTATTATAGTCGATTCTGATTTAATTACATTACCTATTGTTATAAGAACAAGGAGGAATGGAGACAGGATAAAAGTTAGAGGAATGGATGGGATGAAGAAAGTAAAGGGTATATTCATCGATGCAAAGATTCCTCTGCAAGAGAGAGACAGCTGGCCAATTGTTACAGATGGGAACGATAACATTTTATGGCTCCCAGGTTTAAAAAAATCTGTTTATTCTTTAAAGCAGGCGAATAGTGGTTATAATCTATTAATAACATATAAAAAGCAATGATCTTCTAGGGGGCACACAAGCAATGAAACATGATATTGAAAAAATATTGATTTCTGAGGAAGAATTACAAAGCAAGATTAAAGACCTTGGACAACAATTGACAGAGGACTACAAGGATAAGTTTCCTTTGGCTATTGGGGTGCTTAAAGGGGCAATGCCATTTATGGCCGACCTTTTAAAACGCATGGATACATATCTTGAAATGGATTTCATGGATGTATCGAGCTATGGAAATTCCACTGTTTCTTCAGGTGAAGTAAAAATCCTTAAGGATTTGGATACTTCTGTTGAGGGTAGAGATATCCTTATTCTTGAAGACATCATTGACAGCGGTTTGACATTGAGCTATCTTGTTGAACTATTCCGCTATCGCAAAGCAAAATCAATCAAGATTGTGACACTGCTTGATAAGCCTTCTGGAAGGAAAGTAGATTTACAAGCTGATTACATTGGATTTATCGTCCCAGATGAATTTGTAGTTGGTTACGGTCTGGATTATGCAGAAAGATACCGCAATTTGCCTTATATCGGCGTTTTAAAACCAGAAGTTTATACTAACACTAACGAGTAAGTGGAGTAACTAGGAAGTTTCGTGTTCAAGAGGGTAATTTCTTGAATTTACACAATTTTCTATGTTACTATACAATATAGTTTGTTTACCGTGGGAGGAGGTAAGGGATGAACCGTATTTTCCGTAATACCATCTTTTATTTATTGATATTTTTAGTAATTATTGGTGTGGTAAGTTTCTTTAATGGAAATAACGAACCAACCAAGCAATTATCGTATACCGAGCTGATCGAGCACCTTGAAGCAGGTGATGTCAGTTCCATTACACAGCAGCCAGAACGAGGCGTTTTAGAATTACGAGGACAGCTAGATTCTTACAGTAAGGACGAATACTTCGTATCCTATGTAACGAATAATGAAACTGTTCAAAACCGTATTGATAAAGCGGCTACAGAAGGATCAAAAATTGATGTCCTTCCTGCACAAGAAACAAGCAGCTGGGTGACATTCTTTACTTCTATTATTCCTTTTGTCATTATATTCATCTTGTTCTTCTTCTTGCTTAACCAAGCGCAAGGCGGCGGCAGTCGTGTTATGAACTTCGGTAAGAGCAAAGCGAAGCTTTATAATGAAGAGAAGAAGAAAGTCCGTTTTAAAGATGTAGCAGGAGCGGATGAAGAGAAGCAAGAGCTAGTGGAAGTGGTAGAATTCCTGAAAGATCCAAGGAAATTTGCTGAGTTAGGCGCAAGAATTCCTAAGGGTGTCCTTCTTAATGGACCTCCAGGAACAGGTAAAACATTGCTTGCAAGAGCAGTAGCAGGTGAAGCAGGCGTTCCGTTCTTCTCCATCAGCGGATCTGACTTTGTAGAAATGTTTGTAGGGGTCGGTGCATCTCGTGTACGTGACCTATTTGAAACAGCGAAAAAGAATGCACCATGTATTATCTTTATAGATGAGATTGATGCTGTAGGGCGTCAGCGTGGAGCAGGTCTTGGCGGAGGCCATGACGAGCGTGAACAAACTTTGAACCAGCTATTGGTTGAAATGGACGGGTTTGGTGCAAATGAAGGGATAATCATTGTCGCTGCAACTAACCGACCGGACATTCTTGACCCAGCGTTATTACGTCCAGGCCGATTTGACCGTCAAATCACTGTTGACAGACCTGATGTAACAGGCCGCGAAGCTGTATTACGTGTACATGCTCGCAATAAGCCATTAGATTCATCTGTTGACTTAAAGAGTATTGCAATGCGTACACCAGGTTTCTCAGGTGCAGATTTGGAAAACCTATTGAATGAAGCAGCACTTGTTGCTGCAAGATCAGATAAGAAAAAGATTGATATGGAAGATATGGATGAGGCGACAGATCGTGTTATCGCTGGTCCATCTAAGAAAAGCCGTGTCATCTCTAAAAAAGAAAGAAACATTGTTGCCTATCATGAAGCTGGTCACACAATCATTGGGGTTGTTCTTGATGAAGCAGATATGGTACACAAGGTTACTATCGTACCAAGGGGTCAAGCTGGAGGATATGCAGTAATGCTTCCTAAAGAAGATCGCTTCCTAATGACTAAGAAAGAGTTATTAGATAAGATTACTGGTCTGCTTGGTGGTCGTGTGGCAGAAGACATCGTCTTTGGCGAAGTCAGCACTGGTGCACATAACGACTTCCAAAGAGCAACAAATATTGCACGCAAAATGGTTACTGAATATGGAATGAGTGAAAAGCTAGGACCACTTCAGTTTGGCCAAGCGCAAGGAGGCCAAGTGTTCCTTGGTAGAGATTTGAATAATGAGCAAAACTATTCAGATGCTATTGCTTACGATATTGACCAGGAAATTCAACGCATCATTAAAGAGAGCTATGAAAGAGCGAAAACAATCTTGACTGAAAACAGGGAAAAACTAAACTTGATTGCTGAAACATTGTTAGAAATCGAAACATTGGATGCAGAGCAAATCAACAGCCTTTATAAGGATGGAGTTCTTCCAGATCGTTCAAAAAAAGCTGACTCTTTCACTAATGATGATGTAAAAGTTAACATTAATATGAAAAAAGAAGATGAAGAGCCTAAACAAGATTAATCGTCAGTGATTGGTCTGTTTCAAAAAGGGATGCACATTGTGCATCCTTTTTTTTACTTTGCCTGAGGTCATTGGATTTCACTTACAAATGCTCGTATGTTATGATATTTAGTGCTGATAATCCATACATCTATTGAAGGCAGCCGCTGCTTAAATAGATGGTGTTTGAAGAATACTAAAAAAGTGGTGACTGACTTTGATTTTTGTTTTTGATATTGGGAATACAAATATTGTGCTTGGAGTATATGATGGCGATAAATTGACTCAGCATTGGAGAATTGAGACAAACAGATTTAAAACAGAGGATGAGTATGGCATGATCATCAAATCCCTGTTTGACCATGTTGGTTTGAAATTCTCGGATATTGATGGGATTATCATTTCATCTGTAGTTCCTCCTATCATGTTCTCTTTAGAGAGAATGTGCCAGAAATACTTTAATATTAAGCCTTTAGTGGTTGGTCCTGGAACGAAAACAGGATTAAACATTAAATATGATAATCCAAAAGAGGTTGGTGCTGACAGAATAGTGAATGCAGTTGCAGCTATTCATGAATACGGCAGCCCGTTAATTGTTGTAGATTTTGGTACAGCAACAACTTTTTGTTATATAAACGAACATAAGCAATATATGGGTGGAGCAATTGCACCAGGCATTAATATTGCGACAGAAGCGCTTTATTCAAAGGCTGCTAAGCTGCCAAGAATAGAGATTGCCCGACCTGATGGAGTCGTTGGTAAAAATACAGTATCGGCAATGCAATCCGGGATATTATATGGATATGTAGGACAAGTTGAGGGTATTGTAAAAAGAATGAAAGAACAGAGCAAGGAAAACCCGAAAGTAATTGCAACTGGAGGTTTAGCTAACCTTATTAGTCAAGAATCAAATGCGATTGACATTGTAGATCCATTTTTAACATTAAAGGGGCTACAGCTTATATATAAAAAGAACAAAGAAAGCAAATAACACCATATTGCTGGGAGAAGATAATAAGAAAAGGGGTATTTTATGAGTGACTATTTAGTAAAAGCATTAGCTTTTAACGACCAAGTGCGTGCATATGCTGTAAAAAGCACAGAGACAGTTGCAGAAGCACAGCGCAGACATTACACATGGCCGACTGCATCTGCTGCGTTAGGGCGAACATTGTCTGCCACAGTAATGCTGGGAGCGATGCTAAAGGGTGATCAAAAATTAACTGTAAAAGTTGATGGTGGCGGTCCTATAGGAGCGATTTTGGCTGATGGTAATGCAAAGGGTGAAGTGAGAGGATACGTAACAAACCCTCAAACACATTTTGACCTTAATGAAAATGGAAAACTAGATGTAAGAAGAGCTGTCGGGACAGAGGGAACGCTTTCTGTTGTGAAGGACATTGGCATGCGTGACTACTTTACTGGCCAAGTGCCGATTGTTTCTGGTGAGCTAGGGGATGATTTCACCTACTACTTAGTAACTTCCGAGCAAGTGCCATCATCTGTTGGTGTTGGAGTGCTTGTAAATCCTGATAATTCAATTTTAGCTGCTGGGGGCTTTATCATTCAGCTTTTACCGGGTACAGATGACGAAACAATCACGAAAATTGAGCAGAGATTACAACAAATACCACCAATTTCAAAATTAATTCAAAGAGGACTTACTCCGGAGGAAATCCTTGAAGAGATTTTCGAAAAGGATAATATGAAGATTATTGAAACAATGCCGATTTCCTTTACATGTACATGCTCTAAAGAACGTTTTACTAATGCAATAATCAGTTTAGGTAAAGCGGAGCTAGAAGATATGATAGCAACAGATGAAAAGGCTGAAGCACACTGTCATTTCTGTAATGAAAAATACCTTTTCTCTAAAGAGGAACTAGAAGAGCTTCTTGAAGAAGCGAAGTGAAGATAAGAGCCAAGTGCAAAAGTGCACAGGCTCTTTTTTTTCTGTGTTATTATTAGTTTTTTACAGTAAATAATCCATTTGGGTTTTTTCAGAAAATAAGAACAAATCAATTGACAAAATAGGCATTCATTGATAAATTAATAATACAATACCAATTAATATACTCGGATTAAAGATAAGGGAGAGATTAAGAATGACTCGTATTGCTAACTCAGTTGTAGATTTAATAGGTCAAACCCCTATTGTGAAATTAAACCGTTTAACAGATGAATCAAGTGCAGATGTATACCTTAAATTAGAATATATGAATCCAGGGAGCAGTGTTAAAGACCGTATTGCTCTAGCAATGATAGAAGCAGCTGAAAAGAGCGGTGACTTGAAGCCGGAAAGCACAATTATTGAACCTACTAGTGGTAACACTGGGATTGGTCTAGCAATGGTTGCTGCAGCAAAGGGTTATAAGTCAATCCTTGTAATGCCTGAAACGATGAGTTTAGAACGCCGTAACTTGCTAAGAGCATATGGTGCTGAACTAGTATTGACACCAGGTCCTGAGGGCATGGGCGGTGCTATCCGCAAAGCAGAAGAATTAGCTAAGGAAAACGGTTATTTCCTTCCACAGCAATTCAAAAACGTATCTAATCCAGAAGTTCATAGAAACACTACTGGCCCAGAAATCGTTGCAGCTTTTGGTGATGATAGCGTGGATGCATTTATCGCTGGAATTGGAACTGGCGGAACAATTACAGGTGCCGGGGAAGTTCTGAAAGAAAAGTATAATGATATTAAAATATATGCAGTGGAACCAACGGATTCCCCAGTATTATCTGGTGGAAAACCAGGTCCACACAAAATCCAAGGAATTGGAGCAGGCTTCATTCCGGAAATCTTAAACAGCGAAGTTTATGATGATATCATCCAAGTAACAACAGAACAAGCGTTCGAGTACGCTAGAAAAGCAGGTAAAGAGGAAGGTATTCTTGGTGGAATCTCTTCTGGTGCTGCAATCTATGCTGCATTGAAGGTTGCTAAAGAGCTAGGCAAGGGCAAAAAAGTTGTTGCGGTTATTCCGAGTAACGGAGAACGTTATTTGAGCACAGCATTATATCAATTTGATGAAGAGTAATAGAAAAGAATAAAAGCGGCCTTCTAAGGCTGCTTTTTTTGTTGTCAAATTTTTTTGGTTTTCCTTCAATTCATCATGTATGATGATAAAAGAGAATTCGAAGGAGCGATAGTGAAGTGAAAAAATATAAGGTTTTTAGCAGAAGTATAAGCATTTCATATGAACAGTTTTATGAACAGTTTATCCAGATGGCTCAAAAAGCACAATATTATACCATTTTGGAAAGTGGAAGGGGCGGAAGATACAGTATTTCTGCAATGAACCCTATTGTCACAATGATTGGAAAGAATAATTCATTAGAAATAGCAGACGTTGATGGTACAACGATAATTAAAGGCAACCCACTCCATTCCGTTAAAAAGAAGATGAAGGAATATGAAGTGGAGAGTAACAATGAGTCTCCTGAGTTTCAAGGAGGAGCAATTGGATTCATCAGCTATGATTATATTCGCTATATCGAAGAACTTCCAAATCTAGCAACAGATGATTTAGAAACGCCAGATGTTTTCTTCATGCTCTTTGACAATTGGTATGTTTATGATTTGCAGGAAAATAAGCTATGGTTATCGATCCTTTACACTGACGAAAATATTTCTGCTGCGAAGGATGAAATAGAGACAGCAGTGGAGAGATTTCAAGAGCGGAAGGATTCTAAGCTTCAAGCGATAACACCTGAAAAAACGGAGGGGCAACAAGTTTCCATAAAGGATAACGAGTTCCAGCAATCTGTTAGAAAAATCCAAGATTATATTGCTCAGGGAGACGTTTTTCAAGTGAACTTATCGGTTCGGCAAATGAAGCCTTTGGGTGTATCAGCTTTGGATGTTTACAATCAATTGCGCATTCTGAATCCATCACCGTATATGGGGTATTTTCACACACCAGAATTTCAGCTTGTTTCTGGATCACCTGAACTGTTAGTGAAGAAAAAGGGCAATGAGATTAGTACACGTCCAATAGCGGGGACAAGATCAAGAGGTAAGAATAATCAGGAAGATCAAAGGCTTGCAGATGAACTGATCGGCAGCGAAAAAGAACGAGCAGAGCATGTCATGCTTGTTGACCTAGAGCGAAATGACCTAGGCAGGGTAAGTGAATACGGCTCAGTTGAAGTTAATGAATTCATGGCGATAGAAAAGTATTCACATGTCATGCATATTGTATCAAATGTAAGAGGAAGGCTTGCTCCTGACTGTGATGAATATGATTTAATAGACAGTATGTTTCCAGGAGGAACGATAACGGGAGCTCCGAAAATACGAACGATGGAAATTATTGAAGAGCTGGAGCCTGTCAGGAGAGGGCCGTATACTGGTTCACTTGGCTGGATCGGATTTAATAACGATGTTGAATTAAATATCATGATTAGGACAATGCTCGTAAAGGATAATAAAGCATATGTACAAGCTGGAGCTGGAATAGTTATCGATTCTGTCCCGAGTAATGAATATAAGGAATCAATGAAAAAAGCCAGAGCTTTATGGAATGCAAAAGAGCTGGCAGAAGAGAAGTAGGTGGAAAAATGATATACATGATTGATAACTATGATTCATTTACGTATAATCTAGTGCAATACTTAGGCTCGTTAGGGAAGGAACTGACCGTCAGCCGTAATGATAAGACTTCTATTGAAGAGATTAGAAGGAAACAGCCGGAATATTTAATGATATCACCAGGGCCGTGTACACCAAATGAAGCAGGGATAAGTCTGGATGCGATTAGTACCTTTGCTGGAGAGCTTCCTATTTTTGGAGTTTGTTTAGGTCATCAGGCGATTGCTCAAGTGTTCGGCGGCACAGTAATTCAAGCTGAAAATTTAATGCATGGAAAAACATCACTTATCCATCATGATAATAAAACCATATTCCGAGGACTTCCAAACCCCTTCCCTGCAACAAGATATCATTCTCTTATTGTAGAGAAGCACTCTTTGCCTGATTGTTTAGAGATATCTGCTTGGACTGATGCAGGGGAAATTATGGGCTTACGCCATAAAGAGCTGCCCATTGAGGCCGTTCAATTTCATCCTGAATCAATTATGACAACTGCTGGTATGGAGCTTTTGTCTAACTTTGTGGAGCTATATAAAAAAGGGGATGTATCCTGACCGTGTATATTTTTATAAATGGAAAAATCCTCCCTAAGGAAAAAGCAAATGTATCTGTTTTTGATCATGGGTTTATGTATGGAGTCGGATTGTTTGAGACATTTCGAACATATAACAAACATCCCTTCCTATTAGACAGCCATTTAGAGCGATTGAATAAGGGACTCGGACAGTTGAATATTACTCGCAGGTTTCAAAGGGAAGAAATAAATGCTATTATCCAGCGATTATTAACAGAAAACAGACTGGAAAATGCTTATATTCGATTCAATGTTTCTGCAGGAATAGGAGAAATAGGACTTCAAACAACTCCCTATAATGATGCAAACGTTATAATGTATATGAAACCATTACAAACAGCAGAAAAGCTGGTAGAGAAAAAAGCGGAATGGCTGAAGATAAACAGAAATACACCAGAGGGTAGTGAAAGGCTTAAGTCACACCATTATTTAAATAATCTTTTAGCGAAAAGGGAAATTGGTGATGATATTCTGACGGAAGGGTTTTTTCTGACAAAAGAAGGCTATGTGGCTGAAGGGATAACATCTAATCTTTTTTGGATAAAAGATAAGGTCTTATATACACCAAGTTTGGAAACGGGAATATTGAACGGAATCACTAGACAATATATCCTTGCACAAGCAAACCGAACAGGTTTAGAGGTAAGAGAGGGGCTTTATTTTCCTGAGGAGCTGTTACAGGCAGATGAGGTTTTCGCCACAAATTCCATTCAGGAAATTATTCCAATCAAAAGTATTGGGTTGAAAAATTATAAAGGAGCAGATGGCCAAGTGGTACAAATGCTTCATAAGGAATACAAAAAAGGATGTTCGACATTATGGTCAATTGCTGAGCTTGGAGGTATTAGGTGATATGCAGGAAATACATTGTGGAAAGTATAGACTTCCCTTTAATGAAAAAACACTAATTATGGGGATATTGAATGTTAATCCAGATTCTTTTTCAGATGGAGGAAAGTATAATAATCTGGATAAAGCATTAAAGCATGCAGTGGAAATGGTAGAAAACGGTGCCGATATTTTAGATATTGGCGGGGAATCAACAAGACCAGGATACATCGAGATAACAGCAGAGGAAGAAATAGAGCGGGTTGCTCCTATTATTGAGTTACTCTCGAAGGAAGTGGATGTTCCTATCTCTATTGATACATATAAGGCAAGTGTAGCGAGATCAGCTATGGCAGCAGGAGCGCATATCATTAATGATATATGGGGAGCAAAACGGGAGCCGGAAATTGCTACTGTAGCAGCGGATTATGATGCGCCGATTATTCTTATGCATAATCGAAATGACCAGGACTATCAGTCATTCATAGATGATGTACTTGCTGACATGGAAGAAAGCATTAATATTTCTCTCAAGGCTGGAGTAAACAAAGATAAGATCATTCTTGACCCAGGAATAGGATTCGCTAAGAACTTAACAACTAACCTAGAAATGATGCGGAACTTGGACAAGCTTGTAGCGTTAGGTTACCCTGTTCTGCTTGGTACTTCAAAAAAATCTATGATCGGTAATGTTCTAGATTTACCAGTATCAGAAAGAATGGAAGGAACGGGAGCTACAGTATGCTTCGGTATACAAAAAGGCTGCCAAATTATTCGAGTTCATGATGTCAAGGAAATGACAAGAATGGCTCGCATGATGGATGCTTTAATGGGAAAGGGGCAGTACAGTGGATAAGATAGCATTAAACAAGATGGAATTCTATGGCTATCATGGGGTTTTTCAAGAGGAAACAAAACTAGGGCAAAGATTTATCATTGATTTAGAAGTAGAGGCAGATTTACAGCAAGCAGGCACAACGGATAACTTGGAGTATTCCATTAATTATGGGCAACTTTATTTTGATGTTAAGGAAATTGTAGAAGGTGAACCGTTCAAATTAATTGAAGCTGTCGCTGAAGCAATAGCTAAAAAAATGCTGAACAGCTACAATCGAATTCAAAGTGTAATGGTTCGTGTTATTAAGCCTGATCCACCTATTCCTGGTCATTATCAATCTGTTTCTGTTGAGATATTGAGGAAACGTTAATGAGTAACACTGCATATTTATCATTAGGTTCAAATATAGGTGAACGGCTACAAAACTTAAGAGAAGCTGTTTTTATGCTAGAAAAGAATGAAAGCATAGAAGTGGTAAGTGTTTCCTCCATTTACGAAACTGATCCTGTAGGGTATGAGGAGCAGGAAATGTTTTTAAATATAGCTGTACAAGTAAGGACTTCTCTTTCACCATTTGATTTATTAAGGGCTTGCCAAGATATTGAACAAAGGCTTGGAAGGAAAAGGGTATTAAGATGGGGGCCTCGAACAATAGACCTTGACATTTTATTGTTTAATCACGAAAATATAGAATCAGAGAAACTAATTATTCCACATCCAAGGATGGAGGAGCGGGCATTTGTGTTAATTCCGCTTATAGAGATAGCTCCTTTCGTGAAGGTACCGAATAAATCAACGCATTTAAAAGAAAGTCTAGAGCTTTTGCAGGATAAAGAAGGAGTAAGAGTATGGAGACATCAGAAAAATGGGGAAGACGTATTCGAGCTTTTCGAAAACTAAAAGGATATACACAAGAGAAGTTGGCGAAAGAACTGCTTGTGTCTGTATCGATATTGGGAGAAATAGAAAGAGGAAACAGAGTTCCCTCTGATGAGATTATTGACTCAATCGTTAGAGTTTTAAATATAAGCAGAGAAGAGTTAGATCCAAATGTTAATAGGTAATGCAAGAAGGAGGTAATTGCTTGTTTAAGATTGGCAATGTTGAGATGAAAAACCGTGTTGTTTTAGCGCCGATGGCAGGAATATCAAACTCGGCATTTCGCTTAACAGTAAAGGAATTCGGTGCTGGTTTGGTTTGTGCAGAAATGATAAGTGATAAAGGGATTGTTTCAAAAAACCAAAAGACAATGAACATGTTATATATAGATGAACGAGAAAATCCTTTAAGCTTGCAAATTTTCGGTGGAGAAAAGGATACATTAGTTGAAGCAGCTCGGTTTGTTGATAAGAATACTAATGCTGACATTATTGATATCAATATGGGCTGTCCTGTTCCTAAAATTACGAAATGCGATGCGGGTGCAAAATGGCTTCTTGATCCAAATAAGATTTATGACATGGTTTCAGCTGTAGTTGAAGCGGTAGATAAACCAGTTACAGTGAAAATGCGTATGGGCTGGGATGAAGAGCATATATATGCTGTGCGAAATGCCCAGGCAGTTGAGCGTGCCGGTGGTTCAGCAGTGTCCTTGCATGGCCGTACTCGAGTGCAGTTGTATGAAGGTCAAGCAAACTGGGATATTATTCGTGAGGTTAAGCAATCTATTAACATTCCGCTTATCGGGAATGGAGATGTGAACACGCCACAGGATGCTAAAAGAATGCTTGAGGAAACTGGTTGTGATGCAGTGATGATCGGCAGAGCTGCATTAGGTAATCCGTGGATGATTTATCAAACTGTGAATTACCTCGAAACAGGAGTGCTTTTGGAAGAGCCAACAGCACGTGAAAAAATAGATGTATGTATTCTTCATTTGGATCGTTTAATTAAATTGAAAAGTGAATATGTCGCCATTAGAGAAATGAGAAAGCATGCAGCGTGGTATTTAAAAGGAATCCCTGGCAATGGGAAGGTGCGTAATGCTGTTAATGAATGTGAAACTCGTGAGCAGCTTGTTTCTGTATTAAATAGTTTAGTACTAGAAACGAAGGAAAAGGAAATACAAGTAGGATAATTACCTTATTTCTATTGCATATACCTGACTAAAAGGCTGCCGGTGAAAAAAACTGGCAGTTTTTTTTCTTTTTTAGTGTCTGTAGTTGTAACATTGTGTAGAATAATAAAGTATGTAATTAAAGTTACGGTTTCCTTATGGGTGTCATACATAAATAAAGATAGTGGAGATGATTTTAGTATGAGTCATGAAGAATTGAATTTAAATGACCAATTACAAGTAAGACGAAACAAAATGACTGATCTTCGTGATCAAGGTATAGATCCTTTCGGTAAAAGATTCGAGCGTACTCACTTATCACAGGAATTGAAAAGCCAATACGATGGTTTTTCAAAGGAAGAGCTTGAGGAAAAAGGCATTCTCGTTTCTATTGCAGGAAGAGTAATGACAAAAAGAGGTAAAGGTAAAGCAGGTTTTGCTCATATTCAAGACCTTGAAGGGCAAATACAGCTTTATGTAAGAAAAGATGCTGTTGGCGAGGAACAATATGCTATCTTTAATACTGTTGACTTAGGAGACATAGTTGGTGTAGAGGGAACTCTATTCAAAACGAATGTTGGTGAACTTTCTATAAAGGTTAAGGATTTCACATTGCTGACAAAAGCATTGCGTCCACTGCCAGATAAGTTCCACGGTCTAAAAGATATTGAGCAGCGTTACCGTCAGCGCTATCTTGATTTGATTTCAAGTGAAGAAAGTAAGCATACATTCATTCTTCGCAGCAAAATCATCCAATCTATGCGCAGATATCTGGATGACAACGGTTATCTAGAAGTAGAAACACCTATGATGCATTCAATTGCAGGCGGTGCATCTGCGCGTCCGTTTATTACACATCATAATGCATTAGATATGCCTTTATATATGCGTATTGCTATTGAACTTCATCTGAAAAGACTGATTGTCGGCGGTATGGAGAAGGTTTATGAAATTGGACGTGTATTTAGAAATGAAGGGGTTTCTACAAGACATAACCCTGAGTTTACGATGATTGAACTTTATGAGGCATATGCAGACTATCGTGATATTATGAGTCTGACAGAAAACCTTGTAGCGCATATCGCTCAAGAAATACACGGAACAACTACAATACCATATGGTGAATATGAAGTTAATTTAAAACCAGAGTGGACAAGACTGCATATGGTTGATGCAATTAAACAATATACTGGTGTTGATTTCTGGCCACATATGACAGTTGAGGAAGCTAGAAAATTAGCTAAAGAAAATAATATAGAAATCAATGATAATATGACTTACGGACATATCGTCAATGAGTTCTTTGAGCAAAGAGTAGAGGAAAAGCTGATTCAGCCTACGTTTATTTATGGGCATCCGCTTGAAATTTCACCATTAGCGAAAAAGAATGATGAAGATCCACGCTTCACTGATCGTTTTGAATTGTTCATTGTAGGAAGAGAGCATGCAAATGCCTTTACTGAATTAAATGATCCAATCGATCAAAGAGAAAGATTCGAAGCTCAGGTGAAAGAGCGTGAGCAAGGAAATGATGAAGCACATCTTATGGATGATGACTTTGTAGAGGCTCTTGAATATGGTATGCCTCCTACAGGTGGACTAGGAATCGGTATCGATAGACTAGTTATGCTTTTGACAAATGCACCATCAATTAGAGACGTACTATTATTCCCGTTAATGAGACATCGCTCATAATTGTTAAAGCCCCGGAATGCACTGTCATTCCGGGGCTTTTAATTTAATAAAAACATTTAGGTTGTCTGTTGGTTTTAGACCAATTCTTCTGGGTAAAATGGAGATATAGTTATTAGAATATTTTTTCTTTAAAAAAATAGTTGCATCCTACTAAATACGGTGGTATATTTATATTCGTTGCTGAAACAAGATAGTAACGAAAATGAAAAATAAATTTAAAAAACTGTTGACTATATAAATGACTTCTGGTAATATTAACAAAGTCGTCTGATAGCGACAGATAATTGCTCTTTGAAAACTGAACAAACAAACGTCAACAATAATCGTTTTTATAACTTTCGTTATAGAAACAAAACAAGTAACAAAAGCTAGAGTTTAGCAATGAGCTAATCTTACTCTTTATCGGAG
>Ga0209463_1000202_pt1 | contig 56034 bp, 64 predicted proteins | sample AgamicMgSfrz_FD_187169 | JGI IMG/M metagenome (GOLD analysis project Ga0209463, IMG submission 187169) | Agave microbial communities from Guanajuato, Mexico - Mg.Sf.rz (SPAdes) (version 2) | ecosystem: Host-associated > Plants > Phyllosphere > Phylloplane/Leaf | place: Guanajuato, Mexico...
TAATCAAGTTCGAAATGGAAGGCTCTATCGGTTAATGTCAAAAAAATTCGTATCTAATATAGATACGAATTTTTTTTATAAAAGATTAAGTTCCTCCTGACGGTTATGTTAAGATATTGATATTGAATATATTAAAAAGGTATTATCAAAAAAACAAAACGGCTAATAGGCCAATAGGTCTAGGAAGTTTTGCCGTTTTCGTCCATAATGTTATATAGAGGTGGTCATTTGATTCATATAGGCTTAACTGGTTGGGGAGATCATGATAGTTTATATGGTTCCCATGTTTCTTCGCGAAATAAGCTGCAGGAATATGCAAGCTACTTCCCAGCGGTTGAAGTGGACTCCTCTTTTTATGCAATACAACCAGTAAAGAATGCGGAAAGATGGACAGGAACTACGCCAGATTCCTTCCAATTTGTCGTTAAGGCATATCAGGGGATGACAGGCCATCAAAGAGGAGAGCTTCCATTCGCAACACAGGAAGAAATGTTTGATGCATTCCTAGAATCTATCTCACCATATGAAGCAGCAAATAAGTTAAGTATGGTGCTTTTTCAGTTTCCTCCATGGTTTGATTGTACGAGAGCAAATGTGGATTATCTTAGGGAATGTAAGGCTAAGATGAAGGATATTCCTTGTGCCTTGGAATTTCGACATCAATCATGGTTTAACAATCAATTTAAGGAAAAAACACTTTCATTTATGAAAGAAGAAAACTGGATTCACAGTATTTGTGATGAGCCACAGGCAATGCCTGGCTCAATTCCAGCGATTTTGGAGCCTGTTCAAAAGGATAAGGTTCTTATCCGGTTTCATGGCAGAAATTATTATGGATGGACACAAAAAAACAATCCAAACTGGAGAGAGGTTCGTTATCTTTACAGATATAATCAGAAGGAATTGGAGGATTGGGCAGAGAATATTAAACGTTTGCACGAACAGTGTAAAAATGTCTATGTTCTATTCAACAATAATTCTGGAGGAGACGCTGCAGATAATGCGCTGCAGTTAATGAAGATTTTAGGCATCGAATACGAAAATCTTGCTCCAAGACAATTGGGTTTGTTTTAGCAATTTTGTGATCAAGAATCAATATACGACAGGCAGGCGAAATAAATGGAAAACATCCATATATATCATACTAATGATTTGCACAGTCATTTTGAAAACTGGCCTAGAATTACAGAGCTTTTCAGAAATAGAAAACAATGGCATACAGATGCAGGCGATGCGGTCTTCTTGTTTGATATTGGTGACCATTTGGATTTATCACATCCATATACGGAGGCTACACAGGGAAGAGGCAATGCATCTTTATTAGAGACAGAGCAGTTCGATGCGGTCACAATAGGTAATAATGAGGGCATTACACTTCCCTTTGATGCGCTTGACCATTTATATGATCATGCAACCTATGATGTCATTGTCGCAAATCTTTTTTATGCCAATGGAGCAAGGCCAGATTGGTGCATTCCTCATAAAATATATGTTACTGATCAAGGTACACGGATTGGTGTCATCGGTTTAACTGCCTATTTCCATACATTATATGAACTGCTTGGCTGGAAGCTGTCTGTTCCTTTTCAAGCATTAAGAGAACAGCTCGCCCTGCTGCAAGGCAAAACAGACATCATTGTCGTATTGTCACATTTAGGTATCAATGACGACGAGCAGATGGCTGAAAACTTTCCAGAGGTTGATATTATTTTGGGGGCACACACCCACCATATTCTGCATCAAGGCAAGCTAATTAAAAACAGTTTGCTAGCTGCTGCAGGGAAATACGGCCAATACGCCGGACATATTGAAATACAATACGACCCAGCGACAAAAAAGGTGTTGGATAAAAGGGCCGAAGTGTATGATACAAATAAACTTCCTTTAGCAAATAAGGAAGAGGAATACATTGAAAATCTATATTTGGAAGGAAAAAAAGCACTTTCTGAGGAAGTACTCTCTCTAAATAAGCCACTTCCTAAACAAGAAATTGCACAACTATTATGTGATGCTGTTCTTACATGGTGCAATGCAGACGTATCTATTCTTAATGAAGGCTTAATCCTTGATGATTTGAACAAAGGATCGGTAAGCTTTTATGACTTATTAAGTATTTGCCCACATCCGATTAATCCTTGCACGGTTATATTGACAGGGGCAGAGCTAAAGGAAGTCCTTACAGATATGAAGCGTGATTCATGGGAGACACTTCCAGTGAAGGGTCTCGGATTTCGCGGAACATTAATGGGTAAAATGATTTCTAAAGGAGTTCAAACCGAAGTGGAAGGCCAGATTACATCCTATCGGATAAATGGCCAAAAACTTGATCCTAAAACAAGATACACGGTGGCTATCCCTGATATGTTTACATTCGGTGATTTTTTTCCTTCCATATACCGTGCAACAGAAAAACAGTATTTTCTGCCTGAATTTATGAGAAATATATTGGCAGAAGCCTTAAAAAGGACTTGATAGGTTTCAAAAATTATCTATCTGCCAATACACGCCTTTATCCTTACTGAATAGTATATAGGGAAAAGAGAGGGGTGATTGTCATGGTAGAAGTATATCCTATTGTGATTGAGGAGCAGACATTTATCGCTGTAAGCGTTCAGTTGCCCAAAACAAATCTGCTTGTTGTTAAGAATGATAAAGGATATATAATGTGTGGAGCGTTGGATGTAGGATTATTAAATGAAAAGTTGAAAGATCGAAAAGTGATTGCTGGGAGAGCTGTTGGAGTGAAGACAATCGAACAGCTGCTGGAAGCCCCACTAGAATCAGTAACTTATGAAGCTGAAAATCTCGGCATTCATAAAGGGATAATCGGTAAAGACGCTTTATTAAAGATGGTGTAACGTTTTCTGCAGCAAGTCTTGGCCAAGTGTGAGGCTGAAAAAGGATGGGAAGAGCCTTTCCCTCCTTTTTATGATGCTAAGTAATAACGCACATATAAAATATTTGTCACTTTTTTAAATCATGTTGAATTAGGAGCTAGTATGGAATGAAATTAGTTGGAACAAAATACCTTGCAGAAGGAGCAATATTAGCTAAACCGATACATAATGAGCGGGGCAATATTCTCGTTAACAGTGGCGTAAAGCTTGATAAGCAGCTAATACAGCGTTTGCTGCAACTTGGTATTGCCTATTTATACATAGAAGATAAATTGACAGACGACATTTTCCCTGTTTCCGTCATCTCTGATAAGTTGAAGAGAGAAGCAATGAAAACAATCGAAGCAAGCTTCCAGGAGATTAAGAATTCTAAAAGCACAGACAGATCCTTTATTATGGAAAAATCAGCACCTGCCTTTAAAGCGTTGATTGAAAAAGTTCTCGAGGAGCTTAAAGGGCATCAGGAGCTATTTTCTATAATGAGCGATGTATTTCTTTATGATAATTATATTTTCTCGCATAGTTTGAATGTTACCCTTTATTCCTTAGCATTAGGTTTAGAATTGAAGCTGCCTAGAAAACAGCTGGAGGACCTTGGACTTGGAGCAATCCTGCATGATGTTGGTAAGATGGATATTCCCTTGGAGATTCTGCTAAAACCGGGGAAATTAACTTTTGAAGAATTTACTGAGATAAAAAAGCATGCAAATGCAGGCTTTGATATATTGCGCAAGGTCCATAATATGCCTTTAATTGTGGCACATTGTGCTTATCAGCATCATGAAAGAATAAATGGATCTGGTTACCCAAGAGGAATTAACGGGGAGGAAATTCATCTTTTCGGCAGGATAATCGCCGTTGCAGATGTTTTTGATGCCATTACCTCTAATCGTGTATATAGGCAGGCCATGCTCCCGCATGAGGCCCTTGAGATTCTTTATACAGGGATAGATACACTTTTTGATGCGAAAATTGTCGAAGCATTTCGAAATGCAATCATTCTTTATCCTAACGGTGTGAGTGTGGTATTAAGCAGTGGTGAAAAAGGCATTGTTTCAAAACAAAATAAAGGCTTCAATGAACGTCCAGTTGTCCGTATTATGGAAAGGGACGGAGAAAAAATAGAGCCTTATGACCTTGATCTTAAGGAAAGCCTTGCCATCATGATTGTTGAATGTGAAGCAATCGGCTAGTTGAATAGATATAGTCAAATCATAACAAATAGGATTAGCCTTCTACATGTCCCTCTTTCAGCATATACATTAGCTTGGAAGGAGGGATATTTTTTTGCGGAAATTTTATTTTCGGCAAAGGATGCCAAAGAAAAAACCGTTGACTTTTCAGCAGGTTCTTTTGATTACAGCTGTGTTTTTTATCTTATCCACCATATTGAGTTTTTGGATCATCAATAATGGCTTAAAGCCAACACTTTCCTATTACGCACAATCACAAACAAAAAAACTGGCAACATTAGTTATTAATGATGCACTTAAGGATGAGAAGGAAGAGGAAGATAATAATCTAATGATAGATGGCAATAATTTTGTATTTAATACGGCACAGGTTGTAAAAAAACAGCAGGAAATTACCAGCTTAGTACAAGAAAACATCACTAGAATGGAAAAGGGAGAAATACCTGCTGGAGCCGAGTTGTCAGATATTGAATTAGATAAGAACTTGACGGCACAGGGGAAGGGTATTGTGTATAATGTTCCAATTGGCCAAGCAACAAATAATGCTTTGCTTGGAAATCTCGGTCCAGATGTTCCTATAAAATTTAATGTTGTAGGCAGTGTTAAATCAGATTTAAAGACAGAGATGGAAAATGTGGGCATCAATTATGTCGTGGTAAAAGCATTTGTGGAAATAAAAGTGGACATACAAATTATTATTCCCTTTGCTACAAAGCTTACGACTGTCAAACAGGATATACTTATAGCAATGGCAGGGTTTGAGGGAGATGTACCTGAGTTTTATAATGGGAGCGGCAGCAGCAGTGTTCCTGCGCTGCAATTACCGACAGACAATAAATAATGATATTGCTCACCCCAAAGCTGGGATGAGCAATATCATTATTTTTTTGATTTCAACCTAATTCTTTCCTGTCTTTCCCACAGCTTCAAATGAGAGTATGGATCATATGACCATTCTGTAAAGCCATTATCTTTATACATTCCATAATGTAAATGCGGCGGGAATTTACCGGAAGTTCCTGGAGGACCATAGCCTGAGGAGCCAACTCCACCAATTAGCATTCCGGGTTCAACAATCATCCCATTATGCACATCCTTTGCAAAACCGTTTAAATGAGCAAAATAATGATAGTTATTATTTATGTCCCGAATGCCAATTCTCCATCCGCCATATCTATTCCAGCCCTTCATTTCGATAATTCCATAGGAGGTGGCTCTTACTGGAACACTGTAATCGGCAAAGATATCAGTTCCTTCATGAATTCGTTTGCCTCCCCAGCCTCTGGCATCTCCCCATGTGCTTCGATAGCTGTGATTGCTCCGCAGAGGAACAGGAAATGCATGCTCATCAAGATTAAGACGGCCGAAATGCCTGTATATGGCAGCTTTACCCATAATGATACTTACTGTCTTATCTCGCTTGTAGTAATCCCAAAGCCCAATCCGGAAATTATCTTCATCCACACCATACCGCAAGATATAGTTGGCAAAGGTAAAAAGCACATCCTCATCACTTAAAGAGTCGGCTTTTCCATCACCATTTCCATCGACCCCGAATCCTCCAAAAAAAGCGATGCTTTTTGGATCTGTATCATCTTTGTCTGGATTTATGATGCCAGCCCATTTTTCTTTAGGGAAGTAAATTCCTGTTAAGCCAGCCGCTTTAGGAAGGTCCTTTCGTGAAGATCGTATATTCCGTTCATATTGGTCAACTGCAGCAATATAGTACCATGGAAGTTGTGTTACTGCCTCGATCTTTTCATATAATTCCATCCTTTTGTAATATGTATCATCTGCAGAGGATTTACCTTCCGCAGCATGAGATACAATATTAGGTGCTAAGAATGCAAACAGGACGGCTAATAATATTTTTCGCATCAATATCCCTCCTTCCTAAAAGCTAGTCGTTATATTTTGTGTGAATTAACAAAATAAATGAATATCAATAAATGGTAATAACAAAACTACAGCTTGTAGCAGTGTTTTGGTTATGTTAAAGTGACATTGGAACAAATACTAGGCTATATTTTGTGTTATAAGATACATCTAAACCATTGAGGCAGGTGTTGTAGTATAGCCCTTTTTAAGTTCTAAGCGGTGTTATAAATTTCAAATATGAAAAGCATCCTGCCCTACATACAGTTTCTTTTTTTCAAGGCAATAAGCAATTGGAAAATGGCAAAAGAAGATTTGAGGAAATGAGTTTCATTATGAATCCAGGAGATGAATTGTAAATGGCAGAAAGAAAAGATGAATACCAACGCAAACCTGAATGGCTGAAAATTAAACTTAACACGAACGAAAACTACACTGGCCTAAAAAAAATGATGAGAGAAAAAAAGCTGCATACAGTGTGTGAGGAAGCAAGATGTCCAAATATTCACGAATGCTGGGCTGTCAGAAGAACAGCTACTTTCATGATATTAGGTGATACTTGTACAAGAGCTTGCCGCTTCTGTGCAGTTAAGACTGGCTTGCCGACAGAACTAGATTGGCAAGAGCCGGAACGAGTGGCAGACTCAGTTGTTACGATGAACTTAAAGCATGTGGTTATCACAGCTGTTGCCAGAGATGATTTAAAGGATGGCGGTGCCGCTGTATTTGCTGAAACAGTTAGGGCAATCCGCAGAAAAAATCCATTTACTAGCATTGAGGTTCTTCCATCCGATATGGGTGGAGTGGAAGAAAACTTACGTGAATTAATGGATGCAAAGCCTGATATTTTAAACCATAATATTGAAACAGTAGAGCGTTTGACGCCAAGAGTGCGTGCGCGCGCTAAATATGACAGATCTCTGGAATTTTTGAGAAGAGCAAAAGAAATGTATCCAGAGATTCCGACTAAATCAAGCTTGATGATAGGTTTAGGGGAAACAAAAGAAGAAATTATTCAAACGATGGATGACTTAAGAGCTAACAATGTTGACATTATGACTATAGGGCAATACTTACAGCCAACTGCTAAGCATCTTAAAGTACAAAAGTATTATCATCCAGATGAATTTAAAGAATTTAAGAAAATTGCGTTAAGCAAAGGCTTCAGTCATTGTGAAGCTGGTCCGCTTGTTCGCTCATCCTACCATGCGGATGAACAGGTAAGTGAAGCGAAGAAGAACCAAATGCTTGGATCGCAGAAAAAAGAAGCGTAATAAACGATAGAGAGTAAACAAGGTTGACTGCATTGCAGCCTGGTTTACTCTCTATTTTATTTACTTAATAATCAAGTTGTTTTTCATTCGGCAGAAACCCTTCATCCGTTATTTAGTAAATAATTATTTCAGTTTTTGCTTTTCAGCACTATGTAAATTATCTGTTATAAGGTTATAATGAAATGGTGAGAGATAGTACCAATTGGGTGTTGGTCTCAGGGTCTAAATAGGACTTATTTAGGAGTACATATAATAGACATACAAGTATACATATGATGAAAGAAGTTTTGAAAAGTGGGGTGAAGGTTTTGGTTTGCATAAATAATCACTGTTATGAACTCATTGAAGAGCGAAAGGAAGGCTTTAATGAGGAGGCATTTAAAGGCAGATTCAGCGATATTCTAACAAAGTACGACTATATTGTCGGGGATTGGGGCTACGGACAGCTCAGACTTAGAGGGTTCTTCGATGACCAAAATCAGAAATCCAGCTTTGATACGAAAATTAGTACGTTGACGGAATATTTATATGAATATTGCAATTTTGGTTGCCCGTATTTTGTCGTTAAGAAAATAAAAAAACATTGATACGAGAAGAGTGCTGATGGACTTAGCACCGCTTCTTAATACAGATGGGAAACGCTTTCCAGTTGAAGTGGCGAGTATTAGCCTATGGGAAGCCGTTTTTACTTTGTCTTTTTGCTATTACTTACAGGTTGCTGTATGAGAGGAAATGAAGCAATGGTCCATGTTTATGTTAAAAAAATAAAAAGCTTGAAGAGCTGGGGGAAAATCATTTTTCCTGCCAGTAAATTAAAATATTATCCTCCGCAATTCATATTGCGGGATCCTGTGCAGCAAAACGTGAAGGCTTCCTTTCAGAAAGGTAATGAAGTCGCAGTAATTGTCTTTTCCATTAAAAACATGGCCATCATGAAAAGGGGGATGGACACGACAGTCCTGAAAGATGTCTGGAAGGAAATGAAAAAGACGTTTCAATCTGTTGTCACACAAGAGCTGCCTGCAGAACAAATTGTTGCAGTCCGCGATTACCATCAAGATGGAATTGCCCTATTTTTGAGCATTGATCACAAGATGGATTATATCCCGAATATGGACTCAACCATCCAGTTGATATTGGAAAAGCTGAAGGAAGAAGAAAAGCATAACCAGCTATTAATAAGACCGATATTAAGTACAGGCTATATGTTTATTGACAAACAGGTAGATATATTACCGGATGCTATTTATCTTGCCTACCAACAGGCGTTGGCTATGGCCCAAAAAGGTTTTAAATCTGAATTCAATGAAATGACGATTGCTTTAGGTAAAATCGTAGCAAATAAGGATATTCGTTTATTGGCACAGCCGATAATGGATGTAGAGACAAATGCAGTTAAAGCATGTGAAATGCTGACACGAGGTCCGCTCGGCACTTCGCTGGAAAACCCGCTGCAATTATTCTCTGTTGCGAGGCAAACGAATCATCTTTATGACTTGGAAATGATTGTGCTCCAAAAGACGCTGGAACAAATTAAATTGACAACATGGAAGTATGATATTTTTATTAACTTTACACCGTTGACAATAGGCAACCAGCATTTTGTAAAAGACTTAAAGAAACTCATGAACAAATATAAAGGCATCTCCCCAAGCAAAATCACAATCGAAGTGACAGAACGGGATTCGATTGAAGGGCTGGAATACTTTATTTCTAACTTGAAGCTTTTGCGTCAAATAGGATTTCGAGTGGCAGTAGATGATACAGGTGCAGGGTATGCAAGCTTAAATTCCATCAGTGAAATTATGCCTGATATTATTAAAATAGACCGTTCTGTTATTCAGAATATTGATAAAAACTCTGTAAAGGAGTCTATGCTTAAAGGCTTGCTGCTCATCGCAAAAGAGGTAGGCTCTGTAGTTGTGGCAGAGGGGATTGAAAGCGCGGAAGAGGCGCTTGTCCTATCAAGAAACAAGGTGGATTTAGCGCAAGGATATTTTTATGCACGGCCGACAAGCTTAAGTAATAACCTGCAAACACTAGCTTAAAGTTATTTGTATATGCATATACAAAGGAACTAATGAGGAGGCATTCAAATGTATTTTGTGGATCGTGATAAGATCGGGCAGCAATTGGAATATCTGCAGCAATTAGTTCAGCTTTTTAAAGAGAAGGAAGCTTTTGATAGTCCTCTGGAAAAACTGGGACTGGAAAGACTTGCACATATGATGATTGAAGCAATGCTTGATGTTGGTAACAGTATGATTGATGGGTTTATTATGAGAGATCCGGGTAGCTATGATGATATTATGGATATACTTACAGATGAAAGGGTGCTTACTCCTACAGATGCGAGTTCGATAAAAGAGCTGCTTGTTTTAAGGAAAACACTTGTGCATGATTATACGAGCATTCACCATGATTGGTTGAAGGAGGCTGTAGCAAAAGAGCTTCCTGCTGTTGAATCATTTTCCACGTCTGTAAAAAAGTACTTAATTGATGAGCTTGGCCCTGTCACTGCCTTCAAAAATTAAAGCCGCATATGCTAGAAAGGACTTTATTTGATGAAAAACTATAAAGGTTACTTAATTGATCTTGATGGAACGATGTATAAAGGCACAGAGGTCATTGAAGAGGCTGCTGCTTTTGTCAAACGCTTGATCAAGCTTGAGATCCCTTATTTATATGTAACGAATAATTCAACAAAAACACCAGAGCAGGTTGCTCAAAAGCTGCGAGATTTTGATATCCCCGCAAAAAAGGAAGAAGTATTCACCTCCGCGATGGCTGCAGCTGGATATATATATGAACAAAACCAAGCCGCAAGTGTTTATATGATTGGGGAAGAGGGCTTGCGTTATGCTCTTCATGAAAAAGGTATACATATAATCGCTGATAGTGAGGGTGCTGATTTTGTAGTTGCAGGCATGGACCAGCAAATCACTTATGAAAAGCTGGCACAGGCATGTCTAGCAGTCCGGTCAGGAGCAAAATACATTATTACAAATGGCGATACAGCACTGCCGACCGAAAGAGGGCTTCTTCCTGGGAATGGGGCACTTACTTCTGTTATTACTGTATCTACCCAGACTACGCCTCTAAATATGGGGAAACCGGAAGCAACTATTGTGGAGCAGGCACTGAAGCTGCTTGGAATAGGGAAAGAAGATGCCATTATGGTAGGCGATAATTATCATACAGATATAATGGCTGGGTTAAATGCCGGTATAGATACATTGCTAGTTCACTCTGGTGTAACAACTTTAGACCATTTAGCGACATACGAGAAAAAACCGACGTATTCTGTTAATAGTCTGTCAGAGTGGGAATAGAAAAACACAAAAGGAAGGGATGCGTGCATTGCATCCCTTCCTTTTGTGTTTCGTTTATTTTTCACCTCTGACACTGTGTGCCAGTCTGCTTGATGCCGCAGCAGCAATAGCACCAACAATATCATCTAAAAATGTATGGCAGCTGCCTGATGATTTATCATTAAGCTTTTTTAGTATACCTGGTTTTAATTTGTCTACATATCCATAATTAGTAAAGCCAATGGAGCCATAAACATTCACAATGGAAAAGCTAAGGACTTCATCAACACCATACAGACTTTCATCACTTTCAATAATGCCTTGGAGTGGTGCTTCGAGCATTTTCTTTTCTGCAAGCACATCTAGCTGAATCCCTGTTAGCAGAGCATTTTGAACCTCTCTTTTTGACAATACTCGCTCAACATTATGAATACACTCTGACATTTCTAAATCCTCATGGTATTTTTCCTGCAATAAGTAGACCAGTTCTGCAATATCTTCTATTGTAACTCCACGTTCATGTAGCCATTTTCTAGCTGTTTTTTCTGTAGTATCTGACATATTATCACCTTTTCTTTCTCGTATTCACTATGTATACACAGTGTGGTTTTTATCATGCCAGTAGTGGCTTACGCTAATTTTTAGGCAGGCTGTGATAATTGCTGTATATCCTTTAGTATATGTAGGACTTCTATAAAGGTATGTGTGATTTTAAAATGAAAATTTTTTTAAGTGATGGTCTTTGTTAAATAAAAATACAAGATTGTCAGCTACTGACATATATTTTCATATAGGCTCATTGTTGATGGGGCATTTACGCGAAGGAGGGATAGAATGATTCGGAAAATCTTATACAGCCATTATGGTGTAGAGGTAACAGATGAAATGAGGTTTGGACATTATGAAGCATGCAAAAAGGATGATAATTTATACACTTTAATACCAGTGGATAATAAAGAGGAAGAAGAAATTCAAGAGCTGCAGGAGCTTGTGCACCATATGACAAGCTTAGGCGATCATCGTGTAAGCAAATTTTTAGAATCAAAGGAAGGGAATATAAGGGAGGAAGTGGATGGGCAGGCATACTGTGTTTTGCTGAATGAACACCTCCAGCCATTACAGTCAAAGCAATTGGGCAGAAAGCTTGGGAAATTCCATTATAGAGGCAGGTCCGTCCAGTTTGGAGTCCAGAAAATTTCCAGAATGGGACAGTGGAAAGGGATGTGGGAGAAGCGAATCGATCAAATGGAAACGTATTGGAACACAAAGATGTATCAGGAGCCCGAAAGCGAATTCGATAAGCTTTTTCTTGAAGCATTTCCTTACTACATGGGGATTGCTGAAAATGCGATTCAATATCTTGTTGATACAGAGCTTGATGACGAAACCTCACCGATAGACAGTGGAACTGTTTGTCATAATCGATTTATGAAGTCCACTTGGAATGGCGAATACTATGTGAAGAATCCTTTTGATTGGGTTTTCGACCATTGTGGCAGGGATTTAGCAGAATGGACAAGAGAACGTTATTTTATCAATATAAAGACATACCACCGTGATGTCAGGAGTTTTTTTACTGATTATCAAAGTGTTACACCATTGAGCTCCTTTTCCTGGAGGCTCATTTATGCAAGGCTGCTGTTTCCCCTTCATTTCGTGGAATGCGTGGAAAATTATTATTCCAGTTCCAGCGAGGCAGAAAGGCATTTCTTGGAGGATCAATTCAAGAAGTATTTGAACCAATCAAAGGATGCTGAGGAATTTCTGCGAGTCTTCTATGAAATGGTTGAAGCACCTGTGAAGAAGACAAAAATCCCCACATTAGGCTGGCTTTATTGAGCGAGGCAGTGCCGCATCAAATGTCAGCAACTTCCCGGCAATACTAATTCCCCATGAATGATGCCGGGAATCCTTTCCAAAATAGTTGCCCTTTTTCTAGTGAATTACTTTATAATAGAAAAAACAGTAAAATGACAAAAGTAAGAGTTGAATAAATTTTCAAAGAATATACAATTCACCTCTTGTAAAAAAACAGAACAAACACTATAATGTCTACTATACGAAGACAGTTGTATGTTTATGGAGAACACCTTAGGGGGAATGGCAAAGTGGAGACAATATCAATAGGACTGCTTGGATTGGGCACTGTAGGTACAGGTGTTGTGAAAATTATTGAGAACCATCAAGATAAAATCATGCACCAGATTGGCTGTCCGGTAAAAGTAAAAAAGATACTTGTGAAAAATATAGATAAAGACCGGGATGTTTCAATTGCAACTGACATGTTAACAACAAATCCAGATGAAATTTTGAATGATCCAGAAATAGATGTAATTATCGAAGTAATGGGCGGTGTCGAAGAGACGAAGGAAAAATTACTTCACGCTCTAAAAAACCGCAAACACGTTGTTACAGCCAACAAGGATTTAATGGCCGTCCACGGTGCGAAGCTTTTACAGGTAGCTTCAGATAATAACTGTGACCTTTTCTACGAGGCAAGCGTTGCAGGTGGAATTCCTATCATTAGAGGACTTGTCGATGGACTTGCATCAGATCACATTACAAAAATGATGGGTATTGTGAATGGCACAACGAATTTCATTCTTACAAAAATGACCAAGCAGGGCAAAGCATATGAAGAGGTATTAGAAGAGGCGCAAAGGCTTGGGTTTGCGGAAAGCGATCCGACATCAGATGTAGAAGGTTTAGATGCAGCACGCAAAATGACGATATTGGCAACATTAGGATTTTCCATGAATATCAGCCTTGAGGATGTAAAGGTAGAAGGTATTACAAAGGTGACAGAGGAAGATATCCAATATGGTAAACAGCTTGGATATACGATGAAGCTAATTGGTTTTGCCCATCGACAGGATGAAAAGGTGGAAGTTAGCGTACAGCCAGCCTTCTTAATTGACAGCCATCCACTGGCAGCAGTCAATAATGAATTTAATGCTGTATATGTTTATGGAGAGGCAGTTGGTGAAACGATGTTTTACGGACCGGGCGCGGGCAGTATGCCAACAGCTACAGCTGTCGTTTCTGACTTGGTTAATGTTCTTAAGAACATGAGACTTGGTGTTAATGGAAAAACTGCAACTTCACCGCAGTTTAAGAAAAACTTGAAGAAACCAGACGAAATGTACTCCAAATACTTCCTTCGTCTGCAAGTAGAAGATGCAGTTGGCGTATTTGCTGAAATTACATCCATATTTTCTGAAAATGGCGTTAGTTTTGAGAAGATATTGCAATTGCCTGTTAAGGAAAAGGGCATGGCAGAAATAGTTTTAATTACACATCACGCATCCTTGTTAAATTATGAAAATATATTAATTCAATTAAGAGACTTATCATCTGTCCGAACAGTAAAAAGCTCTTACCGTGTAGAAGGGGGAACTAAGTAATGAGATGGAATGGCCTGCTTGAAGAATATAAAGAATATTTACCAGTAAACGAAAATACACCAAAATTGACATTAAATGAGGGAAATACGCCTTTAATAAAGCTAGAACACCTGTCTCAAGAATGGGGAGTAGAGCTGTATGTAAAAACAGAGGGAACGAATCCAACTGGCTCCTTTAAGGACAGAGGAATGGTTATGGCTGTCGCAAAGGCGAAGGAGGAAGGCAATTCCACTGTTATTTGTGCGTCTACAGGTAACACATCCGCTGCCGCAGCTGCATATGCAACACGTGCAGGGATGCGCTGTATCGTTGTCATTCCGGAAGGGAAAATCGCGATGGGTAAATTAGCGCAAGCTGTTATGTATGGTGCAGAGATCATTTCTATAGAAGGGAACTTTGACCAGGCGTTGCAGATGGTGCGCAAAATAAGTGAAACAGAGCCTGTTGCTCTTGTGAATTCTGTTAATCCATACAGACTGGAAGGCCAAAAGACAGCTGCATTTGAGGTATGTGACCAACTTGGCGGTGCGCCTGATATTTTGGCAATCCCAGTTGGAAATGCCGGTAATATCAGCGCATACTGGAAAGGCTTTAAGGAATATAATGAAGTAAAACAAACAGGACTTCCAAAAATCCATGGATTTGAAGCAGCTGGCGCAGCAGCGATTGTTCATAACCGCGTGTTTGAAAATCCGGAAACAATTGCAACAGCTATTCGTATCGGAAACCCTGCAAGCTGGAAGCTGGCTGTACAAGCCCAGCAGGAATCAGAAGGCATTATTGATGAAGTGACAGATGAAGAAATTATTGCAGCATATCGCTTGATTGCGGCGAAGGAAGGTGTGTTTGCAGAACCTGGTTCATGTGCATCGATCGCAGGAGTTTACAAGCATCTGCAAAGCGGAAAAATCGCTAAAGGAAGTAAGATAGTAGCAGTATTGACAGGTAATGGCTTAAAAGATCCAAATACAGCAATTGATGTAAGTCCGCTTAAGCCGGTCGTTCTTCCAAATGATGAAAAAGCCGTTGCCGCTCATATTAAGGGAGTCGTTCATATATGATGGAGAGCGAAATGCTCCAAATTAAGGTTCCGGCAAGCACAGCAAATCTAGGACCGGGATTTGACAGCATTGGTTTGTCTTTAAGCCTTTATTTGGAGTTGCAAGCTTCTCCTGCAGAAAAATGGGAGGTTATTCCCCTTTCAGAAGAGCTGAAGGCATTTCCTGCAGACGAAAGCAACTTCATCATTGCTACAGCCTTACAAGTGGCAAAGCAATACAACAAGGAATTGCCGCCATGCAGAGTAACAGTTGCGAGTGAGATTCCTTTGGCAAGAGGGCTTGGTTCCAGTGCATCAGCAATTGTCGCAGCAATCGAACTTGCAGATGCATTAGGTGAGCTCTGTTTAACTAAAGAGGAGAAATTCATTATTGCCACTAATATGGAGGGCCATCCAGATAATGTTGGAGCAAGTATTTTCGGCGGACTTGTAGTCGGCTGTCAGCTTGGTGAGGAAGCAGATGTTGAGGTAATCCATTCTGTGGAACTGGAACTGCTGGCGATTGTTCCTAATGAAGAGCTTCTTACAAAAGCAGCAAGGAATGTTCTGCCAGCAGCGATGCCTTTTTCTGAAGCAGTTGCAGCAGGGGCAGTTTCAAACCTGCTTGTTGCTGCCTTGCTGACAGGTAACGATAAGCTTGCAGGAAAGATGATGTCTCTTGATAAATACCATCAGCCGTACCGAAAGCAGCTTGTGCCACACTTGGAGCTGATTGAAAAAGAGGCTCCTCCTTTAGGGGCTTATGGTGTCGCTTTAAGCGGAGCAGGCCCGACAGTTCTTTGTTTCATTGAAAAGGGAAAAACGGAGGCAGTAAAAGCTGGATTGCAGAAGCTTCTCCCAGGCATGAGCCTTCTTCCTGTTGAGATGGACAAGGAAGGTGCAGTTGTGAAAGGAAAATCCTATACGAGTATATAAAAAGGGCAGCCGAGATGGCTGCCCTTTATATTTCTTAGCTGTTAATGTAATTAGAATACTTGCTCTACTTCATATACGCCTGGAACTTCTTCCAAAAGCGCACGCTCAATACCAGCTTTTAGTGTAATTGTCGAACTTGGGCAGCTTCCGCAAGCTCCTAGCAAACGAAGTTTAACGATACCGTCTTCTACATCTACCAATTCACAATCCCCACCATCTCTTAAAAGGAATGGGCGTAATTTATCTAATACTTCTTGTACTTGTTCTTTCATTTCTAATTCTGCCATTCATATCGACTCCTTTCCTATAATTTATTATAATCACATTAAAGAGAAAAATCTATTCTAGAAACACGAAAACATTAAACAATCAATTCCATTTTGCATTGTCTCTTTAAAGAGTGTAAATGTCAACACTGCAAAGCAGAAAACAAGCAGGAAAGAGAGGAAGATTAATGAAAAAAGAGCTCGAAGTCAGCATATACGGAGCAGAGCAAATCTGTGCCAGCTGTGTAAATCTCCCTTCTTCAAAGGATACATATGAGTGGCTGCAGGCTGCCATAAGCAGAAAATTCCCTGATCAAAGCTTTAAAATTCATTATTATGATATTTTCCAAGCAAATTACGATGAAGAAAAAAATGCATTTTGCCATAGAGTCATTGAAGAGGATTTATTTTATCCAGTTGTAGTAATTGAGAATGAAATAATTGGTGAAGGAAATCCAAAGCTAAAGCGTATCTATGAGGAATTTGAGAAGTACGGCTATTTTAGCTCCCAGTAATTAAAGCGGGGAGGAGTCAGATTGTAAGGCCAGGTTAGATTGTGAGAACTTCCCTTCATTCTGGGTGACAAAGCAGCAAAAATACCTGAACTATTACGCTGGAAGTTAGCGTAATAGTTCAGGTAAGTTTAGACCGAATAATAATGTCTATCAGCATAATTATCGTTTTGTCCATTTTTTATAGACAGAGTGTATTAGCTTTTTTTTTTATTTTTGTCCTTCCACAAAATACTATGCTTTAAAATTCTTGGAATTCGACCAGTTAAGGCAGTGTTAGCAACAAGCCCAAAACCGTGTTTTTTCCCAAGCGAGCCTAATATTCCCTTTAATTTTATTGGTGGTAAGGAGGGCGGCTTTGCTCCTTTCCAACGGGCAATAAGAACTGCTGCGACTTGCTCCGCCTGTTTTTCTGCCAGCTGTGCACTCGGCGGCAGATTAAGGCTGGCACAGTCTCCAACCACAAATATCTTGTCATCAGCAGGCAAGTGATGAAGGTCTGTTAACAATATGCGACCTTTTTTATCCTTCGCGACTGTCAGGTCAGCAACAATCTTGCTTGGCATGACACCAGCAGTCCAGACAATGCAATCAAAGGGGAGTGGTTCTTCCTTATTAAATACAGTATTTTCTTCAATTAATGTTATATTTGAGTTTTTGTGAAGATCTACATGGTGGTCCTCAAACCACTTTTCTACATAAGCGCTCACCTTTGGCGGATAGGAGGAAAGAATGGTGCTTCCTCGATCAAACAAGGTAATATTCAGGTCTGGCCTGTTTTCTGCTAATTCTGAAGCGAGTTCTACACCACTTAACCCACCTCCGATAATTGCCACTTTTGCTCCAGCTGCCAAGTTATTAAGCTCTGTATACGTTTTTTGTGTCTTGCTTTTTGTTTGAATGCTATGTGTAAACTCAGCGGCTCCCGTTATACCATGAAAATTATCTTCACAGCCTAAGCCAATAACTAAATCATCATATTCAATACTTTCTCCATTAACTAGGTTCACTGCATTTACTGATCTGTCAATACTGGCTACTTCTGCATTTAGAATGGATACTTGGGGATGCTTTGGAAAGGGGACCCTAATATGCTCATCTGAAACGGTTCCTGCTGCAAGAGCATAGAATTCTGTTTTCAAAAAATGGTAAGGGGCTTTATCGATAAGGATGACCATTATATTATATGGTAGATTAGAAATCAGTCGGGATAGAAGCGTCATACCACCATAGCCGCCGCCGAGAATAATTAGTTTTTTCATATAACCTCCCCATTAGTACGTATTATGTTTGTATTTGAACAAAGGGCTGCATGTAACAGGGCATGCTTGCTTCCAATTTTAGTTGTCATTCTTTAAGAGTATATTATGAGGAATAGGCAGTTTATTCTTAAATGAACAAGAAATAAGAAACATAGTAATGCTTGATAAATAAAACAAAAAAAGTTAGTATATGTTTTATTGAAGAGGTGATTAAATTGTTTAAACCGATTATTGAATTTTGTTTAAGCAATCTAGCATCCGGTTCAGAGGAGGCAAAGCTGCTCTTAGAACAGGATGATAAACTGGATGTTATAGATTATGGCTGTTTAGGCATGTGCGGACAATGCGGAGAAGCATTATTTGCATTGGTGGATGGAGAAATAGTAACAGGTGAAACATCTAAGGAGCTTGTAGAAAATGTGTACAAGCATATTGAAGAAAATCCGATGTTTTAAATATAGTAAGCATAAAAGGCAGGCTTAGAATCGCCTGCCTTTTATGCTTGTTGTAATTCTCTAATTTTATGCCAGCCATCTTTTGCTAGACTGATAATTTTTGTCTCAACCGTTCTGCTTTGCTGTTCTATTACCTTTGAAAAGTATTTGACAGCTTGCTCTATTTTTTGCGTTCTTCTGGAAAGCTCACCAGCCAAGTATAGCGTTTTCAATTCAGATACTTGTGTACCAAGAAAATCTCCAGTAGAGTAAGAAAGTTCATATTGTGCTAGTGCGAGCTGCATAAAGCGTGTTTCCTCATTTCTATCCTCCAGCAATCGATAAAGCCATGCCAGTCGTATGTATAGCCCTGCAATCGCTATATGTCTGTCGTTTCTCAATATACCTGCATAGGCAGCAAGCTTGTACGTTTTGATACTGTCACCTATTGTCCTGGTCTCCCCGAAGTTTTGCGGCACCCAGTTGCTCGAGATGTTTTTAATAAGAATGGCTTTTTCTGCTTCCTTTAAACGAATTTCTGCTTCGTCTGAATAGGCAAATCCGCATAGTGGACAAACATTAACATAATACAAAGTTGGATTATGCTCTTCATAAAATGGAAAAAAGTCAGAATCAAAGCCTTTCGCTTTAATGAATCTAGAGCGCATTTTTTTTGTTGTAAAATGGGCAGTACATAAAGGACATATGCACTTTTTGTCATAAAGAGGTCCAATGGTCGTCATTTTCTCATACCTCTCGTAAAAAAATAGTTATATTATACTATCATTATACATGTTTTTGAGATTAAATACCTATTTTTAATTTGTATTTTTTGAAAAAAAACATGACCTTTCGATTAAAGATATTGCAATTAATTGGTATGCTTTTAACGAGTTGCACAAGTTGAGTAGTTGTGTTTTGAGGTATATAATATAGAGAAAGGCTAATTAACGAAATGGAGGATATATTCATGACAGAAGAAGTATTGCATATAACGGAAGCGGCAGCATTACAAATAAAAGAAATGATGAAGGAAAATGAGGAAGAAGGCTCTTTCTTAAGAGTAGCGATTAAAGGTGGAGGCTGCAGCGGCTTATCTTATGGTATGGGCTTCGCACCAGAAAAAGAAGATAATGACTACTTGACAGAACAGCACGGCATACAAGTTATTGTTGATAATAACGATACAGCCATCTTAAAAGGAACAAAAATTGATTTCAAACAATCCTTAATGGGCGGCGGTTTCACAATCGATAATCCAAACGCAATTGCATCTTGCGGATGCGGTTCATCCTTCCGCACAGCAGTAAATGCAGGTACTCCAGAAGAGTGCTAAAATATTTAAAGCCTTTTCCGAAATTCGGAAAAGGCTTTTTCTTATTCATCCTTAAACATAGATGTACTGTGAAGCGGCTGTACTCTTGCTTTTGGATCAAGATATGATTTTGCGTTGTTTACCGCAGTTGGTGCTTCGCCAAAGCCAGATGCAATCAACTTAACTTTGCCGTCATATGTGCAGATGTCGCCAGCTGCATATATTCCTGGAATATTTGTTTCCATCTTGCTGTTAACTACAATAGAGTTCTTTTCAATTGCCAAGTCCCACTGTTTAATTGGTCCAAGTGAAGAAACAAATCCGTAGTTGACGATAACTGCATCAACATCAATCACTTCTTTTTCTTGTGTTTGCACATTTTCAAGCACAACTTGTTTAATTGCTTCTTCTCCAATAAGCTCTGAAGGAATATAAGGAGTTTTAATTTGCACACTTGAGTTCTTCAAGTTTTCGACACTGTGTTCGTGTGCACGGAATTTATCTCTTCTGTGTGCAAGGTATACAGTGTCAGCAATAGGCTCAAGCATCATTGCCCAGTCTACCGCCGAATCTCCGCCGCCAAATACCATTACTTTTTTGCCTGCAAATTGATTTAGGTCATTGATGAAGTAATGCAGGTTTTTGCCTTCGAAATTCTTTGCTTGCTCTAATTCAAGCTTCCGCGGTTGAAAAGCGCCGTTTCCAGCAGTGATAACCACAGTTTTAGTGAAGTGAACTTCTTTGTCTGTAGTTAATTTAAACACACCGTCAGCCTGTTTTTCCAAGCCTTGAACAGATTGCTCTAGTACAATTGCCTGCTCAAACTTATCCATTTGTGCCTGTAGGTTATCAACAAGCTCTTGTGCACGGACTTTCGGGAAGCCGGCAATGTCGTATATATATTTTTCAGGATAAAGTGCAGTAAGCTGTCCGCCTAAATGAGGAAGACTTTCGATGATTTTTACGGTAGCTTGTCTCATACCTCCGTAAAACGCAGTAAACATCCCTACTGGCCCACCGCCAATAACCGTTATGTCATAAATTGTTTGGTCCTCTTTCAATGAAGATACCCTCCTACATAAAGTTAAAATTCTAATCAATATCATATCATAATTGATATTATTTCTCACTTTTTTGATTTTATATCTTCTCTTAAAATATGTAAAACATTCAATAAATGCTTATAAATAGAGCATATACAGGGAACTATGCGAGTAAGCTGCAAGCTTTAATAGCCAGCATAAACGCTAAAAATATGCTTTATTCCAGAAATAAACCGTATTTTTATAACAATTTTTGTTAATTTACTAGGAAAAAAGCTTCTCTTTTAAACTATTTGTGAATAATTGTCTCTATTTTGGGAAATGAATAGTTTTGGAGGAGTTGAATTATATGACAAATAAAAAAATTCTTAGAAGGGTCGGAATGACCTTCCTTTTCGTTGCAGCACTATTAACAACATTTCAATCCATTTCAGGCGTTCAAGCAAGTTCATTCCATCTTTCAAATAATGAGGAAACAAAAGAAGATAACTATCTCAACCATACATTTAAACAAATTGGCGTTGGTTTCAAAAACTTGAAGGAAGCCTTTGCTGATACGACGCAAATATCTTCTAGCACAGAGGTGGAAGGAAACCCGCCATTGCTTGAAGATAGAGATTGGTCTCAATACCAAAAAAGGCAAGTTGTGGCTACGGGCTATACAGCTGGTTATGAATCGACAGGAAAAAATCCTAATCATCCGTCATTTGGCATTACATACTCTGGAGTGAAAGTAAAAAGAGATTTATACAGCACAATTGCTGCTGACATAAGTGTTTTCCCGATTGGAACAGTGCTTTTTATTCCTGACTATGGTTTTGGGGTAGTAGCAGATACTGGATCTGCGATAAAAGGAAACAAGCTTGACTTATATTATGAAACAGTCGATGATGTCTACAATCAATGGGGCAAGAAAACAGTTGACGTATACGTAGTTGAAATGGGTAAAGGAAAATTGACAGAGGATACCTTAACAGCCTTTAATGAAGCAAAGGCTATGCAGGTTTTCCGTTCGCAATATACTAGTGCTGAAAGTAAATAAAAAAAAGCTCCACAAGAAAATCTTGTGGAGCTTTTTTTTATCGAAAGATTAAATCAAGTAGAAGTGTCAGTGCAATTCCGGTAAGACCTCCAAAGAAAACTTCAATCGGTTTATGTCCAAGAAGCTCCTTCAGCTGTTTTCTTTTCTGCTGCTCAGGTTTTTGCTGCCAGTCCTTTGCATCCTCCACAAATTTATTAAAATCATTCACAAGTTGATTAAGAACAATAGCTTGTTCTCCAGCTTGCCTTCTTACCCCTGTTGCATCAAACATAGTGATGATTGCGAAGATAGCAGAAACTGCGAAAATCGGAGAATCAGCACCAGTTTCTAAGGCTACCCCTGTGGATAGTGCCGTTACTGCAGCCGAATGAGAACTAGGCATTCCTCCTGTACTTGTTAGCAGCGACCAATCAATTTTTTTTGTAACAAAAAAAGTAATAGGAACCTTTACGAATTGAGCGAAGAAAATTGCTGCAAGACTTGCTAAAAAAGGAAAGTTAATAAGCAGTTCCAAAAAAAATCACCTCAAGGTTATGTATTTCTATAAAATAAAACATTACCCTTATTGCAGCAAATTAATCTTTTCATTAAGTAATACTTGTCATCACTATAATAAAAGACCGCAATTATGGAAATAGTGTTAATTGAAAGAAAATCACTTTATTACTATTATAACATAACCAAAATGATGAAGTTCTACTTAAAAAAAGCAATTTTCTGATAGTGAAAAACTAATTAGCTATACGAAATATCTAACGGTCCGCTATAATAGAGAATGGATTAGAAGAATGGAGGAATTAAAAGGAATGTTTACATTAAAACAAGAATGGAATTTTACAGATAAATTAGAATGTATAGTAGTCGGATTGTTTGAGAAATCTATTAAACTGGAAGGCCAATTAGCCGAATTGGACGAAGCCTTTGGCGGTGAGCTGACAAATTTATTGAAGGAAAGCGACCTTTCCGCAAAGAAAAAACAAATACATATCGTTCATACGTTTGGTAAGGTTGGTGCCAAAAGAATCATTTTTGCAGGATTGGGAAAACAAAAGGAGTTGTCCTTTCATGATTTGCAAGAAGTTTACGGTGCTGTTTTTCAAGAGTTATCGAAATGGAAGTATCAACAAGCTGCCGTTCTGTTGAACTCTTTTAGTAATGATGCCCTTGACTCGCTTGATGCTGCACATGCATTAGCAGAAGCATTTGCATTGTCTACATATGAATATACAGGCTATAAGCAAAAATCAAATGAGCCAGAAAAGAAGATAGAAGAAATCATTCTATACAGTGAAACAGATGAGGAAGAAGTTCGTGCTGCTGCAAATGTAGGCTATACATATGGAAACGGAACAAATTCGGCAAGAACACTTGTTAATTTGCCAGGTAATATGCTGACTGCAACGGATATGGCTGCATATGCAGAAAAGCTCGGTGGAAAATATGGATTTGAAGTCGAAATACTTGAGAAAGAGGATATGCTTAAGCTTGGCATGGGAGCAATTCTTGCTGTAAACCAAGGCTCGACAGAACCTCCTAAGATGATTGTTCTTAAATATCAAGGAAAAGAAGAATGGACAGATGTTATCGGTCTTGTCGGGAAAGGAATTACCTTTGACACTGGTGGCTATTCGATCAAAACGAAGGACGGCATTGTCGGAATGAAGACAGATATGGGCGGTGCTGCAGCAGTGCTTGGCGCAATGGAGATTGTCGGAGAGCTTAAGCCAGAACAGAACGTTGTGGCTGTTATTGCTTCAACAGACAATATGATAAGCGGATCTGCCTTTAAACCGGATGATGTTATTACATCTATGAGTGGAAAAACAATTGAAGTGTTGAACACCGATGCTGAGGGCCGATTAGTGCTGGCAGATGCTGTTACTTATGCGAAGCATCATGGCGCAAACTATCTTGTTGATGTTGCGACATTAACAGGTGGTGTCATTGTTGCACTTGGGATGGAAACGACAGGTGCAATGACGAATGATGAATTGCTGTTTGAACAAGTACTTGAGGCATCGTATGAAGCCGGAGAACCTATCTGGAGATTGCCGATTTTTGAAAGCCATAAAAAAAGAGTAAGAAATAGTCCAGTGGCAGACTTAAATAATTCTCCTGGGAGAGAAGGACATGCTATTGTTGCGGGTGCTTTTATTGGAGAATTTGCAGAAGGCACACCATGGGTACATTTGGATATTGCAGGTACATCCTATACGAGTAAAAACTCAGAGCTGCAAAAAGCGGGTGCTACAGGCGTCATGACAAGAACGTTAGCTTTATTGGTCGAAAGATTTGGCCAAGAAGATTAACAAAAAAGAAGCTGTGCACATAAGGCACAGCTTCTTTTTATTCAAGGGGATTAATAAGAGTCCGCTCCATTTATCTCTATGCAATGGTTATAAAGCCATTCTTCCATTGGATAAGGCATGTTTTTGTTAGCAACTAACGATGCATGACCACCTTCAAACAAAACGAATGTCTTATCCTCACTACCAACGACGTCCATGATAGGCTCACATAGGGTGCTTGGGACAAGTGGATCATATTTAGTGGAAAAAACCAGCAGGTTACAAGTAATATTTCTAAAGTCAACAGGCTCTCCGTTAATTTCCAAGCCGCCTTCCACGATTTTGTTATCACGGATATAGTCATTCATAAGCTGCTTGAATGCCTTGCCCGGAAGTGGGATATGATCAAGGGTCCATTTGTTCATTCTCAGCCATTTCTCACGGTATTTTGGGTCATCGACTCTGTGCAGCAATGCCAAATAGTGGCTGTAGGACACAGGTGCAGCAATCATTCTAGTTCCATATTTAATAAAGTCCGGAGGAACCATGGAAATGGCATCAGTAAATTCCTCCATTTCTATTTCGCCGTTGCGGAGTGCTTTAAGCCATTTATCATACATAGGGAAACTAGAAAAATCAATTGGTGATACAGCTAATATAAGATTTTTTATCTTTGCCTTCGTAACTGCCGCAAAAACGGCTGCAAGTGTTCCACCGAGGCAAAAGCCAATGACCGTCATTTCATCTGTGCCAGCATGGCGCAGTGCGCGCTGGTAGCCCTTATCAATATACTTTGTAATATAGTCATCAATTGATGTGTCGCGATCTTCAAAGCCAGGAATGCCAAAGTCAATTAAATAAGTGTCATATCCAGCATTTGTAAAGGACTCAATCAAACTGATTGATGGAGCCAAGTCTAAAATATATGCCTTATTAACAATAGAATAAATAAGGAAAATCGGTTCCTTGAATTTTTTTTGTGGAGCTGGATAATACCAAAGGGTTGTTTTGTTTTTCTTCCAAATAGGGTATTTTTCGGAGAGGCCGACTGGTATATCTTCCTCCGTAATTGCCCCAAAAAATTTGGAAAATCGTTTAATTACCATAATTAATTCACCTTATAAGGGTCGTCAGAGGATGCTTCTGTCAAATAAAACTGTTCCTTTTGCTCGGCCATTTTCTGTTTAACATCCAGCATTTCTTTTTGAAGGGATGCTATTTCTTCCTCTTGTTTGGCGATTTCCCCACTTAAAATAAGCGAAACCGGTTCAGAATTTGTTTCATCGCTAGAAGCAATCTTTTCAACAAGCTTCTTCATCTCTTGCAGCATTCTTGTCATTTCATAAATCTGGTCATCAATATTATCAATTTTTTCTTCTGATTGAATAATTAGCTGTGTAGCATTCGATAAATCCGTTTTTGTTGGGAAATTCAAAATGGTAGCCGTCTGTTCTGTATATTTTTGAACTGTTTTAATTTTTTTGGCAAGCGCTTTTGGTTGTGATTTAGCTAATTCAATTAAGGAATAATTATTGAGCTGATTTTGGATCATATTGTTGATTTGGAATTGAAGGAAAGTTCCTCCTCGCTTCAGTAAATCATATACATCTAAGGTAACCTGACCCATAAAAAACATCCTTTCTTTATTGTTCATTTTTTTTTTTATTACTTGCTAAGCTACTCTTAAAGCATGGATGACATGCCGCCATCTATGGCAATTGTCTGTCCAGTAATATAGTCAGAACCAGAACCTGCTAATAAAAGTGTCAGTCCTCTTAAATCTTTCGAATCACCAGCCCTATGTGCAGGTATCTTCATCAAAAGCTGTTTTTCGTGTTTCTCTAAGACAGATGTTATCTTTGTTGGGAAAAAGCCAGGCGCTATTGCATTCACTTGAATATTATAAGGAGCGAGCTTAACTGCCAGTTCTTTTGTTAATGTGATAATGGCACCCTTACTTGTGTTATAAGCAATGGCGTCTAAAAAGAGTGGGTGTGTGCCGAATAAAGCAGTTACGGAGGAGATATTGATAATTTTCCCTGACTTTTGCTGAAGCATTTTTTTGGCAGCGGCTTGTGAAAATAAGAACGCTCCCTTTACATTAACATCCATGACTTTGTCCCATTTATCCTCAGGATAATCTAATGTAGGAGCTATCCAGGAAGTTCCGCTATTATTAATAAGGATATCAATCGAGCCAAACTGTTCCTCGGTTTTTACAATTACTTCTTCTATTTCCTTTTGATTTGCTACATCACAAGCAAGTGCGATTGCTTGAATTCCCTTTTCTTTAAGAAATTCTACTGTTTCACTGCAATTTTCAAGCTTTCTCGAACAAATAACAATATTGGCACCAGCTTCTCCTAAGCATGCAGCCATTTCCTTTCCTAACCCTCTTCCACCACCTGTTACGATAGCCGTCTTTCCTGTAAGATCGAATAACTCATTCATCTATATGATTATCCTCCTGTAGTTAAAGATTTCCCTATAGTATAAACAAGCAGTGGGTGAAAGGTGCTTAAAATAATGAATTCCCCCAAGCCTATAACTTAGGGGAATTTCCTTATGTAAGGCTGGTGCCCAGTCCAAAAAAGGGACAGATGCATATGTAATAGAGTAAGGATAAATAGAACACAATGAAGAGGAGGCAATGCAACATATGTATGGATATAGACATCCTCATGACTCGAGAATATTTTTTGGCGCACCGTTAGTTGGTGGTTTAATAGGCGGATTAGTTGGTGGAGCAGTAGGCGGAGCTTTAGTAAGACCAAGACCTTATTTTTATGGACCACCAGTCCCTTATGGTCCGGTTCCTTATGGCCCTGGCCCGTACGGACCATACCCTTATTATTAAGAAGTTATCTCCCGCATAAATGTATGCGGGTTTTTTCTTTTTTAAAGCTCGCTCCAGCGCAGCTTTAACGTTAAATAACAGCAAGGAGGAGCATTTTTATTATCAAAATCCAATGTAATTCCGTCAGGGTTATATTTTACCTTTGGGAGATGTGTAATTCCGCTTGTTCGCAGTAATTCGTTAACAGCATTGGTATTGGAGGATTGTGCTGCTTGCATAATCCGTCTTGCATAATCCTTTGATTGAAATCTTGTCATAAGAGTCCTTGCATCTGTTAGTAATATCAAGCTATTTTGAGCGCTCTTCACAAACTGGTCTGGCTTTACTTCTGGCAGCTGGCGAAATGGATATGGGTAGTACAAATATGGGTGAATAGGTATTGGTGAAAAGGGGTAACAGCGATGAGAATGTTGTCTATACATAATATTCACTCCAATCACTTTTAAGTAGTGGATATTTAATCGTATTCTTCCCCTGTTTTTCATATGAACAATTTAAGCACTTTTCTATACTTTGGAGAAATAAAAAAGCATTAGGCGAAAAAACTACATTTCGCACTAATGCTTGGAATTTTACTTATTACGGTGCTCCACTAAATCAATGGCTCCTAATACAATATGTGCCAAGCCAAAGCCGAACACAGTATTAGAAATCATGGAATCGATTCTGCGATTTTGTTTCATTACAATACCAGCTGTTGTTACTGCAGTACCTAAAACAGTTGGAATTAAGCCTTCACGAATATTTTCCATTTAGTTTCACCCCGGTTCAAGTTTGTCCGTAACAGGACAATAATAATATGCTCTTCTTTATATCTTGTTAGCCTTGTAATTTGTTGGTACATATTACAATAAAGCTTATTTGCTGTTGTTCGAATCATTTTGATGCAAACGGAGAGAGCTTAATCCTTCAAAAAAAGTAGGAGGTATAAATGTTTTCATTAGGAAAAAAATAGAAGTGAGGGCAATCGCTTTTCTATAGAGTTTTGCACAATAATGACTTTTTTACTACAATAAACACAGTGTGGTTAAGATAATGTTTAGTATAAGGAGATAAAAAGGGAATAGATGAATACTTATTTGACAAGTTACTTTCCGCTTTTTTCAATAAGTTTTTTTAGTTTATCATTTGCTATCCGTATTCAATCAAGTATTATTGATGTTTTTAAGAGGCTGGGAATGTATGAAGGACTGCTAGAGTTTTTTTCAGAAACAGGGATAAGGCTCGCATTATTGCTGTTTTTTTGTGTTTTTATTTTTATGGCCTTATCTGCACTGAAACTTATTGCAGATACTTTGAATGGATTATCGTTATTATTTTTTTCGATTGATTCAAAAGGTGATAGCTTGATTAAGACAAGGAAAGGAAGCTTAATCTATTTTTGCGGAAGCATTCTGTCTCTTTTTGGTGTTTACAGCTATGCACTTTTGCTTGGTATTTTTGTTGTGACAACGCTTGTTTATTTCGTCTATTTTGTCAATTCAGCGAGCAGTAGCCTCAGTTTTAGTGGCATTGTATTTTATATCTTTTTTCAAGTATTGACATGGGCTGTCATGATAACCGGATTCATTTTGTTATGTATTAAGCTTTACAATGCTATTATTGGAAGCCTGCCCATTTAAGATGGATATACTGATACAGAAAGGGCTTCGGTGCTTAGTGCGCCGAAGCCTTTCTGCGTTCTAAACAATAACCTTTATTCATTGCTGTCCATTTTATTCTTAAACCCATATATCCAGGAACAAATAATTTTTATGGCATCATTATCTTTTTCCAAATGGACAAATGTGGTGCTTTGCTTTCGATGCTCTTCAGATTTGTTGGTGTATCGTTTCCTACCCAGACGCCGACGGTGATATCCTTAGATAATCCGACCATCCAGTAGTCTTTATAATCATTAGTAGTACCTGTTTTGCCTCCGAGATAAGCAGAAGAAAAGCTTGCCTTTTTGGCTGTTCCGGCAGTGACTGTTTTTTTGAGCAGTGCTCTCATTTTGTCGTTTGTGTCTGAATTCCAAACAGCTTCTTCTTGTTCATCCCATTTATATAGCAGTTTACCGTCAAGATCTGTAACAGAGGTAATAGCATGAGAGCTTTCAAAGTTGCCGTCATTACCAAAAACCGTGTAAGCATTTGTTAACTCTAATGGTGACATTCCTGTCGTGAATCCGCCGATTGCAGAGGACAAATGAACATCCTTTTCTGTGACCTTCTTAAATGGAAAATGAGCTAAATAGCCAAATGCAGTCTCTAATCCAATTTCATCAACAAGCCTGACAGCAGGCGTATTATAGGAGTGAATAAAAGCCTGCTCTAATGTCACATTGCCATATCCTCGTCCACTGTAATTTTGCGGACAATAGCCATCCTTACAAAAATCGTCTGCATTCACAAGACTCGAGATATTCTTGCCTGTTTCCTGAAGATAAGGTCCGTACACAAGCAGTGGCTTAATGGCAGATCCAGGCTGACGATATGCCTGATAACTTCTGTTAAATTCATATTTTTGATACTTTTTTCCGCCAGCAAGTGCGCTGATTGTATGGCTGTTATGGTTGATGACAGCAGCAGCTCCATCTGCATCTATGGAGCTAAGTGAGCTTTTAACAGCATTGACAGCTTTATCCTGCAGCTTGCGATCTAATCCCGTTTGAATAACAATCCCTTGCTCAAGAACATTTTGGACCTCTGCATCAAGTTTTTTGCTAAGTATCTCTGTTTCCTGTTCATCTGCATGTTTTATTTTTTCTGCATAGCCTGTTTTTACGGAAACAAGTGCTCTTAATTCATCCTCTACATATGTGACATAATCAGGATAAAGATCTGTTTTCTTTTGAAGGCGGAGCGTGATTTTTTCTTGGGACATTTGCTCTGATTCCTTTGCGGAAATCTTACCTTCCTTCTTCATTAACTGTATCAAGCGAGCTTGTCTTTTTTTCGTTTGCTCAAAATGAGTAATTGGATCATAGATTGTTGGGTTGTTAGGTATGCTTGCCAAAAAAGTAAGCTCTGCTTTTGACAGGTCGCTGGCCTTGCTGCTGAAATAATAATTTGCTGCTGCTTCTAGGCCATATATGTTATTAGCAAAATAAACGGCATTAATATATTGTGTCAGGATTTCTTCCTTTGTCCATTTTCTTTCTAATTCGTAGGCATAAAGCAGTTCCTTCAGTTTTCGGTTGTATGTCTTGTCGTAGGACTGAAACATATTCCTTGCTAGCTGTTGTGTGATAGTACTTCCGCCTTGTTCGATTGAATCTGATTCTGCATTAGTCAGTATAGCTCTTCCGATAGCAGGAAGGTCAAACCCGACATGGTCATAAAAATGTTGATCCTCAGATAATATAAACAAGTTCCTCACATATTGGGGGATTTCTTCTTTTGGCACAATTTTTCTATTTCCTGTAGAAGGGGTGATTTCCGAAATGATTTTCCCGTCATTATCGGTTATATAGCTTGATTGAGCAAGCTTCATGGAAGCCAGCGGAATACTGTCATCTAAAAATTTATGAAAGCTTACGTATTTCTTTTTTTCTACTGTTGTCATATAAAGGACAGCAACTAAACTAAACAGCATTAAAAGTGTAAAGATAATTCCGAGTTTTCTTCTCATTTCTTTTCCCTCATTATCAAGATGTTAATAAAAGCATAAAGGATTTTTTGCATGTATGCATGAAGTATTTTGCAAAAAAACAGGATAAAATATTATCATTTAAGGTAATAAAAAAATAAATAGAAAATTTTAAAGCTTCGTGAATATTCTGTTATAATAGAAGAAAAGGCTTTTATAAAATTTAGTCGACCGGATATTCTGAAGAAAGAAGGTGAAAAGATGGAGAAACAGCAACAGCATTTATTTATAGACTTTGAATTTACAATGCCAGAAAGAAACACTAAATATAAAGGGTTTCAGCCGGAAATTATTGAAGTCGGCATCGTTGCTGTCGTAAATGACAAGATAAGAGAAACCTTTTCTGCCTATGTGGCTCCTAATAAATTTCCCATTCTTTCAGAGCGATGTAAGTCCTTCTTACATATTACTCAGGAGCAAGTCGATAACGGAATTACATTCTTAGGCTTGCTGGAAAAAATCACGGAGATGGGCAGTTGCTACTCGAATACTGTGGTAACATGGGGCAATATGGACATGAAGGTACTTAAAAACAATTGCAGCATGGCAGGGGCGGCATTTCCTCAATTCTGTAGTGAAGTGGATCTGTCCATGGAGTACAAAAGGTTTTTTGGAGACCAAAATCAGACAGGGCTGTGGAAAGCAGTGCGAGAATATGGCAGTGAAGGGACAGGAAAACACCATCGAGCATTGGATGATGCCCTTACAACCTTTGATATATTTAAATTCGTCGAAAAAGACAAAAGGTATTTAGGAAATACAGAAACGACGACAATCGGTGATTTGATTGATTTATCCCAATTTTATAATAAATTTGCGTAAAAAAAAGGATTGACAGCTAAGTTTAACTAGTTGCCACCCTTTTATTTTTTTGCTGTTTTTTTAGAATGTCAGCCATTAGGCATTTTTGTATACGCGGTTATACTCCGTTTCAAGTATTTCAAGATTTTTTAAGCTTTTTTCCGCAAATGCTGAATTGTCCTCCGTAAGTTCTGTTCGCATTTTATCAACAGCTTGTAAAAGAGATGTCCTGTACTCAGGTATTTCCCCTTCATATGGTTTTACCATTGGCTTAGGTGTGTTCATTTGCTCTCTGAATGAAAGTGCCTTCCTTTCATGAAAAAAGACGCCCTCTGCCTGCTTTGGGTTATGTAAATCACCTTGCATAGGGTGCTTAAGCACTGCCAATACTCGAACCAAATAGCTATTGCTGCGAATATCTGTAATTTCACCGATGTATTTTCCTGTTTTATAAATGGCTGTAACCTTATTACCAACTGCAAAATCCATTTCATACGCCTCCTAGTACAATCTTTCTTAAATAGTACCATATCCACTAGTTATGTTAGAAATAGAAGAACCGGCATAATTTGCTTATTTCTACAAATAATACTCCTATTATCGATATTGGAGGAGTTCGTAAATGAAAAAAATCATGCCTATGATAGCGGCACTTCTTATTATTGCAGGTTGTGCGTCAGGAGATGTATCTAAGGTAGATGTAGAAATGTTTAATGATGTCGGCGATTCCTTAGGTACAATCAATATAGAGGAGCAAACATCAGGGGTGATGCTCACGGTTAATTTAAAGGGGCTAACACCTGGAGTGCATGGTATTCACATTCATGAAATAGGAAAATGTGAGGCTCCTGAGTTTCAGAGCGCTGGTAATCACTTAAATCCTGAGGACAAAGAGCATGGCTTGCTTCAGCCGAAAGGAGCTCATGCAGGGGACCTTCCCAATATTATTGTTGAGGCAGATGGTTCGGTAAAGGCAGAGCTAATGGCACCGCAGGTTACACTGCGAGATGCGAAAAATTCATTATTTACACCAAAGGGAACTTCTATCGTTATAACAGAACAAGCAGACGATGGAATGACACAGCCTGCTGGAGATTCTGGGAACAGAGTTTCGTGTGGAGAAATAAAAAAATAGCCAAAAAAAGCATGGAACTCATTGGTTCACATGCTTTTTTTGTAATTGTAGTAATCCTTAGAAAAAAGTATCGTAAAGCAAGAATAAGTTTAATAGCACGATAACTGTCGCAATAATCCAAGAGAGGACAGTTATTATCCTTGTATTTCGTAAACTGCCCATAATTCGTTTACTGCTAGTAAACATAATTAGTGGGATTAAAGCAAAGCCAATACCAAAGGACAGGATAACCTGGCTTAATACTAATGCTGAAGTTGGGTTAACCCCTGAAGCAATGATGATGATCGGCGGGATAATGGTAATCAGCCTTCTAACATAAATCGGAATTCGGAAATTGATGAAGCCCTGCATGATAACATCGCCAGACATTGTACCAACAGAAGAGCTGGACAAGCCTGCAATTAAAAGTCCTAAACCGAATAATATGGCAGATAACGGACTAACTAATTGCTCAAAATGCGTGAAGGCAACATCAAGATCATTAACAACAAAGCCATTTGCATGGAATAATGCACTTGCAACGATTAGCATAGCAGCATTGATAAAACCTGCAATCAACATGGCAATAAGGATATCAAAGAACTCAAAACGGAAGATCATTTTCTTTTCTTGGTCCGTTCTGCCGACAATTCGCTTTTGAGTTAAGGCAGAGTGTAAATAGATCGCATGTGGCATAACAGTTGCCCCAAGTATCCCTGCAGCAAGCAGTACACTGTCAGTACCTTTGAACTGTGGCGTAAATAAACCATGCATGACAGACTGTAAATCTGGTTTAGCAAAAAACATTTGTGCAATAAATGATAAGACAACGATGAACAGCATCGCTGTAATTCCAGCCTCAAGGGAGCGGTAGCCTCTTCTTTGCAGCTCCAATATAGCAAAGCTGCCGATTGCAGCAATGATGCTGGATTCAAGCATTGGGATGCCGAAAAGTAAATAAATACCTAGTGCAGCACCAATGAATTCGGCTAAATCGGTAGCGATAATGACTAGTTCACCTTGAATCCATAAGCCGATGCTTACGGGTTTAGGAAATTCCTCTCTTGCTACTTCGGCGAGGTTTTTTCCTGTAGCAATTCCTAACTTTGCAGATAATGATTGAATGATTAAGGCCATAATATTAGAAAACAAGATAACCCATAATAATAAATAACCGTATTGGGAGCCTGCAGCGATATTTGTAGCAAAATTACCTGGATCAATATAAGCAATGGCAGCGATAAAGGCAGGACCAAGAAACGGCAGAAACTTTTTAATTCCTTTAGGACCATTTAAAACAGAATCTACATGAGAAGCCTGTTTACTTCTTTCCACTTTGTTCACCTGATTTCTTTTGGTTTTTTCCTATACGATAAAATGTTTCCTTAGCGCAACTTTATCTTAGGATATTCCTCGTTTTCTATTTTGTCAATGATTGTGCAATAAAATGTATGAAGTAAATAATGGGGCTAATTGGTCTGTGATTGTTCTAAAAATCCACAGCAAAAAATTAGCCCATTTTAATTGTAATCGTGTTAACGGCACATATTTTGTGATAAAATATGGACAGCAAAATAGGAATAAAGGTGAAAGTATGGATAATCAAGAAGTGAACGTAGAGCTAGTAATGCTTTTGAATGAATGGGATCCCTTCAAAATCGGGGAGGGAAATTATGATACCGAAATTGCAGATTGTGTCTATGCTGTCCATAAAATCGACAATGTAGAGGAACTTGCAGTAAAAATTCAGGAGATATACGAGTTTTCCTTCGAAGAAACGATTCCGATGGAAAATTGTGTTTCTATTTCAGCAAAGCTATTGCTTACAAAGGAAAGCGGTTCTTGTGCCCTTTAATCAGGGGAAAATTTTTCACTCAAAAATTTTGGAGGGATATAAATGAAGTTGACAGAAAAAGAAATCGAAGTGGCAGAAATTTTAGAAAAAAACGCCCGTATTACAGATGAAGATATCTCTAAAATGATTGAGGAAGATTTGCAGACGACTAAAGAAATTGTAGCAAAATTGGAAGATATGAAAGTAGTTGTCCGCTATACGAGCATTGTGGACTGGTCGAAAGTGGAGGGTCATGAAGGCGTTACCGCAATGATCGATGTTAAGGTGACACCAAAGCGTGGAGTTGGCTTCGACGAGGTTGCACAAAGAATCTACCGCTTCAAAGAAGTGAAATCATTATACTTAATGTCAGGGACATACGATCTGTCTGTTATTATTGAAGGAAAATCAATGAACGATGTGGCTAGATTTGTGTCAGAAAAGCTGTCCACATTGGATTCAGTCTTGTCAACGACAACTCATTTTATCCTTAAGCAATACAAGCATGATGGGACAATTTTTGAACCGAATAATGATGATAAAAGGATAGTGGTGTCACCGTGATGAATCAGACAAAAAGCTATATTGCCGACAAAGTTGCGGAAATGAAGCCTTCGGGCATAAGGAGATTTTTTGATTTGGCATCCAACATGGAAGGAGTCATCTCACTTGGCGTTGGGGAGCCAGACTTTGTAACATCATGGTCTGCAAGGGAAGCCGCTATTCTCTCCTTGGAGCAAGGCTATACTTCCTATACGGCAAATCCAGGTATGCTGGAGCTGAGAGAGGAAATATCCTCTTATATGAACAGAAGGTTTCATGTTGAGTATAATCCTAAATCAGAAATTATTGTAACAGTTGGTGCAAGTCAAGCAATTGATATTGCTTTAAGAGCAATCTTAAATCCAGATGAGGAAGTTATTGTGCTTGAGCCATGCTTTGTTGCCTATGCACCGCTCGTTACCTTGGCAGGAGGCAACCCCGTTCCTGTCCAAACATTAAAGGAAAATGAATTTAAGGTACTTCCTGAACAGCTTGAAGCTGTAATAACAGCTAAAACAAAAGCAATCATGATTTGTTCGCCGAGCAATCCGACAGGCTCTCTTTTGTCTGCATCTGAATTAGAGGCAATCGCAAATGTTGCTAAAAAGCATGATTTACTGATAATTTCAGATGAGATTTATGCAGAGCTATGCTATGACGAGGAATACACTAGTATGGCTGCAATAAACGAAATGTGGGACAGAACGTTGCTCATTTCCGGTTTTTCCAAAGGATTTGCCATGACTGGTTGGAGACTTGGCTTTGTGTGTGCACCAGAGGAATTAACGCAGGCTATGCTTAAAATTCATCAATACAGTTTAATGTGTGCACCTACAATGGCACAGTTTGCTGGACTTGAGGCACTGAAATCTGGCAGCAATGATGTCGAGGATATGAGAAAAAGCTATCGCCGCAGACGAAATCTTGTTGTACAGTCATTAAACGATATGGGCTTAAGCTGTCATATTCCCGGCGGAGCATTCTATGCATTCCCTGACATTACAGCAACAGGATTAACATCAGAGCAATTTGCAGAGAAGCTATTAATGGAAGAAAAAGTAGCAGTCGTACCAGGAAATGTTTTCGGTGAGAGTGGAGAAGGCCATATTCGTTGTTCCTATGCATCCTCATTAGAACAACTGCAAGAAGCTTTGAAAAGAATGAAGGATTTTACAGATAGATACAGACAATAATGGTCCGTTCGTTAGAACGGTCCTTTTTTTGTTTGGAAATATTCTGCTAGCATTTATTAAGTAATATTTGTGAAAACTTTAAATGTCTTGATTAAAGCACAGCGATATAAAAATACTTTTTGTATTAACGTATCTTTTGTGATATAATTTTATAATGCATATTAAAGGAAAAATTAATATATAAAATACTAGGAGTGTTCTCATGTCAGATAAAATCGAAGTTGGAAGTGTATTAACAGGAAAGGTAACTGGAATTCAGCCATACGGCGCTTTCGTTTCTCTAGACGAAAACCAACAAGGGCTTGTTCATATTTCAGAAGTAACACATGGCTATGTTAAGGATATCAATGAATTCCTTAAAGTTGGCGACGAAGTTAAAGTGAAAGTTCTATCTGTTGATGGAAATGCAGGAAAAATCGGATTATCTATCCGTGCTACTGAAGAAGCACCGGCAGCTCCAGCAGATGCTGAAAAAACAAAAAAACCTCGCGCTAAGCGCCAAGCAGCTCCTGTTACTGTTGATGCAGACAGCAGCCAAGGCTTCAATACACTTAAAGACAAATTGCAAGAGTGGATTGACCAATCAAACCGCAGCGATTTAATTAAGAAGTAATAAAAAAAAAGCAGGATGCTCACGCATTCTGCTTTTTTTTGTTATTTAATTGATCTTGGTTCAGGTTCACGAGATACTTCGGCACTAGGCTTGAATAGGAGTCCTAAATTGATTAAGCCTGCAAGTCCAACCAATCCATAGATGATTCTAGATAATGCAGATTCTTGCCCGCCGAAAATGGCTGCTACTAAATCAAATTGAAAAAATCCAATTAGTCCCCAATTTATTGCTCCTATAATCGTCAACACTAATGCTGTTCTTTGAATACCACTCATGTTCATTTCCTCCTTGTATTGGATTCCTTATTATCTTTTGCAAAGCAATTGCATTTATGCATTGGCTATTCTGCATTTTTTCTTTTTTTTGGGTAAGATAATGTTTGGTAAGTAACTTGGCAATGTCAGTTCATTTCTTTTGATTTTCGAATTAATTTAGTAAATAATAAGTAGTGTCCTCCTGCTGATTTCTTCATTTTAGGAACAAAAGGAGCATTAATATTGATTATAGGAGGAAAAGTGAGCATGAATAATTTCACATTTTATAACCCGACAAAATTGATTTTTGGGAAGGGCCAATTATCGCAGCTCGCGGATCAGCTTGCTCCGTACGGAAATAAAATCCTTCTCGTTTATGGTGGAGGAAGCATTAAACGCAGCGGCCTTTATGACCAAGTTGTTGGCATCTTAAAAGAAAATAATAAAGAAGTGTTTGAACTGTCAGGAGTAGAGCCAAACCCTCGTTTAACAACTGTTCAAAGAGGTGTAGATATCTGTAAGACAGAAGGAATTGATTTTATTTTAGCTGTTGGCGGCGGAAGTGTTATTGATTGTACAAAAGCTATTTCTGTCGGCGCTAAATATGATGGAGATCCATGGGATATTGTGACAAGAAAAGCAATACCTACACAAGCAGTACCATTTGGAACAGTATTAACACTTGCTGCTACAGGCTCTGAGATGAACTCAGGTTCTGTTATTACTAATTGGGAAACACAAGAAAAGTATGGCTGGGGAAGCCCATTAACATTCCCTGTTTTCTCTATTCTTGATCCAGAGAATACATATACAGTGCCAAAAAACCAAACGATTTATGGAATTGTAGATATGATGTCACATGTTCTTGAGCATTATTTCCATTTAGAAGAGAACACACAATTCCAAGATTATATGTGTGAGTCTTTACTGAAGACCGTGATGGAAACAGGTCCTAAACTTGTTGAGGACTTGGAGAATTTTGAATATCGTTCAACAATCCTATATTCCGGCACAATGGCATTAAACGGCATGCTTAACATGGGTTACCAAGGAGATTGGGCAACACATAATATTGAGCATGCGGTGTCAGCTGTTTATGACATTCCGCACGGAGGAGGACTTGCCATTCTTTTCCCTAACTGGATGAAGCATAACCTGAGTGTGAAGCCTTCAAGATTCAAGCAGCTTGCTGTAAGAGTATTTGGAGTGGACCCAGAAGGTAAAACAGATGAGGAAGCTGGATTGGAAGGCATCGAAAAACTGAGAGAATTCTGGAACAGCATCGGTGCACCATCAACGCTTGCAGACTATGATATTGATGACAGCAAGCTTGAGCTAATGGTTGACAGAGCAATGGCAAGAGGAGAATTCGGACGCTTTAATTTATTGAAGGCAGAAGACGTTCGCGCTATATACAAAGCATCTCTGTAAGACTGCTTAGCCTCTATTGATCATAATATACTATTGGGTCCCAGCTAATTTATTAAGCTGGGACCTAATAGGTAATAGTGACTAAAAGATGAATATCGGAAAAAAAGTCAGTTTGTATCCGCTTTCAAAACAATCTCATTCTTGATTAGTTTGGACACATTGTATAAAGTGAAAGAGGATACAAAAATAAATATAATGGAGGATCATTTATGACACACGTTCGTTTTGATTACTCAAAGGCATTAAGCTTTTTTGGAGAACATGAAATTACATACTTATCTGATGCGGTTAAAGTTGCTCATCATTCCTTACATGAAAAAACTGGAGCAGGAAGCGACTTCTTAGGCTGGATTGATCTTCCTGTTGATTATGATAAAGAAGAATTTTCCCGTATTTTAAAATCATCACAAAAGATCCAAAACGATTCTGAAGTTTTGCTTGTAATCGGAATTGGTGGATCTTATCTTGGAGCACGTGCAGCAATCGAAATGCTGAACCACAGCTTCCATAATGCTTTATCTAAGGATAAAAGAAAAACTCCACAAATCATCTTCATCGGAAAAGACATCAGCTCTACATATATGAGCGATGTTATTGATTTCTTAGGTGATAAGGATTTCTCTATCAACGTTATTTCTAAATCTGGTACAACAACAGAGCCAGCAATTGCATTCCGTATTTTCCGCAAGCTATTGGAAGAGAAATACGGTGCAGAGGAAGCTAAATCAAGAATTTATGCAACAACTGACAAAGCGCGCGGTGCATTAAAAACACTTGCTACTGAAGAAGGCTTTGAAACGTTTGTTATTCCTGATGATGTTGGCGGACGCTATTCTGTCCTTACAGCGGTAGGCTTGCTTCCAATCGCAGTTAGTGGTGCAGATATTGAGAAAATGATGAAGGGTGCAGCAGCTGCTCGTGAAGACTTCAGCTCTTCAGAATTAAGTGAAAATGCTGCATACCAATATGCTGCAGTACGTAATGTCCTTTACAATAAAGGCAAAACAATTGAAATGCTTATCAACTATGAGCCAGGACTTCAATATTTCTCTGAGTGGTGGAAACAGCTGTTCGGTGAAAGTGAAGGAAAAGACCAAAAAGGTATTTATCCGTCTTCCGCTAACTTCTCAACTGATTTGCACTCATTAGGGCAATATGTTCAAGAAGGTCGCCGCGACATTTTTGAAACAGTTGTTAAAGTGGACAAGCCTCGTCATGAATTAACGATTGAAGCAGCAGAAAACGATCTTGATGGCTTAAACTACCTTGCAGGTAAAACTGTTGACTTTGTAAATAACAAGGCATTTGAAGGTACGCTTCTTGCACATACAGATGGCGGTGTGCCAAATCTAATCGTTACAATTCCTGAAATGGATGAATACACTTTCGGTTACTTAGTGTACTTCTTCGAGAAAGCATGCGCAATCAGCGGATACCTTCTTGGAGTTAACCCATTCGACCAACCAGGTGTTGAAGCATATAAAGTTAATATGTTCGCATTGCTTGGCAAACCAGGCTTCGAAGAGAAAAAAGCAGAACTTGAGAGCCGTTTAAAATAAGAGATTAATCACATGAAAAGGACAATCCATATAAAGGATTGTCCTTTTCGTTTCCAGCATTTTATATTTTCATGTTTTTAGAAAGAGAATTAAGGATAAATAACTACTATAATTCATAATTGTTTTAGGAGGGATATGAATGTTAGTAGAACAGGATCAGACATTAATAAGGGCTTTACAGGAATGCATGATAGCAACTAATCACTGCTTGAATGAATGTCTTGCTGAAGATGAATCAAATATGATGATAGATTGTATTCGCTTAGACCGGGAATGCATGGAGTTTTGCTCCAACTTAGAACAAGCAATTATCCGCCAATCTCCATATGCGAAGGAACTTGCTGAGCTTTGCCTGAAGGTTTGTGAAGCGTGTGCCCAGGAATGCCAAAAGCATGATCATAAACATTGCCAATATTGTGCAGATATTTGCTTGCAATGTATGGAAGCATGTAAAACATACTTAAAAAAGTAATTTAATGCATAACAGCGCTAATTTTTAGAGCGCTGTTTTTTTATGCATACTAAAATCCGGCTATCAGGATAAGCTCATCTTTTTCTTCCACCATAAAGGATGCACCTGGCTTAATATAAGATTGACTGCCTCTTTTTACCCCTAATAAAAGTTTGTCATCAAGAAGAAGATACGAACTGAGAGCAGCGAAATCAAGCCTTTCCTCGTTCTTCCATTCTCCAAGTGGGACAATTTGTAATCTTTTATCTTTGAAATTTCCTAACAAATCAAGGAAGGCAATCATTGTATCTTGAGAATTAAGACTGCTGTGCATGACAAAGCTTGACAGTCGATTTGTTTGAATGATTTCATCAGCGCCAGCGCGATTGGCATTCGTTACTTGCTCTACAGTCAAAATTTCAATAATACAAGGAACTGCAGGGTTTAAACCTTTTATAGCGAGCAATGTCAAAATGGAATTCATATCAGCATACATTTCGTCTTTACTTTGATCAGCAGTAATAATGACTTTGCTTGCCTTCAAAATATTAGCGCGAAGAAGCGTTGCATCAATATTTGGGTTCCCTTGAATAAAATGAAGGGACTCAGGGCTTGGATTTTGAGAGAGCGATTCATCAACAAGTGTAATGACTGCTTTTTTACCATCCTTAGAGATGGATTGAATCAGTGCCTTAGAACGTTCATTCCATCCGATAATAACAATGTGATCTTGTCCTTTATAAGCTGATTTTCCTTCCATAAAGGCATTTTGTCTGGCTACTGCTGCTGTTGCTAATGTCACTAAGTACGTTGATAAAAAACCTGCTCCAGTGAGAATAAGCAGCATGCCTGTCACTCTTCCTACTATTGTAGTAGGAGAGTAATCCCCATATCCGACTGTAGATGCTGTGATAATTGCCCACCATACTCCTTCAAAAAAGGATGGGAAGTTGTCAGGCTCTACTATCGTAATGACCATTCCGAAAAATAAAATAATGGAAACTGCAATAGTTAGAATTCTGATACTGATCGGAAGACGTAGAAATGCGGTGAGTACAGTGTTCGGCAAAATATTTCACTCCATCATAAAATGTATATATTTCATTATGGACGAAATAAAAATCTTTCATAATTAAATGAAAGATTTTTATTAGAATGCCTGTTCACTTAGTAAAGGGAGAAATGCAATAATGTCTTTTGATTTTCTCAATTGATTCTTGCAGCTCGTCATGTCCTGCAAGGTTTGAAAGCATTCCTTGGATAATAGGATTACGAGGCGAGTCTGTTTTTATTTCCGATTCCAGTACGTCCAATGTAATTTCAATTGAATCCTTATCTGGATATCCTTCTGCTTTTTTGCGGATTTGATTAAGGATATCGATTACTTTTTCCGTATTTTCTGCCAGAAAATCGATTTTCGGCTTATGCAGTAATTTGTGTAAATTGGCTTCTGTGAAGATAGGGGTGTCGCCCGATATCCCATCCACGATTGAATCCATTCTTCTCCATAAATATTGAGACAGATTCATTGCACTCATGTCAATCTGTCCATGAAGCAGAAGCCTCAAAAATGACTGCAACAATCCTTCATACATGATCTGTAAATCCAAGTGAAAGGGACTAGTTTTTTCTCCGTATAATTCAAGTAAGTAATCTAAAGAAAATTCTCTAATATCTGTCTGCATTTGGATTATTAATTGCTTAATGGAATCATTTAGCGGAATTGCCTGCTCGCGTGTTTGCATGATAATGAAGTCTTTATGTTTTAAGGCATGTTCAAAAAAGGCTGATGTTTGTTCAACCAGCTTGTCTTTTGCTGTAATGTCTTTATGTTTGATGCTGTCAAATAGCTCTACTAATTCCTTGTAATAATAATCAAGGATAGCAAACAATAATGTATCCTTCGACTTGAAATATATATAAAAAGCACCTTTGGATATTCCGCAATCATTTGCTATTTCTTGAATGGAGGTGGAGGAATATCCTTTTTGCGCGAAAAGCTTTAGCGCAGAGTCTATTATTTTTTTTTCTTTCTCTTTCAAACGAAGTGCCTCCTATTCTTTTTATAAGGAAGAGTTGGAAAAGTGAATAAAAGTATTAAATTCCTATCGAGATTTTACTATTAAACCACACAACTTAAAATAAGTAAAAAGATAGCTGGTTCTTTCTATTGTACCATTTGTCCTTTCTTATTTTAGAGTGAAAAAAAGTTGTTTGTACAAAAAAAGATATTCCTTTATGATAATAATTATCACTTTCTGTACGTTAAGAGACCAGCGTCGAAAAAATAGGTAAATTAATTACTTGACGCTATCTTCTTGTATATATATACTTACTTACATATAGTAAGTGGTTTGTTTAAAAATCATTAAATGATGCAAATTAAGATGGATGAATTTCAAAGGAGACTTAAATATGAAAAAAGAAGTAATTGATCTTCTTCAAAATAAAATGAATATGATACCTTTCAAGGAAGACAAGAAATTATGCTTAGTTGGGCCTGTTAAGCTGCCCGTTCAGCTTGAGGATAAAGTGGTAACATTCCAATGGTATACATGGCTGCCGATTACCGAGCAACAATCAAAAGAGGAGCTTCTAAAGAGCTTGCCTTCATTAAATCTTGCTGAGTACCAGCAGTCATCAGTACTAGTATATGGAGACTTTGAACATATAGATGAAACGCTAATCCGCATGCACAGCATTTGCCATACAGGGGATATATTCGGAAGCAAACGCTGTGATTGTGGGTACCAGCTGCACCAGTCAATGAAGATGATTGTTGATAACGGCAGCGGAGCACTTTTCTACTTGGCAAACCATGAAGGTCGAGGAATTGGTCTATTCACTAAGTCATTAGCTTATCTGCTTCAACAAGAAGGCATGGATACTGTAGAGGCAAATCATGCCCTTGATTTTGCTGATGATACAAGAAGCTATGAAGAGCCAATCAGTGTTCTGCAAGCATTGCGTACAAAGCCTGTTAAATTAATTACTAATAACCCGAAAAAGCTGGAAGCATTGAAAAAGCTCGGATTAACTGCAGAAGAAAATGTTCCTCTTTGGGGAGACAGATCAGAATTTAATGAGAAGTATTTAGATACGAAGGTCATGAAATCCGGACATATCCCATTACAAGAAGAAATTGTGACTTTTTGAGGAGCAGAATGATGATAAAAACTGATCATGATTTTATGAAAATGGCATTGGACCTTGCAGAAACTGCTAAGGGGAAAACAAATCCGAATCCAGTAGTCGGTGCAATCTTAGTTAAGGATGGCGTTATTGTCGGTTCTGGTCTGCACAGGAAAGCAGGTGAGCCCCATGCAGAGGTTCATGCCTTCAAGATGGCTGGTGAGCATGCGAAAGGCGCGACACTCTATGTCACATTGGAGCCATGCTCCCATTACGGGAAAACACCACCATGTGCAAATTTAGTGAAGGACTCTGGTGTGAAAAGAGTTGTAGTTGCAGCGCAGGATCCGAATCCGTCTGTTGCTGGCAAGGGCATTGGCATTATCAAGAATGCTGGTATCGAAGTGGAGGTTGGTGTGCTTGAGGAGGAAGCAAAAAAGCTAAATGAGCGCTTTATGCACAATATGATCACACAAACTCCATTTGTTATCTCTAAGGTTGCCATGACATTAGACGGCAAAATTGCGGCCTATACAGGTCACAGTCAATGGATTACAGGGGAGGAAGCCAGGAAAGAGGTGCATTATCTTCGCAATGAAGTTGATGCAATCCTTGTCGGTGTAGGAACGGTATTAGCTGACAATCCAAGATTAACGACTCGATTAGACCTGCCTGCAAAAAATCCAATTCGGATTATTTTAGACAGCAAGCTACGAACGCCAATTGATGCAAATGTGGCAGATTGCTCTGAAGCTCAAACGATCATTGTTACAGGACTAGATATCAATCATGAAAAGGCTTCGGCATTAAAAGAGAAGGGCGTTAAAATCATTCAGGTGTCTGATGAGGGAAGGCTTGATCTGAAGGAAGCAATGAAGAGACTGTATGAAGAGGGGATAACAGATATCCTGCTTGAAGGTGGCAGTGAAGTGAATGCAAGCTTCATGAGAGATGGCCTTATTCAAAAATACATTGTTTACATTGCACCAAAGATTTTAGGCGGAAAATCCTCCTATACTCCTTTTAGAGGGGAAGACGTGGAAACAGTCGATGAGGCTGTTCAATTGAGGTTTGAAACAGTAGAAAAGGTAGGAGAAGACTTAAAAGTTTTCGCATACCCGGCTGGTTAACCAGCAGTGAAAGATTAAGGGAAGAGGATGGGGAAATGACAGTTCTGAATGCAGAGGTTTGTATTGTAGGTGCAGGTCCTGGTGGGGCAATGCTGGCTTATTTGTTGAGTAAAGCAGGAGTCTCGACTATCCTGCTTGAACGGCATCATGATGTGGATAAAGAATTTCGAGGAGAGCACTTGAATGAGGAGGGAGAGCAGGTCCTCAAAAGTGCTGGACTCTTTTCCAAATTGAAGGAAAAAGGCATTCTTTGCATGAGCCAAGTTGATTATATAGCAGATGGTAAAGTAGTCAAAAGCATCCATCCCCACCCAGAAGTCGGACATACTGGCATACATGTTCCACAAAAGCATCTGCTGAAGCTGCTGTTGGAGGAATCATCAAGGAGCGCTGCGTTTAGACTGGAAATGGATAGTGCTGTCAAGGAGCTAATCCGGACTGAAAAGGGAGATTATTCTGGTGTAATTGCGTTAATTAACGGTGTTGAAACCGTTGTTAACAGCAAAATCATTGTTGGCGCAGACGGAAGATTTTCAACGATAAGAAAAAAAGGGGATTTCCCTGTTGAGGCAATTAAGCATGGCTATGATTTGCTGTGGGCAAAAATTCCTGCACCATCTAATTGGGAACCTGCGATTAAAATGGCGCTAGTCCAAGGCAGCCAGCTTGCCCTTTTCACACAATACGGAGGGTTTATCCAAATTGGCTGGAATATAGAGGAGGGAAGTTTTCCTGCACTTCGTAAAGGATCCTTCTCTCATTTTACGGACCAGCTTTTATCTGCTTTTCCAGAGCTGGAGGAGTCAGTGCATTCACATATTAAGGAATGGAAGGATTTCGTACTTTTGAAGGTGGAAAGCTCGAAAAGTAAAACATGGATCAATAATAATGTAATTTTATTAGGAGATGCAGCACATACAATGAGTCCAACTGGAGCATTTGGTCTTAACAGTTCCCTAAAGGATGCAGAGGTGCTGGCGGAATTATTACAACGGATTCTTCTCCAGAATGATTCGATGGATTTATTAAAGATATACGAGGCTGTCCGGAAAACAGAGGTAGAAAAGGTACAGGAAGAGCAGCTTCGCAGAGAAGCGACCTTTAAGGACCATTTTCTCGCAGCAGCTGTGGTTGTTAATTGATTGGAAGGGAAGCATATAATGAAGTTCGGTTTTGATATAGATGATACATTGATTAGTTTACGTGAGCATGCCTTTCATTTATATAATAAAAAACTGCATAAGGATGTGCATGTCGATCATTTTCATGCACTAAAAACAGTAGAAATACATGAACCGTTTGGTCTAGATGGCGGAGAAGGTAAAAATATGTGGAACTCTTTAAGTGAAGAGATATATTTCACAGATTGTCCCCCATATCCAAGTGCAGTTGAATTTCTGCAAAAGCTGACAGCTAATGGACATGAAGTTTATTATATTACAGCAAGAAACAAGGTGTTTGCGGAACGTACAAAGGAATGGATGAAAGAACAGGGCTTTCCTGTTAAGGATGATCACTTTTTCTGCGGGATGGCTGATCATGAGAAAATTGACGTTATCCAAAATCTTGGGCTTGATTACTATATGGATGATAAGCCTGCTGTTTTGGATACACTTGCAGAAACTGGTGTTCAGCTGCTAGTGAAGGACCAATCGTATAATAAGAATCTTTCCTATGACAGAGTATACAGTTGGGCAGATGTTTGGGAATATCTTAAATTAGCAGAAGGTAAATGAAAAAAGCAGGGACTAAAGTCCCTGCTTTTTTCATTTACCTTGTTATAGCTTCATTCCCATCCTGCTCTTATACCTTTTAATGAGCATTTGGCAATCGACACTGACAACACCTTGGATAGCGTATAATTTATTAGTTAAAAATTGCTCCATTTCATGATTGTCTGCAAAAATTCCGTGCATATGTAATTTACTTGGCCCTGTCATATGATAAAGGCTGCTTATAGCGGCTTCATTTGCCAATAATTCAGCTACCTCCTCAAGATGCTTTGGTTCCACATCAATATTAAAGAAAGCAGACACCGTCTTGCCGATTTTTACAGGATTAATAACAGCTGTGAACTTTTCAATTATGCCATTCTCCACCATTGCATTGATTCGCATTTGCACTGCTACCCTTGATATCCCGACTTCCTTTCCGATATCTGTGTAGGAAATCCTGCCATTATCATGCAATAATGACATTATTGCATGATCAATCTGATCTAATTTACTTGGCGTCAGTTCATGTCCATTTGTCATTTTAGGTCTGTTCCTTTCTAATTTAAATGGGGTACAACAATGCCGCCATATGCAAAGGCTAAGATAATAACAATAGCAGGGTGAACCTTAAACTTCTGTAGTAAGGCAAAGGAAATCACCGCGATAGCAGCTGTTTGAATCCATCCTAACGAAATATAGGAGTCTTGCAGCATTTCAAATGTAAGGATTATCATTAATGCCGCAATGACAGGCTGAACTAAAAGTGCCATTCCTTTCACTATTTTTGAATCACGATGCTTACTCATGATATTAGCAAGAAAAATAAGGGCAGCAGCAGATGGTATAACAGTTGCTGCTAAAGCTACGATAAAGCCCCACCATCCGCCAATTCCAAAACCGACATATGCGGCTATTTTTGTTGCGATTGGACCGGGAAGGGCATTACCAAGTGCTAGCATATTGGAGAACTCGGCATTTGAAAGCCAATTGTACCGATTAACAATCTCTTCATACATGAGAGGAATCGAAGCTGGACCGCCACCATAGCCGAATATATTAGATAATAGGAAACTTAAAAAGATGCTGATTAATATCATATTTACATGCCTCTTTCTTTTTTATGGAAAATTCGATCTTTAAGGTTGAAATGAAATGCTCCATAAGTTAAAAATATTAAAACGACAATAGCAGGATGAATGGAAATGTATTGCAGTAAAAACAGACAAATTAATGTTAAGGCTACACCAACATATATTCCTAACCCTTTGATTGCTTTCTCCGCAAACTCATATGCCATTAAGCCAAGCATAACGGCAATAACAGGAATGACGGCAGACACCATGCTTGTGATGACTGCTGAATGGCTAACAACGTTGATGAATGAAATCAATACGACCATTGCCAGACATGTCGGTAAAATGTGGGCAAGTACTGATACGATAGCTCCCAAAATGCCTTTTTGGCGATAACCAAGATATGCTGCCATTTTGGTCGCAATTGGCCCTGGCAAAGTGTTGGCAATCGCCAGAATTTCACCGAATTCATCATTATCAAGCCATTTGAATTTTGTCACTGCTTCATAACGAATAAGAGGTATAACCGAAGGCCCCCCTCCAAAACCAAGTATGCCAGACCGGCACATTGCAATAATTATTTCTTTATAAACCATCTGCTTTTCTCCCTTCTGTATTAACGAACATTATGTAATAAATAAATGCATGATTAATATCTTTTCGTAAATATAATAACATAATTGATGTTATTTGAATTGGAAAATATAAAAAAATATAACAATATGAAAATATGATAATGCGTTATACCCTGCGAAAAAGAATTTGAAACTTGCTTTGAACTATAATACAATAGTAAAAATAATCTCAAAACGGTATGAAATACCATTTCTCCTCTAGTTTGAACAATTAAACCCAGCACATACTCTTCCATACCATTTGCAAAATCATTTTCCAATAAAAACACGTTAATGATGGAAAGTAACAAAGATACATATAGGAATAAGCAAGTGAAAATAAGAAGGGGGCATAAAAACGTATGAGCAGTAAATATGAAAAGAGACTAAAAATAGCAGCAAAAAGGGAGAAGGCAGACCTTGTCATAAAGAATGCTTCCATAGTAAATGTATTTACAGGAGAATTGATGGAGGGAGATATAGCTATATCTGATGACTCGATTGCAGGAATTGGTGATTACGAAGGAATGAGTTCCATTGACGCAAAAGGAAAGTTCATTATTCCTGGATTGATTGATGGCCATGTTCATATTGAAAGCAGCATGCTCACACCACAGGAATTTGCAAAGGTTCTGCTGCTGCACGGTGTCACAACTGCGATTACGGATCCCCACGAAATAGCTAATGTTGCCGGAACTAAGGGAATACAATATATGTTGGACCAATCAGAAGGCTTGCCACTGGATATTCGTGTTATGCTTCCTTCTTGTGTGCCTGCCGTGCCGAATGACAGTAACGGGGCCGCTTTGTATGCAGATGACTTGGCTCCATTCTTCAAGCATGAGCGTGTCCTTGGTTTAGCAGAGGTAATGGATTTTCCGTCAGTCTATAACACTAGCCCTGATATGGTCAGTAAGCTTCTTCTCACAAAGATGAGCAATGGAATTATAGACGGTCATGCTGCGGGAATTGATCGGGAGAGCTTAAATGTCTACAGTGCTGCCGGTATACGAAATGATCATGAAGCAACGACATTAAAAGAAGGCAAGGACAGGCTGGATTTAGGGCTTTACCTAATGATAAGGGAAGGTACAGTCGCTAAAGATTTAAAAGCATTATTGCCAGTCGTTACAGAAAAAAACGCCCGCAGATGCCTGTTTGTTACAGATGACAAACTAATCGATGATTTATTACATGAGGGCAGTGTGGACCATTGCGTTCGTTTAGCTATAAAGGAAGGACTTAATCCCATTACAGCCATTCAAATGGCGACAATTAATACTGCTGAATGCTATAAGCAGGAAGGAATCGGTGCTGTGTCACCAGGCTATAAAGCAGATTTCTTAATTGTTGACAGTCTTGAGGATCTCTCCATAAAGCAAGTTTATAAAGACGGAAAATGTATTGTGGAAGACGGCAACCTGAAATTAGAGCAGTTCAAAGAGCAGACATACGAAGCTTCCAATCTTCCCGCATTAAATTATGCACCATTTAAGCTAGAAGAATTGCAGCTGCCACTGCAATCCGATAGCTGCCATGTAATTGGAGTTATACCAAACAGTATTGTGACAGAGCATTTAATAGAGAAGGTACAGGTAGAGGGCGGAATCTTTCAACCTTCTGTAGAAGAAGATTTACTAAAGCTGGTTGTAGTAGAGCGGCATCATCGTACTGGAAATATTGGACGTGGAATTGTAAAGGGCTTTGGCTTCAAAAAAGGAGCAATTGCCACTAGCATTTCCCATGATTCGCATAATATTGTGGCAGTTGGCACAAATGATGAGGATATAATGCTTGCAATTGAGGAGTTAAAAAATATTAATGGAGGCATCACTGCAGTCGCCGAAGGCCAATTAATTGCTTCCCTACCATTACCGATAGCAGGTCTTATATCAGATCAAAGCTATGAAACATTGTACCAGCAAATGAATGCACTCAACGAACAAGTAATGCAACTTGGAGGGAAAAGCAGCTTTAATCCATTTCTGACTCTTTCCTTTTTATCCTTGTCTGTTATTCCTACCTTAAAACTAACTGATATAGGGCTGTTTGACTTCAGCCAATTTGCGTATATAGGTTTAGAAGCAAATAAGTAAGTAGAAACGAACATCATCAAAGATGTTCGTTTTTTTGGCTTTAAATAAAAAAAGGATCCAGCTTTTCTTAAAAGCTGGATCAAAAAATATATTTTAAGAGGGGAAACTCTTAACATAAATTTATTCTACTAGGTAATTATGAATAAATAATGAACAAAACATTAAAAAATAAAAAATATAGTAATTGCTTCTTTTCCAATTATAAAAGAAAAAAATAAAAGTTTCACTCAATAGAGAAAAAGACCTATTAACAAAAGAAATGGCTAGGCCGATATATTTGGTAAGAAGCACCATTACAAGCTAAATATAGGTATAGATGTTTATTTAACAAAAAAATGGGTCATATTAATAATAAATACAGACATAATGAAAGCGTTTTCGTATATAATGAATGTAAGCTAATCATTAATTCTGGTCTCACTTACTAATAAGGGGTGGATGGCATGGAAGAACAAGCGAAATTTTTTACTGGATTGAAATGGGGCGTCTTACTTAGCGTACCACTGTGGATTTCCTTTTTTGGATGGATAAAACTACTTTATCACTTTGTTTAAATTAAATAAAAAAGGACTTCGGATTTTTCCCGAAGTCCTTTTTGGTTTATGCTAAAGGAAGCGGAGGATCGATGCCAATAACAGGTACTCCGTCAACAGTCAGCCAAATATAATAATGATCGAACTCTTTACCAGTAATTTTTTCAATTTTAGCGATGATTTTTTCTTGTGCGTCAAAAGTGCGTTTTGCTGTTTGTTCACCAAGCGGAATATTCTTCATTCCTAATAGGTCAGCAATTTGTCGTGCTTGATCATATGTCACTTCCACATATTTATCATATTCTGGAAAATAAGCTGCTTCCGCAGGCTTTACCTGCAAAGAAACAATTAAAATAACTGCTAGTAAGCTCCATACTAGTTTTTTCATATGATGTTCTCTCCTCTTAATAATTTTCTATAGTATCTTTTAGTTCTATAAAAGCATCAACCACAAGTGGATGATACATAGTACCCTTGTTGTTTAATATTTCCTCGAAGGCTTCCTCCTTCGATTTACCCTTTTTGTAGACTCTGTCTGTCGTCATCGCATCAAAGGAATCAACTACAGCTATTATGGCAGCTTCAATTGAAATCTCGTTTCCCTTTAGTCCCTTAGGGTAGCCTTTTCCATCATATCTTTCGTGATGCTGTTCTACTATTACTCCAACTTCTCGAAGAAATGGAATTCTGGTTTCTTCCAATAATTCACGTCCGAATGTTGTGTGAAGCTTCATTACTTCCCATTCTTCTTCTGTAAGTTTACTTGGCTTTTGTAATATATTTAACGGAACTTTGACTTTTCCGAGGTCATGAAAAAAAGAAGATAGATTTAAACGGGCTGTCTGCTTAGTGTTAAGACTGAGTGTCTCCCCAACAAGCATCGAATAATCCTTAATTCTCTCACAATGATCTCTTGTATATCCGTCTTTTTCTTCAATAGATATTGTAAGCTCAAATAAATCTTTTGAAAGTTGGCTATAGTGGTGAAACACTGGTTGACTTGTTACATATATAAATTCCGTTATCTCTTCAGCATAGAAAATAGTATATACCTTAATAGGACTTCCATAAAAAGATTGTCCAGGATTTAATTCAATCGAATTACCATCTCTCTGGTAAAGTAATTTTCCAGAAATTATATAGAAATACTCTAATCCTTCCCAACCTTCTTCGGGACCCATTGCCCAACTAGATCCTTGTTGCAGTTTATGATAGATTACTTCAGTTCCGTCACCTGCTGCAATTAAAGATATTTGTAAGCCCTTAAAATGTACTGTTTCTATAAACTCTCCTTCATTTAAAATTCCCACACTATTTCCCTCTCTCTTTTAACAATAGAAGCTATTTTTCTAGACTCTAAGAATATACCTTATTTTATCTAAAATATAGTGTAATTGTAATAGGTAAAAGTCATTAAATTAGGTCTAAATGAGTAGTTTTTCTGATGGAAACAGAGTAAAAATTATACAAATTAATGATAGCAAAATATAATAGGAAAAAATAGTGTAATTTTCTTTATTTTTACTAGAATAAACGACTCATTCTTGACAGAAGGTATTTATAAGTAGTATGATTATCTCGAATTCAAGATAAAATAAAAAATCAAGAAAATTATGTTTTCTGCTTGTCAAAGAATGGAGGAATCGTATGTTAACAATTGATCCAAGTACGCTTTCTGCTAAGGAAGTGTATAAGTTCTTTATCGGAAGCGTTATTCCTAGACCGATTGCGTTTGTCACTTCTAAAGGGAGCAGTGGTGTTATAAATGGTGCACCGTTCAGCTTCTTTAATATTGTATCCTCTGATCCTCCGATTTTGTCTGTTGCTGTTCAAAGAAAGGGTGGCCAACAAAAGGATACAGCGAGAAATATAGAAGAGAACAATGAATTTGTTATCCATATTTGTGATGAAGACAATATTGGAGCAATTAATGAAACTGCTGCAAGCCTTCCTCCAGATGAAAGTGAGCTTGAGCTTGCGAACTTAACGCTTGCTGAAAGTTCTGTCATTTCTGTATCAGGAATCAAGGAGGCAAAAATACGAATAGAATGTAAACTCGAGCAAATCGTAGAAATGAAGGATGATAATGGTGTTGTAACATGTGATTTGATTTTGGGCAGAGCCGTCTGCTTCCATATTGAGGATTCTTTATATAAGGATGGAAGAATTAATCCACATCTTTTGAAGCCTGTCAGCAGACTTGCAGGAAATGACTACAGTAAGCTTGGAGAGCTGTTCACCATTACTAGACCAAAATAAAAGACATTATCATGTCTTAGATAGGAGATAAATATGAAGCATATCTTTAAAAAAGGTACAAATGAGCAAATGCCAACATTATTACTACTCCATGGAACTGGAGGTACAGAAACGGACTTGCTGCCACTTGCAGAATTAATTAGTCCACAATCATCGGTACTTAGCGTAAGGGGAAATGTATTAGAAAATGGTATGCCCCGTTTTTTCCGCCGGTTAGCAGAAGGGGTTTTTGATATAGAGGATTTGAAGGAGCGGACAAAGGAGCTTCATGACTTTCTAGACAGCAGTGCAGATGAGTACGGCTTTGATCGTAATAATATTATAGCGGTCGGCTATTCAAATGGAGCAAACATTGCAGCGAGTATCTTATTCCATTATGCAAACAGTCTAAAAGGTGCGATTCTCCACCATCCAATGGTTCCGTTAAGAGGTATGGAATTGCCTGATTTAAATGGGGTTCCTGTTTTTATTTCTGCAGGCACCAATGACCCAATTTGCCCGAGAAGTGAATCAGAGGAGCTGAAAGAGCTGCTTGAAGGAGCTGGAGCAAGCGTTCGGGTGCATTGGGAAAATTACGGACATCAATTGACAAGATCAGAGGTCGATGCAGCAGCCGTTTGGTTAGCTGGTAATAAATAATCCAAGGTGATAAGAGGTGTAAGAGAATGATTAACGTGTTTAAGAAAGAGGACGGCCATTCTGCAAGCAATGACTGGGTAGAAAGTCATTTCAGCTTTTCGTTTGGAAATTATTATGATTCGGACAATGTTCGTTTTGGTCCGATGCGCGTATTAAATGATGATACGATTCAGCCTAATAAAGGATTTGGAATACATCCACATAGAGAGGCTGAAGTCGTATCGATTGCGATTACAGGACAGCTTAAACATGAAGACAGCTTAGGAAACAGTGGTGTCATTGAATTTGGTCAGGTGCAGCGAATGACAGCAGGAACAGGAATCCTTCATTCCGAAATAAATCCATCTGAAACAGAGCCGGGGAGATTCTTACAGCTGTGGTTCTTCCCACACACAAAACAGCTTCCTCCGTCCTATGAAGATGTGAAATTCGATGTAAATCAGTTAACAAACCAGCTCTTGCCAGTGGTAGCTCCTTCTGCAAGTGCTGGAGTAGCAATGATCCATCAAGATGTAACAATCTATTTATCCAAGCTGGAGCAAGGTAAGTCTCTTGATTTCAATCAGGAAGAGGACAGGGGAATTCTTGTGTATGTGATTAGTGGAGCGGCATATCTGGACAACGAACACCTCATTGGGAAACAAGACTCAGCTCGAATTACAAATCTCTCTTCCTTGCATATTAAAGCAGAGGAAGACTGCTTTTTCATGCTGATTGATTTACCAGGAGGGGATCTTTAATGCTGATGATTCGCCATGCTATTGGAAGCAGACTGTTTTTACAAACGGATGATTACACTATCACACCAGAGGGTGAAAAATGGATCATTACTGCTGGTGCCAAGCAAGAGGAGCTAGATAACTTATTGGCTTTCAAAGAGGAATTAAATTTATTTGTTGTTGGCGAAAACGAGAAAACCTGGTATTACTCATCAGATGCCGAAATAGAAAAAACAGAGGCAGGTAATATTCAGATTATCGCAGACCATAAGACAAAATATCCGGTATAAAGAAATACCCAAATGCAAAAGCATTTGGGTTTATTCTTAGTTGCAAATTTGTTATAATTCTAATATTAGTTGTTGTTATTTGTGGAGTTGCCGCCTTTTCGACCAATTTCTTGATAAAATTCTTTATCATGATTATCGGAAGTGGCTTCTCCGCCTTTTTTGCCGATTTCTTGATAGAATTCTTTATCATGATTATCGGAAGTAGCCTCTCCGCCCTTTTTGCCGATTTCTTGATAGAATTCTTTATCATGATTATCGGAAGTGGCTTCTCCGCCCTTTTTCCCAATTTCTTGATAAAAGTCTTTATCATGATTTTTGGAAGTAGCTTCTCCGCCTTTTTGTCCAATTTCTTGATAAAATTCCTTATCGTGATTTTTTGAAGTTGCTTGTCCACCTTTTTTACCTGCTTCTTCTCGACTCATTTTGTTGTCTGCCATGTTAATCACTCCTTAGAATTTTTAGTTAATAAATTGTACATTGGTTATATAGCCGATTTCACTATCTATAAACATATTAGTCTAAAATATTTATACGGAAATGTTTGGTAATTAATTAATTTATACGAATTATATAGACATTACTTAAAGGGGAAATGATTAAATTTATGATTACAATTGATAAATTTATGGAAGTTGTAGCAAAGGCAGAACAGCTTGGCTGCAAGGTCGTTTATAACGCAGATAAGAAAATTAGCTTTAATGCAAATATGTATATAACAATTCCTTTCTTAATTACATTGGAAAATACATACGCACTGGCACATGAAATTGGCCATGTTATAGATTATGTTAATGGGGATTTAGATTATGATAAATGGTTGAATGACTGGTCTTACAGGGTGAATGCTGAAATGAGTGCATGGGTAAATGCCTATAAGCTGCTTAATGAGCTTGGCGTATCTTTAGACCAATGGCAAGCACATGTGGACAGTAAATTAAGAAATTACTTTATATTACCTGAGGTTATTTAACACACAAAAAAGGCTTTATGCATGGAAAAACAGCATGCATAGAGCCTTTTTTTTATTTCTAGATATTGTTAATAAGTTAAGGATTAATTAAGAAACGTTCGCTAGAATCAAGCTATTCCATTCGGATCATCTTTCGAAGTTGCTAATTATAGAAAGGAAGAGTGATTTTCATGACGAACGAAAAAATAGATTATTCTATTGTTATTCCTGTTTATAACGAGGAAGAAGTAATTGAACATACGTATGAAAGACTTAAAACAGTGATGCAGAGTTCAGATGGAAACTATGAACTGCTGTTCATCAATGATGGGTCCAAAGACAGGTCTGTGGATATATTGCTGCAGCTAAGTGAGCAGGACAAAACAATCAAGATTGTTGATTTCTCCAGAAACTTCGGCCACCAAATTGCGATTACAGCTGGTATGGACTATGCATCAGGGAATGCCATTGTCATCATTGATGCAGATCTCCAAGACCCGCCAGAGCTTATTCT
>Ga0209463_1000203_pt1 | contig 55970 bp, 95 predicted proteins | sample AgamicMgSfrz_FD_187169 | JGI IMG/M metagenome (GOLD analysis project Ga0209463, IMG submission 187169) | Agave microbial communities from Guanajuato, Mexico - Mg.Sf.rz (SPAdes) (version 2) | ecosystem: Host-associated > Plants > Phyllosphere > Phylloplane/Leaf | place: Guanajuato, Mexico...
CAACAGCTCGTAAAGGACGGAAAGAAAAAAATACAACACAAAAACGAAATGAAAAAAATACAAAAGAAGCGAAAGGATTCTTTCTAAATGACAAAGTAAAAGCATTTGGAAAAGTTGGATTCATCTCAGGTTTTGCAACTGGTAGTGCATATATTCAAAATATACATGGTGAATATATTACTAATCCTATGAAGAAATATAAGCAAGTGAGTTTCAAAGATATTTCATTCATTAGTCATTATAACAACTGGCAATTCATCTCCAACCTATCTCCTTACGGCGATTGAGGAAGGAGAATTCTTGTTATTGATGTTAAAAATAATAAAAAATATTCGAAAGTAGCTTATACGATTCATACAAAAGAAGGGAAATTAATTACACAATATAAAGGAAAATTAGGAAAGGGGCAACTTGATAATAGTGCAGAAGCAGAATATTACGCATTATATTTATTACTAAAAGAAATAAAACGTTTAAAAATAGACACAGAATCTCTTATCATTTACATGGATTCGAGTACAGTGATCGATAATTTTGTTCGGACAAAAATGCCGTTCAAAGGAAAAATTATAAATTTATACGAATGCATTGTAAAAGAAATTGGTATGGACTTTTATGAAAAAGTAGCGCCTTGTATAAAATGGAGAACACGAGAAGATGATCTGGCTGATGCTGTATTGCGTTCAGACTTAAAAGCTGAAAATATTAATATCGATCCATTATGGAGAGAAGAACGTAAAATGAACATTGTAAATTCGCTAATAGATATTCCTAATACGTCATTAAAGCTTCCGATTTCTATATTTCGAAAATTTCATAATGGTACCATGCAAATGAAAGAAGCAAACGAAGCAAAAACACTTCAGTTAATCAGTGAAAAAATACAAAAATCAATGATTATTAAAGAGTCTGATCGAATAATTTGTGTAAAAGGCAGACTTCAAGTCTATATAAAAGGAAATACTGTTAAAAAATTTTCGTTTATAAAATCACCTCTAACCGATGAATATAAAAAAAAGAAAAATGAAATAAATCTAGAAAGCAATCGTTGTTTTTTGAAAAATCTATGATATAGTACAAAAAAACCCTTGGAGGCATATATGATTGTAGATTTTTTAGAAACCTATAAATGGATCATAGTCATCTTATTTGAAGTACTTGCTTGGATATTTTTTATCGGATTTTTCTGGATTTCTTATTTTTTAGAAAAAAAAGTAGTAGGAAAAATATCCTTAGTATTATCAGGTGTGTTTGATTATTCTCCTGTTCTTTACTACGGATGGGATTCCATTAAAAAAGGTCAGTTAGGTTCTTTTGAATGGTTCATTATCGCTTTTCTTGCATTTGCACTTCTTTTTGGAAAAAGAATTGATGCTTTTTTGCAACAATGGGTTCAATCAAAGAAAATGAAATTCAATAAAAAAAGACAAGTGAGTTAACTTGTCTTTTTCATTGAATATAAGCCATACTGTTCATCACTTTTAAACTTTCTTTTATCCCTCCATGATACGTAAAATCATAGACAATATTATCTTTATTTTGCCAAATGATATTCACTTCTGTTCGGTGAGCGTGTTGTGTTACGTACATTTTAGCTTTTCGAATGTCTTTATCTTGTAACCAATCTAACTCTTTCATTTCTTTTAAACATTCATTATTTACTTTTTTAGAACCATGAACTAAAAATGTCCATTTTCCATGTTTAGAATAAAAATCTTTGTGAGTATGACGATCATACCATACAGGAATATCTGCTATTTTTTTACTTGCGACGTAATGATAAGGTTTAGCAATAGAATAAAAAGGTTTTTTATTGCTATATAGTGTGCCCATTTCATTTTCAAACGGTGTAAATTCTAAATGAATATCATTTGGTTTATATGCTTTATTCATTTGAAAAAAATAAAGTTCATACCCGTTTTTACTCGTTTTGTATCGAACCGATGGAAAAGGATTTTTTGTTTTGGATAAATCCGACCAATAAGTCGGTAAAAGAACGGGTGTCTCCGTTTTATTTTCTATTTTTTCTACGATTGGTTGTAAAAAAGGAACCACCTGATCAGACGTTTTTGTCATAGCGCCAACAAATAAAAAAGAAGCAACGAATAAATAAACAGCTTTGCTCATTTTTCCTGTCTCCTTTGCATATTTTAGTCTTAGTATATGACAAATAAAGGTGATTTATGTCGTTATTTTTTACCATTTTAAAAATGTAAAGAAAGATTTTGTTTATAATCATTAAGAAAATAACTAATTTCTTCTAAACATTCTTTATATTTTTTTCCTTCAGTATAAACAAAAGAAAAAGAAGAAAAAGGATAATACATGGAACCTGAAGATGTAAGTTCGTGTAATTCAACGTTTATACGATGGAAATTAGAATTAAACTGTATATCGACAATTAATGCAGTGAAAAATTGATTGTATTGAATAGAAATAAGGTGTTGTTCTATACCATGTGCATGATCTGTTTTGATTAAAACAGGTGTGAAAAACTGATCAGATTGAAATAATTGCTCAAAGTTTTCGAAAAAAACCTCTTGAAAAGTTTTCATTGTATCTTCTCCTTTCTTGTATAATAATGAAAAAGGAAAGGATAAGATCCTTCTTTTTAATAAAAAGGGAATAAATGTAAATATACAAATAAAAAGAAAGGGAGGGGAAGAAATATTGAAAAAATCAAATAAAACAAAATCAATCTGGGGAACTATTGCAGCAGGAGTGTTGCTTCTGGCAGGAAAATTGAAATTCCTGCTGGTTTTTGTAAAACTATTAAAAGTTCCAACGCTTATTAGTATGGCGATTTATTTAGGACTTTATGGTTTAATTTTTGGATGGAAATTTGCTATAGCAATTGTCTATCTTATTTTCATTCATGAAATGGGGCATTTGTATGCAGCGAAAAAACTAAAATTGCCTACAACGCCTGCTATTTTCATCCCGTTTTTAGGAGCAGCGATTGGAATGAAGGAAATGCCAAAAAATGCAAAAGATGAAGCGTTTATTGCGTATATGGGACCTGTTTTTGGGTTATTAGCTTTTTTACCTGCTATACCGATATATTATCTAACGAATGAACCGTTTTGGGCATTGATTATTTTTCTAGGCGGACTTCTTAACTTGTTTAATTTAATTCCGATTACACCACTTGACGGTGGAAGAATTGCTGCAGGTATCAGCACAAAACTTTGGGGGCTTGGTCTTGTTATATTATTAATATATTCTATTTTTCATGTTAGTATTATCGGATTTTATATCGTCGCAATTGGATGTATTCAATGGTATTCAATCTTTAAAAAACAAAGAACATTAAAAAAGGAAAAAGAAGAAATACTATTTCTTGAAAAAGTATATCAACAAATAAAGATGTATATAGAACAAGGACAAATGGACGATGCCATGCTTTATTACAAAGGAATAAAGGAAGAAATTCAAATGACAGATATCGGGGAAATCATAAGACAATTAGACAAACTTGAATATAATGAACCAACGGAAGAAACAAAACAAGAGATTTTTGAAGAAGTGTTGCATGCACTAAATCAAAAAATAAATAAAATGAAACAGGGAGTTGAAAAACACGATGGATATTATAAAACGAGTAACAAAACAAAGATCAGATTACTTGCTATCTATTTAGGTCTTGCGTTAGTTTTAGGTGCGAGCACTTATTACGGAGATCAAATACTGAAAAGTTCTCCTGAAATTCAGCAACAATTAAACAGATAAAAAAGAAAAGAAGACTCTTTAATGGAGTCTTCTTTTTAATATTTCCATTTAATCAATGATGGTAATTTTCATTTTTTTAGCACGACTGGCTAATGTGTTGATATCGACGCCATCTATTTCATAAGAAACAGAACCGTAATAGTCTTCTTCGCCTTGCGAAGGAACTCCTTCTACGACGCGAAGAAAATGACTTGAAAGAGAACCAAGAGTCGATTTAATTTTTCGTTTTACATATCGATCATCTTGTAGTTCGGAAGAATCCAAATCCAACGTAATCAACGAAGTTTATTCTCCACAATTTGTTTTTTTAAATGATAAAACAAATTGTGGAGAATAATCATGAAACTGATAATTGATAGAATCTAACATGACGTCTGAAACAGTATCATTATAAGTTTGAATCAAAGACAGTGCTCTTTGAGAAAAATAAGCAGTTGCGTGAAATAAAGATTGAAACATGGAAATGGCGTTTTTTTCGTATTTAAAGACCATTAAATCTGCATTGTAATCGCCCTCATATGAAGAAGAAATAGCAAAAGGGATACTTCCTTGAAACTCTTTAGAAGTAAACAATCCATAGATGGTATTTTTTTCAAAAGAAGAAGAATCATATTCAAGATATAAATCATCAAATAGTTCATTTGTGGTTGAAAGAGATAAAATGGCATATGGAAATGCATGTAAAAAAGTTTCTTTCACTTTTGTAATATTTTCGGAATGATCAACTGTACGCAAATAGCGAGAACTTAAATATTCTAACATATCTTCTTTATTTAAAAATGTTCGATTATCTAGTGTGCAAACATACTCTTTATTCACAAACACTCTCTCCTTTTTCTTCAAGTATTTCTACTCGAACTTTTTTATTTTTTTTAAGTAATGTGTTAATGGGTACACCATTGATTTCATACCAACAACTGTGGTCATTGATATATTTAGGAGAGGCTTTTGTAACAGTTCCTTCGAGAGAAGATAAAAATTCTCCTTCTATTTTCCGTATAACTGAATCAATTTCTCGTTGAAGGGTTTCATCGCTTGAAAAATCATATTGATCTAATTCGATGAAACAATAACGATAAAGAGTGCCATCTTCTTTATAGCAGTTGATACTATAAGTATAAAAAGAATCAGATGTACCGCTACTTTGATGAATGCTTTCAATTTTACAAACTAAAGGCATGAGAAGGTTAGTTTGTAAAATGTTTTGAACAGCATCTCTGAAACATTCTGCGCCTGATAAAAAAAGAGAATAAAAAGAAAGAGCATCTTCTAACGTAGAAAATGAACTAAGATCGTGATATCCAGAGGAGCTATAATCGCCAATCGTAAATTGTAAGTACGTATCTGAAATATCTGGATGAGAAAGATTGACAAGAATTTGTTCTTCGTTATTTTCTACGAGTGTTTGCACATCAGCAATAAACCCAGGAAGTGCTTGTTCGACTTGTTTTTTCACACCAAAAAGACTTTCGTTTTCTTCAATAATATGCTCTTCTACAAATTGATTCATTAAATAATTTAACGCTTCTTCTTTCGTTGAAAATGTTTTCCCATCTACTGTACTAAGAAATTTTTTTGCCAAGTGAATCACTCCTTTTTTTATCAGTTGTTATCCATTATTATACCATTTTTTTCTGAAAAAATCGCGATTTAGATTAAAAAAAGAACCTTTAGGATTCTTTTTATTTGTTTCTCTTTAGGATTTCATTCCATCCCACAATCACGAAACCTTCGATAAAAAATGCAATAAACGCTATTTTTTCATACTTTAATTTGATTTGGTTATGTTCATTATTAGATGTTAACGGTTGGCATTCGTTATTTGCTGCAAGACAGTGTGTAGTTGGAATTTGTTTGTCCACAGCCTTTAGTTCATGTTTGTAAAAAAGATAGCCTGTTACATTAATGAAAATAAGTGCCATCAAAATAAATCCACTGATTTTATTTGTATTTTTCATATTATCACCTTCTTTTCTGAAAGTATCGTATATGATCAAAAAAAGTCAATAAAAATATAGCTTTTTGGTATAAATTTCTCCTTTTTTCCTGGGAGTGGTTTATAATAAAATAGAGTAAGAAGAAAAAAGGAGAGAAGGAAGATGAAAAAGCAAGTATGCATGATTACAAAAGTTTGTTGTGTATGTCAAAGAGAGAGACACAATACAGAATTTCAGTCAAACGCAAAAGGAAGAGTATCAGTAAAATCTTATTGTTTTCATTGCAAAGAAATTTACGAAGGGATTCAAAAAGGACTTATTGATGAAGGTGTATATAAAGGTTATGATTACAATACCAAACAACTAGTAGCAGATTATTACGGGAAAGTGATTTATTTAAAAGAAGGTTCTTTTGAAAAAATTAATGTTGATTATGCTAAACGTTTAGTAAAACAAGGAATTGCTCATGTGACATCTGCAACATCAATTGAAATGATTCCTGGAGTAATGAAAACAGAAGTAAAAGGAATCGTTGACACAAAATTACGTAGTTATGTATTAGAACGAGATAATCATAAATGTCATTATTGCGTGCGCGAAGGAAATACGGTTGATCATATTATTCCAAAATTTGAAGGAGGGTTAAATACACCTTTAAATTTAGTAGCCTGCTGTAAAGAATGTAATGAATTAAAATCAAATATGTCTCGAGATGCGTTTATTCAGCACTTGAAAAAAGGGCATTATGATTACTTTACTCAAAGTTGGAAACCTGAAGTACAACTGGAAACAACATACAAAAAATGTCATACATGTGGAGAAAAAAAATTCGTTAAAGAATTTTCTAAACAAGAAATAAATTGCAAAAAATGTAATATTCTACATAATGTCATCCAACTTGGTTTTATTAGTAAAGAAAAAATCAAAGAGATTTCGCTTGATGAATCTTTATTAAAATCTTCTATTACACAATTGAAAGATGTGAAAGGTAAAGAAATTGGATGGGTGAAAAAACATATTGCACAATCGTTATTGCACAGAGGGTATCTTGAAGTAAAAGGACCAAACAGTGTTCAATTTTTAGTAGAAGAACGAAAATTAAAGCGTTTAGATCCAACATTTAAAATTACGCTTCCTTCAGAACAAAATGAACCTTCGAAAGAAGAGGATGCGCTTATTGACGAGCTTACGCTTTATAAAATGGAAAAAGAAAGAATTCAATTGCTTTCGTTTGATAAAAAAGAAATTGGTCATATTACGCTTAATCGAGCAAAAGAGTTATTCAAGCAATCGATCGTCGCGTTAACAGAAGATAACGTAGTAAAAATTGCGTATGAACCAAAGGTTATGCTTCAAAAATATCCAAATTTCAAAATTTCTATTTTAGAAAAAGATGAGAAAGTTGAAATTTTTACAGAAGAAGAAAAAAAATATCATTTATTAAACATGAAGGTGAACTGTTCAACACAAGATAATCTAAAAATCAAAGGTATCTTAAAAGAAGCAATAAAACCTTTGTTTATGAATAAAGAAGCATCGTCTTCGAATAAAGCAGATGTGGTAATTGGGTTAGGATTAGAGGAACTCATTAAACAGTATCCAACATTTTTAAATTATATTACTGAAGAAAATGTTAATACGCTTCTTTATGGAACAAAAGTAAAAGTCTATGATGAACATGGAGAGTTTTACGCTGAAATTCCAAATGACTTAGCAAAAAAAGCGTTTTATGTTGAATTAGCAAAAGTTCGACATGAAAATGAAATTCAACTGACAAAAGATATAAATCTTGTTCGACAAGAAATGAGTCAATTGGATGAGTATTTATCAACATGTCCTTGGACGATTAAAGTAGGAGAAAAACAAGCACAATCCGTTTCGATGGATAATGCAGCGAAAATTATTCCTATGAAAAAAAGAAAAAAAACACAAAAAGAAAAAGCGCTTAGTTGAGCGCTTTTTTTTCAAATAAAGGAGCGCCTACCTCTGTTAAAAGTCGAAGACGTAAAAGAGGGTGATTTCGAAGAAAAAAATAAAATTTCATACATTCTTTTTTTTTGAAAAAATCGGTTTCTAATTGAGTGATATAACGAAATAAAGGTTGATCGAAAACTTCATTATAAAAAACATTCACATGAACGGAAGTTGATTTGGCAATTACTTTAATCATGCTTCCTTCTCCTGCAAAAAAGGTGTGTGTTTCAATTTCAGTCGTGTTGTCGATATATTTAGTGCTCCCTACATATAATAAAGGAACTTGTTTATAAATAATTTGCATAACATCACCTCTTATTGTTTTTATCCGTTATTCAACTTATAATTCCTTATTTTTTGGAGAAACTAAAAAGAAAAAAGGAGAATAATAGAAAAAATGTTTGATGAAATCATACGTGCTCCTTATACAGAAACAACGTATTATGCTGTTTTTCAGTCCTGGGAATTCATTTTAGAAGGGAAAATAGAAAAGAAGAAAATTAAAATAGCCATTACGCTTCATTCTGATGGTTTGTACACCATTAATTTGTATAATGAAAAACAACAAAGACAGGAATACTATCGAGTGAAAGAACATACAGGTATTGTAAAAGAAATGAATAAGTTTTCAATTTTTAAAAAAATAATACAAGAAATAAAAACATTTGAAGAAACTATGGGAGAAAGAATTGAAACAACAGATGAAAAAGTAGAAAAAAATTCTACTTCTGATGAGATTTTTATTTCGTTTCGACTTATAAGTCCAATATTAGAAATGAAGCGATTTTCTTTGGAAAAGAAAGAAGAGATTGAATGGGGTTATTTTAAAGAAAATGACGTATTCAGTTTTCGTTTTAAACGTAAAAACAGAAAAATAATAATGGATAAACCAGTTTTTCTTTCTATTTCATCTAAAAAATTAGAACCAAGTATGTGGACACATTCTTCATTCATCGAAGATATTGCAGAAAAAATACTCAATAAACCCTCTGTTCGTATCAAACTATTATTTTTGTAAAAAAGACACAACGAATATGTTGTGTCTTTTTTTTAATTCAACTTATTTTGTAAATGTCTTCGATTTCGGTTGAAGAAAATGAAACATGACCAATGATTTCTCCTTTTTTAATTAACGAACAACCTTGTTTAAAATCAATGACGAGTTCATTTGTCCGCAAAAAGAGTGTAAAAGAACGCTGCGTCATTTCGAAACATTTGTACATTTCTTGTGTGTGAATGGATAGTGTTTCAAAGTAGATTAAACGGTTGTGGGATCCTTCGAGGGGGATAAACACATTGACAACTTGTGGTTTTACCAGTGTATCAAACTCCGCGTGTAAACAGTCCAACTTTTCCATTTTACGTCACCATGCCTTTTCATGTTGTTTTTTCTTACATTTTTAGTATAAATAAAAATGTAAGAAAAGGAGAAAAAAAGAGCATTTTTTTTAAAATGATTAAAAAGATTGAAAAAAGACAAAGAATTGCTATACTACAAAATAAAGCGGATGTAAAGAAAGGAGAGTGTGGTATGGAAAATGAGCGTATTGTAAAAGAGCAATTAAAAGACCGAGAACTAAAAGTATTGCAAGAAAAAAACAAAGTCATTACGTTGATTTTATTAATTGCAAATGCCTTATTTTTTCTTGGAAATATGTATATTAATACCAATACTTATTCTTATTTTTCATTAGGTATATCATTGATTTTACTTTTGGTTTGTTTTTATTTTTCTCTTCAACATAAATATTCTCGGTTTAATATGTATGCTAACACGTTAGTTATTTTTATTGTAATTGGTACTGTTAATTTTGAAAAACATAGTACAGATAATCTGGTTTTTATTTTTGTAGGAATCATGGCGGCGACTATATATATGAAAATTTTTAACATTATCATCGCTTCAGGTCTTAGTATTTTTTCCATTTTTTTATTTTTTCCTTTAGATACAAATCAAAAAGCGGCTGGATATAATTGGACATATCCATTTTATTGGAACTTAGCTGTTCTTCTTTGCATGTTTATTGCGATTATTATGGTTCTTTTTTATCAAAAACAGCAAAGAGAAATGGAAAGATATCAAGTAACTATTGAAATGCAAAAAGCAGAAATGCAATATTTATTACTTAAACATGAAAAAAAACAAAGGTAGGATCAATAGATCCTACCTTTTTAAAATAAATCTTCGTCATCATTAAAGTCTGGTACAATTGTTTCTTTTGGTTTTTCTTCTGCTTCTTGACCATAAAATACCGTCTTTTTTTCTTGTGTTTTTTCTTCTTCAAGTAATTTTTTCTCTAGTTGGAATAAATTTGATTTTAGTTTTTTTTCTTTTTTTCGTTCTTTTTTATCTTTTTTACGTCGAAAACTTGGTACATCTGGAACAGCTTCTTTAAATTCAAGGGCTTCAGGAAGCGGAGTATTCGGATCCTTTATTAAAGAATGTAAAAGTTCCATAAATTCTTCTCGAGAGGTTAACATAAATAAATATGTTTGTTTATTGTGAATGCTTTTAATGACGTTGATATAAATGTTAGAAAATGAAATGGGAGTAACTTCAATCCAACCAAAATTTCGAAGATTTCCTTGAATGGTTCGTCCGTCGTCTCTTAATTGAAGAAACAATTCATTTTTGACAGGGAAAATGGTTGTAAAATAAAACTCGCCAAATTTTTCACATTTAACATCTGGTATCATTGGAATTCCTCCTTTGAATTTATTCTTTTTCATTATAACGCAAAAAAAAGAACATGAGTATGTTCTTTTTTACGATAATAGCCATTTTATTTTTTCTTCATCTAATTTTCCTATGATTTGTTCATCTTTTTCCGAATCGACAATGTCGTGAGCAAGCTGCGCTTTTTCTTCTAATAGATGCGCAATTTTTTCATCAATTGTGTTTTTTGCAATCATGGTAATAATATTGATAGAAGAATCTGTGCCGATGCGATGTGCACGATCTTCTGCTTGTGTTTTTTTAGCAGATGTCCATGGGTTATCTAGAAAAATGACTGTTTGAGCTTTTGTTAATGTATAACCTGTTCCAAGGGTGTCGATCGTTCCGATAATAACATGGCAAGAATCATTTTCTTGAAATTTTTTCACTTCTACTTGACGTGAAGAAGTAGGAGAATCGCCTGTTACAATCGCTGGTTGATAGGAATAAAGAAGACTTCGTAAATGTAAAACAGGTTCTTTCCAGTGACTAAAAATAATGACTTTTTCACCATTTTCAATTTTTTCTTCAACAATTTCAAGAACTCGAGCAGATTTAGCGTTGGATGTAAGAGTAGGATGAAAAGTTTGTGGATAAGTGGTTAACTGTCGTAATCGATTAATTAGTTCTAACGGGTTTTCAATTTTCTTTTCGTCTTCTTTTTTTCCTTTTTGATCAAAACGTTCAAGAATTCCTTTTTTTGTTTTTTCATACAGTGAAAGCTGTTCTCCTGTTAGTTCAACATACGAGGTACTATATATTTTTTCAGGAAGTCCTAATACCTCATCTTTTTTTCGACGAATCATAATAGCTTGCAGTCGGTTAGCTAACTCTTTTTTATTTTTATAACCTATAATGCTTCCAAAACGATCGACATAACAATAGCGATGTTTAAAATCATGGTACGTTTCTTTATGATATGAAATAGCTCCCAACCAGTTCATCATGTTATATAAATCAACTGGTTTATTAATAAGCGGCGTACCAGTCATAGCAATCTTGTACTTAGGATGGAGCCACCGAATGGCTTTTCCTTGTTTGCTTCTTCCATTTTTAATGGCGTGAGCTTCATCAATCGCGACCATTCCGATCTCTTTTTTCTTAATTAGAAAAGAAAGTTTATCGCGTATGTCGTCATTGCGAAGAGTTTCAATATTGGTGATCAAGAAAAAATCATCTGATAAATTTTCTAAATCGGCTAATCTTTCTTTTGTTGTCCCTTCTACTAATTTCCCTTTTCGATTGATTCTACTTCCAATAATTTTAGCTGTTTCGGTGGAATGACGTGCAATTTCATCTAACCAGTTGTATTTAAGTCCGTTAATACCACAAATGATTAAACAACGATTGATTTCTTTTTTTCGAAAAGAAGCCAGTTGAATCACTTGCAAGGTTTTTCCAAGACCAGGTTCATCTCCAAGTAAAAAAGCATCATGTTTTAAACCGAATTGGATGCCTTCTATTTGGTAAGGGTAAGGAGTTGTTTTACATGATTTTGGTGCGACAAACAGTGTTTGGTGGCGTTTTTCAAGTTCTTTTTCAGATGTGTTAGCATAGGTAAATGAATATCGTTTCAATCCTTTTTTTACAAGGTGAAAGTCAGTTGCAGGTACTTCCCACTCCTTTGAATCCCCGTGATACCATCTTTTGGGTAATGTTTTCACAATTGACACTAGGTTTGGATCATATGAAAAAGATAAATAAAGGGATTCTTTTGCCGTAATTTTGGTAGGTCCTCCTAAACGAATAGAAACTGTCATATTTAACCCGCCTCCTTCTATTATTATTACCATTTTATGCAGTTTTCAGACATAAATGACTGTTTTTCACGCAAAAAAACAAGACAAAATAATGATTTCGTCTTGTTTGTTAATGTTGATGTAATTGGTGTAACATAGAAGTCCACTCTGCAGATGAAATAAAGGATGGCTTTGGAATAAAAGTCGGATGAGAATATTGCTTGTAATATTCGTGTATTTTTAATCCTTCTTCTAATGTGGAAAAGTGTAAGAAGTATTGGTTATTCTCTTCTTTTATTTCATAAAGTTCCGTGATGTCGCCTTCATGATGATAAACAAAAAGGTTTTCATTTTTAATGAGGATCTTGGATGAATTTGTATTAAAAAGCATCTTATGAATTGAGTTCAATGGTCTCGCCCCCTTTCGCTCACCATACCAGTTTTATTAAAAAAAGCAAGCGATTTATAGAGAAAAAGACCGCTTTTTTAGCCGTCTTTTTGCTTATTTTTTATAGTCTTTGGTTAGAAAGTTTCTTTCATTTTCCGACAATAAATCAAGGTCTTCTTCATCCATTCCAAATAAAGTCATCATCTTATCTTCTTGTTTGGAACGTTCTTGAATTATTTCTTCTTTGCAATAAGAGAAAATAAAATCAAGCAACAATTCTTTTTCAACATCTGTAAGGTTTCGCTTTAAATTGGTTTCTTTTTCTTTTACAGAAGAAAGAAGTGTATATTTTTCTTTTTCTTCAACTAGAATCTTAGATTTATTATATATTAATAAACCTTCGTCATTTATAACCCAATTCGGATCGTTAATTTCGCATGTTAAAATTAATGCTTGCCCTGTTGTAATGCTTTGGACAACAATTTCCATTTCAATAAAAACCGAAGCAGGGGGTTGAACAGAAAAACCAGACGATAATACATAACAACGCATCGCATTCACCTCAATTTTAGAATCGTTATATTCATTGTACTGGAGATTTAGGAAAAGTCAAACAAAGAAAAACTACGTTGTAGTATCTTATACTTAATAAGCATGTTGATTTAATTTTTCAAAAGAATTTGGTAGTATGCGATCTAAGAGGTGAAAAAGATGTCGAAAAATGTAGAAACTTTTCACGCATTAAAAGAAGGAATAGAAATATTAACTTCTTCTATAAAAGAATTAGAAGAAATGGTTTCCATTTCATTTAAACAAATTCAACAATATCATCAATTATTACGTAACTATCTCATTTCACCTGAGGAACTCAGGGATATGATTAGGCTCGTTAATAAGATGGATAAAACAACAAAACGATATGATTATATTTTACATTAATTCTCTTATGTATGAACCGTTTTTTCGTTTTCAAAAAGGTTTATATAAAGATTTGAAAAAGATGGAACATAAGTTAATGAAAAAACAAAGAAAACAAAAAGTGACACACATTCTTTCGTTTATTATGGAACAAATTGTGCATTAAGCATGGTTTTTTTGGGTATTACTTAACATACATACCATATACTGAAAAAGAGGAGTGAAAAAATGCCGCTATTTCCATTGACTTTATTACAAGAGAAAAATGTGCCTGAAGAAAAAATTCTTCATACTTTTTCTCAGTACGTGTCGTTACTTGAAAAACAAAAAATATGGGTCACTGAATACCAAGCGAAAAAGATAGGATGTCCACGGAAAAAACAAGAAAAAGCAATTGCGTTTAGAAAAATCATGGCAGTAAAAGATGAAAAATGTTATGAACCGTTATATGACAGAAGTGACTGCATCACTTTTTTTCTCTATGAAAAAATCCCTTCTTATTATGGAATGATAGGAGATGTGAAAAAAGTAGGAATTGAAAAAGAAGGAATGCCTGAAGCTTATACGCTAAATAAGGGTTCGTTTATTGGATTATATAATTTACAAAGATTACTTTCGAAAAAAGGGAAAAAATTCATGGAACGAAAAGAAGTGTCGTTTCCTTACTTTACAAAAAAAATGATTGAGTCGATTGGATTTACTGAAAAAGAAGGGAGGCATGTTGGCTATACGCTTGAACAGCATCTGGAAGCTGTATATAAGATTAATCGAGCAAGTGTACTTTCTTCCTTAAAGACGTATCGTTCAAAAAAAGAGTATCTTCCACACGAATCGGAAGTGTATGGATTTTACGGAAAAGTAAAAGAAGATGAATTAAACGAATGCTTAGTTGCTATTCGAGAAGAAACGTATCATTTTGGAGGATATGATCATTATGTAAAAATTTATGACATGAAAAGGTTGGTTACAAAAGCAGGCTTTTTATATTATGAACCAAAAGAGTTAGAGAAAAAAAAGAATTATGCGTTATTTACCGATCGAGAGTTTCAATATTTTCCTAAAGCATGGAAAGTAAAAGAAGAAACCTACGTGATAAAAGGATATACAAATTACGGAAAAAGAGTGTATGAATTAAATGAAAAGGGAAAAGCGTTATTTCCAGTTATAAAGGAAAAAGCTCCTGGAGATATTGTAGTATCAATTCTACAATTAAAAGAAGTAAAAGAATTATTAAATAAAGAAAATTCAACGATTGCACATATGAAATTAAAAGGAAGAACAGAAGATGGAAATTATATATTTGATGTAACAAACATGAAACAAAAAAATAAAATCCGTTTGCGGTTGCTTCAACTTACAAAATAAAAGCATGTCTAAAAGACATGCTTTTAACGTACATAATACTGTGAACAATATCCTGTTGGTTGTTTTGTTTGCGAAGAATCAAATTTTTTTGTTGTATGAATACTACCGCCCAAATAAAAAATAACTGAAGAAGGTTCCGAATAATAAATGTGTTCGGCTAAATCGTGTTGTTCTTCTGTGTTTAACTGTAAAACGTAAGCTTGGTCCACGCATTTAATGTTGCAAATTTCGTAGGTTATTAAATGATGTTGTCCCGTTAATGCACGCAGGCGATTGACTGGGTCTAAAAAATTTGCCATATGGTGAATAACGTCTTCTTTTTGATCAAATAACATTAATTCTACTCCGTTTTGTAAATCGGTAAGTTTGCCTTTTTTATCAAATGCTTGGATAATCCCTGTTGCACCTTTAAATGAAACAAAAGGAAGCTCTCCTCGTTTTCCAAGATAGTATTTTTCCACAAAATCATCCCTTTCTTGAGCAAATATGTACCAATTATAGCATAAGACTTTTAAAAAAGGGAAAGATAGGAAAAAAGGAGAAATAAAATGGATTATGAACAAACACCTTTGGAAGAAGATTTGGATCACCATTGTAATCCTGTTGTGACCACACTGCTTTCTTATGATGGGAAACTAATTCAAATAAAAGGGACATTATTTGAAGAAAAAAAGAATACAATAAAAATTGATATTACTTATGAACAACGACCGTTTATCCCAGAAGGAGAAGTAAAAGAAGTGGTAGAATACGTTGTGCGGGAAGTAACGGCTGCGTTAGAAAAGTGGATGCGAAAAAACAACTGAAAATTTTAGATTTTCAGTTGTTTGGATCTAGTGAATGATAATAACCGTGTTCTTTATAATATTGCGTAAATAAAGGTTCAGTAAATGGAAATAACAGCTCATCTACATCGACAAGTTCACTGATCATTTCATATACATGCATTTGTTCGGATTCATCTGTAATGACTTGAAAAAAGCGTGGTTCAAAACGAACTTCAAAACCAATACCAATTTCATGTTGATGAAATAATAAATAAGAAATATTTGCCGTATATTCTTGTTTTTTATACTTGAAAAGTAATTTTCCAGTGGAAGAAAGAGCATCTTCTTCTTGATTGTGATGGATAAATGGGTGTTTAGAAATCTCAAGAATTGATAAAGAATCATAAGCTTTTGTAAAAGAATGCAATTCTTTATCGCGTAGTTGAGAAAATGGAACAAAAATAGTGCTAGAATTTTCAGGGTGTAAACGTGCTCCTTCTTTTGCTGATAAATACGAATACGTCGCATTCCCTAAGGAAATACTTGCTGAAAATGTTGCATTTGGCAAGGTTTGTTGAATAGTCAACAAACCTTCTTTTTGCATCCCACGTTTTAATAATTTTAATAAAAGAAATTCTTCTGTTGTTGCTTCCTCTAGTTTAAATGTTTTCGTCGTCTCACTAACAGTGATGGTTACAAGTATGATTCCGCTTTTTTCTTTTATTGCATGTAATAGTTCGATATGTTTCATGTAATTCACTCCTTTTTAACGGAATAAACTGTACCACGATTTTAAAAAATCTCAACCATAAAAAAATATGCCAAAAAGGAAGGCATATCTTTTTATGGTTGGAATGATATAAATAACATTAAAAAGAAAGAAGGGAAAAATATGATTGATCTTTTTGCTAAAAAAAAGATATACAAAAACGAAAATTTTTATGAACTAGTAAGTCATGGAGAAACAGAAAAAGCAATTGAATGGATTAAATATAACAAAAAAAGAATGAATGAAAAAATAACATCCTATGGTTATACGCCTTTTTTAACGGCTTGTTATTACGGGAATCATCAATTGATAGAAATATTAATAGAAAAAGGAGCAAACATTCATCAAAAAGATAACTATGGACGAAATGCTGCTTATATAGCTGTTATGAATAATCAAATAAACATATTAAAAAAAGTGTATAAATTAGGAGTGGATATTGATATTTCCGTTGAAAACGGATATTCTCCGCTGACTCTTGCTGCTTATCGAAATCATCTAAATGTAATTGAATTTTTGATTGAGTCAGGAGCGGACGTGAATTTCATTGCTAATGATGGGCTTGATTTTCTTTTTTTCGTGGAAAAAGGAAATTGTAAAATTAATATTTCTTATTTACTAAATCGGTTAAATTTGTTTAATGAAAAAAATGAAAAACGTATTAAAAAATTACGGTTAAAAAAAGTATTGGAAGGGGAAACCTTTGATGAGAAAAAAGCGACTTAAGTCGCTTTTTATAATAGTTTCTTCAATTGTTCAAGAGATAATGTGATAATTCCATGATCATAAGTATGTCTAATTTCATCTGAGAAACCGTCGATATCGCCATAACATAAAGGTTCGAATACTTGCCATAAACTATTTAGTTCTTCTTGCGTCAAAGATGCTTTTAAATCAAAAGAAACAGCATGGACTGCATAAGCGTAATCGCTTGAAAAAGTAGGAATCTTCGTTAAAACAGAAGGTTCTTTTATTGTTTTTGTTAATTTATTTAATTCATTTGTGTTTAGTTTGCGTCTATGATCATGACAGACAAATCCTAATTTAATCATAAAATGTCCCCTTTATTTGTTATTTTACATTTATTACGCAAGTAAAGAATAAAATCCTAAAAAATAAAAATAAGATATGATAAAATAAAAAAAAGATAAAGAAAGGAAACGATAACATGAACTATGATGTTTTTGATTATTGGGTGCAATATAATGTGATAGAAGATAATTGGAGCGGGAAGATTAAAATAAATGAATCCGATCCTAAAGAAATGGAATTTATTATCGAAAACAAACAGGTGCAAATGCAAGAAAAAATGCGAAAAGAATGGAAAGAAACATTCGATAAAATTTTTCTTTATATAAATAATTTGGAAACCATTCGAGAAAACTGTGACAATATCCCCTGTACATTGATAAAAGAAACAATGAGAGGGAAATATCCACATTGGTATTACCGAGGTCATATTCAAATTAATGACATGACGTTTGTCATGAATTATTGGTATAGAGAAAACTTTCTATATGATGTTTATTCTCCTGATGAAGAAAGATTTTTGTCTAATGATAAAAAAGAAATGTATCGAGCGAGTCTTTTTTTTGAAGATTCCTTTAGCGATATTTTGTGGTCTTGTATTTACAAACATTCTAAACATCGATTGCGGTTATTACAAGCAAATATTGAAAAAAGTCAGGATTATTCCTGACTTTTTGTTTCGTTAACAATTGCTTTTGTAAGTACATTGGCAATTTTTTTCGGTGTTTTTTTCTTTTTAAGAGTAGATAAATCATCTTTATTTGACATAAAACCAATTTCCATTAATGATGCGTGCATATCGTTTACGGCTGGTTGAAGTTTTAACAAAGTAGTTGCATGATCGGATGTAAGACTGCTGGATTTGTTTTCTTTCATATGTAATATCTTTGCAGTATTTTCTTGTAAATCTTGGGCAAATGGTTTATCTAAGTCATTAACAAAGTATGCAGACACACCTTCATTGGATTTTTTAGATGAGTTATTAACATGCAAAGAAATAAGAAAATCGGGATGAACTTTTTCAATCATTTGTTTACGAGAGGTAATGCTTACACGTTTTGTTTTATCATTTGTTCTCGTTAAAATGACGTCTGCTCCTTTTTTCTCTAACTTCTTTTGAACAGCTTTGGCAATTTTATAGGTAAGTTTTGCTTCTGTATCTTTTCCATTAACAGCTCCTGTATCTAATCCTCCGTGAGCAGGATCAATCATGACTACTTTTCCGTCTAATTCGTTTTTTTCTTGTGCAAATACATGAATCGAATCACTTGAAGCATATGTAACGATTCCTCCTGTTAAAATAATAGACGCTAAAAATGCTTTTAATTTGCTTTTCATATGTATTCATCCTTTCGTTTATAAGATAGTGTTATCTGAGGATTATTATAATAGAAAAATAAAGTTTGTGTTTTTTTAATTTAAAAAAATCCTACAATGTAGGATTTTTATGTTTATAGTAGCCAGTTAAAAGTCGAAGGCGTAGTGTAGGATAATCTGGAAATTCTTCGATAAAACCAGCTGCGCGAACAATATAATCTATCTTCATAATTTTCCTTAAATTTTCTTCATTGCATTTCATTTTTACAAAAACGTTCATTCGATATCCTTGAATTAGTTGAATATCTTCAATGAAATCGACAGTAGAAGAAAGTTCTTTTAGTTGTTTTACCACGTTTTTTTCTGTGGCAGGTCTTGTGAAAAAAATATACCATTGATACGTTTCCAAAATAATTCCTCCTTAAGATACTTTATATGATAAAATTCGTTTTTTATCTTGAATTTGTCTATCTAGATTAAAAATAAAGGTTTGATAGTTACTGAGGCATATCGTTTTAATAAAATGAAATTTAGGTACATCATCTGTTTCTTTTAGTAGTTCTTCCGCTAATTTCCAAGCTCGTCTTTCGCTTCGAAGAAGCGTTTTTTTATAGTTTCCAAATTCTTTATCGATGATTTCAGCAAAATTTCCTTTTTCTAAAAAACACTGAATGAGTTCAAACGAACTCGACCAAGATTTGTGTTCTTTGTGAATGAATTTATCTTTGAAATGTCCAATTTCATGAAGAGTGATAAAATAGATCATTTCTTCAAGTGTCAAAGAAAACGACGACGCTTGTTGATAAAGTTCTTCTAAATAATCTAAACGATAACCGATTGTTCCTAATCCTTCTTCTTTATACACATGAATCCAAAAAGGATATTCTTGTGTGGCTATATTTACTTCTGCAAGCCAAATCACTTCATCTACTTCTTGCTCTTTTAATGTTTGATCCACGATTTTGTTAATAAAATTAATTGATTGTCGAATGCTCAAATTATTTCCGAACATGATAATCGCTCCTTATTTATAAAGTAGTCGGACACGATGAATTGAAATTTTTTTGATCGTATTCCACAGTTTATCCATGAATACATATCCTAAAAAATTAAGCATATTTTCATCACAAAAAATAGATTGATGTTCTTTATTTTTATGATGAATTTCGATAACTTTTTCAAACTTTTTCTTCTTAAAAATAAAAAGAAAAGGTAAATCTTTCAATTCGAAAGCACAAGAATAATCATGATTATGTTTTAATACTTCTTTTGTTAACACTAAATGTGTTGAAAGGTCTAATTTTTTAATTAAATTTAATTGTTGAACAAAACAAAGCGCTTCTTGTTTAAAATGTTCAAAATATCTTGTTTTTGATTGTTGTTGCAAGATTTCTTCTAATTGATGAATTTTGTCATAACATTCTTCTTCCTTTACAATACAAAATTCCATTTGTAGTTTGAATTGAAGAGTATCGTAATCAGATACACCTAAATGAATATTGTCATCTTTAATTTCAAAATAAAAGTAATCATATTGAAAAGGTTTTAAATGAAACGTTCCATGCCATGTTCCTGTTTTTTGATTATATTGAATTCCTGAACTACTGAGTCTTACTAAGGTTGAAATCATCGTCTTGTTCTCCTATTCTTATAAAGTTGTTTGTAGTATTATTTTATCACAAAGAACAAAAAATGGAAATTATTCAACGACAGTCTATTTATCGTCTTCGTTTATTTTAACTTTCTTTTGTTTTTTATTGTAAAATAAAAGAAAAAGAAAAACAAGGAGCGTGGAATCGATGAAATATAATTATAGTTTTTTTTATGATTATCAACATCGTACGTGGATAGGCGATATATATGTGAAAGACGAAAAAAGTTTTGGTTACGAATTTGAAATAAAAGAGGGAAAACTAGTTATTGTGGAAGAGAATGGAACAAATAAAGTTAAAAAAGCATTGGAGTATTTTTCTGATCAAATGGAAACGTTTATGAAAGAAATAACGGCGTTTAACCAAGGTGTGGTTTTTAGTGATATCGAGTTAATAAAAGAAACCGATCAGGGGAGGAATCGTTACGCATTTCACTGTAAAATGGGGCATTTATTTTTTGACGTAGTATATGGCAATGGTCAGTGGGCATTTAAGCTTTTGCTTCCTGAAATAAACGGAGACGGACGAACAGCTGTGTATGATGCTTATTTTTATTTCAACAAAGAATGCAAAGAATTGCTTTACCAAGCGATTAAAAGACAATCTAAATATAGACTTCGTTTGATCACGCGAAGCGTGTAAAGGAGGAAATAGTAAATGTTGACTATACACGGATACAACATGATGTATAATACAAATTTAAATTTATACGAAGGAGAATTAGGGTTTGAAGAGTATTCTTGTAGTTTTTTTTATGAAGTCAAACGAAATGGAGAGGTAAGATTTTATTTAAACCAAAATATCGCAACGCCAAAATTAATAAACCTGGAATTTCGCCTAGAAAACAAACAAGAATATGAAGCAAAGGTGAAAGAATTAGAATATGTTATAAACGAATATTCTCTTTCAAAAGAAGGAAAAGAATTTGCAAGTTATTTACAAAAATTTATAGAAAAAGTAGAGGGTTTAAGGACAAACAAACAAATGAAAGATGTTTCAATTGTAGCAGAAACAATGGATGGGAAAAGTGTTTATGTATGTCACTGCATAATGGAAGACATACATTTTAAATTTCAAAAATCAGGAAAAAGGATTGATGTGTCATTGCATTATCCTTATTTTAAAGAAAATTCCGAAGGGGGATTGGACTATTATCGAGTTTGGCATTCTGAAAATATATTTAATTCGATGTTTAGTTCTACTTATTGGGAAGAAATTCGAAAAAAATCAAAGTATCGACTACGTTTTTTACAGACAATAAATGAATAATGAAAAAACTCGAACTGTGCAAAACGTGATAAAATGAAGATAGAATATAAAAAGAAAGGAATAGGATAACGATGAGTATTGATCATATCGGAGTATTTTTTGATTCAGAAAAAAATGCATGGAGAGGAAAAATGGAATTATTTTCTCCATTTGGTGATGATGTATATTTTACAATGGAAAAAGAAAAGATTGTATTTGATGAAGATAATCCTTGCAACACCACGAAAGAAATGCAATTATATGCGGAAGCAATGCAAGAAAAAATAGCGGCTTTTAGCGTACTGAAAGATTCAAAAAAATTGAATGAATTTGTATTAGTGGAAGAGGGAATGCACCAAAAAGGCACGTTGTATTGGTCTAATTTTAGATATGGGGAATTTAACATTTCACTTGTTTATGCAAAAGATGAAAGTTATCAACAGTTTTCTGTGTATGTGGATGAAATAAAGGTAAAAAGTGAGGAAAATCTTCAATCTTTCGAACGAGTAAGTTTGAAATATGCAGATTTATTTTTAGGAAAAGAAAAAATAGAACAAATTAAACGAACATTAAAACAAAAATCAAACCAAAGGCTTCGATTATTACATTGGTAAAGGAGAGGGATAAGATGAATATTCATGATATTAATTTATTATGTCTAACGGAAGAAACGTGGGAAGGGCAATTTATAATGAATACCTCTTTAGAGAAAAAAATTAATTTTTTTATAAAAAAAGAAGAATTCTGGTTTGATGAGATCCCAACTAATGAAAGTAACGATTGTGCGGAAAAATTAATAGTAATAATAAAAGAATTAACAAAAATAAAAAACGAAAAAAAGTGGAATACTCTTCAATTTAAAGAAGAAGAATTCGATCAAATAAATAATATGTACACGGCAACATTTGAAAAAGGGATTTTTATATTTGATTTTCATTATTACGGTAGCATGGAAAATGTAGCGATGTTTATTTATATTAAAGGAATAAGCATTGATGAAAGCAAAAGATTTTGTCTAATAGAAGTAGAAGATGCAAATAAGTTATTCGATGAAGAAATATTCCAAGAAATATGGAATATAACAATGCCTAAATCAAAACATCGAATACGTTTAGTAAATTGGAGAGGATGAGAAAAATGGAGATTAAAGCCTATTCGTTAGGGTATATAAAAAATGAACAATGTTGGAAAGGATGGGTTGTAATAAAAAATGAAAGTACAGGAAAATATTATTTCAGCATAAAAAATGGTGAATTTAACTATTACATGCATACGATAAAAACACTAGATAAAAAAATAACGGATCATTACAAAACGGTTTTTGAAAAATTTGTTCAATCAAAAGAAGGAGAAGAATTAAAAGCGTTTATTTTATTTTACATTGAAAAGTTAGAAGAAATAAAAAAACAGATAAGTAAAGAGAAAATGATTATCGAAAGAGAAGAGTACTCGGAAAGTGAACATAACTATCATATTCAATTTTCTTTTCATTATTTATTATTTGATCTGTATAAACAAAAAGGTTCAACAGGCTATGAAATAGAAGTATCTCTTCCTAAAATTGAAAATGGGACTCTTTATTATGACAATGATATATTGTATGTGGATCATTTTTTAGGAAAATGGGTAAACGATGTATTATGGAAATATGTCAAAAAAATTTCAAAACATCGATTGCGTTTAATGCACTGGGTGTAAATAAGAAATTATCAATGAAAAAAGCGCATTAATGCGCTTTTTTGTTATACAATAAAACTAACCATAAGGATAAAAGTGAGGAGAAAATATGACGATATTAAATGAAGAAACACTTTTCGAAGTATTTTGTAAAGGAGAAGGGAAACAAATTTTAGATTGGTTAAAGAAAAACCCTGATAACTGTAACATGAAAGATCCTTTAAGAGGAATAACACCGTTTTTGATGGCATGTTATTTTGGAGAAGAAAAAATTATTGAGTATTTGTTTACACAAAATATTGATATTCATCAAAAAGATAGAACTGAGAAAAATGCGATATTTACTGCTGTTCTTGCTAATCGATATCAAATCATAGAAAATTTATACAAAAAAGGAGTTAATATCAATGAAATAGGAGCACGCTTTGAATATTCGCCTTTAATTTCTGCAGCGCAATCAAATTATGTAGAAAGTGTTGAAACGTTAATTCGTTTAGGTGCGGACGTGAATTATAAAAATGGAAGAGAAAAAGATATGCTTTCTTATGTAGAAAATGGAGTATGTAAAGTGAAAATGGCATATTTGATGAAGTATTTTCATTTATTTACGAAAGAAAACCAAAAACGGATTAAAAAAATACGTTTAAAAAGACTGTTAGAAGGTGAGGAGATGAAAATATGACGAAAAAAACAAGCGAACTAAAAAAAATACTTCCAAAAGATTTCAAAATAAAAGAAGTGATAAAAGTGGGCGACCAACGTTTGTTTTACTTTGTCTCAAATCACGATGATTCAGAATTTAAAACCGTTATTTTTTCTTTCAGAGAAAGTAATGAAGAGTTAGTTTTTTTGCAATTTTATTATGTAAAAAGAACAGGGATTGAAAAGACGATCGGATTTAACTCAGCACTTTTATCGAATGTTTTAGAAAAATGGGATTTATTTTTTACTCATTTTCAAAAAGAGGAACACATGAGGGATATACGCATACGTTACTTATTTAAACCAATTAAAAACAAAGGATAGGTGAAAAAATGTTATTTACTAAAAAGTTAAGAAAAAAGAAAGCAGATGAACTTTTTCATTTATTTCACTTTGGAAAAGTAAAAGAAGTGTTAAATTGGCTAAAAGAAAATCCTGAAAAAAAAGAAATTGTGATGGAAGAATATGAATTTACTCCATTTTTAATGGCTTGTTATTTTAACGAAAGAGAAGTTTTAGACTATTTGTATCAAGAAAATGTTAACATTCATTATCAAGATATTAACGGAAGAAATGCCGTATATGTAGCTACACTACAAAATCATGATGGATTAATAAAAGAATTACATGAAAAAGGAGTAGAAGTCAATGTTGCATTAGAAAACGGAACGACTGCATTGATATACGCGGCTTGTTTTGATAAGAAAGAATCTGTAAAAGAGCTGATTAAAGCAGGTGCTGATGTAAATTTTAAAAATGCTCATCATCAAGATTTATTACATTTTGTAGAAAAAGATCAACTTTCAATTGAAATGAATTGTTTACATGAACATCGCCATTTGTTTCATGAAGAAAATCGAAAAAGACTTCAAAAAATTCGACTAAAGCGTCTATTTGAAGGAGGAGACTGACATGTTTTTTTGGCTTTATATGTTTTTTGCAGCAGTAAATATCTATTTGCTTTCACTTGGAGAAACGAGATCGCATACATTGCTTCTTCATCTTATGATGTTTGGTTATTGTTTGTGGAGAGGATTTGAAGTAAGTCGAAAAGATGAACATTCCATTTAAGAAAGAAGGGACATGATGAAAAAGAAACACATTGACATTATGAAAGTGAATAAACGACGAGTTCAAGTGAAAAATGGGCAATGGATAACAACTGTAGAACTGACCGTAAATACGAAAAAGTTTTTTCAAGAAAAACAGGTAAAGGTCATGATTGACATTATAGATGATTATTCGTTGGAACATCAACAAATAAAAGTAATTGATGACAATAAAAAATATGATGAAACAAGCATTATAGAACAACTAAAAGAAAAAGGATTTGAATATGATGCAAGAAAAACAATTGATGAGTTTCATCAATTAAGCACGATCTCTTTTTCAAGAAAAAACACTACTCTTTCAGAAGATCAATCAGATATAGAACTGAGGCAGTTATTCCCTGATCGAAAAGAAGAAATAGAGAGGATGTTTGATGTAGAAATAGGAGAAGAAATGGTTTTACGTGTGAAATATTATCGAGAAAAAATCACAGAAATGTATTACTATGAACGAACGAATGTGCTGAAACGGGTCTTAAATCGCTATCTTCCAATTACTGATTTATTTCAATTTCAATATGATTTGGAAGAATATATTAAAAAAACGACACGAATAAAAAACATAGTAGAATCCAGTCGAATTTGACTGGTTTTTGGTATAATAAAGAAAGAAGGAAAAAGAAAGAGAGGGAAAATTAATGATAGAAAAAGTAAAGAAAATGAACGTACGAATTCAAAAAGATAAATGGATTACATTATTAAAGATAACATGTAAAACAAAAGAAAAAATAATGGTTGAAATCATTGATGAAATGCGTTCGAACAAACAATCGATTTCATCGATTAAAAATGATGAAAATGTTGATGTAGAAGAATTATTAAAAGAACTGCAGCAGAGCTCGTTTGATTATAATGCGAAAGAAACGATACAAAAATTAAAAAGTTTCGATGAGTTAACATTTTCGAAGAAAAACATTGAAATAGAAAAAGATACAACTATTGATTTTTTGATGCAAATATTTCCGCAAAGAGCAGAAGAAATGAAGGAAATATATTTATTAAAAATAAATGAAATGAAGTTTAAAGTTTGTTTTGATGGAGAGAAAATAACAGATATTTATTACCATGAAGATCTTATGTCAGATGATTTTCTTACTTCAAATGAATATGTGTCCATAAAAGGATTATTTGTATTTGAATATATGTTGGAGACGTATATGCAGCACATTACAAGACTACGGAATTTAGCAGGGGGAAGTATAAAATGATAAAAAACGTAACCAAACAAGTAGTGACAGTTGAAGATGGAAAATGGATCACAGGGCTTTCTATCACAACTGATTCTTTCCAAGAACTAACGGTTGATATTGTAGATGAATTAGATTCAGAAAAACAATCGATTATATCGATTGAAAATTTTAAACATGTTGATGTAGAGGAAATATTAAAAGAATTGCAGCAGAGTTCATTTGATTATGATGAAAAAGATATGATTCAAAAATTAAAAAATTTGGATCAAGTGATATTCTCCTATAAAAATGTGGAATTTAAAAAAGATGATGTTGATACTTTTTTAGAGTTGTTTGGAACTAGTGGGAATATGAAAAACTTGAAAAAACGCTATGATGTTTTTGTTGATGGAATAACATTTAAAATTCGGTTAGAAAACGAAAAAATAACGGAAATTAGTTACTTGAAAAAATTAAATGTTGGAGGAAAGGAATTAAATGATTATGTAGAGATAACGGATTTGTTTTCATTCCAAAAGCAATTAGAAACGTATATGAAAAATACGTTAAGAATAAGAAATGTAGTAAATTATCGTAAATAAAAAGCTTCGCCTATATAGGCGAAGTTTTTTCATTTGATGAAAAGTCTTTTGATTCGAATTTTTTTATGTTGTAAGATTTCTTTTTCTAAAGAAAGAATTTGTTGTTGGAAAGAACTCCATGTTCCCTCTTCTTCCATTTCCATGACAGCAAACACATGATGAAGCGTATCGTTTTTTCCCATTGATTCCATAAATAAAAAATCAGTCATTTTCCATACTTTAGCAGGATAAGTCAATCTAAATGTGGTTTTAATTGTTTTTTCTTTAAACTTTATATAAACAAGTATAATTGTTTCTAAAAAATCAACATGTAAGACTTCAAATTGTTCCATTCAAACACTCCTTTTATCCTTGATAGTATTATTATAATAGAAAATGAATAAAATTTAATGTAATTTTATTTTAATTATGGAATAAAATAAAAAATGGGTTGTTTGTGTAACTATTATTTTATATGATTAAAAGCATAAGGAGTGATAAATATGCCTAGAACTGGCGCAGGTGTTGATTGGTTAGGTCCAGAAGAAATGAGAAAAAAAGAAACGAATGGGACAAAAGTTTTTAGGAAATTTGAAGAAGTTCCATTCGGTTTTGTAAGTAAAACGGTATGTAAACAAATGAAATTGGGTTTTTCGGATGGCGAGTTACCTGATGCGTATTATTTTAATAAAACCTATGCAGGGTATCAACCTTTATATGATAGAAGTAAACACGAAGGAATGAAATTGCCTAAATACACGGTTAAATGGAGTTCGGAGTCTGGTTATATTTTCCCAAGCGAAAGACCAGAACATCATTTTAACTATCAGCAATGTAGAAGTTTTAATTGTGTTCCTAAACGAGAAGAAAAACCAGTTGGTTATTTACTGTATTTTTCCTATGATGATACAATAGAAAAATATGAACCTTTATATGAGCGAAAAGAAGTCGTTAACACGCTAAATATATATAAGGATAAACTATCTCTTCCACCGTTTTTTTATGAAAAAGAGAAATGTAAGTTAGAAGGACATCCTGTTGAAAAAAAAGAAAAACCTACCACTGCTTTTCGAGATTATTATGGTCTTAATGCTGTTTATGATCGTGCTAAACAAGTTAGGATAAGAAAACTGGTTTCTGGAGAATATGTTCCTCGCTAAAAAACACGCTGTTACGCGTGTTTTTTTATCTTTTTATAATGAATTAATTATGAAACTGTTTCAATAATATAATTAGGTAATTGAAGTAAGAAATAAATGGTTATTATGTAGATGAAGAATAAAACGCTACCTAGAATTTTTTTTGGTTTTAAGTGTACATTTATATAATTTAAGAGCGTAAAGACCATATAAAAAGATGGAACATGCCATCACGCTATATTTTGTCCAACCAATAGTAAGTCTAGTGCTCCATTGTGATTTTGAAAAATTTTGACAATGGTTTTCTGGTTTTGCTCCTATACTTGGCATCGTATTGATAGTACATGTATAAGTTTTTGTTAAACTTGTATGTTCGGAAACATAAAAAACGCCTTGATTAATAAATAAAAAAAATAATAAACTTAAAACATAATTTTAACCTAGAAGGCGGAAAGTATTATGGACAAGATTATTATGTTTTCACTTGCACAGGGCAGCATATTAGAAATGAATCGGACTTTCCAAGTTTTAAACAAAAAGTATTTGAATTTTTTGAAAGATTGTGTGAAGAAAAAGATTCGATGATATAATAAGAAGGAATCAAAAATAAAAAAAGACGCCTCGTGGCGTCTTTTGTCTTTTATACAAATAAAGCACGTACTTTTTCTTTTGCTGCGTATTTGCTGAGTGTGTCACTTTTTATTTCAAAACGAAGAAGTAATTCTCCTAAAGATTCAGGATCATCATATCCGCTTAAATATTGTTCTTTTGCTTCGGCATTTTTGATAACATATGCTGAAATATCATTATAGTGATAATCAAAAAAGATGTTTCTAGGTACATTGGTTTCGGTTTGTTGAATCATTTCGTTTAAAATATAGGCTAAAACGGAAATTCCCTTTCGTGCCAATAATTGATTAATGTTTAAATTTAACATAAAAATTATTCCTCCGATAAATAGTGTATTTTTATTTTATCTACTGGATAATGAGAAGGTGTAAAACTTGCTTTTTTATAACGTTTATCTTGGATACCTAAAAGCCGAACCCGCTCTTTAGAATATGTTTTTAAAGCTGATGTGATTTGTTCAAATAAATGATCTTCAAAATAATAAGTAGGAGAATTTTTAATAGCGGGAGAAGCATTTTTTTTCTTCATTAGTTCAATTTTCCCCGACTGATAAAAAACACCTTTACTTAAAAGGATGTTCATGTAATGGGTTTCTCGCATGCCCCATATATAAAATTTAACCATGTAATACCCGCTTTTTTGACGTTTAATAACAAGTTTATTAATAATGGGAATATGTTCTTTTTCTTTTTGTAAAATGTCTTTTTCAAGTGTTTTTAAATGGTTCATTAGTTCTTTTAAAATTATTTTTCTTCTTTTTGTTGATTCTTCTTTGGAACAATCTCTAAAGTAAATATTTCGATAATCAATTTTCCAGTTTCCAAAATGAATTTGATGTTTCCAATCTTTTTCTTTTGAACTGTCAGAGAAATAATAAGAAGCATGATATACTTTGCAAAATGTTTCCCCATCAACAGAAATAGTACAATTGATCATAGCGCGATAATATTCTCCGAAAAAAGGATAATAAGAAAGATCTTTTGTTTCAAAAGAAAGTTCCAAATTGCGTTCCTCCTCGTTTTTTTCTTTTATTATATCATTTTTGATTGCGAAAAATAAACATTATTTGCTATAATAAAGGTACGGCAAAAGAAGTGTGCATCGACACAGGAACTTCTAGTCTCTTGCCAGAAAAGAGACAAAGTGGTTAAATAGAGACGAGTTGACGTATATTTAACCAATGCTTATTATGAACGGGCGTGAAAAAAGACATGAACTATTCATGTCTTTTTATCTATAATAGTATCTATTATATTTTTGTTCTTTTTTTCTGATAATGCGTATAAGTCTTCTTTTTATATGCTCTTGAAGTAGTACTAAATTTAGTTCAAAAAGAATTAAAATGACAGAATTTAAAATACCTAAGAACGAATCTTCGATAAAAAGTAAAGAAATTTGAAATAATAGTGCAATTCCATGAACAAGTTGAGCTATTTTTGTAAATTTCAATTTTGATTTAAGGTCATATAAATCATAAGAAAAAAGAAAATACCCTCTTAATATGCGTATGTTATTCGCGCATGTAACGATAAACTTTTTTAAAATAAACGCACCTGAAAAATAAAAAATAAAATCAATGAAATGAACATTATTTTTTCTTAATACTCTCACATTATTTCCGCCTTTTTATTTTTTTATTATTATAACACGGAAAAAGAAAAGGAATGATAAAATTGGAAAATGAAAAAGATGTTCTTCGTAATCATCGATATTTTGCAGGAGAAGAAAAAGAAAAAAAATTTTATTTTACGATTGAAAACAAAAAATATCTTTATGTAATTGAATTTAACGGTTCTGTAGAAAAAAATTTTCCTATTCGTTGGGGAACGGACACTGTGACAATTTTGGAAATTTGGGACACTCATGATTGGTTTAAAAAATTATATCGGGATGTTAATGATATTTATTTCCAAAGAAATCGTATTCGAATGATTACAAATAATATGAAAAGAAGCATACAAAACACATTATATTTTGTTTGTTTAGAGAAAGAAAATGGGAGAGAACTGTATAAAACGCTTTATAAGATGAGTAAAAATAGTTCAAAAAGCATTGATAAAAAATATCTTCCTTTACTATATTCTTTCAAAGAAAAATTAGAGCATGAAAGGTACTGTGTGTCCATAAAAGAAAATAATCGATCAAGCGTCTCATTTACAATATATTAAAAAAAGAAAGGGACGAGCTAAATGGTTAATCATGTAAAGGGAATAAATGAAAAAGAAATAATTCGGAGTCACCCAAATTTTGTAAAAGAGGAAAATGGAAGAGAATTTCTTTTAAGAAGTGAAAAACATCTATATAAACTAGCTTTTAGGAATGCGTCTTTAAATGATAGGTTTATCCTTTCATGGGAAACAAAATGCGGGGAACCCCCTTATTTGGGAGAAACGGAAAAGTGGTTTAAAGACTTGTATCGACAAGTGATGGAAATGTATTTTGAAAAAAACCGTGTACGCATGCTTGTACAAGGCGTGAGAAGAAATGTTGGGAATATTATTTATTATTTTTGTTTAGGTTATCAAAACAATGAAGAATTAAAAGAAATACTTTGCTTTTCGGAAAATGAGAGATCTCGATCTATCGATAAAGAATATCTTCCTTATTTACATCAATTAAAAGAAAAGCTAGAAAAAGAACGATACGAAGTATCTTTAAAAGAAAAAAACGATAAAATCCTATTTACCATATATTAAGAAGAATCTCTGCTTAGAGGTTCTTTTTTTGTGTTAAAATATAAGTGAACTAAAAAATTGAAAGGAATGAATAATATGAAAGAATCAGAAAAGGAAATCATTCGCAATCATCCCTATTTTGTAAAAGAAAATAAAAATGTATTTTATTTACAAAAGGATGAGGTGATGCATAGAATTATTTTCAGAGGTGAATTGGATGAAGATTTTCCTGTTTCATACGATCACGCATCACCTAATAGATACTCTATATGGGAATTGGAAAACTGGTTTAAAGAATTGTATTACCAGGTGAATCAATTGTATTTTCAAAAAGATCGTATTCGGAGGATTTTAAATGGCAAGAGAAGATATATATTTAATATTATTTATATATCGTCTGTTATTGAAGAAAAAGGGGGAGAATGCAATTACGTTATAGCAAGTGCTAAAGAAGGAAAAACCGAGATAGTGAAAAAGAAATATCTCCCGTGGTTAAATCGAGTGAAAGTTCATTTAGAAAAAGAGGGATATCAAGTTTCATTAAAAGAAAAAAATAAAGAAGAAATGTTATTTACTATTCATTAAAAAATCAAAAGAAAAGGACTGATAACTGTGAAAGAAAAGGAAAAAGAATTGATCCGTAACCATCGTTATTTTATCAAAGAAGATGAAAATAACTTTTATTTAAAAAAAGATAAATGTAACTTAATCATTATGTTTCGAGAAGGAATACAAGAGAGTTTTCCAATTCTTTGGAGAAATGAAACGGATGATGAAATAACATTATGGGAAATGGAAAAATGGTTTCGGGAATTATATATAAAAGTAAATGAACTTTATTTTAAAAAAAATAAAATTCGTATGCTTTCGCAAAATATGAAAAGAAGTGTGACTAATATCATTTATTTTACGTGTTTAGAAGAAGAAAAACGGGAGCAATTTGAATCTGTTTGGGATATGATTACAAACAAAAAAGCATTAGACCGTAAAGAGTATTCTTCTTTAGTTAACAAAATAAAAGAAAAATTAGAAAATGAACGATATGAGGTATCATTAATGGAAGAAAATGAAAAGATTCTATTAACTATTAATGAATAAAAGGGAGTATAAAAGATGAAAGTAGAAGAGTGGATTAGAAACCATCCGTATTTTGTAGAAAAAGAGGGCGATGATTTTTATTTAAAAAAAGATAAAGAAATGTATATAATTAGTTTAGGATACGACATAGAATATTCCTTTCCTATAAAATGGAATGATGCAGGTGAAAGATATTTACCTATTTGGCAAGCAGAAGATTGGTTTCAAGAAGTATATAAAGAGGTAAATGAACTCTATTTTAAAAATAATCGCATTCGTATGCTGACAAAAGGGATGAAAAGAAGTATTGATAATATTATTCTCTTTTCATGTTTAGGAAAGGAAAAAGGAGAGGAATTATATGATTCACTTGATGATGTATGTGTCTTTAAAACAGGAATTGTTTTAAAAGAACATGAACCAGTGGTGATGCGTATAAAAGAAATAGCAGAAAAAGAGGGATATGAAGTAACAGTTGTAGAAAAAAATGATGAAGTAATGGCACTTACTATTTGTTAAATATACAGAAGGAAAGAGGGATAGGAAATGAAGGAAAAGGAAATGATTCGAAATCACTCCTGTTTTTTAGGAGAAGAAAATAATATATTTTATTTAAAAAAAGAAAAAGAAAGATATGAAATTAACCTAACATTCGCTTTTAAAGATGATTGCCCTATTATATGGGATAATCTCTTGGATGACAAATTAACCATTTGGGAAGCAGAAAGTTGGTTTCAAGAGTTATATGTAAAAGTAAATGAAATCTATTTTCAAAAAAATCGTGTACGTTTACTAACAAAAGGAGAAAGAAGAAATTTAGAAAATATCATTTTCTTTTCATGTATAGGAAATAAAATTGGTGAACATGTAGATCATTTACTTGAGGATGTAATGGTATTTGAAAAAAGATGTATTCCAAAAGAATATGAACCGTTACTCAAACGTATAAAAGAAACAGCTGAACGTGAGAGATACAAAGTAAGTATAAAAGAAGAAAACGAACAAGAGCTTTCAATTATGTTTTATTAAACAGCAAAAGGGGCATTTGTTATGAAAGAAAAGGATAAAGAATTTCTTCGAAATCATCCCTATTTTAGAGGAGAAGGAAAAAATAGATTTTATTTGAAGCACGAAGGGAATTTATATTCACTTAATTTAAGTTACGATGTGGAAAATAAATATCCTGTGAAATATGTTATTCATAACAATGATTTTCCTAAAATATGGCATACAGAAAAGTGGTTTCAAGAACTATATGTAGAAGTGAATGAATTGTATTTTAAACTTAATCGTGTAAAAATGATTACAAAAGCAGTAAAAAGAAGTATTGAAAATATCGTTCATTTTTCTTGTATAGGTCAAAAAGATGGAGAAAAAGTTAAAATGTTGCTTGCAGAAATAAATACATGTCAAAAAAAATGTATGTCAAAAAAATATGAATCAACACTTCTTCGTATAAAAGAAAAATTGGAACATGAACAATATGAAGTATCATTAAGGGAAGAAAACGGTGAAGAACTTTCACTTACGATTTATTAGAAAAATACCTTTAGATAAGGTAATAAAAAGATATTAAAGTTATTATTAAAAGGTGCAATTAGCGCCTTTTTTCCTTTAATGGTATAATAAAAAAACAAACACAGTAACTAGGAGGAGAAAAATGAATTTTAATCATATTGAACTAGGTGACACAGGAAACGGCATTACCCATGATGGATATTGTTTTGATGAAATTGAAATTGAAGGATTTAATGATGAATATGATGAGGAAATAACGAAAATTGCTGTTATTACAGGTATTTTGTATAATCCAAAAGGGGAAGTTCCTCGAATCGTTATCAAAGTAAAATTTAATTTTCCAGAATTTAAAGACCATGAACGAGTAAAAGCATTGCTCGAAGAAGGAAAAGAAGAGATTATTAATTCATTAAGAAATCTAGAAGCAATGGATGTTGATTAAAAAAAGTACCTAAAGGTACTTTTTTATTTTATACAACTTCTTTTATCATTTGCTTCGTTTGTATAAGTAGTTGATCTAATTGGCTTTTTGATAAAATTCTTTCGATATTATCTATTCCTATCGGGAATTCAAATGATTTACCGTTATTGAGATTAAAAGAAAATCTGGGATTTTTATCTACATGCATCGCATATAAACTAAGTGGATGATTTTTCATTTTGAAAATATAAAGATCTTGGTAATCATTTAGAATACTTTTGATTTCAATGGTTTCATTACGTAGTAAAGAATCTACTTCTTTTGTAAACATAAGAATATGATTAAGCATATTCTTACAAGTAGGATGATGAAGAAACATAAATTCAAGTGATACGTTTTCTTGTTTTATCCCTTTTTCCCACAAAATCGATGGATAACTTTTATTAAAAGGGACTAACGCTTCTTTTGGAAATTGTACATTCCCGTTTTTAATATAAAAAGTGAATACTTTTTCTTCGTTAAACCCTGCAATACATGTGATCTTCCACACTTTTTTATCTTGGTCAAAACAAAAAGCAGATTTAATAGGAAACCCAAATTTAAAATCTTTGGGACCAGAAGAAATAAAATGAGAAAGCGAATAATAAGGAGCAAAATTAAGATCAAAAATCTCTTTAAAACGCGCAACGCAATTGCTTCTTTCAATGATAAAATGGACTTTATCTCGATGATTGACCAAGCATAAATCAATTTTTTCCTTTTCCTTTTCATCAAAATCTCCTGTTACGTATCGAATACGCATACTTTGGTACAATTGTTCATTTTTCTCTTTTACCACATCTAAAAAAGTCATGATTTCACTTCCTATTCTTTTTCTTCATTTTAGCATAATTTTACATAAAAAATGTAAATTAAAAAAATAGTCGTTTTTCTTGTTTTGAAATTTTAAAAATACAAGAAAAAAGTCCAATTGTTAAATTTTATTTTTACTATGGAAAATATTTTATATTGTAAGTAGATTTTAACTATATCATTTTTACTATATGAAAAAGAAATATTTTTTCGATTCGATCTTTTTTGAACAAAAATCGATGATAAAAAATAACGTATCTAAAAATAGAAAAATAGTAAAATACGACTCTAAACAATGTGAGCATAATAGTCATTAACGGTAGTTCCTTAGAACTAGTCTAAACCTAGATGTTATAAGGCTTTAAAGCTACTTTTTAAAAAGTGATAAAATTTATCATTTTTTACCCTATTTTTACCCCAAAATCACCCCTTTTTGATCCTTGATTCTCTTTAAAACTCCACTTAAAAACAGTAAATATTATCTAAAACGGCTCATTTTTGCATTTTTTTAATGTTCCCTTAGTATTTTATCGAAATAAAAAAATAAAATGGCAAAAAAGGGCATAATTTTTACCTCTATTTTTACCATTTTATGGATTTTTTTACTTACTGATGAAAAAAAATAATTTTCATAATGTAAAATTGATAGTATTATTTCACTATATGAAAAAGAAAGATTTCTTTGAGTCGATGCTAAAAATTTACAAATGGATTTTTTTGGAATATTTTTGAAAAACAGAGTCAAGAAATTGGGTGATCATTTTTTTCAAGATGATGGTATAATTATAAAAAAAAGGAAAAGGATGAATATCATCCTTTTTTTTAATCGCCAAATTGTACACAAAAGAAACGGCTTTTCCATGTAAATGTTAACTCTGGGCAGTTTTCTTTTAAATCTTTAACCCATGAGCGTCCTAATTCATTGATTCCATCATATTCTTCTTCCAAAGATTCATAGGGAATATAATAAAATCCGTTTTGAACTAAGTATTGGATGGAAGGGAGTAGTTCTTCTTGGGTAAATTGATCAAAGTAAGCAGTAAATAATCGTCCAAATTTAGAAAATTCAATAACGGGACCTGTCGGATGTTTTCCATCATAAATCGTGTCAATGGAAGCGAAAATAGTAGCTTCATCCGTATAATCATAGGTTTCAAGTGTTGTTTGTGTGTGTAAAATTTCGTCAATATTGTTTTTCAACGATTGAATCAAAGTTAATTCTTTTGCTGAATCAAAACCAGGAGGAGTGCTAATGGTTTCTGGTTCAAACGTATCAGCATGGATTAATGCGTTTTTTATATGTTGATTCATCATATCACCTCTAAAGGTAGTGTATAGGAGAAGTGTTTAAAAAACAAGCACGTAAATACATAAAAAAATGATATAATAGAAAGGAATAGACAAGGATGAAAGGATGAGAAAAAGATGAAACAAGAAACGTATTTATTGGAAAAAACGTTTGGTGATGAAGATTTGTTTTATACATACAAGTTAATTTGCGCATGTGGAAATAGTAAGAGTTTTTATTCATTGAAAAAGGAGGAAGAAATAAAATGTGAACGTTGTAAAAAGAAAGTAGATCGCTATTTTACTTTTAAAGACAATACACTGGATATGATATTTAACGAAATGAAAGAAGATGATGAAAACATTTATCTTTCACTAGAATATGTAAACAAATTATCGCTTCCGATTTTTTTGATGGATAAAGGGGAGTTTGATCTTTCGCTTGTTTTAAAAAAAGAAACAGGAGAAACAAAAGTCATGACCAAAAGTAGTGATATAGAATTAACCCATGAATATTATTGGAGAAGTCGTAATGAAAGTGGAAGAATAATAAAGAGTTGGGAAAAAGGATTAGGAAAAGCAGTAGAAAATCCCAAAAGTCATGATACGTTAGAAAGATTTGTAGAAAGAGTGGCGGAAGAAAGAGGAATATTTATAAAAGAACCAACAAAAGTATTAAAGAATGATGATTTTTTAAATTTTCTTCTTTGTGCCAAATATACAAGTTTGCAGTTCTTCCCTCGAATTAATGTATCTGAATTACCTCGTTATGTCCTAAAGGAATTAAATACTTATACAAAAGAAAATCAAGTATGGAAAAGTATGACGGGTCATACGTCGAAAAAGATAAAAGAAAAAGGGAAAACGGCGACAGGTTTTAATATGCTTTCCACGTGGGGAAGGTTTATAAAAGAACCATCTAACTTGCTAAATTTTTTAGAACAATTAAAAGAAACAAACGATAACTACTTATTTGAAAGCATTCCTTATATGTTTCGTCATTTTAACATGGGAATGGAATTGATTAAAGATGTTCATCGAATCGAAATGGAAGGAAAAAGAATTGAAAATGATGAAAAAATTTGGTTAAAACGTATCATCAAATTGATGAAAGAGTTAGAAATGAAAACATCGGAAGAAATAGCGGACTATATTTCAGATATAGGCATATCGTACGAGGGAGTTATAAGATATGAACCGAACTATGAAGTAGTATTTAATGGAAACATTGAAGATTTACACAATGAACTTTCTATGGATTACACTAAATTTATACTATCAAATGACGGTAATCGTACAATTCCTTATGAAAAACACGAACGAAAGTTAGAAAAAGAAATCAGTGGCTATGCATTTTCGTTACCAGAAGATACAAATGAATTATTGGAGTTAGGAGAAGAAATGGGACTTTGTGTAGGGGCGTATGGATTAGATGCCCATGGAAAACATTGCACGATTGTCATTATGAAAAAAGACGAAAAACCTGTTGTATGTATTGAACTAGATCCTAATAATAATATGGAACAAGCAAAGCTAGCCCACAACAAAAAACCAAAAGGTGAAATTGCTCAAATCATTAAAAATTGGGCAGAAGAAAATGATATTACGTGGATATCTTGTCCTGATTTAGAGTAAGAAAAAGATCCGATTAATCGGATCTTTTTTATAGTTAATATCGTCCTTTTGCCCATTGAATAAAGGAATAGGTGGTTGAATGAGGTAAAATTGTAAAATCGCCTTTAAAGGAATATCCCTCTGCAATCATTTTTAAGCGAACAAGTTGAATGAGTTTTTCTTCTATTTCTTTTCCTTCAACATAAAAAGGAAGAGAATAACGATAATCGGAATGTAATCGATTAATTGCCCAATTATTTTCAGGATCTTTCGCAAGATAAGAATAGCCTTCTTTATTATTGATAGAAAACGTAAGCGTCCATACATTTTCTCGAAATAATTTCATATGAAGATTTTCGATTTTAAATGTTGTGTTATTCATCTTTTTCTTTCTCCTTTAATGGAAATTTAAACAAAAACCATAAGAATGTACCATTGATTTGCATCGAATGCTTCTGAAAAATATTGAATCTTTGTATAAAGAGTACTCCAGAAATATAAGTCACTATGATCACCATACGTGTCGGCGTGATAACGATTAGAAAAGTGAAGTAATTCATCTATTTTTTCTCTAATTTTTTGTAATACATCTCTTAGATTATGTGTATCAATATAACAATAAGAATAAGATAAATATTCAGAAGAAAGTTCGGAAATAAATGTAGTAATCTCTTTTAGATAATGAAATTGATCTTCAGTGATAACTGTATCTAGTAATGATTTAGATGATGGGTCTTTTTCTAGTTCTTTTTCGCATTTTTTCACGTCTTCCTCATTAAGTTCGTGAAAAGGAATGCCTTTATATTTTGGATTTGCCATCATGGTAAAATCTACACCCATTTTACTTCATTACCTCCACATATTTTCCGTCTGCCCAATCAAAAGCTGTCTTAGGGGAGCTACTTCGGATAGAAAGAAAAGGACGAATAAAGTGTTCCCCTTTGGCTAAAAGACGTAAACGGAAAACTTCAATTACTTTTTCCTGTAATATTTGTTGATCAAACGTTGTCTCGCAGGGCGAAATTGTTTCTGAATAATACTGCGAAATAGAAAAAATTGCCCAGTTATTATTAGGGTCTTTTGCAAGATACGTACCAAATTTAGATCCTTTTAGAAGAAAATCAAACATCCATACTCCATTTTGTTTAACTTGATAAATAGAATAATCTTCAAATTTTATATTCATTACTCTTCATTCCTTTCTTTTTTAGTTCTTTTTCATTATACAAAGAAATGATAGACTAAAGGAGAAAAATCGGATAAAAAAGGAGAAAGTGGCACAAAGACAACAGCGTTGGAAATGATTTATCAAAGATAAAAAAATTTTCATTTTTGTTATTGACAAGAAGAAGAAAATAAAGTACGATAGTTTTATGAATATGAAACTATCAGAAGATGAACTAAGAGTACAAATATTTAAAGCATTAGCAGATGAATCTAGACTTGCAATTATAAGGACGTTGCATCAAAGTGGAAAAGAATTAAGTTGTGGAGAGGTAGGGGAAAAATGTAATATTGTAAAAACAACGGCATCGTACCACTTTAAAACGTTAAGAGAAGCAGGATTAACAACGGTTAGAAAGGATTCGAGAACAAAATATGTAAAACTAAACGTAGAAACGTTTGAAAAATATTTGCCTAATTTTTTAGAAACTCTATAAGGAGTTTCTATTATTTTTGATCAATAGTTTCATAATTCTAAAACTATGGTATTAGGAGGAGATTACGATGAAAAAAACTATTTTTTTATTTTTCTTTATTATGTTTGTAATAGGAACAGATACTTTTTTAATTTCACCACTTTTGCCAACACTTTCTCATTTATATAATGTTTCAATGGATAAATCGAGTTGGATGGTTAGTTCATATGCATTAGGTTATGCGTTCTTTGCTTTTATAGCAGGTCCTCTTTCAGATAACCTGGATCGAAAAAAAGTAATGATATATGGAATGTTTTTCTTTGCACTATCAACTTTTTTATGTGCAGAAGCATCAAGTTTTTGGATGATGTGTCTAATGAGATTAATAGCAGGAATTAGTGCTGCTTTTATTACACCTCAAATTTGGGCATCTATTCCTTTGGTGGTAAAGCCAGAAAAAATAATGAAAAGCATGGGGATTGTGACAGCGGGATTAGCTGTTTCACAAGCGTTTGGTTTACCTATTGGTAGTTTTCTTGCTTCTTTTTCTTGGAGAGTTCCATTTTTTGTTCTTGGAGGAAGTTCTGTTGTTTTATTGATTTTAATAGGGTTTATCATGCCTTCTATTAAGCAAAATGGACAAGAAAAAAAGAAACTATCAATTATAAAAAGGTACAGTGTGTTATTTTTAAATGCTAAAACAATTCCGTTATTCGCTGCTTATTTTATATTTCAAACAGGAAATTTTGCCTCTTTCAATTTTTTAGGTACATGGTTAAATGAAGATTATCATTTTAATATATCGCAAATAGGAACTTCGATGATTATATTAGGTGTAGGTAATTTTGTAGGAAGTGTGATGGGGGACGGTTTAATTAATAAATTTGGAAAATTAAATCTTCTTTTAAGTGGTTTGATTATCATGGCTGCATTATATGGAATACTTCCTTATTATCATAACGTATGGTTCATTGAAACAGTCTTTTTTGTATTATTTTTTATAGCGGGAGTCATTTTTCCTATTATGATGGGTTTGCTTCAATCATTGTCTGTGGAAGGGAGAGGTACTATTGCGGCATTATCTAATGCAACAATGTACATAGGTGCCACAATCGGTTCTTTTATAGCAGGAATTTTATATCATCGTTTTGGTATATTTAGTGCTGTTACTTTCTTTACTATGATTTTATTTTTTATATCGTTTTTAATGTATAAAAAAACAATGTCATTAAAAGAACAAGCTGATTCTTAAGAATCAGCTTTTTTATAAGTAAAGGTGGAAGATAGTGCGTATCCTTGGGCGACTAAGCGTAAGCGAATTAACTGAATGATTTGCTCTCGAATAGGCATTTGCTCCTCGCATTCACAAAAAGTTCCTGTTTCACTTTTTTGGTTACAAATTGGACAAATATCACTTTTATCATCACGAGAAAATCCCATTCTAGAAAGTTCCCATTGATTGTTTGGGTGTTTTGTTGCATACGCGAAAAAATGATGTCCTTGATAAGAAAAATTAATGCTCCATACGTTAGACGACATTTGTTCAAGTGTGAAATCTTTTAATTTCAGTTCCATATCTATCACCTTGTTTTCTTTATTTATCTCTATTATACCATGAAAAACATGGTAAAATGAAGAAGAATAACACATAAGGAGATGGATAAAATGGCACGAGAATTAAAAGGGATGAAAGTAAGGGTAAAAGGTGAAGATGATATTCATACGTTGGAATATTGTTATATTTTTAACAATGGATCGAGTGATATAATGGTTCGTTCAGTGGGATACGGATATTCTAAAGTAGAATGGGAAGATATTACGTTTATACAAGAAGATGTTGATTCAAAAATTGAAAATATAGATGAAGAAATCGCAGAGCTTTTAGCAAAAAGGGAAATGATTTTGCATATGACCTATAATAAAACGGCAGTTGAATAATTTCAGCTGCTTTTTTTTGTTTTTTTTCTTTTTTTTCCATTAAAGTGAGAACGAGCGTTTTCCATACGTATTTTTAAAGCGATATTTATAAATTGTATATTATTTTTGCTTTGTTTAAGCTGGTTAGCGATTACGATATTAACAGGAAATTTTATTTCGAATCAAATAAGTGCATTAATAAGTATAATCCCCATTGGGATTATTGTTTTTTTAGCCTCTTTTCGAATAGTAATCGTTAATAAAAATATACTAACTAAATTGGTAATGATAGTATTAATGGTAGGGGCGACAGTTGGTATTCTTTATGCAGGAAAAGCGGTAATTCCTTACTGGGAAGATCAATATGCATGGAATCATAATGAGTTTAAAACTGCAAAAGGAGTCATTAGTTTTCTCGATTTTACAAGTGGGAGTAAAGGAAATGCGCGAATATTATCAACGGTAATGATTGATTATGAAGAGTATGATGTTATTTATTTAGGGATTTCTCCAATCAAATATAATAAAATATTTAAAGATAAGAAAGTGAGAATTTCATACTTACCGCACAGTAAAAAAGCAGTGTTGATGGAAGTGATTAAATAAAAGAGAGGAAAAATTATATGCAAATTACAAAGTGTTATAAAATCGGCGATCATATTATTATTGATCCATTGCAATTGATTTATTTAAATAAATTATACAGAAAAAAATATACAAAATTTATCTTTGAATATGAAATGATGCCTCCTTATTTTAAAAAACATTATCAAGAAGATGTCAAAAACTTAAGTAATCAAATGAAAGAAATCAATCAAGCAATAAAAAAAGGATTAAGTGACAAACAATTGATTTCATTAAAAGAGTTGAAAAAATTAAACGGAAAGTCGAGATTCCCTGATAAGGTCATAGAAACAAAAGATGGCATTTTTTATTTTAAAAATGATGAGCATCATGTGTTAAATGAAGCAGAAAAGTATATTGAATTCTTATCAGAAGAAGATGTGGAAAATAATACGCCTAAAATTCCTACAGTTTCTAACCTTATCAGTGTGAAAAAAGAAGAAGAAAATGATTATATCTTTGAATTTGAAACCGACGATAAAGGAAGTAAAGATAGATGGCGATTTGAAGTAACATTAGAAAAAAATGTGTGTTGGTGTATTAATACAATAGGAAGTAATTCATCTTCAAATCTTGGTTTGTATGTTTATTTTACTCATTTTTATAAAAAAGAATTATTCCAACAGGTGTTAAAACAAAGAATTCAACTAGCTCTTTTAAACTTAGGTTATTTCACGACGTTAAATCTTCCTATTATTTCAAATTGTTCTATCTAAAAAGCGAGTGTCAACTCGTTTTTTTGTTATAATAAAAGTAGTAAAAATAAAGCGAGGGATAAGGATGAATAGTACAAAATGTTATAAGGTAGATGAATATATTATTACAGATATGATGCAAATACATTATGAATTAGGTATGTTAAAAAGAAAAGTTGAGCGAGCAAAACAAAAAAGTTCTGAACAAAACTTAAATAAAGATCATCGGATGGAAAAAATAAGAAAAAAAATGATCAATAAATATCAAAAAAAGATTGAATTGTTAGAAGAAATAAAAAGAAAAGGATTAACAGATGATGAAATAGCTTCAATAAATGATGTTGAAGAAAATAAAGATAAGTACCATGATTATTTAATACAAGTAAAAGAAGGGATGTTTTACATGAAAGATTTTGAATATATTTCAATAAAAAACAAAGAGGAAATACAAAATGAAATTCCGTCTATTCCTACTGTTAACAAAATACACAAGGTCGAAATAACAAATACAAAATCTGAAAAGTTATATTTTGATAAAATGATTTATATTTCATTTTCTACAAAAAATAAGGAAGAAGAAAGTAAGTGGCTTATGCATATAGAAATAAAAGACGAACAATGTTGCGTAATTCAAAGCGTGTTTAGTTTGTTAGGTGGGTTTAAAGAGCCACATATTAGCCACAATATTAGTTTTCAAAAAGAATTGCTAAAGCAAATTTTGAAAAAAAGAATCGATTTGGTTCTGTTAAATGCAGGGGAATTAACGAAATTAAATCTTCCAATTATAAAAGGTCTATAATGATGAAAAAAAGCGGCATTGCCGCTTTTTTTATTGATGATATTGATCGTATTCTTCTCTAGAGATAGGAATGATATAAGATAATTGTTCATTGGTAAAATGACGAACTGATTCTGCTAAAGGTGCGCGCGATTCGTGCCATCTTTTTAACTTTTCTGCTGCAATAGGTTCTTGGTATTGAATCGTTACTTTGGCATAACACTCCGCTGGCTCTCCCGTAGAATGATCTGTTGCCATATTTAATTCTTTTTCAAAACGATAATGAAAATCGGCTACATAAAGTCCAACTTCTTCCGAATAAATGGTTTCTACTTTAATTTTATTAATAATTGGTTTCATGTCTATCTCTCCTTGTATCTTTTATTTATATACATTTTTATTTTACCATCTAAAAATTAGTTTAGATAAAATATTCTTAGGAAAAAGAGCTAGAATTAGCACTACTTAAATTACAAAAAAATGCCTTTTAAAGGCATTTTTTATTGTATAATAAAAGAGAATAAAAAGAAAAAGGAGAAGGTGAAAATGACTGTTTTAGAAGGAATTAATAAAATGTGGAAAAGCTTAATTGAAAAAGAAAAAGTCAGATTAATTGTAAAGCAAAATCCTGAATCTCTCGGTTTTTTACAAGAATTAAGAATCTTGAATGTGTATCGAGTAGAAAGAGAATATGCTTATAATGATTGGAATATTCACGTTTGTTATAAACAAGAAGAATTAGTTTTTACAAATCATGATGGTTACTTTAGTCAGTCTTTTGAAAATGGATTAAATGATTCAAATGAAGAGACAGATTTATTTTATAAGTTGCTTAGGAAAATGGAAATTGAAAATTATATTGAATTATTAGCTCTTGAAAAAGACATGGTAAAACTAAAACACGCAGAAACGAATCATGTAGGCTTTAAGATCGTAAGTGTACAAGAAATGAAAGGGAAACTGATTTATATACTTGAAAACGGAGAAACGATTGAAAAAAGCGTAAAGGAGTGAAAAGATGAAATCAATTGAAGAAATCAATCAAGGTTGGAAAACCTTGATTGAAAAGGAAAAAGTAAAATTAATCATAACAAAGCGACCTGAATTTTTCGAATTGATAAAAAAGATAAGAATAACAGAAGTAAGAAAAACGATGATAGGGTATGGTGTTCCATGTAACTGGGAAATATATGCCATTTATAACGAAAAGAAATTACTTTTTACCAACTTCGATGAAGATTTTCCTTCAACCTATCCAGAATTATTAAAGGATCAATACAATGAAGTGCAAACATTTTCAAAGTTATTGAAAAAAGGAGTGATTAAGGATGAAATTGTTGCAGGAAGTGAATCGTAAATGGAAAGAGTTTATTAAAAAAGAACAAGTAAAATTAATCGTAACAAAGCGACCTGAATTCGTGTTCTTCTTAAAAGAACTAGAAATAATAGGGTTTAAAGATGTACAAGAAGAACATCGTCCTAATTGGTTATTAACGGTTTTATATAACAGTGAAACGCTAACGTTTAGTGATTATGATGATTGCTTTTCTTCTGGTTATCCGCATCTATTAAAAGATGAATATGAGGAAATGCAATGCTTTCTTCAAATGCTTCAAAAAATAGATATCAAATCCTATATTTTTGGAAATGGAGTTGTGGAAAGATGAGTGTACTAAAGGAAATGAATGCGGCGTGGGAAAATTTATATCAAAAAGAACGTCTTAGAATGATTACTAAATATAACGAAAAAGTAAGAAGTTTGTTAAAAGATTCAAAAATTACCTATGCGAGTAAACGAAGAAGTGAATACGGAGAAGAATTATTTGGAGACTGGGAAATAGAGCTTGAATATGGAGAAGAATTGCTTTTCTTTTCGTATGCAGATGGATACCTAGAACAACATCAATACTTTTTTGAACGAGAAAATGAAGAAATGAGAGAATTTAAAGTCTTTTTAGAAGAATTTGATATTCTAGATTGGGTAGAAAAAATGGAAAAAGAAGAACGAGAAGAAAAAGTACAACATGCAAAAGAAAAACAAGTGGGATTGCAAATCAAAAGCGTGAAAGAAGTGGGGGATGAATTAATTTATACACTGGAAAACGGGGATAAAATTGTTGGAAAAATTTTTAAATAAATAAAAGAAGGCTATGCCTTCTTTGAGAGGATGATTAGGATGAAAAAAAATAATATGACCATTGAAGAACTAAAAAAAACATTAATAGATTACCGTGAAGAAGAAGGTTATTTCGATTTAGATTCCATTGAACAAATTGCTGGAAGTTATGTAGATATTGATGTGTATCATAACGAACAAGCAACGGGTATGGTGATCGTCTATATTAAAAATGGTATGGCGGTTATTCCATATTCTGAAGTCGGTTATCATGAATTTCATCTTAATGCTATTCAAATGATGAATGAAGAAATGCTAGGGATTATGGAAAGAGTGTTAAATTATCAAAAACAACAAGTAAAAAATATGGAGTTTATTTTAGAAAAACAAAGACTTCGGAAACTATTTTAAGATAAGGGAGGCTATGCCTTCCTTGAAAGGAAAAAGACTATGAAAACACTAGAAGCTTTTAATAAAAAATGGGAAGAACAATTTAAAAAAGAACGAATTCGCCTTGTTTCCTCTTACGATCAATCATTTGTTGATTTTATCAAAGAAGCGAGAATGAAATCGGTAGAAATAGAGACAGAAAGTTATCATCATGTTTATGAGATTGAAATTGTTTATCAAGATCAAGACTATACATTTTATGTAGAAGGTAGTTACTATGATCAAGATGAAGAAATTTTAAATGAAAAGGCAGGTGAATTAAGTGCGTTTATTAAATTTTTAGAAAAACTAGAATTTAAAACATTTGCAGAAGAGTTTGAAGAAGAACAAAAAGAAAATAAATTCCAGTATGCAAAAAATGTTCAAGTTGGATTAAAAATTGTCGAAGTGAAAAAATATACAGATGTTATTGTGTACATTTTAGAAAATGGAGATAAAATCCGCAAAAACATTTTGGAGTGATAAAAATGAAATTTAAATCGTATATTGGATGGATTCCACTAAGCTTACTTCTTCTTTTACTTATTTATTTTATTCACGCAAATATTTGGATTTCTGGAATAGTGTTAATGGCTGCAATCATTTTCTTATTTAAAACGCCTAAAGGCGTATTAAAATATATCAGTTATTGTTTGCTTGGCGTTTTGTTTTTAGTATGTGCGTATATTATGCTTGTCGCATTTGCAATTGCCGATTTGCATAAAGAACCTGAAAAATCAATTGTTCATAATCCATCTGATCAAGTGATCGTTCAATCACCCCATCATCGGTATGAAGTAAAAATTCAGTTAATAAAACGAAAAGATGACGCACATCCTGATAAAGTTTGGGTGAATGATGGAAAGAAAAATATTCCTTATGCCTATCCTGTTGATGTGTATATTACTTCTCCTGAAAATTTTGATATTCAGTGGGTAAAAGAAAATAAAGTAGAGATAACAGTCATGAGATATAATGCCAAGGGGCTACCACAAGCCCAAGAAAAGATAAAAAAGGTCCTAAAATAGGATCTTTTTTTGCTATAATAGAAAGAGAAAGTAAAAGGAAAGGGATTGAGTAATGATGGGTAAATTACAAGAATTTAATGAACTGTGGAAAAAACATGTTGAAAAAGAAAAGATACGTATTCTTCAAAAAACATCTCCTGAATTTATAGAATTTATTCGAAATATAACATTTAAAGATATGTATTTACAAATTGATGACGAAGATGAAGTGGATTGGGAAATTGAAGTAAAATACAAAGATAGGTTGTATGATTTTAGATATGTATATGGGGAAGAATTTATCGATTATCATGATTTATTAAAAGAAGATGATTTGTATGAATTTCACGAATTGTTAAACGACGTAGAAATTACCACACACATCAAAAAACTTCGACAAGAAAAATTAGAAGAACGTGCAGGATATATGGATAAAAAACATCGAAAATTAACAGTTGAAGAAGTCAAAGCTTCAGATGACGGAAAACATATCATGTATATCTTAAGTAATGGAGACACTGTTTATGTAAAACACAATGTATAAAAAAGAACGCACTTGTGCGTTCTTTTTAAATGTGATGAATGGTCATTTCGCTGCGTACTCTAAAACGAATATTATAACGTGATTGACCAAGTCCTTTTGAAATATAAATTGGACCATTTTTCATCTCATGAAATCCCTGAAAAATCCCTCGTGCAGCTAATGGACCCATGGGTTTATATTGATATAAATTGGGAACATTGATTTGTTTTCCATGTAGATGACCTGCTAATAAGTAATCGAACTGTTTCTCCATAAAATCAACAATGGTCGGATCGTGTGTAATGACGATCTTCTTTTTATCTGTTTCTGGAAACGAATAAGAAGAATCGATATCATGATGATTCGTTGAAAAATCATCAATACCAATTAACATAAAATCCTCTGTTTCAATAAATTCATTTTGAAGAACGGTGATATTATAACGTTGTAAAAATGAAATTAAAACCGAAACATTACGTAAATAACGATCATGATTACCAAGAACGGCATAAGCGGGAACGCCGCTTTCACGAATTAACCAAAGTAATTTTTGAAGTTTTGAAAATTCTCCTACATGTCGTTCAATGAAATCACCTGTAATAAAAATATAATCAGGTTGTTCGTTCACAATGCATTTTTCAATCAGAAAAAAAGGCACATTCATATGCTGAGTATGGATATCACTTAGATGAAGAATTTTTTTCTTTATCCCTAAATCATGATGAACGTGTTCAATTTTAACCCACTGAGTTGGAAAAAATAAAAAAACATACCACATAAGAACGATTCCCAAAACAATAAAACCAAAAATCATAGTAACACCTTCTTTGTGTCGATTATATTTATTATACAGGAAAGAAAAAAAAGAAAAAAGGTATATTGCCTGATATATTTTTTAAAAGTTTCAAAAATACGATATAATGTAATGGAGAAAAGGAAAAGGAGATGGGGAAAATGGAAGAATGGTTACGGAAAGAATACGCTGCGCATGTAGGAGAAATTTTTTTAAAATCATACGAAGGAATATATGCTTTTGAGACAATTGGACAATTCTTTTTTCATGCAAAAGTGATGATGTTTTCGGATCATTTATTTACAATAGACCAAGTATATGAAGAAGACTTAAAAAAAGAAATGAAAAAAAGCTTTCTTTCTACTGTTGAGTTAAACATGAAAGAAGAAGCGGTAAATGAAATGATAGAGTATCATTTAAAAGAAATAAAAGAAGAGCCTTTTACAGCATTTATCTTACTTGGAATGGAGCAAGAAAAAAACAAACAAAAGTGGAAAAAACAACGAATGAAAAGAGTGTTAAAATAATGGATAAAATATTTAACGTAATTGATCAATATGTAAAAGTAAACCAAGAGTCTTTGCAAAAAGATTATGCAGTCATTTTGGCAAGCGTTTTTCTAGAACATGACATACAGCTTGATGAACATTTGTGGGTAAAGGATTTTTTAAATCGAAAAACACTTGTAACTGGACTTGAAGTAAGAACCATTGAATCGGAATATGAACATTTTATTTTAAGTGGAATGTATCAACAAGTAAAAAATCGAACGTTTCAACGAAACGTTGAAACGTTCGGAAAAAAAGAAATGATGAAAATGCTTGATGTGAAGGAATGTGAGCTCATTTCAAAACGAGTAACACTTGAAACAGTGATGGAAAATGAATATCATTACCAAGTAATTGATTACATTTCTACCATCATTCGACGTGAATATGAAATATTAAAAAGGGGACTATTTTCTGCCTATATACAAGAGGGGTTAAAAGAAGAAAAAAACAAAAAGATTTGGGAGAAAAAAAGATTGAGAATGTTGATGAAAAGAGGGAACGGAAATGAAAAATAAAATGATGGAAGTTATTGAAGAATATTTGGATGTAAATAAAGACATGTTACGAAAAGAACATGAAATTATTTTTGCGAATGTATTTCTACAAACACATTTAAAATTGCATGAATGTCAAAGTGTGGATGATTTTTTAAAATTCAAATTAAAAGTTACATCTGTTGAAGAAAATACAATTACAACAGAGTATGAACACATTATTTTGACAAAAATGTATCATTTAATAGAAGAACCTACATTTTTAAAAAACATTGAAAGATTTGGAGAAGATCAATTTTTAGATTATTTACAATTAGAAGATTATATAAAATCTAATTCTAAAAATCTCCTTATTCCGATGAGAAATCAATATCACAATATTTTTGTAGAAGATATAACGAAAATTATGGTGGATCAATATCATGAATTAAAAAAAGAATTATTTGCTCCTTTTATACTATCTGGAATGGAGGATTCAACGCTCAAAGATCTTTGGAAAAAAGAACGTATTCGAAGGCTGACAATGGATAAAAAGGAAGTGGGAATATGAGAGAAAAAATGCTAGAAATTATTAATGGATATCTTTTAGAAAACGAAGAGGAAGTAAAAAAATGGTGCGCCGTTGCTATTGGAGGAGCTTTTTTAGATGTAAAAGTAGGGCTTCATCAATTTAAAACGGTAGAAGAATTTTTAGAGTATCAAACAGTTGATGATTTTGGAGATGTGGTGACTGTAGAGGAAGAGTACAAAAAAAGTATTCTCTATCGTATTCAACGTTTTTTAGAAGAGACAACATGGGAATTGTGTAAAAAAACGTATGAAAAAAATGAGTTGTATTATTACTTGTTTAAACGATTTCCTGATCAAAAAATTATTTTTAAATATCGTGAGTTTTTAACAAGGGAATTAGATATTGAAACCTACTTTTATGAGCACTATAAAGATGAACCATTTTCATCGTTTATATTACTCGGTATGGAGCATGAGTTAAATGAAAACTATTGGAAAGAAGAACGAGTATGGAGAATATTTGAAAAGGGTGAATGAGATAAATCTGTTAGAAATAGAACGTTGCGAAATACACTATCTAGGTAGAAATGAATATTTCGGTCAAATGTGGTCCATTGATTTTACGTTAAAAAAAGGTCAACACCTATACAGGACAGATGTTGCTTTAAATGGTAAAAATTATTTTTCAATCGGAAGAATCGAAAATAGAAGCGCGAGATTGTATGGGCAATTTTCTAATATTGAGCGTGACCATTTGTTAGAACAACTGGTTCCATTAATAAAAAAATATTCCAAACAACGTGTAAAAATGATTGTAAGTAACACGTTTTTAGTAAGAGTGTCAGGAAATTCATTTATTCCGTTAGAGGAATATCCTGAACCAAAAGAGATTAAAATCATTGATTGAAAAGAGGGAAAAAAGTGAATATTCCTGTGGTTGAGTCATGTAAAATACGAAAATTAACTCCCCGAATATGGATGATGTTTCTTAAAATGAAACATACAGATAGAAGACATCGTTTATACGTAAATTTGTACACAGGGATTGCGTGGAAAAATGGATGGGAAGTTTCAGAAATTATGACTGCGGAGAAACAAAAAGATGGCTACTATGGTTGGGTTTTTAGTGATTATGAAAAGAAAAAAACGAAAAACGAGCTTTGCACAGAAAGAAATCATTTAGCCGAACAATGCATTCGAATCGTTCGCAACTATTCAAAAGAAAGATTGCGTTTACTTTCTTATCAAAATGTCATTTATGAAGAAGAAAACGTGTCAAGATTTTCACTTTTTCATAAAAAAGAAAAAAAGGCATTTGTGCCGTTAACAGATTATCCGCAACCTCAAAAAGTGGAATTTTTGAATTGAAAGAAAAAAATAAAAAAGTAAGTATTATGCGATGACAAGGACCTTTACGGTCCTTTTTTTACTATTTTTTATTAATTTGTTATATACTAAAAGAAAAAAGGATGGTGTAAAAAGTGGAAACGTGTATCATCAGAGAAATCAAACAACATGGGAGTAAGCAATGGCACGTTGAATACACGCTACAAGAAACAGGGAAAAAATACCAAAATAAAATTTGTTTTTTCAATGGCGTCTGGTCTGATGGAATATTATATGAAAAAAAAGGAAATGAAAGATGGAAACTAAGTAAATATGAAGAAGAAGTGAATCCAGAAAATGAAGCCTACAATAAACAATTGTGCGTGGAACGAAATCATTTGCTTGAACAACTTGTTCAGCTCATTAAAAAACATGATAAACATCGTATTTCGTTAGTAGTAGGAAGTAAAGATATGCAATATTATGATAATGTTTTTTATCCTTTTAAAGAAACATATAGTTTCGTTCCAAAGAAAGAATATCCAGAGCCCAAATTTTTAAGATTTTTATAATAAATGAAATAAAACCTCCTTTTCCTTCTTATAATAAAAAGAAGGGAAGTGTTGCGGTTGAATAAATCGTTTATTGATGAAATGGCAGATTTAAGTCAAAAAAATCTAATTTGTTTTCCTCATTCAAAAAATCAATTTGATGAAATTGATCGAAGGATCTATCAAATTTTATCGACTTATCTTAAAGAAAATGAAGAAGGCAATGATGAAAATCTTTTGTATTGTTGGTATTACTGCTTATATAAAACAAAAGAAACAGGGAAAAATGACGAGCAACTACCTGTGCATTTAGAAAACTTCTACAATATTTATAAAAAAGAAGTCAGAGAATTAAAACAAGAAGAACAATCAGTTTTTTTATATCGAATGGCAGCGCATATTCGATTTTACTTTATGTCTTCCCTTGAAAAAGAAGGGATTGTTATATCGTTGACAGATGATGATCTTTTGGCGTTAAAACGTATTCAAATGGAATTAAATATGAATCGTCATAAAGAATTGACCATCCAATTAACAAAAAAACTGCAAGATATACTTTTTTCTGACAATTACTTCTCATTATTAATAAAACCGAAAAAAGAGACGTTTGAAAATGTATTTCAATTAAAAGATAACGATAAAACAGAGTTCGAATTTACAATACGATCGTTTTGCCATATGTGTTTTTGGCATTATCAAAGCCAACAAAATAACGAATGGTTTGTTCGAAAAGGACCTTTATCTTTTTTAACGAAACATTTAGCAAAAGTAAAATAAAAAGCGCATGATATGCGCTTTTTTGTTTTATAATGGAATAGAAAAAACAGAGGGGGAAGATGAATGAAAATAAAAGATGATAAATCTTCAATAAAATTTATCGTATCAAAACCACAATTAGAGGTTGGAGTAACACTTCCAAAATACAAAGAAGGCGCTTATGTTTTTATGGTCAAAACGAAAAACTTTGTGTGGGAAGAAGTGAAAGTAAAAGATGATGGTGTATTGCTTTTGCCTTTTTATTTTTCCAAGAAAGAAAAAGAAGAATCGGAACAATTATTTAAAAAGTTGATCATTGAATTAAAAAAAGAACCAAAATATCGGTTAAAATTACTTCCTTTATTAGATGAAAAATTTATTAAAATATGGAATGCTGTATAAAGTACGTAAGGTTGGATATACTAGTAATGAGGACTCAGGTAGGTTCTCACTCCACTAAAAGATCGCTTTGGCGGTCTTTTTTTATGGATTTTTTTAGGAAACCTGCATTTTTCCTAATATAAAAAAGAAGCGAAAATGCAGGAGGAAAGTTATGAAACATACATTAAGAGGACACCATTTGCTTTGTGTACATGGATTTCAAGGAATGGGATATAGTCCGTCATTTGTTCAAAAAATGAAAGAAATTGTTGCAGATATTCAAAATGAAAACATCGATTTTCCAATACAAGTAACTGCTCATTTAGATGATGCATGTGGAAGTTGTCCGTTTAATGGGAAAACAAGTTGTCAGGCAAATTCAAAAGCGAACGATCATGTCGTATCAATGGATAAACGAATTTTAAATCATTTAGAATTAATTGAAAATGAAACGTATCATAAAAATGAATTGATTGAACGGATTATATATAAAGTAGAACCAGATGATTTAGATGTATTGTGTAAAAATTGTGCATGGCTAAAATATGGAGTTTGCAAAGCAGGAATTGCAAAATTAAAGGAAAGAAGATAAATTTTATCTTCTTTTTTTGTGGTAAAATATAGATATAAACTAATAAATGAGGTGTCCTATGAATACAGTTGATACTGTCACAAAAGAAATAAGAAAAATAACGGAAAAAGAAAGATTGCGTTTGCTCGGAACATTTACGCCTTTTTTTGTCGATGTGTTGTTAAAGATGAACATAATCGATGCTTATTGGTGCGACGAAGATGAAGCAATTGATTGGGTAATGGATATTGAATATAAAGGAAAAAAAGAATGGGTTGCATTTGAAAGAGGAATGATGGCATCATCTATCGATGAACTACAAAAAAAAGAATTAGAGTTTGTTCATCAAGTAATGGAAGGAATAGGGCTGGGTTATTATTTTGTAGATATAAAAAACGAAAAAATGGAAAATATATTTATAAAATCTCAACAAAACCATTCAAATATAACGATCAAACAGATCGAAAAACATCCTTTTTATCCTGATTTTCTTATTTACACATTGGAAAATGGAGAAAAATTAAACGTTAAAATTGTATAAGGGGAATGATAAAATGAAAGCCTTGGAGAGTTTTAATGAAAAAGTAACACAATATGCGCAAAAAGAGAGAATAAGGATGATGATGACTTATTCTCCCTCTTATGCTGATTTTTTATTACACATGGAAATTGTAGATGGATATTGGTTTAAAGAAGATAGCGGATATCATGATTGGAATGTTTCCGTTATGTATAAAGATCGAGCACACACATTTATTGAACGAGAAGATGAAGGATTTTGGGAAGAATGTATTGATAGTCCAAAATTATTAAATAAAGAAGAAACCAAACATTTTTCAGCCGTTTTAAGAGAAATGGCTTTCACTGATATTTTTTCTGATATTAGAAAAGAAAAAAATAAAACGCGTTTTCAACGTAATCAAATTGAACACAAAGAAATGAAAATTGTTGATATTGAGCAGCTACCTGATGAATTAAATTATTTACTTTATACACTTGAAAACGGAAAAAAAGTGAAAGTGAAAATTATTGAAGAGGAATGATGGAGTAAAGTGAACAAAGATCAACTAAATGAACTAAATGATCACCTTAAAGAGGTGGTCGCAAAAGAACGTGTTCGATTAATAGGACAGTATTCACCGAAATATATTCATTTTTTACAGCATTTCAGTGTTGTAAGAGGAGAACATTCATTAAAGATATCGCGTTCTTCAGATATGTGGTATATAGAAGTAGAATATGAGGGAAACACATATAAATGCGAACCTGATATTTTATTGAATGTAAAAGAAACGAAATTAGAACGTATGTGTAATGTAAAGCCTTTTAATTTCACAGTACAAGAAAGAAAGCATCTTTTAGCATTTTTACGTCAAAATGGTGCATTTAAAATTTTTAATATCTAAAAAACGAAGAGTTAAGCTCTTCGTTTTTATTTTTTAATCCTTACTTATCGCGAAAAAAAGAAAAAGTGATGGTATAATAAAAAAAAGATGAAAAGAGGGGTAAAAGATGATGAAATTTACGGATAAAACAAATGAAGAAGAATATGACTTTGAACTATTTAATGAAGATGGCAAAGGCGATGGATTATTAATTCCTAAAGAAAAAAAGGAGAAATGGGAGTTATTTGTTTATAATCACGTAAATGGATGGATAGAAGTGAATTGGAATATTGATTTGCAATGTTTTATTAATGTATATGAAAAAAAAGAAGAAATTTCAATGGAATATCAACAAATAGTAAAAGATTTGCTAAAACGCGTGAAAACGATCCCTGAGTATCGATTAAAATGGTTGAATCAAGTACCTGATCCGTTGATGAATGTATGGAAGGATCTGTAAGTATGATGACAATAGATGAAATGAATCAAAAGTGGGCACAAATTGTCTATAGTCAGCGTATGCGCTTCTTTTTTGAGTATGGTCATTCGTTAACACGTTTTCTTTATGGATGTACAATAGAAAGTATTGAATCGGCAACTTACCCTGGTTGCGGAAAATACGATTGGGAAATACAAGTAAACTTCGAAGGAGAACGTTATACGTTTTATTCCGTTCATGGAATTGATTTAAGTCAAAAAGAATCATTATTAACGAAAAGAGAAACATATGATTTTTTAGATTTTTTAGAAGATTATATGAGTTTAACACGCTATATACGGAAAAAGAAAGTAGGCATGGAAAATGGAAATAGATGACAAAATTCAAGATTTGTGTGTAACAGGCATAGAAAAATATGATGCAACTAAAAAAGAATGGATATTTTCTCAATCGTTTGATTTATTTTTAGGAGCCATTTATGTCCA